>CEAF01024789.1_pt1 | contig 16537 bp, 13 predicted proteins | sample 557431 | NCBI WGS metagenome assembly CEAF01 (sample SAMEA3182068, study PRJEB8094) | gut metagenome | biome: human; feature: gut; material: Stool; isolation source: human stools | place: Canada | collected 2013-11-18 | reverse complement strand
ATGACCTTCCAGCAGTTCTGCCAGCAAGTCCTGGGACAGAGTGCCGCCACAGCCAAGCAGATGAACGATCTGTGGCTGGTGTATGCCAGCGGCAAGGTGAAAGGCGGCGATACTCCCGCCAGCGGCGGAACCCTTTCCGGTGAGCTGCTGCACAACGATTCCGAGGACAGTCCTGAGTAGGACACCTCCGGCGGAGACAGTGCACCTTCCGGCGATCATTCCGACAGTTCGTCCGAAAAGACACCCGGCGGCAGCGGTTCTGAAAGCACGGGCGGAACTGTGGAAGGCTCTTCCACGGACACCGGAAACGGGAGCGGAACTGGCGACAACGGCGCCAACACAGATGAAAACGGTTCTGCAAATACCGGCAGCGGAGAGAACAGCGGAGAGAACAACGGCGGCGGATCCCAAAAGGATCCCACAGGCGCCCCAAATCCGCCTGACCCTGAAAACCCGGGAACTGAAACGGAACCGGATGCGCCACTGCCTCCCAGTGAGAGTGTCGGCGGTGCGGTGGTGGACCTGATCTCAGGCGGTCTGGACAGCGCCATGGCGGAGATCGCCAAGCTTCAGAAGTCACTGGCAGATGTGATGAATAGATTGAAGGATCCCACCAGTCAGGTGATCAGCGACCTCAGCGCTCTGTGCGGCCGGATCGAAAACCTGTCCTCTTTGCTCAACAGTGCCGAGGACCTGTCTGCCGCCATCCGCCATTCCTCTGCGGACCTCCGGGATATCTTGGATGATGTGGAGGATCTGCAGGACATCCTGGATGATTACGAGCCGGTTTTGCAGGATACTCTAAAAACCGTCAGCAGCCTCAGCGCCAGTGCCATCAAGACCATCCGGGATACGCAGGGCCTCATCAGCGACACGGAAGCCCTGATGAAATCCACCGGCGCTACGCTGGATGACGGCACCAAGCAGACTCTGGAGGGTCTGGCGGCCGTCCTGCGGAGCACTGCCAAGACCATGGGCACCGCCGGACAGATCAAGGACGCCAAGTCCAGCATCTGCGACATCATCGAGGACACCTGGGATGAGTATACCAGCGACGTGAACAACCTCCTGCTGATGGATGCCACCGCCGAGGCCGTGTCTCTCACCGACAGCCGCAACCCCTCTCCTGAGAGCATTCAGATCTTGATCCGCACTCAGGAGATCACCATGCCGGACGAGGATGAAAGGGAGGCTGAGGCCGCTGCGGAGGTGCAGACTACCTTCTGGGGGCGTGTCGCGCAGATGTTCAAGGACTTTTGGGCGACCATTACCGGCCTGTTCGGCGGAAAGGATTGATCGGCCATGCTGGAAAAAATCGCAAAATGGTTGACCCGCAAGCCGAAGCTGGTGGCCATGTGCGCCGTCATCATGCTGATCCCATCCCTCATCGGCTACGTTTCCACCCGCATCAACTACGACATTCTGTCCTACCTGCCGGAGGACCTGGAATCCTCTCAGGGCGAAAAGCTGCTGGAGGAACCCTTTAAAATGGCGGCCACCAGTATGCTGGTGGTGGAGAATATGCCCGCAGGCTATACCAACAGCCTGCTTAATGACATCAAGGCCATTGACGGTGTTTCCAATGCCATCTGGATCAGCAACCTTATGGGCATCCAGATCCCCACGGACATGATCCCCGCCAACTTCCGGGATATGTTCTTCGCCGGAGACGCTACCATGATGATCATTCAGTACAGCCACCCCGGCGCCTCGGACGAGACCATGGAGGCCATCGAGCAGGTCCGGCGGGCCTGTAATGAAAAGTGCTTCCTGGCGGGCTTCTCCGTGGTCATCAAGGACACCCGGGACCTGATGGACAGTGAGCTGCCCATCTTCGTGGGTCTGGCGGTGCTGCTGGCCCTGATTGCCATGATGGTGACGCTGGAATCCACGGTGCTGCCCTTTATCTTCCTGGCCAGCATCGGCCTGGCCGTCATCTACAACTTCGGCAGCAACATATTCCTGGGGGAGATCTCGTATATCACCAAGGCTATCGCCGCTGTTTTGCAGTTGGGCGTCACCATGGACTACTCCATCTTCCTCTACCACAGGTACGAGGAGGAGCGGCCTAATTACGACGATAAACGGGACGCCATGGCCCAGGCCGTTGTGGCGGCCTTTCGGTCCCTGTCCTCCTCCAGCCTGACCACGGTGGCGGGCTTCCTGGCCCTGTGCGTCATGCGGCTGACGCTGGGGCGGGACATCGGCATCGTCATGGCCAAGGGCGTTGTGCTGGGCGTGGCTACGGTTATTCTGGTGCTGCCCTCCCTGGTACTGATCTTCGACAAGCAGATCACCAAGCACAAGCACAAAAGCCTGATGCCCAGCTTTGACAAGGTGAACAGCTTTATCCTGCGGCATAACAAGGCCATTATGGTGATTTTTGTGCTCCTGTTCATCCCGGCCTACTACGCCCAGTCCCACGCCGGAATCTACTACAAGCTGGACGAGTCCCTCCCCCGGGACCTGCCCTCCATCGTCTCCAACGAAAAGCTGAAAAACGACTTCGATATGGCTACCTCTCACTTCATCGTCCTGCGGGACGATTTGAATCCGGCGGAGATGAGCGACATCGAAAACCGCATGGAGGAGGTCAAGGGCGTTACCTCCGTGGTGTCCTACCATAAGATGCTGGGTACCGGCATTCCTGACTTCTTCATTCCAAATGAGGTAAAGGATATGCTCAAGCAGGGGGGCTATCAGCTGATGATGGTGAATTCCAGCTATTCTCCGGCCACCGACGCAGTGTCGGCCCAGCTGGACGAGATGACCGCCATTTTGAAGCAGTATGATGAAAACGCCATGATCACCGGCGAGGGTGCCATGTACCGGGATCTGATCGACACCACCGCCGTGGACTTCGTGGTGGCAAACTACCTGTCCATTGCCTGTATTTTCATCATCGTGGCGTGGGCGTTCAAGTCCATCACCGTTCCGGCGGTGCTGGTGGCCACCATTGAGCTGGCGATCTTCCTGAATCAGGGCTTCTCCTACTTCTCCGGCGCTTCCACGCCTTTCATCGCACCTACCATCATCAGCTGCGTGCAACTGGGCGCTACGGTGGACTACGCCATTTTGATGACCTCTCGGTTCCAGGAAGAACTGCAAAGCGGCAAGAACCGGAAGGAGGCCATCCGCATCGCGGCGGATTCGGCGGACGCTTCCATCATCACCAGCGCGCTGGTGATGTTCTGCGCCACCCTGGGTGTGTCTTTTGTGTCCTCGATTGACCTCATCGGCGCCATCTGCATCATGCTGGCCCGGGGTGCTCTGATCTCCGCCTGCATCTGCCTGCTCGTGATGCCTGCCGTGCTGTATGTCTGCGAGCCGATGTTCAATAAGACTACCCTCCACTGGCGGACCGAGCAGCCTAAGAAGGAGTCCAAAGCCGCCAAGGCTTTGAAAGCAGCTTCTGAAAAGCTGCCTGCCCGCAAAGAAAAAGCGACGCTGCCGGAAAAGGGAACGGAGCAGACCGAGACCACGGAGCCTGCGGAGGCAGCCGATTCGACAAAGCTTGCCGCGGAATCGGAAACTGAAGCAGACGCGGCGCGGGAGACTGCCAACGTCTGAGTTTGGAAAACCATAAAAAGCGTCCGCCGAACGGCGGACGCTTCATCGGGGTGAAAAGTCTTTTCACCCCGATGAGCAAGTTTTCAGAACTTTATAAAAGTTCTGAAAACTAAGGATTTCAATGGCGCAGGGAAATAGGCGAAGCGCCGCCGGTGGCGGATCAAGCGAGCTTGTTTCGAGGAAGGCTCCCAAACAGCGGATACGCAGTATCCGCTGTTTGGTCTGAGCCGACGGTGTATCCCTTCTTGGGTTTCCCGCGCACACCCTTCACCCGCAAGGGGTATGCAGCATCCGTAAAGCGGCACAGCCGCTAACGGCTGCCCTACCTTACCGTCGCGGAGAATTTACCACTTTATCGACAGTCTTAAGCGTCCGTCAAACGGCGGACGCTTTTCTACATGCGGAAAGCCGCAGCGCTTTAAGTGCCGAACCAAATTGCGGCGAAAAACGCAAACACAGCTTCAAAGAATCTGGAAAGACCTGCGAATTGCGGAGAATACCTTAGAAAACGCAAAAAAGTGCCCGGAAACTATGTTTCCGGGCACCGGCTTAATTAAGTTTGTGTAATTGATCAAGGCTTCAGAGCGGCCACCCACTGACCGTACTTTTCCAGATTGGCGTTGGACGCGGCAGCATCGGCTCCCTGCGTCAGGATGTAGACCTTGATCTTCGGCTCCGTGCCGGAGGGACGCACCAGAATGACGGTGCCGTCTTCCAACTCATACCGCAGCACGTTGGAGCCGGACAGCTCCATGCGGCTCTTAGCGCCGGTGACGCAGTCGATCACGCTGCCGTCGGTATAATCCTTCCGGACAATGACCTTGACGCCGCTGATCTCCGTTGGGGGATTTTCCCGGAGATCCTTCATCAGCTTCGCCATATCCCGGAGACCGTCCAGACCGGGCATCACCAGATTGTGGGTCTTTTCTGCGTACCAGCCGTACTTTTCATACAGGGCATTCAGTGCGTCAAAGAGGGTCATGCCCTGAGCGTCATACCACGCGGCCATCTCCGTCAGCAGCATGGAGGCAGTGACGGCGTCCTTATCCCGGACGTAATCACCCAGCATATAGCCATAGGATTCCTCATAGGAGAAGATGACCTTACCCTCGCCGGACTCCTCCAAGGCGTTCTTTTTTTCCGCCATGAACTTGAAGCCGGTGAAGGTATCGAAGCACTTTACGCCGTTGCTCTCCGCCACCTTCCGGGCCATTTCCGTGGTGACGATGGTTTTGAGGGCCACGGGGTTGGCGGGCATCTTCCCGGAGCGCTTCATGGCGCCGATCAGATAATCCAGCAGCAGCACGCCGGTCTGGTTGCCGGTGACGGGCTGGAACTCGCCCTCATGGTTCCGCACCATGATGCCCACGCGGTCGCTGTCCGGGTCGGTGCCTAGGATGAAGTCCACGTCATTCTTTTTGGCCAGATCGATGGCCAGATAGAACCCCTCCGGGTTTTCCGGGTTGGGAGAGACCACCGTGGGGAAATTGCCGTCGATGACCATCTGCTCCGGCACGGGGATCAGGTGCTTGATGCCCAGCACGGTCAGCGCCTCCGGCACCAGCTTGTAGCCGCAGCCGTGGAAGGGGGTGTAGACCAGCTTGAAGGTGTCCGCCACCTTGGCGACGGTCTCCCGGTCATTGATCATGGCGGTGACATTGGCCATGAACTTCCGGTCCGTTTCGTCACCCATGGTCTCAATGAGACCGCTCTTTACGGCTTCCTCAAAGTCCATCCGCTTCACACCGTCAAAAATGTCGATTTCCTCCAACCGCTTGGCGATGGCGTCGGCGTGGTGGGGGGGAAGCTGCGCGCCGTCGGACCAGTAGACCTTGTAGCCGTTGTACTCCTTGGGGTTGTGGCTGGCGGTGACATTGATGCCTGCCTGACAGCCGTATTCCCGGACGGCGAAGCTCAGTTCCGGGGTGGGGCGCAGGGAATCAAAAATGCGAACGTGGATGCCGTTGGCGGCGCAGACCTCGGCGGCGGCCCGGGCGAACTCCATAGAGTGATTGCGGCAGTCCATGCAGATAGCCACGCCACGGCGCTTGCCCTCCTCACCCTCGGCGGCGATGACGTCGGCAAAGCCCTGGGTGGCCCAGCGAATCACATGAATGTTCATGTTATGTAAACCGGTGTACATAGTGCCCCGGAGACCGGCGGTGCCAAACTCCAGCGGGCCGAAGAATCGGCTTTCAATCTCCTTGGGATCGTCCTTAATAGACTCCAACTCAGCGTGTTCCTCCGGAGAGAGGGCGGGGCTGTGGAGCCACTTCTCGTATTCCTGCATGAAATCCATTTGCAAGTACCTCCTTATATCGTATCAACAGTGTTCTGTGTGTCCGCTTGAAATTTTACTTATGGTATCTGCTTCCGGCGTTGATCTGGTAGGCCCGGTAGATCTGCTCCAAAAGCATCACCCGCAGCAGGTGGTGGGGAAAGGTCATGGGGGACATGGACAGCCGCAGAGCGGCTTGCCGCTTCAAGGATTCGTGCATTCCGAAGGAGCTGCCGATGAGAAAGACGATGTGGCTGGCGCCTTGGGCGGCGCTGTCCGCCAGATAGCGGGCCAGCTCCTCGCTGGAGCGCTCCCGCCCCTCCACACACATGGCGATCACCAGACAGCCGTTGGGCAGCTTGGCCCGGACAGCGTCGGCCTCCTTGGAGAGGGCCGCCTCGATCTGGGCGGGGGAGGGATCCTCCGGCAGCCGTTCCTCCGGCAGCTCGATGATCTCTAATTTACAGAACCGGTTCAGCCGCTTGACGTATTCCGCAACAGCGTCCAGATAAAATTTTTCCTTCAGCTTGCCGGTGCAGAGAATGGTCACCTTTTGCATAAGACCCTCCTTCTGACGATGTGACACGGGCCGACGGTGTCCCGGGGCGCTACGGATAGTTCCGGGGTCAGTCCGGCACCGTCCAGCGCGGCGGCTGCGGCGTTCAGCGCCATAGCAGGGGTGTTGTTATCGCGGCTCAGGTGGGCCAGCACGATGTCGCAGGCACCGTTTTCCGCCAGTGTGACGGCGAATTGGGCGGCGTCCTCGTTGCACAGGTGACCCTGAAGGCCCAAAATGCGCTGCTTCAGGTAATAGGGATAGGGACCGGAGCAAAGGGCCTCTACATCGTGGTTGAATTCCAAAATCGCCATGTCCACGCCGGGCAGCAGATCCAGCGCCTCGTCGGTGACGTAGCCGGTGTCGGTGAGAAGGCCTACGCTGCCGCCCTCTGTATCCAGCCGCCAGCCGCAGGAGCCGGAGGCGTCATGGGAGGTGGGGATGGGCTGTATGTCGACCTCCCCCAGAGTGACAGCTCCCTCCGCCTCCATGAGCCGGGGTTCGATCCCCGGAAACCGGCAGTCAAGTTCCCGGCAGGTCCGAGGCGTGGCAAGGATGGGGCAATCCGTCTTTTTCAGCAGGGTGTTCAGCCCGGAGATGTGGTCGGAATGGGTGTGAGTGACGAGGATGGCGGTCAGCTCCACCGGGGCCAGCCCCAGTTCCTTTAAAGCTGTTGTGATCCGGCGGCAGGAGATCCCGGCGTCGATCAGCAGATGGGTGTCTCCGCAGGAGAGCACAGCGGCGTTTCCGGAGGAGCCGCTGGCAAGCGTATGTACGGTGGTCAAGAAAATACCTCTCTTTTGAAAAACGTCCGCCGGGGAACGGGCCGGTCAAGGCCGACACACTCCCTGACGGACGTGAAGTTCAGCTGATTTGCGCAGTGGAAAGGGCATCCTCGTCCGGCTCCTCCACGGCGCGGATGTCCGCGCCCAGAGCCCGGAGCTTGCCGATGATGTCCTCATAGCCCCGCTCGATATACTGCACGTTGGAGATCTCGCTCTCGCCCTCTGCCGCCAAAGCGGCGATGACCAGAGCAGCGCCGGCCCGCAGGTCATAAGCCTGGATCGGTGCGCCGGTGAGCTTTTCCACGCCCTCTACCACGGCGGTCTTGTCATCCACCTGAATACGGGCACCCATGCGTTTGAGTTCATCCACATAGCGGTAGCGGCTGCTCCAGACACCCTCGGTCACCAGACTGGTCCCTTGAGCAAGGGTGAGGACGGTGGTCATCTGGGGCTGCATATCCGTAGGAAATCCGGGATAGGGCAGGGTTTTGACGTTGGCCTTTTTCAGACGGGCGGTACGGCGTACCAGCAGGGTATCATCCTGCTCCTCCACCTCTACACCGCACTCCTGAAGCTTGGCGGTGATGCAGTCCATGTGCTTAGGAATGATATTTTTCACCAGGATCTGACCGCCGGTGGCGGCCACGGCAGCCATATAGGTACCGGCTTCGATCTGATCGGGAATGATGGCATAAGAGCCGCCGGACAGCCGCTCCACGCCCCGGATCTTGATGGTATCCGTACCGGCGCCCCGGATGTCGGCGCCCATGGAGTTCAGGAAGTTGGCCAGATCCACGATGTGAGGTTCCTTGGCGCAATTTTCGATCACCGTGTCTCCCTGGGCCAGAACAGCGGCCATCATGATGTTCATGGTAGCGCCTACGGACACCACGTCCAGGTAGATGTTGGCCCCGGCGAGACGGCCGGACTCCACGATGGCATTGATATAGCCGCCCTCAGTGGTAACACCGGCGCCCAGAGCGGAAAAGCCCTTTACATGCTGGTCGATGGGGCGGACGCCGCCGAAATTGCAGCCGCCGGGCATGGCAACCTCTGCCCGGCCGAAACGGCCCAGCAGAGCGCCGATGAGATAGTAGGAAGCCCGGAGCTTCCGGGAAAGCTCATAAGAGGTCCTAGTGGTGTGGATGTGACGGCTGTCGATCTCCACCGTGTGGCGGTTGATGGAGCGGATGGACGCGCCAAGCTGCTCCAAAATCTTCAAAATCGCGGTAACGTCGGAGATCTGGGGGATGTTTTCAATGCGGCAGACGCCGTCCACCAGAATGGCGGCGGGAATAATGGCAACGGCGGCGTTCTTCGCACCGCTGATCTCCACCTCGCCGAACAGAGGCTTGCCTCCGTGTACGATGTATTTTGTCAACGTTCTGACCTCGTTTCAGGTATTCTTTTGCGGGGAGAAAGCCTTGCGCCGGGATTAGTTTGTCCGTCGGGCTGGCACTTCATGCACCCTGAGAAAAAAGTGGACAGTACCACTCATTATGATCGGCGTCAGTATAGCATACTTTGCCTGAAAAAGCAAACGATTCCTGACAAAATATGAAATTCAAACAATTTTATGCCCGACGGACGGTACCGGAAATGCAGTTTACATAAAAAGTTGCCGTATCCGTGACGATCCGCCAGGAGGGAACCAGCGCCATGGGAGCGGCGGTGGTGCTTTGCAGCTCGTAGCAGAGACTGACCTCCGTGATGGAGGACACCACGGAGCTGGAGGCGTGGCGCATCTGCTGAAAGGCAGTCAGGGCGGCGAAGGCGGAGAGGGGCTTCTGCCCGGAGGAGGTCTCCGCGCCGGTCTCCGGCAGCAGAGCGCCGCTGGCGGACAGGACGCGGCCCTGATCGATGGTAAAGGTGACGGCGGCGTTGAACACCGGCGTACCGTTCCACAGGCGGACAGCCGTTGCAGTGCCGCTGCCCGTTTCATCCAGTGTAAATATCGGCGTATCGTAAGAAAACGCCTTGCAGAAATCCCGACAAAATGCTTCCGCGTTCTCCTGTGACAGAGAACCGGCGGCGTCAAAGCTGCCGGTGTCCCGGAAGGCGGCGGCGCCCTGCTGGCTGGTGTAGGTGTAAATGCCGCCGCCTTGGGTGGTGCGCTCCAGATTATCCCCCAGGAGGAAGGCGGCGGCCTTTCGCTCCGCTGTCTCATCCCAGATCAACGCATAGGTGGAAACGGCGGTGTCCGTGGGGATCAGAGCGGGGTCCAGCGTCATGCCGTCCGCCGCGAACAGAGCGACCAGCTCCTGCTGCTGGGTGCGGCGGGCCACCCGCTCCTCGTTGCCCCGAATGGCCAGAGACGTCAGTAAAAAGGCGTTGAGCAGCGCCAGAATCAGAATGATAATGTTTTTCAGGCGATAGCGTTCCGTAGCCGCTCAACTCCTTTCAGAAAGTGTGATGTCAATCCGTCAGCCAGACGGCAGAGAGCGGATAGACGCCGGTATCGGCATAGCCGATGGAAAGCTCGGCCCCCTCTGTCCTCCCGGCGATGGCCATAGCCTGCCGCAGCGGCAGCAGAGGCGAGGCGGAGCTGGCAGCGCTGTATTGCCGGGGACGCAGGGACAGAGCGGAGATCGTATTGCCGGAAAGCGTCACCTCAGCGGCAGCGGAGCCGTCCGCGAAGCGGATGGGAACGCCGCCGGACTGGTAGCCGAAGGTTAAGAAAGTCTCGGTTTCTGACTGCTGCCACTTCTGCAGATACAGCCGGGCATCGCCCTCCGGGATCAACTGATCCAACAGCTCCAGAACACCGGAGACGGCTTCCCGAGGCGTGGGAAGGCCCCCGGCACTTTCTACGGAGAGGACCGTTTCACCGCCGCTGGTGTAGGAGAAGGTGCCGCTGCCACTGATGCGGATGACCCGGTCTCCCTCCACCACTACCTCCGCGCCGCCGGCGTCGGTATAGCGGGAATTGGTGTGGGGGTTGAAGCCCAGAACGGAGAGCAGCGTCTCTGTGGAAACGGTGCTTTCCGTCATCGTCAGTTGGGGCAGCTCAGGGAGAGGGTCCGGAAACAGGGAGAGAGGGGCCAGATGCTGGCCGTATCCGCTGAGATCCTCAAAAGCAAAGGCGGTAACGCCCAGCTCAAAGTGATCCAGTACCTCCGTCAGGGTAGAGGGCTGCACGGCAGTGACGCACTGGTAATAGCGGGATCCGCCGTCCCACAGCAGCAGGACCACCTGGCCGTTCTGCTCCGCTGCGGCCAGAGCGCGGACGGAAAGCTCACTTTCTGCGGTGATACCCATGAGGTCCGCCAGATAGGACACCGGCAGGGGCTCTAAAAAGTCACAGTAGACTGACGGTTTTCCCAAAGCCGACCGGAAGGCGGCAGCACTGGAATCCATCCGGCTGCGGGCAGACCCAAGAACCTCCCGCAGCAGTGTTTTGATGGGGGTGAAGCTCTCGCTGTCCGTGGTGAGGGAGATGCTGCCATACCGGCCGTATTCTCCGGTGACGGCCGCCCGCACCGGGGCGGACAGGGTATCGGAGGAGGGGGCATCGGAGATCTGGTCGCTGACAGGAGCGGTGAGCCGCTGCCAGGTGCCGCTGCCGGCGGCAGCGCCCAACTGGAAAAACTGCGTTCTGGAAAAGAGGAACAGGGACAGCAGCGCCAGAAACGTGATGGTGATATTTTGGATAAAATCCCGGTAGCGCATGGCCGGTCCCTCCTTTCTGATAAAAGCTGAAATTACTGCTGAGCCGACGTGTTTTCTGCCGTATCCTCCGGTGCGCCGGGGGCGGGCTGGGTGATGGGCAGCTCCAGACGGACCGTGGTGCCCGGTCCCTCATGGGGGACCAGGGAAATGGTGCCGTGGTGCCGCTGGACGATCTCTCTGGCGATGGATAGTCCAAGGCCTGTGCCGCCGGATTCCCGGGAACGGGCCTTATCCACCCGGTAGAAGCGGTCGAAAATACGCTCCCTGTCCTTTTCCGGGATGCCGATGCCGTCATCCCGGACCTCCATCCAGGCGGTGTTGGGGCCGGCTCCTGCGGTGACGCGAATGTGTCCGCCGTCCGGAGTGTACTTGATGGCGTTGCTGAGAATGTTCATCATCACCTGCTCCAGACGGCTCCGGTCGCCGGTGATGAGGGGCAGCTCCCCCTCCGGCACATAGGTCAGCTCATGGCCCCGCTGCTTGGCGTTGAGACTGTTGGAGCGGACCACGCTTTCGATGGCGTCATGGAAGGGGAACCGGGTGAACACCATTTCGGTGCTGCCGGCGTCTAACCGGCTGAGGGTCAGCAGGTCCTGAACGATGTGGGTCATGCGATCCGTTTCCGTAATGATAATATCCAGAAAATTGTTCTCCATCTCCCGGGGAATGTCATCTCCGGCATCCCGGATGGTTTCAGCGTAGCTGCGGACGTTGGTCAGGGGGGTCCGCAGCTCGTGAGACACGTTGGCCACGAATTCTTTGCGCCGTTCCTCATTCCGGTGCTGTTCCGTCACGTCATGGAGCAGGATCAGAACGCCGCCCTGGGCCTTGTCGGAGAAGGGCGTGAGGTAGAGGGCCAGGGTCCGGTCTCCCACCACCAACTCATCTTCAATGTAGTTGGGTTTCTGGAGGGCCAGCACGTTCTGGAAGGGATGCAGGTCGCCCAGCAATTCCTCGTAGGTGCAGCTGGGATCGATGGATCGCCGCAAAAGCTCCGTGGCGGCGGGATTGCAATGGATGAGGTGTCCCTCCCGGTCAAAGGCCACCACGCCGTCGGTCATGTGGAGGAACAGGGTATCCAGCTTGTTGCGCTCGTTTTCCACGGCAGCCAGTGTGGACTGCAGGACCTCGGCCATCTCATTGAAGGTTCCGGTGAGAATACCGATCTCGTCGGTGGATTCCACCGGCAGCTCGCTGTCAAAATCACCGGCGGCCACCCGCTCTGCGCCGATGGTCAGCTTTTCAATGGGGCCCACCATGGTCTTGGAGAGCAGGAAGCTCAGCAGCACGGAGATCAGCAAGCCGATGATGAGGGCCTGCATGATGATCTGGAAAAGCTGATTGTTCAGGTCGGATACCGTGTCCTTGTTATCCAGAATGTAGATGATGAAGGCGTTGTCACCGCCGAAGATGGGGATGGCCACATCCATGTAGTCGGCAGAGATATCGCTTTCGTCGCCTACGGTGGAGGCGTCCTTCCGTGCAACCGCGTTCCGGGCGGTCAGAAGGTTGGCGGACTGCTCCCGGGGCAGGTCGGAGGACTCGGCGCTGCCGGCCAGAAAGCTGCCTGCGGTGCCGTCCAGCACATAGTAGTTCCGGGTGCGGTAGTCGATGCCCAGCATACCGGCATTGACCTCCATGATCTCCTGAATACGCTCAGCGCCGTCCGGCTGAGCGGCGGCGCTGCGGAGGTCCGCCACAAACTCCCGGCGGTCCGCGCCGAAGGCACTGCTCATCTGCTGATAAAAGCTGTCGATATAGAAACTGGTGACGCTGGTGGTCAGGAACGCGCCTACCACCGCCATCAGGGATGTAATCAGCAGCAGGAGGATCAGCGTCAGCTTCATATGTAAGCTGCGGAACAAAAAATCACCGCCTTTATGGTGTTCAAAGGATCTGAAAACTGTACGGCCCGCCGTTTGCGGGGGCGGGCGCGTCCCGGAGAAGATCCCTGTGTCCTCTTCAAAACATAAGAAGAACGCGAGGAACGTCACCGGAGCCGGTGGGGATTACACCGCGAAATAGTACCCCACGCCCCGGCGGGTGAGGATGTATTTGGGGCTGGCGGGGTTTTCCTCGATCTTTTCCCGCAGACGCCGGACGGTCACGTCCACAGTCCGCTGATCGTCGCCCACGTAGCCGTAGTTCCAGACCTGCTCCATCAGGTCGATGCGGGAGTAGACCTTATTGGGATGGCTGGCCAGGAAGGTCAGCAGCTCATATTCCCGCGTGGTCAGCTCCAAAGGCTTGCCGTCCCGGAAGACCTGATGGCTGTCCGTGTCGATGGAGAGGTCCCCTGCCACCGGCATGGCTGTGGCCGCAGCGGTGGCCGCGGCGGCGGTGTTCATAGCCGTGCGGCGGATGTTGGCTCCCACCCGGGCGATCAGCTCCCGCATGGAGAAGGGCTTGGTAATGTAATCATCGGCGCCGATCTCAAGACCGGATACCTTGTCGGCCTCCTCCTCCCGGGCGGTGAGGATGATGACGGGCACGTTGTTGCCCTCCTCCCGGAGGGTGCGGCACACGTCAAAACCGATCATCTTCGGCAGCATCACGTCCAGCAGGATCAGATCGGGGTTTTCCTTCCGGGCCTTTTCCAGACCGTCGGCTCCGTCATAGGCCTCCACGGTGCAGTAGCCCTCCCGCTGAAGGTTGAAGCGCAGGATGTCTACGATATTTTTTTCATCCTCCACAATGAGGATGGTTTTCTGGGCGTCCGTTTTCCGTTCCAAGGAAACGTACCTCCTTTATTTTCTACTACAGGTTCAGCAGGACCTTGGCCCGCAGGACTGCGGCCACGGTCTTGGCGTCATCGATCTCACCGTTGACGCAGCGGTGCACCATTTCATCAAAGGGCACCCGCTCCACGTTGAGAAATTCATCGGGGTCCAGCTGCTGCTGGCTGAATTTCAGCCCCTTGGCCAAAAACAGGTGCAGTGTTTCCCCGTAGCAGCCGGGGGCGGGCAGGAGCTTGCCGAGGGGCAGAAAGGTCTCCGGCTCCGCGCCGGTCTCCTCCTTCAATTCCCGCAGAGCGCCCGTCACCGGGTCCTCGCCGGGGTCCAGCTTGCCTGCGGGCAGCTCATCCAGCACCTTGCCCAATACATACCGGTACTGGCGGACCACCAGCACCCGGTTGGCTTCATCCAGGGCCAGGACCGCCGCGCCGTCCACATGATCCACCACTTCCCGAGTGGCTTCCTCGCCATTGGGCAGGCGCACGTCATCCACGTGCACTGTCATGATTTTACCCTCAAATACGTCCTTGCGGCGGAGCTTGACCTCCGTTAGATCCATGGGCATTTTCATTCTATCCACCTCGTTTAAAGGGCAGAGACCCTGCCTATACTGTATTCAGTTTATTATAGCATAGGCGTGTTGAATTGCAAAGGGCTTGTTTTTCTTGAAGTCATGGGAAAACTATGGTATACTGACTCACTGGAAACGAGGTGGTCCCCACGGAGAAAAAGGGAATCAAAATCGCGGCCCAGAACCGCAAAGCCTACCACGATTACTTCGTGGAGGATCAGTACGAGGCAGGCATCGAGCTGTGCGGCACGGAGGTCAAATCCATCCGTGCGGGCACGATGAACCTGAAGGACTCCTACTGCACCGTAAAGGACGGCGAGCTGTTCGTCCACAGCATGCACATCTCTCCATACGAGCATGGCAACATCTTCAACCGGGACCCGGACCGGGACCGGCGGCTGCTGATGCACAAGCGGGAGATCCGCAAGCTCCACGCCCTCGTCAAGCAGGACGGCTACACACTGGTGCCCCTGAGCGTCTATTTCAAGAACGCCAAGGTGAAAGTGGAGGTCGGCCTGTGCAAGGGCAAGAAGAATTACGACAAGCGGGACGCCACCGCCAAGCGGGACGCCGCCCGTGAAATGGACCGGGCCATGAAGGCCCGCAGATAACAGATCAGAAAGGAACGAATGAATATGAGCAATCCCATCGTAACCATCACTATGGAGGACGGCCGCATTATGCGCGGCGAGCTGTATCCCGAGAAGGCTCCCAACACCGTCAACAACTTCATTTCTCTGGCTAACAAGGGCTTCTATGACGGCCTGACCTTCCACCGGGTCATCCCCGGCTTCATGATCCAGGGCGGCTGCCCCAACGGAAACGGCATGGGCGGCCCCGGCTATGAGATCAACGGCGAGTTCGCCGGCAACGGCTTCCGCCAGAATGACCTGATCCACGAGACCGGCGTGCTGTCCATGGCCCGCACCATGGCACCCAACTCCGCCGGCAGCCAGTTCTTTGTGATGGTGGCTCCTGCTCCTCATCTGGACGGCCAGTACGCCGCCTTCGGCAAGATCACCGAGGGTCAGGATGTGGCCATTGACATTTCCCGTGTCCAGCGGAACATGATGAACGATATGCCCAAGAAGCCCGTGGTCATGGCAACCGTCCGGGTGGATACCCAGGGCGTCGAGTATCCCGCTCCCGAGACCCACTAAAATACTCCGAAAGGAGATCTGACCATGAAAACAGCAGTTATTACCGGCGCGTCCTCCGGCCTTGGCCGGGAATTTGTCCGGCAGTTCTATTCCGTATTCCCGGAAATTGAACGGGTGTGGCTCATTGCCCGCCGGACGGACCGCCTTCAGGAACTGGCAGAGCAGCTGGAGGAAAAGGGGATCAGCACCCTGACGCTGCCGCTGGACCTGTGCGACACCATGAGTTTTACCGTTTATCAGGAGCGTTTGGTGGAGGAACAGCCGGAGATCGCCCTGCTGGTGAACAACGCCGGATGCGGGTATCTGGGGAACATCGGCGAGATCGACACCGTTTCCCAGACCCGGATGATCGATCTGAACCTCCGGGCACTGACGGCCATCACCAATTTGTCTGTGCCCTATATGGAAGCCGGGAGCCGGATCTTGAACGTCAGCTCCATCGCCTCCTTCTGCCCCACCCCCCGGATGACGGTGTATTCCGCCACGAAAGCCTATGTTTCCGCCTACACCATCGGCGCGGCGGAGGAACTGAAGGCAAAGGGCATCACCGTTACCGCCGTCTGCCCCGGCCCCATGGCCACAGAGTTTCTGGCAGTGGGTCATGTGGTGGATTCCCGGCCCTTTGAACTGCTGCCCTACTGCGATCAGGTACAGGTGGCCGGCGGTGCGCTGCGGGCGGCCAGAGCGGGACAGACCATCTACACCCCCAGACTGTTCTATAAGTTCTACCGTCTGCTGGCAAAACTCACCCCGGCCAAATTGATGGTCAAGCTGACCAAAACCTGAAACTGTCACGGAATTGTAACACATTCCGATATGGGAATGTGTTACAATTCCAAATAGCAAATTCTGCTTTCCTATTTTACAAACCAGCGGAGCGTTTGTGGAACGAAAGAGGAGGAGCAATGGAACGGATGAAGTTTTCGCCGGAAGGCGGAAACGGAATGAGTGACATTTGCTCAAAAGCGCAACTCACGTCCAACTCGTTTCACAAACCAGCGGAGCGTTTGTGGAACGAAAGAGGAGGAGCAATGGAACGGATGAAGTTTTCGCCGGAAGGCGGAAACGGAATGAGTGACATTTGCTCAAAAGCGCAACTCACGTCCAACTCGTTTCACAAACCAGCGGAGCGTTTGTGGAACGAAAGAGGAGGAGCAATGGAACGGATGAAGTTTTCGCCGGAAGGCGGAAACGGAATGAGTGACATTTGCTC
>CEAF01055119.1_pt1 | contig 16574 bp, 18 predicted proteins | sample 557431 | NCBI WGS metagenome assembly CEAF01 (sample SAMEA3182068, study PRJEB8094) | gut metagenome | biome: human; feature: gut; material: Stool; isolation source: human stools | place: Canada | collected 2013-11-18 | reverse complement strand
GATCCTATCATGGAATAATGATCAAAAACTTCAAATGGGCTTTCGCAGGCGTGAAAACCTCTGTTACACACCCTGATCTCTCCATCCATCTCATATTCCTTACCGATTTCATATTGAAAATCCCGACATTTTAAATTTTTATCAAATCCCTTGTAAGATTTTATAGCAGCCATTTTATTTATCGTTTATAAGTTTTACCAAATCATTCCTCGTCTCCATAGCTTTTAACAGCCAATATCTTGATTATTACATATAATATGACACTGGCACCACCGAGTAAAAAGACCGCCCTTTTCAAGGGGTCCTCGAACCAGTAGCTTAACGCCAGTATAGCCGCCACTACCAATATCGCCATGAACGCCATTCTTAAAGTGTTCATCAATTGTTTAACGACGGCCTTGGATATCTCCTTTATCCGTCCTGTAATGCCATGTCCCATATATTATTGTTGTTGTTAAAAATCGGAAGAAAGGCCTCATATCCTCACGGACGGAGACCTGCGTTGCACTTTCGTGAAATAATTGATTGAATAAGCGCCTTTCGGCGAATAGTGGATGTATCCGGACTCGAACCGGAAATGGTGGTGTTTTTGCGGCCCCCGATTTTAAGTCGGTTATTCCTAGTATGTCTCGCAAGTTGCAGGTTTTATGCTGTTATCTTGGAATTTTGCACCTTACATACTGATTAGCGTTTACCAATTTCGCCATACATCCGTTTGCCGGGGAATCCCACCCCGGCACAGTTTAAGTAAAAACTAATATTCCCTAATTGCCTGCCTCACGGCGGTATATTAAGGTCTTGGTTGAGAAGTGTATAATAATTAGCAATGTGATTTAAGCGTGGTAGCCGGGGGAACTCGCACCCCCTGTAACCCTAGATAAATAATATAACAAGATAACCAATCTAACATTGGACGCACGCCTTGATCGTGCGGCTAAACATACAATATTAAAACTGATCATGGTTCGCTACCTGCCCTAAGTAATTCTTAGGGTGGAATCCTTCTTTCTTTCATTGTGATCAAACTTGGTTATTAATAGGTCTATCGGTTTTATTCGTTTTCTTCCTCTATTGTATCATCCAATAACTTATCGATAGCCATGATAACCTTATCCGGCAACTTATTGGCGGTATCGTTAGACTTGAGATATTCTATAGTCCCGCCTATTCCGATAATCATCAGCATATCCCTTTTAGAGGGAATGAATACTAGTAAAAAAACAGGTATTGATATATAGGCAGCGAATTTTAAGATGATTTTTTTTAACTTAGACTTGTCTTTTTCATCATCTTCCATAATCCAGAAGAGAATATACAAGAATGTAAATACTCCCAAGATAAATACTGCGATTATCGCCAACGTTTGTATGGCATCTAGCCTTGTGATCCAATAAATCTCATTCATGGTATCATGGATTGATGTCTTCAACCTCGCTCTCGAGATCGTTCTTGATCTCATTGATAGCTTGGATGGTGTTTTCCGCGTTGATAATCGTCTCCTTATACTCGATCAATTGATTGATCTTGCTCTTGTAATCTACCCCGTCGTCACCTAGGTTGTTTATCTCCTCGTGATACCGGATGTCGGCTAATACCTTTTGCTCCTCTACGTTGTTTAACGCCGAGTCAAGCGCTCTCATGATCTCTTGACTCCTTAACTCTGACAGTCTATCTGTTTGTTTTTTACCCCTAAGGATAGAAAGGATCTTTTTCATACTCTCAATAATTTTGTTGTTTTTATTAAATGGATTTTATCGCTATGATTCACTATACCAAATAATCCTTTATCGAGGATTATTTGGTATAATTCCATCTGTTTCTTTAAGGAATAACCGTCTAAGCTGCTTACATTGGGATTTAGAGAGATCTCGAATCCATTGCCGGTAAATCCTGTGCCAATGCCGGTAAATCCTGTGCCAAGGGTATTTCCTTGTAATTCATTTTCCATATTCTTTATATATTTAATGTTAGCTCCCCCACAACCTCCAACGGTTTCGAACCCGAATCGTAGACGGGTAGGGGAGTATTAATCACTAACGTAAATCCGTAGTTCTCGGATTGATCGTCTTTCCGATCTGTCGTCATCTTATGATTGTCTGTCCAATCTGTCATACTTTTGGGCGTATTAACCTCCTACTATATCTTAGATACGCCTCGTAGGAAAAGTCGTATTATTTAGTACGAACGGTTTTCTTCTCCAGCCACCGCAAGGATACCCGAATGGGATCGTACTGTTATACATTATTAAATATGTAGACTCCGACATCGGAACCGATCAAACTACATCGGGAGCGGGGATCATCATCCCTTCCGGTATCTTCGACTATCATAACCTTACCCGCCATACCTATATCTCTTACGTATATCCTCTTATGGGGGCAAGGATTTTATTCAATAAGTCAAAGAACTCTTTTTTTAGTAGGCATCCGGGAATCGAACCCGGAGCGGGGGCGGTGAAGGATTTGCAATAACCTCTAGTCTTTAAAATGTCCGCTTCCAGCCGTGACGCTTCACTGGCCATGCCCTTATGCTATATAATCTCTTATAATTTTGCCATATCTTTAGTTTTACATGTAATCTTGTTGGTTTTCTGCGGCTTTTAATAGCTCACTCATGAGATACTCTATGCTCTGGGGACGTTGAAACGCTCTCACCCTTCCTTGTTCTCTCCATCTTTCTACATTTGCCCTTCCGAATCTTTGGAAAGCCTTGTTCTGGGATATGTATACCATTGGCTCCTCTTTTATCTTGTGCGCCTCCAAGAATCTTAGATAATGGAGCTGGGAGGCTGATATCTCTACCATCATATGCGTTATTTTAATCTTGTTACTATTATGTAATCGAAACATCCATTTTCGGTGCAAGTGAAAGAGTATCCTTTCTGGTTAAGCCATTTTATGGAGGATCTGACGCCAGATGGCTTGACATATTTGTTCGGGACCGCTCTAGACTCTCCCTTTTTCAACGCTAATAGACTACCCTGTAGATCTATTTTCATCTTAAAATCAATCTGTTGTATTTCCATTGTCATAAATGTTTGTATCTTTGCGACTTGATACCTAAATGAGTGGTATGCAAGACTGATTAATTATTATAACGCGAATATAAGCTCAAATGGGTTTATATGCAAATAAATTAAAGATTAAATAAACTCATTTGGCTTATTTAGACTGATTATAAATAAAATATTATATATATGACTGTAATTGATAGAGTTGGCACTGTTATAGGAAATAAGAAATTGTCAAGAACGGCGTTTTCTAAGTTGATAGGCATGCCCCAGACAACGGTAAATAATTATATTCTAGGTATAAGGTCTATTTCGTTTGAGTTTGCGGAAAGAATATTAGAGGCATTTCCTGATATTTCAGCCGAGTGGCTTATGCGTGGAAAAGGTAATATGTGCATATCTGGACAAGAATCGTATCCCGTATCAGATTTCGATATTGAACTTATCAAGCAATCCTTGAGATTCAGCCAAGACACGGTAGAAAAACAAAGAAAAACAATAGCCGAGCTGGAAGATGAGATATTGAGTTTGAAAGCAGAGAACGCCGCATTGAAAAAAGGCATGACTGTATCTACAAATGAATCCAAAGGTTTTGTTGGATAGTATATAGTGTATTATGAAATATAGATCGAAAGAGACCAGACTAAAAGAGCAAGCCTCCCAATATAGGGGGGGAATGTACAATGCTTCCCCTTGTCTTTCCGAGAGATACCCGGATGCCATAAAGGTGGATGTGTACATAGAGATGGAGTTCATCTCGGCAGTCGCCCATTCGAAAGAGGAGAGGCATATTGAGATAAGGCCAAGCGATAAGTTATACTTACATTTGAATTGCGCCAATAATGATTGCACGGGATCCGGGTTTGACTTGACGAGCTTAGTGCGGAAGAGCCTTGTCGAAAGGTCGGAGATATCCGGTCGGCTCCAATGCGATGGAAAAGAGGACTGGAAATATTACGGCCATAACGGTTGTTCCTGTCAGACTACTTTGGATTACAGGATTCTTCCGCTATTCTTTTCAGCAGCAGTGTCTGACGAACCATGACATCCTGTATGATCTGTCCGGATGCGTCCAGGCGTTCAAAGATAGGTTCGAGCGTTTTTTTGTCCTTGTCGGGCCAGCAGAAAGCCGAATATATGTCTAATGACGTTTGCTTGATATCGCAATACAGTTTAGTGTATTTCATCATCGCTTGTATGTACGACTCGGCGATTCTCTTGTCTACTGCGCCATAATGGGGGATGAATATCTTATCGGAATCTTTTTTCATATCAATATTTCTTCATTTTTGTACTATTTTCTGTAAATATAGAAGTACGCAGTGTGTGCATGACGATAAATATTACTTTTAATATATTGAATGGTGTTGTACAACATGTAGAATATGAAATCCATATCCTTTGTTTGTTTTGTTATAAATAGACAATAAAAGTCAATAGAGGTATGAATGAGGATTTATTAAAGAGACAGTTGGCTGTCATAATGGCTAGGTTCTCTGATTTTGAGAAAAAGAGTGAGAAACAGTTGTCAAATCACGAGAAACGACTGAATGATTTAGAAAAAACAAATAAAGATGTGAAGATTGTATCTCTCCCCTTTGTTAATGATAAGTTAAATAAAGTTAATGGGGGGGGGGTAAACTCCTTATTCAAAGAATTACATATTAGCTTAAAGAGGAGGCGGATTTTGCATCTTGCCTCCTCTTTGCGTTAAGAGAAAACTTTTGTTATAACTTTCTCATTGAGTTTATCTATAGGATCGTATGATTTGCGAATATATCCCTCCGTGACCTTATGCGCTGACGCATGATTTAAAGAGAAAGCCACGAGCTCCGTGCTTGCTCCGCAATCATTTTGCGCTATCGTGGCCCATGAGTGCCGGAAAACATAAGTTGACAATGGAGTGTTGATGCCTGTTGCCTTCATTATCTCTTTACATCCTTTGTCTACGCAATAAATGAAGTTCTTCTCGACATTATATCTATCCGCAAAAGAAAATAGTTTCTTGTTTCCCTCATATTTAGAAAATAATGGTCTGATTATCTCAGGAACCTTTATCTCCATATAGGCCTCATAGTCGCTTTTGTCACGGGTCTTTTTTCGCTTATATTTCAAGGTCCATCCATCTAGGCAAGATTTCTCCATGTCATATAGGTCTGCGGCGTTAATACCTGCGAGGCAAAATATCAACATGCACACGTCCTTGGCTATGGCCATGCGTGATGGTTGCTTCTTTATAATATCTGGAGTGCTGCAGGCAAAGAAGGTCCTCAACACGTCAACCTGTACGCTTCTCTTTTCTGCCCTCTTGTTCTTCGGGATCTTTATCCGGGAGAATGGATTGTACTTGATCGGGACTATGTCGTTGTCATAGTCATTGTACTCGTTCATCGCAGCGGTTATCATGGTCTTGATACATGTTGGGTAAAGGTTTCTCTTGCGAGGGGATTCCATCATGGACTCGATCCATTCAAGGAGCCTCTTGGATGTTATATCTTTAAAGCGTAAGTCATCCTTCCCAATGAAGTTCTTTAGGCTGTTGTACGCTAATTTATAATTGTCGGCTGATCTCTCCCTGTTGTCATTGATCATCTGCCTAAGGTATTTATTAGCGAACTCGGAGAAAGATAAATCTTTTTCTTCGCAGGTCAGCGTTTCCAATAGTTTCTTACAATCCATGCCGGATGTGTTGATATTATTACATTTCGCCACGTATTTATCAATAAGAAAGAGGCATTCTTTCAAAACGAATCTATCAGATATTTCGATCTTGGCTTTTCCGCTGTTCGTGTATACCTTTTTCAAACCTTTGTCGTTTACGATGAAATTTGTCTTGATATACTGTATCCCGTAATTGTGGGATAGTCTTATGTAGACCGGATAGTACCCGTCCGATCTCTTATTCCTGATACATGGGGTGAACTGTGCCATATCTTTTGTAAGAATTTTGTAATACTGGATGCAAATATAACAAGGTTTTCCCATGAAAATGTTTAGTGAAAAAGCACTTAAAAGGACGTATGAAAACAGAAAAGGCCTTACAGATTAACTGTAAAGCCTTGATAATCACCGGGTTTTTCTGCGGAAGCGGGGGGATTCGAACCCCCGGTACCCTAACGAGTACGTCAGTTTAGCAAACTGGTGGTTTCAGCCACTCACCCACACTTCCTTGTGTGTTCTGTGCTTCTTCCTTAGAATTGCGATGCAAAGGTAGAACTATAATTTTAAATAAACAAGGCTTTGCACATCATTTTTTTCGAAAAAAGATACTACTTTTGTGCCTTATTCTGATATTCAATAGATTATTCATGGATTTGAACAAACAAATTTTATCGAGGCGTCCGATAATTATCGCCTTGATAGCGATTCTCGTTGTTTTGATAGGCGGTGGAGGCTTTTGGGTGTACCGTTTGGCTTGGGCTCCGAATTTTAAGCCGGATAAGACGGTCTATGTCTATATAGATGATAAAAAGGATTTTGATGATCTTTGCCGGCAGTTGAGTGATTCGGCGAACTGTCTCCGTATCGGTAGCTTTAAGCAATTGAGTGGATTGTTGAAGTATCCTGCGTCCATGCGTACCGGTCGATACGCCGTGAAGCCCGGCATGAGTAATTTAACCTTATTGAATGACTTGCGGAGAGGACATCAAGTAGCGACCCGGGTTACTTTTAATAATATCCGTTTCAAGGAAGATTTGGCGGAACGTATAAGTGATCAATTGATGTTCGGGAAGGAAAATCTCCTGCGTCTATTGAATGATTCCGTGTATTGCGACTCTTTAGGTTTTACCCCGGAAACGATCCATGCCCTTTTCATTCCTAATACCTATGAGATTTATTGGAATATATCCGCGGATAAATTTATACGTCGCATGAAGCGTGAATATGACGCTTTCTGGACACCGGAACGATTGAAAAAGGCAGAGGAGATCGGGCTTACTCCAGTTGAGGTATCTATCTTGGCTTCTATCGTAGAAGAGGAGACGGCGGCATCGGACGAATATCCAATCGTGGCGGGTCTTTATATCAACCGCCTTCGTGCCGGTATTCCTTTACAGGCGGACCCTACCGTAAAGTTTGCGGTGGGGGATTTTTCTTTGCAACGTATCTTATTTGAGCATTTGGAAATAGATTCTCCCTATAATACCTATAAATATGCGGGCCTACCTCCCGGTCCTCTACGGATTCCTACTATCAAGGGCTTGAATAGCGTATTGAATCATACGAAACATAAATACTTATACATGTGCGCTAAGGAGGATTTCTCGGGACGGCATAATTTCGCCGTGACGTTGGCGGAGCATAACCGCAATGCCAACCGGTATCGGGCGGAGTTGAATAGGCGCCGGATACGGTAATGGATCTAGTATAAATCATAAGTCTCTCATTCTAAATTGAACATTTTTCATTACCTTTGGCAGCTAAATAGTGTGAATAGTCAATATTAAGAAAACAGATACACATGGAAAAACATTTATTTTTGGGGGACGAGGCCATAGCGCAAGCCGCTATAGACGCTGGTATCTCCGGGGTGTACGCATACCCGGGAACCCCTTCTACTGAAATCACAGAATATATCCAAGGTTCTCCGGTAACGAAGGAAAGAGGTATCCATTGTCGCTGGAGCGCGAATGAGAAAACCGCCATGGAAGCCGCTTTGGGTATGTGCTATGCCGGTAAACGTGCGCTTTGCTGCATGAAGCACGTGGGTTTGAATGTAGCCGCCGATTGCTTTATGAACGCCGCTATGAGCGGTATCAACGGAGGTATGATCATCCTTACGGCCGACGACCCATCCATGCACTCTTCCCAGAATGAGCAAGACAACCGTGTTTATGGCAATTTCGCCATGATCCCGATGTTTGAGCCATCCAGCCAGCAAGAGGCTTATGATATGGTATATCATGGATTCGAGTTATCCGAGAAATTAGGGTATCCTATCTTGCTGCGTGTAACGACCCGTATGGCGCATTCTCGTGCCGGTGTCGTAACCAGTCCGTTGAAGCCGGAGAACCGGATGAATTGTCCGGAAGACGGTCGCCAACGTTTTATCTTACTCCCGGCATTGGCCCGTAAACGTTTCAAGAGTTTGCTGGCGTCTCAAGAGGCTTTCACGGAAGCTTCCGAGAATTCCGCATATAATAAGTATTTCGATGCCCCGAATAAAGACTTGGGTATCATCACGACGGGTATCGCTTTCAATTATCTTTCCGAGAATTATCCGGACGGTTTCGAGCATCCCGTATTGAAGATCTCCCAGTATCCGCTTCCGAGAAAGCAAATCGAGAAGATCGTTGGCGAGTGTAAGGAGATCTTGGTGCTGGAAGAGGGATATCCGGTTGTGGAGGAGCAATTGAAGGGTTTCTTGGGGAAGGGAGTGACGGTTCATGGCCGTCTGGACGGTACGCTTCAGCGTGACGGCGAGCTTACGCCAGATGCGGTAGGCAAAGCCTTGGGTAAGGAGATCCAGAGCTATTATGCGATCCCCGAGGTGGTTGAGCAACGTCCGCCCGCATTGTGCCAAGGTTGTGGACACCGGGATATGTATGAGGCCTTGAACGAGGTGATCGCCGAGTATAACGGTACGGCTAAGGTGTTTGGCGATATCGGCTGTTATACCTTGGGAGCTTTGCCTCCTTTCCGTGCGATCGATTCTTGTATCGATATGGGGGCCTCTATCACGATGGCGAAGGGTGCTTCCGACGCGGGTGTATTCCCGGCTATCTCCGTGATCGGCGATTCTACGTTTACCCATTCCGGTATGACTGGTTTGCTGGATTGCGTGAACGAGAACACGAATATCACCATCGTTATCTCCGATAATGAGACAACGGCCATGACCGGAGGGCAGGATTCCGCCGGAACGGGACGTCTGGAATCTATCTGCGCCGGTATCGGTGTGGACCCGGCTCACATCCGTGTGATGGTTCCTTTAAAAAAGAACTTCGAGGAGATGAAGTCTATCATCCGTGAGGAAATCGAGTACAAGGGCGTATCCGTATTGATCCCCCGCCGTGAGTGTATCCAGACATTAACCAGAAAGAAAAAAGCAAGCAAGAAATGAAAACAGATATTATACTATCAGGTGTAGGAGGACAGGGTATCCTTTCTATCGCCGCCGTTATTGGAGAAGCCGCCTTAAAAGAAGGTCTGTATATGAAGCAAGCGGAAGTACACGGTATGAGTCAACGGGGGGGAGACGTGCAGTCTAACCTGCGTCTTTCCGACGAGCCGATCGCCTCGGACTTGATCCCGAAGGGCCACGCCGATTTGATCATCTCCTTGGAACCGATGGAGAGCTTGCGTTATCTGCCTTACCTGAAGAAAGAGGGTTGGCTGGTGACGAACTCCCGTCCGTTCGTGAACATCCCGAACTATCCGGAGATCGAGAAAGTGAACGCCGAGTTGGACAAACTCCCTCACAAGGTCGTATTGGACGTGGAGGAGATCGCCAAGGAAGCGGGTTCTGTCCGTGCCGCCAATATCGTGATGCTGGGGGCTGCTACCCCATTTATCGGGATCGAGTATGATAAGATCGAGGCGGGAATCCGTCAGATATTCGGTCGTAAGGGCGAGGATATAGTTAATATGAACCTAAAGGCGTTGAAAGCCGGTTATGACTTAGCGCAAAGTCTGCGGTAAATCTTTTTCCGGGTTTGCATGATATCAGCGTACGTGACATCTCCGGGTTTCACGTACGTTTTTTTTAACATCTAACCCCCTAGAACTTTTAGAAGAGCTGTCGAGGGGTAGGTACGGCACCGTAGAACTTTCGTAAGCCTTAGAATTATGCGGTTTGATGAGAATTTTAATGTATCTTTGTCGCTGAATCCTAAACGAGAAATGATTAAGGTTATGAAGAAGTATTTATTGGTTAGTTTACTAGCGTTATTGGCTTTCGTAGGCAAAGCTCAGGAGGATAATTCCGATATCGTGAAGGTCGGTGATACTATGCCGTCATTTACGATTGTTTCCGACAACGGGAGTAAGTTGCAGTCCGCTTCGTTGAAGGGAAAAGTGATCCTCGTGAATTTTTTCGCCACTTGGTGTCCTCCTTGCCAAAAAGAATTGGCCGCTGTCCAACAAACCCTCTGGCCGAAATACAAGAACAACAAGGACTTCGTTCTCTTGGTGATCGGGCGTGAGCATTCCGATGCCGATCTACAGAAATATAACGAGAAAAAAGGCTTCGATTTTCCATTGTATCCCGATAAGGACCGGGCTATTTTCGGCGCTTTCGCCAAGAACTTGATCCCTCGTGGCTATTTGGTCGGAAAAGACGGGAAGATCATTTATACGAGCAAAGGCTATACCGACGAGGAATTTGCTGAGTTAATGACTAAAATAGAGGGTGCGTTAAAATAAGAATCATGAAATATAGTAACATACATTTAATTTATTTTTCTCCGACACACACGTCCGCCAAGATCGTTTACGCGATAGCGGAAGGAATGGGTGCCACTTCGATGTCCGAGTCGGATGTCACTTGTGAGAGTCTGGATATGGAAGAGTATATTGATGATGAGCTGACGATTATAGCCGCTCCTGTATACGGTGGCCGTGTGGCGGAGACTGCCATGGAACGTTTTCGCATGTTCCGTTCTGCCCACCATGCGCCGGTAGTCCCCGTGGTATTGTATGGGAACCGGGATTATGAGGATGCTTTGAAAGAGCTCTGTGATTTAGTGTCGGAGCAGGGGTTCGTACCTGTGGCTGCCGGAGCGTTTATCGGTGAGCATTCTTTCAGCCGCAAGGGGATGCCCATTGCTGAGGGGCGTCCGGACGAGTCGGATCTTAAGCAGGCTACGGAATTCGGGAAAAAGATTATCGAGGAGCTGGAGAAGGTTTCCTGCATGGAATGCTTGTCCGCCTTGGAGGTGAAAGGTAATTTCCCGTATCGGGTGAAAGGCCCTTCCACTCCTCAAGCTCCTGTTACGGATAACGATTTATGTACGCAATGTGAGTATTGCGTGGATGTGTGTCCTACACATGCGATATCCTTGGCAGACGAGGGTATGTATAGCGACCCGAACCTATGTATCAAATGTTGCGCCTGCGTGAAAGAGTGTCCCGAGGGCGCACGTACTTTCGATACTCCTTACACGGCGATGCTCCATAAGAACTTTAGCGCACGCCGGGAGCCGGAGATATTCTTCTAATGGAGGACCGGGTATCCGGTATATTGTGAGGGAAAGCGTCAAAAGGCAAAAGTTCTTTTGGCGCTTTCTCTTTTTTTGTACCTTTGTTCGGATCGTTAATCTCAAATAATACCGTGTTTGTATGAAAACCTATTTATTCCTTTTGCTTTTTGTGTTTCAAGCCTTCTCCCTTTCCTCCCAGATTAGCCTGAAAGGGTATAATCAGGAGAAGATCGATCCTTCTCTTTTCGAGGGACGATGGAAAGCCCGTTGGATCTCCTACCCGGGTGAGGCTCCGAATGTATATGGGGTCTATCATTTTCGTAAATCGTTCGATCTGGAGGTGGTTCCTTCCCGGTTTATCGTCCATGTTTCCGCCGATAACCGTTATAAATTATATGTAAACGGGAAATTGGTATCCTTGGGCCCGGCCCGTGGGGATATCTATAACTGGAGTTTCGAGACGGTGGATCTGGCTCCTTATCTGAGGAAAGGGAAGAATACGCTGGCCTCCGTTGTCTGGAATTATGCCGAGCGTAAACCTGTCGCCCAGATCAGTTACGATCAGACGGGTTTTATCCTGCAAGGCAATACGGGGCATGAGGCGGTGGTAAATACGGATACCACTTGGGTCTGCCTGCGTAATAAGGCGTATGCTCCTTGGACCGAATGGCAGGTATTGGGGTATTACGTGGCTGGCCCGGGCGAGGAACTGGAAGCCTCCGCTTATCCTTGGGGCTGGGAACAACCGGATTACGACGACAGGAAATGGGAGAAGGCCGTACGGGGCATGGAGGGTGCCACGAAAGGATCGAGAGATTACCCGGGACGGTTGCTGGTTCCTAGCCCGATACCTCCGATGGACAGCCGGATCGAGCGTCTGGCCAAGCTCCGCCGGTCGGAAGGGATCGAATGCCCGCAAGGATTTCCTTACTGGCCAAAAGCTTTGACGATCCCGGCGAATACGGAGGTCCGCTTGCTTCTGGATAATGATTACCTGACGACGGGTTATTTCTCCTTAGCCTTCAGCAAAGGAAAGGAGGCCGAGATCCATATCGGTTATTCGGAAGCCCTCTATAAGCAAGAAGAGGAATCGACCACTAAATCGTATGCGTTGAATGGCAAGGGACATCGGGACGAGTTGACGGATAAGCAGTTTATCGGGTACGGGGATAAGATACTGGCTGATGGGGGAGATAATCGTCTCTTCACGTCCCTGTGGTGGCGTACATGGAGATATGTGGAGTTGAAAGTGAAGACGGCTTCCGAGCCTTTGGTGATCGAGGATATGTATGGGACTTTCTCTGCCTATCCTTTCCGTAACGAGACCACTTTCTCCGCTCCGGGACATGAGGAGCTGGGCCGTATGCTCGAGATAGGATGGCGTACCGCCCGTCTGTGCGCCAATGAGACGTATATGGACTGCCCGTATTACGAGCAACTGCAATATTTCGGGGATACACGCATACAGGCAATGATTTCCATGTATAATACATCAGACCCTTATATGGTGAAGAATGCCATAGAGCAAGGACGGCAGTCCATGGTGGCGGAAGGGATTACGATGAGCCGATATCCGTCTAGCGTACATCAGTTTATATCCTCGTTCTCTCTCTGGTGGATTTGTATGGGGCACGATTATTGGATGTACCGTGGGGATGAGGCATACATGAAGACCTTGCTTCCCGCTTACCGTCAGGTTTTGTCGTGGTACGAGCAATGGTTGAAGCCGGATTATAGTTTGTCGTACGTTCCTCATTGGTTCTTCGTGGATTGGGCGGCCGGTTTTGATTATGGCGAGCCGATACGGGAGAAAGAGGGAAACTCGGCGCTCCAAGATTTGATGTATATAATGACCTTGGAGTTTGCGGTGGAGATGGAACAAGCGATCGGCCTCCCTGCCATGGCGGATCATTACCGGAAGATCGCTATCGAGATGCGTAAGACGATCCGCCCGAAATATTGGGACGCTGACCGTAATCTATTCGCCGATACGCAGGATCATCGCGGCTATTCCCAGCATGTGAACGCCTTGGCGATCTTGACTGGGGTTACGAAAGGGGAGGAGGCCGTAAAGGTGATGAACCAAACCTTGGCGGATACGAGCTTGATCCAGTGTACAATCTATTTCCGTTATTACTTGAATCAAGCGTTGAAAGTTTCCGGTTTAGGGGATCAGTTCTTGGATAACTTACAAATATGGCGGGATCAGATGGCGTTGGGATTGACCACATGGGCAGAGATGCCGGAGCCATCTCGTTCTGATTGCCATGCTTGGGGAGCCAGTCCGAATATCGAGTTTTACCGGATCTTGTTGGGGATAGATAGCGATGCTCCCGGATTTAGGAAGATACGGATCGCTCCGTCTTTGGGAAAACTGAAGGAGGTTTCCGGTACGATCCCACATCCGCTTGGAAGCGTGACCGCCGCTTATAAATTGGATGAGAGAGGTGAGGGAACCGCCCGTCTGGTCTTGCCGGAAGGTACTACGGGTATATTTATCTGGGATGGAAAAGAAATCCCGTTGAAACCGGGCGAACAGGTTATTTCGTTATCTTTGCGTCATTAATCTATCTAAAATCCTGATATGAGACGAGTTTATTCAATTGCCTTATTGCTGCTGGTCGCTCTCGGTCTGTCGGCGACAACGAAGGAAGTAAAGTTGAAATTAGTGGAAACCAGTGATATCCATGGAAACTTCTTCCCGTATAATTTTATCGAGCAGCGGGAGTGGGGAGGAAGTCTGGCACGGGTATATTCGTTCGTGCAAGAAGAACGCCGGGCGTATGGCGATAACCTTTTGCTATTGGATAATGGCGATATCTTGCAAGGACAACCTTCGGCGTATTATTATAATTTCATGGATACGGTCTCTACGCATATAGCTTCCGCCATGATGAATTATATGGGGTACAATGCGGGAAATATGGGTAACCATGATGTAGAGGCTGGCCATGCCGTTTTCGATCGTTGGATCAAACAATGTGATTTCCCAATCTTGGGTGCCAATATTATCCGTACCTCCGACCGGGAGACCTATTTAAAGCCCTATGAGGTATTTGAGCGTGACGGTGTGAAGATCGTTGTACTGGGGATGATTACTCCGGCTATTCCTGTATGGTTGCCGGAGACTCTGTGGCAAGGTCTTTATTTCGCCGATATGGAAGAGACGGCCCGTAAATGGATGAAGATCATTCAGGAGAAGGAGAAGCCGGATGTTGTGGTAGGTATCTTTCATGCGGGAAACGAGGCTCGTACCATGTCTGGCCAGTACCGTGAGGATGCGTCGATGGAGGTTGCCCAGCGCATTCCGGGCTTCGATGTGGTTATGATGGGGCATGATCATCGCCGGTATTGTGGTAAGGTGGCGAATATCGAGGGAGATTCCGTGTTACTGATAAATCCGGCAAGTAATGGGCGTGTAGTCGGTTCCGTTGATGTCGTGTTAAAGATGGAGCATGGAAAGGTTTTGGACAAACAAGTATCGGGTGTTTTGACGGATGTGGATAAGTTGGAGCCTAGCGAAGAGTTTATGGAGAAATTCGCTCCGCAATACAAAGCGGTGAATGATTTTGTCTCCGAGAAGGTGGGAACTTTTACGGAGAGTATCGCGACCCGTCCCGCTTACTTTGGGCCATCCGCTTTTATTGATTTTATTCACTCTTTACAATTGGAGTTGACTGGTGCGGACGTCTCTTTTGCCGCCCCGTTATCCTTTGACGCAAAAATAGATAAAGGGGATATCACGATCAGCGATATGTTCAGTCTTTACAAATATGAGAATATGCTTTATACGATGAATTTGACGGGAGCCGAGATCAAAGGCTTCTTGGAGGAATCGTACGCTATGTGGACCAACCGGATGAAATCTCCGGACGATCATCTCTTATTATTGAAAGAGAGAAAGAAAGGACAGGAGAATTACGCTTCGTTCGTCAACTTCAGTTTTAACTTTGACTCTGCGGCCGGTATCATTTACACCGTGGATGTAACGAAACCCAAGGGCGAGAAGATCACGATCTTGAAAATGGCGGATGGTAAGCCTTTCGACGAGAATAAAACGTATAAGGTAGCTCTCAACTCTTACCGGGGTAACGGAGGAGGCGAGCTATTGACGAAAGGGGCCGGCATTCCCCAAGACGAGTTAAAGAGCCGTATCATTCATTCGACCGATAAAGACCTCCGTTATTATATGATTCAATATATAAAGGAAAAGGGCGTACTTAGCCCACAACCTTTAAACCAATGGCAGATGATCCCTCTGGATTGGACGAGACCGGCGGCTGAACGGGATTGTAAGTATCTTTTCGGAGAATGAGTTTCCGTCCTTGAAGTGTCTGGTTTGCGATAGTATCTCAATGGGAAACGGTGGTAAAGTCAATGGAATAGAGATGGTTTCTCAATGACTTTACGGCCGTGTCCCATTGACTTTTTTGTATCCCGTATTAGGGATGTTGCTGATAGGTTAGGGCGCAAGGGGCGCATCTTTACGTATGTTTCTAAAACTTTTTCTGTAAATAACGTTTATACCCCTCTTGTCTGTAGAGTGATGTAAATATTATTTTTCTAAAAATGTTTCTTTGAAAGCGTAAAGATGCGCCTTTTGCGCCCTAGGATTTTTACCGGGGAATTTTCCTGATGCCTTAACATGTGGATATACAGTTGTTTGTGTGGTTCTTCCCTCTTCGGCTTTTTGGGTCTTTGGGGGGGCGATATAATGGGTCCTTACCCACGTTTACGTGATCCGAAAGCACTAAAACCAAGTGCATTTCGCATGATTTCATGAGCTAAAAGCCGTTTTTTCTGTGTGATTTCCTATCGGGGCCAAGATGATGTTCATCGTTTTTATTACGTGCGAATGTACTCGTGGAGCACTTGTTTCAAGTGCGTGTGGTGACACGTTAGGCCACGTGGTGGGCCACATGAGCCAAGAATGGATATCGACGTATTATTAACGTATGCGATCCCCCTCGTGAAAAAAAACTTGAAAAATAATGCCCGATAAATTTGGACCGTATGTTTTATAGCATTACTTTTGCACCCGCATTCGAGAGAGAACGGCGCTTCAGAAATGATGGAAACGTGGAGGTATCCTTGGGTAGGGGATGAGGTTGGCTAGGCCAAGCGATAATTTCCAACCGCCCGGAGATCGGCTTGAAAAAAAAACTTGAAAATTTTTCACCGAAAAATTTGGAGGTTAAGAAAAAGTCCTTACCTTTGCAGCCGCAATCGAGAAACGATAGCGAGAGGGTTCTTTGAGAGATTTACATAATTCAACAAGTAGTACAAGTATTAGGAGAAGAAATTTTCCGGATCGATACCGTCAATAGAGTATGACTTTGGACTACGATAAACGGATTCCGGAGCGAGGATATGATAAAACAATTTAAACAACGAAGAGTTTGATCCTGGCTCAGGATGAACGC
>CEAF01003471.1_pt1 | contig 16594 bp, 10 predicted proteins | sample 557431 | NCBI WGS metagenome assembly CEAF01 (sample SAMEA3182068, study PRJEB8094) | gut metagenome | biome: human; feature: gut; material: Stool; isolation source: human stools | place: Canada | collected 2013-11-18 | reverse complement strand
TCGGGCGACGTAGTGAAGGCGTTGGCTGCCGGTGGTTACAGCGTGATGATCGGTTCGCTGGTTGCCGGAACGGAAGAGTCTCCGGGCGATACGATTATTTTCAACGGTCGTAAGTTCAAGTCCTATCGGGGTATGGGGTCGCTGGAAGCTATGGAAAATGGTTCCAAGGACCGCTACTTCCAAAGCGGTACCAGTGACGTGAAGAAATTGGTTCCAGAGGGCATTGCTGCCCGCGTTCCTTATAAAGGTACTTTGTATGAAGTGATTTATCAGTTGGTTGGCGGTCTGCGTGCCGGTATGGGCTATTGCGGTGCAGCCAATATAGAGAAACTGCACGATGCCAAGTTTACCCGCATTACTAATGCAGGTGTACTCGAAAGCCATCCGCATGATGTATCTATAACCAGTGAGGCACCGAACTATAGCCGTCCAGAGTAAGATAATAACAAAATAATAGTGAATGCCCGGAGAGAGATTGCCGCTTTCCGGGCATTTTGTTTATATTTGCAGCCGTATAAAAAGAACGGATGGCGCTTATGGTTAGATTGTTTTGGGTGTTTTTCTTCCTCGGGTTCGGATTGGCTGTTTCGGCCCAGGACGATCCGGTACTGATGCGTATCAATGGAAAGGAGGTCTTCCGTTCTGAATTCGAACGTAGCTATAATAAGGGCGGTACCTCTGTCGGTGCAGGCCGGAAGGCATTGGATGCATATGTGAATAAGTTTATAGACTTCAGGCTGAAAATAGAGGCTGCCGAAGTTGCGGGATTGGATACTTCCCGTGTCTTCCAGAAGGAGCAGGATGAGTATCGCCGCTGTCTGATTAAATCATACTTGACAGATGAGGAGACGGCAGAGCAGGAGGCACGGCAGTATTATGACAAGATGAAATCCGGCCGGCGTGCGGGCCGGGTATATGTGAAGCATATTTTTAAATATCTTCCCCAGAATATTTCCGGTCATACCTTGCGTGAGATGGAGTCCAGGATGGATTCTATCTACAGGGCTCTTGCAAAGGAAGGGGGAGCTGTGCCGTCTTTCGATGCTTGCGTCGAGCAATTTTCCGATGAGAAGAAAGCGTTTTGGGTGGGTTGGCTGCAGATGCCGGTGGAGTTTGAGGATATTGTATTCGGGTTGAATGCCGGAGAGATTTCCCGTCCGTTCCTCACTCCTCAAGGCATTCATATCGTGAAAGTACTCGAACAGCAGGAAATCCTTCCTTTTGAGAGGATGAAGGACAAGATAATCCGTTGTCAAACCCGTCGTCATGGAATGGATAAAGGAACGCGGGCTTTTGTGGATAAACTGAAGAAAGAATATCACTATATGCCGGATAAAGCCGGTATCGACGAACTGCTGGCCAAAGGAAGCACTTCCCGTGTATTGTTTACACTGGATGGCAAGGCATACGGTGGAAAAGAGTTTGCCGGATTTGCCGCTGTTTATCCGGCAGGGACGCGCAGACAGTTGGAGGCTTTTACAGTAAAAACGATTCTGGACTATGAAAACTCCCGTCTGGAATTGAAGCATCCCGAATTCTGTGCGTTGGTGCAGGGGCATCGTGACAGCATGTTGCTTGCCGAAATCACTGACCGTGAAGTGGGAAAGAGGAGTGTGGTGGATGAAGCGGGATTGAAAGCATATTTTGAGGCGCACCGTTCGGACTTCCATTGGGACGAACCGCGTTATAGGGGTATTGTGCTGCATTGTACTACCAAGCGAGTGGCGAAGCAAGTACGGAAATTTCTGAAACTGATTCCGGAAGAGGAGTGGATGGATGCCATCCGTCTCACTTTCAATGCCGGCGATACTCCCAAGGTGCGGGCAGAGCAAGGATTATTTGCTCCCGGTGATAATGCATATGTGGATGAATTGGTGTTCAAAGGGAAGAATGCAACCCCGGTTTTGTCATTTCCCTTTACTGCTGTACAAGGTCGTAAGCAGAAGGGACCAGATAGTTGGCAAGAGGTGCGAGAGCCGCTCGTAACCGCTTATCGGAACTATTTGGAAACGCATTGGGTGGCAAAGTTGCGTGCTGCCGGTAAGGTTGAAATTGACCAAGAGGTTTTAAAAACCGTTAATAATCACTGATGCAACCGATTAAAACACTATCTTCGTACCTCAAAACGAAGTAAATATCAGTTGGTGATGCGAACAACCTGCTTTGGGCTTTTAATTTTCCTTCTCTGTGCGGCGTGCAGCGAGCGGCACGACCATAAAGGGCGGACACCGTTAGTGGAGTTGGACGGCAATTTCCTTTACCGGGAAGATTTGCAATCGGTACTTCCGACCGGTTTGTCCAAAGACGACAGTCTGTTGTTTGCAGAACATTATATCCGTAATTGGGTGGAAGATATTTTGTTGTACGATAAAGCGCAGAGCAATATTCCCAATAACGGTGAGATTGATAAACTTGTGGAGAATTATCGCAAAGCATTGATAATGCATACCTATCAGCAGGCTTTAATACATCAGCGGCTATCAGAGGAGATTTCAGAACAAGACTTGACGGAGTATTACGAGAAGAACCAGGCGCTCTTCAAGGTGGAACGTCCGTTGATGAAAGGCTTGTTCATCAAAGTTCCTTTGACAGCCCCGCAGCTGGGTAATGTTCGTCGCTGGTACAAGACGGAAACCCGTGAGGCGGTGGAACATCTGGAAAAGTACAGTCTGCAGAATGCTGTGAAGTATGAGTATTTTTATGATAAATGGGTGCCGGTATCGGAAGTGCTGGATATGCTGCCCTTGAAGGTTCCTGATGTGGACGAGTATCTGGACAAGAATCGCCATGTAGAGCTGAAGGATACGGCTTTCCATTATTTCCTGAATGTGAGCGATTATCGCCCGATGGGAGAGCAGGAACCCTATGAGTTTGCCCGTAGGCAAGTGAAGGATATGCTGCTGAACGTGAAGCAGGTGGAATTCATGAAGCAAGTGAAGGATGATTTGTACCAACGGGCGGTGAAAAGAGACAAGATTAAATATTATTTAGAATAAGACACCAAGAATGAAACAGTGTATGAACTTTAAGTTTGTAATTTTATTTGCCTTGACGCTATTAGTCGGTTCTACCGTTTATGGACAAGACAACGTGATTGACGAGGTAGTGTGGGTAGTAGGTGACGAGGCTATACTGAAGTCCGAAGTGGAAGAGGCACGTATGAGTGCATTGTATGAAGGACGCAAATTTGACCGTGACCCTTATTGCGTGATACCGGAGGAGATAGCCGTGCAGAAGCTGTATCTTCACCAGGCTGCCCTCGATAGTATCGAAGTATCCGAGAGTGAGGTTATCCAGCGTGTGGACTATATGACGAACATGTACATCGCCAACATCGGTTCGCGCGAGAAAATGGAGGAATACTTCAACAAGACTTCCAGCCAGATTCGTGAAACGCTGCGCGAGAATGCCCGTGAAGGATTGAAGGTTCAGAAGATGCAGCAGAAACTGGTGGGCGAGATTAAGATAACTCCGGCCGAGGTGCGCCGTTACTTCAAGGATTTGCCGCAGGACAGCATTCCTTATATCCCTACCCAGGTGGAGGTGCAGATTATCACTCAGCAGCCTAAGGTCCCTTTGGAGGAAATAGAAGATGTAAAGAGACGTTTGCGTGAGTATACCGACCGTGTCAATAAGGGTGAAAGCTTTTCCATGTTGGCTCGTCTGTACTCTGAGGACCGTGGTTCGGCCATGCGTGGCGGTGAGATTGAATTCTCAGGACGCGGTATGCTGGACCCCGCTTATGCCAATGTGGCTTTCAACTTGCAAGACCCCAGCAAGGTTTCCAAGATTGTAGAGTCTGAATATGGTTTCCATATCATTCAGTTGATAGAGAAGCGCGGTGACCGTATTAAAACACGCCACATTCTGTTGAAACCGCATATTCCGGAAGAAGCTCTGGCTGCCGGTTGTGCCCGTTTGGACTCTATTGCTGATGATATCCGCAATAACAAATTCTCTTTTGAAGAGGCTGCCTCCGTGCTTTCGCAGGATAAGGATACGCGCAACAATCATGGTTTGTTGCCGAATCCTAATACGAACACTTCCCGTTTTGAGATGCAGGAACTTCCCCCTGAAATAGCCAAGGTGGTGGATAAGATGAAAGTGGGCGAAATCTCCGAAGCCTTCACCATGATTCCGCAAAAGACCGGAAAGGAAGAGTGCGTGATTGTGAAGCTGAAGAGCCGTACGATGGGACACAAGGCTACCATTGCCGATGACTATCAGAACTTGAAAGAGATTGTGTTGGAAAAACGCCGCGACGAAGTGCTGGACAAGTGGATTCGTGAGAAGCAGAAGCACACGTATGTCCGTATCAAGGATAATTGGAAGAATAACTGTACGTTCAAGTATCCGGGCTGGATTAAAGAATAATCCGGAAGGATTTACATAGATTTGTATGCAAAAGAAGAATACAAAAAATCATTTCCTGAACAAGCATAGATACCTCCTGGTAGGTATTCTATGCTTGTTTGGTATCTGTCTGCTGAGTGCGCAGGACAAGAAGAAGAGTACTGGTGCACCAGAGAAGAAGAAAGTGGACTCGATTGAACAGAAAAAGACGGAGACGCCGGAAAAGAAGAAGACGCGCGTCGATTTGTTGTACGCAGATGAGGCGCAGGCGGACAAACAGTTGCGTCCTGATGTGCAGGTACTCATCGGCTCGGTGAGGATGAAGCATGACAGTATGTACATGTTCTGTGACAGTGCGCTGATATTCGAAAAGATAAATTCTGTGGAGGCATTCGGCAATGTGCGTATGGAGCAGGGCGACACCTTGTTTATCTATGGAGACTATCTGTATTATGACGGCATGTCGCAGCTGGCCATGCTGCGTGAGAATGTACGTATGATAAATCGTAATACGGTGCTGACAACCGACAGTTTGAACTATGACCGTCTGTACGATTTGGGCTATTACTTCGAAGGCGGTACGCTGACCGACGAGGATAATGTGCTGACTTCCGAATGGGGAGAATATAGCCCTGCCACCAAGTTGGCTGTCTTCAACCACGACGTGAAGCTGGTCAACCCGAAGTTTGTTTTGACTTCGGATACCTTGAAGTATAGTACAGCTACTAAGATTGCCACAATTTTAGGACCCTCCGACATTGTGAGTGACCAAAATCATATTTATTCCGAACGTGGCGTGTACAATACGACTACTGAGCAGGCAGAACTGCTCGACCGTTCCGTACTGACTAACGAAGGCAAGAAACTGACCGGTGACAGCCTTTTCTACGACCGCATCTTGGGATACGGCGAGGCTTTTGACAATGTACAGATGAATGATACGGTCAACCGGAACATGTTGACTGGCGACTATTGTTTCTACAACGAACTGACCGGAAGCGCCGTTGCCACCAAACGTGCCGTAGCTATCGACTATTCGCAGGGCGACAGTCTGTTTATGCACGGTGATACTTTGCGGCTGATTACCTACCATATGAATACCGATTCCATGTACCGGGAGATGCGTGCCTATCATAAGGTGCGTGCTTATCGCACGGATGTGCAGGCCGTATGCGATTCGTTGGTGTATAATTCCAAGGACTCTTGCATGACGATGTACACCGACCCTATCTTGTGGCACGGGGAACAACAGTTGTTGGGCGAGGAAATTAAAATTTACATGAACGATAGTACCATCGACTGGGCACATATCATCAATCAGGCCCTGACGGTAGAGAAAAAGGACAGTATTCACTATAACCAAGTTTCCGGTAAGGAGATGAAAGCTTTCTTCATAGATGGAGACATGCGTCTGGTGGAGGTAAACGGCAATGTATTGGTGGTGTATTATCCGGTAGAGGAGAAGGACAGTTCGCTGATTATGATGAACTATTCGGAAGGTGGACTTTTGAAAATGTACTTGAAGGAGAGAAGAATGGAGCGCGGAGTCTTTGTTGGAAAGACTACCGGTACAGCCTATCCTTTGGACCAGATTCCACCAGATAAGAGCAGGCTGCCTTCTTTTGTTTGGTTCGACTACATCCGTCCGCTCAACAAGGAGGACATCTTCGAGTGGAGGGCTAAAAAAGCAGGTGAAGTATTGAAGAAAAGTGACCGGAAACCTGTAACTTCGCCAAGGAATATGCATATTAAACGAAATAATAAGTAGCGTCATGGGAATGTTTGCAATGCGGAAGCCTCGTGGCTTCAATCATAGCTATATCTATGTGGATGAGCGGAAAGAGAAGTTGGCGAAGATGGAAGAAAACGCCAAGCGTGACCTGGGTATGCTGCCGGAAAAGGAATTCTCGCCCGAGGATATACGGGGCAAATTCATAGAAGGAACAACTCACTTGAAGCGGCGCAAGGAGAGCGGACGTAAGCCGATGCATTTGGGCATAATCCTTGTTGTCATAGCTGTGCTGATTTATCTGTGGTATGCCATCAGTAACGGAATCATTTAATAATGATTAATCATTAATCTCTAATCATTAAACATTATCATGAGCGATATCATTCATTTGCTGCCCGATTCGGTTGCCAATCAGATTGCTGCCGGAGAGGTGATTCAGCGTCCGGCATCTGTTGTGAAGGAATTGGTGGAAAATGCAATTGATGCCGAAGCAGAGGAAATACATGTGCTGATTACCGATGCGGGCAAGACCTGCATCCAGGTGATTGATGACGGAAAGGGGATGTCCGAAACGGATGCGCGTCTTTCTTTTGAACGCCATGCAACTTCAAAGATACGCGAAGCTGCCGATTTGTTTGCCCTACGCACCATGGGCTTCCGTGGAGAAGCGTTGGCTTCCATTGCTGCGGTAGCTGAAGTGGAGTTGAAAACACGCCCAGCCAGCGAGGAACTGGGGACGCGACTGTTGATTGCCGGCTCTAAAGTCGAGGGCCAGGAAGCCGTTTCCTGCCCTAAGGGAAGCAATTTTTGCATCAAGAACCTATTCTTCAATATTCCTGCCCGGCGTAAATTCCTGAAAGCCAACTCTACGGAGTTGAGCAATATCCTTACGGAATTCGAGCGTATAGCGCTGGTGCATCCTGAGGTAGCCTTCTATCTGTATAGTAATGATACGGAATTGTTCAATCTTCCGGTAATGCCTTTGCGGCAACGCATCATGGCAGTTTTCGGAAAGAAACTGAATCAGCAGTTGCTGTCCGTAGACGTTAATACGACGATGATAAAGATTTCCGGTTTTGTTGCCAAGCCGGAAACCTCGCGCAAGAAAGGAGCGCACCAATACTTTTTTGTGAACGGGCGTTATATGCGTCACCCCTATTTTCACAAAGCAGTGATGGACGCTTATGAGCATCTGATTCCTGCCGGTGAGCAAATCTCCTACTTTATTTATTTCGAGGTAGACCCTGCCAATATCGATGTGAACATCCATCCGACGAAGACGGAGATTAAGTTCGAGAATGAGCAGGCTATCTGGCAGATTATATCGGCTGCGGTCAAGGAATCCTTAGGCAAGTTTAGCGCTATACCTACTATCGATTTTGATACCGAGGACATGCCGGATATTCCTGCATTCGAGCAGGCTCGTCCGATAGAGCCTCCGAAGGTACACTATAACACGGATTTCAATCCCTTCAAGACGTCTTCCACTTCTTCCTATGGAGGCGGTGGCAATTATTCGCGCCCCAAGGTGGAGTGGGAGGGGCTTTATTCCGGTTTGGAAAAGGCTAGCAGGATGAACGAGCCGATGGCGGAAGAGCCTTTTGTAGAGGATACGGTTACCGGTACGGCTCCAAGAGAGGAGGAGAGGGTTTCTTATTTTCAGGAAACGGTTCCTTCCGAGGCAAGCGCCTCTTTCTACGGCAATGAGGCAACGGTAGAGAAAGGAGCGCAACACTTTCAGTTCAAGGGGCGTTTTATTCTGACTTCCGTTAAATCGGGTCTGATGCTGATAGACCAGCACCGTGCGCATGTCCGGGTATTGTTCGACCGCTATATGAGTCAGATTCGACAGAAACAAGGGGTATCGCAGGGGGTATTGTTTCCAGAGATTATCCAGTTGCCGGCTTCGGAAGCTGCCGTGCTGGACGGTATATTGGAAGATTTGTCGGCCGTAGGCTTCGATTTGAGTCCGCTGGGTGGCGGCAGCTATGCCATCAACGGCATACCTTCGGGCATAGAGGGATTGAACCCGGTAGAATTGGTCCGGAATATGGTACATACTGCTATGGAAAAAGGGAATGACGTTAAGGAAGAGGTACAGACAATTCTTGCATCGACTTTGGCGCGTGCTGCGGCCATCGTTTATGGACAAGTGCTGAGCAACGAGGAAATGTCCAATCTCGTGGACAATCTGTTTGCATGCCCATCCCCGAATTATACTCCGGACGGAAAGACGGTGCTGGCGACCATTAAAGAAGACGACATAGAAAAGCTTTTCTCCAAATAAGGAAGAGTGCTTTCTTTGGCATCAAGGCAAAAAAAGTACAAATATTCAGAACCTTTTAGTTCTGTTGGCGTTAATTAGACAGTTTGAATGATAAAGAGTTTAATTAACCACTTAACTATTTTAAGGTATATGAAAAAGATTCTAATGTTACTGGCTTTGGCCGGGGTGTCTTCTGTTGCCATGGCGCAGCAAAAGACTGAAGTTGTGGAAGAGTTTGGTGTTATCCAGGTCCAGGATAAATATCAGGTAATCACTAATCCGTTCTGGAGTAATTGGTTTTTCTCTATAGGCGGTGGTGCCGAAGCAACTTTTGGAGATAATGATAAGGCAGGAAGTTTTGGCAAGCGTATCAGTCCGACGCTGAATTTTGCCATCGGCAAATGGTTCACCCCGGGACTGGGAGTACGTCTGCAATATAGCGGCCTTCAGGCAAGAGGATATACGTATGATGCAGGTGCTGACTACGTGAAAGGCACTCAGATGGATGACGGCTACTACAAACAGCGTTTCGACTATATGAATCTGCACGGAGATGTGATGTTCAATCTGAATGCGCTGTTTGGAGGATACAACCAGCACCGCGTATATGAGATCATTCCTTATGTAGGTGCGGGGTTCACTCACAACTACACAAAGCCTCATCGCGAAGCTTTGTCCGTAAACGCAGGTATCATCAATCGCTTCCGTATTTCGAATGCGATAGATATTAACCTGGAGCTGAGCGCAATGGGCGTTGAAGATAAGTTCGATGGCGAAGTTGGCGGCGATCATGGATATGATGGCGTGCTGAGTGCAACAGTAGGGTTGACATACCGTTTCCCCGCCCGTGGATTCCGTCGCCCGATGCCTCAGTTGATTTCTCAGGTAGAGCTGGCTGCCATGCAGGCACAGCTTGCAGAGATGGGAGCTGCCAACCAGCAGCTGCAGAATGCACTGGTTGCCGCACAGAACCAGCCGGTGGCCGAAGTTACAGAAACGGAAGTGATTGTTCCCGATCCGGACATTGCACCGCGTACCGTATTCTTCAAGATTGGCTCTGCAGAAGTTTCTCCGCGTGAAGCAATGAACTTGTCTTATCTGGCAGATCAGATGAAGCAATTCCCGAACGCCACTTACACCGTAAACGGATATGCTGACTCTGCAACCGGTACACCGGCATTCAACAAAGAGTTGAGTTTAAAGCGTGCACAAGCCGTGGTCGATGTATTGGTAAAACAATACGGAATTCCTGCTGACCGCCTGAAGGTGGATGCCGGTGGTGGTGTCGACAAGTTCGGACAACCGATTCTGAACCGTGTAGTGTTGGTGAAATCAGCCAACTAGGAGACGGGATAAAAGAAACAAGCTACAAGTTACTAGCTACAAAAGACGAGGGGCATGCGTTACCGTGACGCATGCCCCTTTTCTTAATTAACTTATGTGTTCTTCCCTTATTCCCCTCTAAATTTCTTTATTTGCTCTGCAATCAGTTCCGCGTCGTCAAAGTAGTTTATCTTCATAGCCTTGCGTACATCATCCAAAGTTGCGGCGGCAGTTTCCCTGGCAGTTTCGCAACCTTTCTTCAGCATGTCGTAGATGGCAGGGATGTCTTTTTCAAACTCCTTGCGGCGGTTGCGGATAGGCTCCAGTGTCTCTTGCATAATTTCGTTGAGGAACTTCTTCACTTTCATATCGCCCAGACCGCCACGCTGATAGTGGGCTTTCAGTTCGTCCAGATTCGGATATTCGGGCAGATAAAGACTAAAGTGTTCCGGACGGCAGAAAGCATCCAGGTAAGTGAATACGGTGTTGCCTTCCAATTTTCCGGGGTCTTGCACACGCAGGTGGTCGGGGTCGGTATACATGCTCTTCACTTTCTTCTGCACTTCGTCGGCAGAGTCCGAAAGATAGATACAGTTGCCGAGGCTCTTGCTCATCTTGGCTTTGCCGTCCGTTCCCGGCAGGCGCAGGCAGGCTGCATTGTCAGGTAACAGGATTTCCGGTTCCACAAGGGTTTCACCATATATATAGTTGAAACGGCGTACGATTTCACGAGCTTGTTCAATCATCGGTTCCTGGTCTTCGCCCACGGGCACGGTGGTGGCGCGGAAAGCGGTGATGTCCGCTGCCTGGCTGATGGGGTAGGTGAAGAAGCCTACGGGGATGCTTGTCTCGAAGTTACGCATCTGGATTTCGGTCTTTACCGTCGGGTTGCGTTGCAGGCGGCTCACGGTCACCAGGTCCATGTAGTAGAAGGTCAGCTCGCAGAGTTCCGGTATCTGGGATTGGATGAAGATGGTGCTCTTCGTCGGGTCCAGTCCGCAAGCCAGGTAGTCCAGTGCCACCTCGATGACGTTCTGGCGCACCTTTTCTGGATTCTCCATATTGTCCGTCAGCGCTTGTGCGTCGGCGATGAAGACGAAGGTCTTGTCGTACAAGCCGGAGTTTTGCAGTTCCACTCTTCTTCTCAATGAGCCTACATAGTGTCCTATGTGCAGGCGTCCTGTGGGGCGGTCGCCCGTAAGGATGATTTTTTCTTTTGCCATATTATGTATTTTTTAGTTTCTTCATTGTATAAAAGCCATTAGGGCTGGCAAAGATACCTATAATTATCGAAACCTCAAGGGATGACGCTTTCTTTCCTTTTCACGTACACCTTATGGCTTCCGATGCCGCTTGTATCGATTCCGCTGCCGGGAGTGTGGGCCCATTTACGCAGTTCCACAGTGGCGGTGGAGCGGACGAGTCCGGTCAGTTGCCGGTAGATGCTGACAGTAAGGAAGGCGTGTTTGTCCAGATACTGATGCGCCAGAGCCAGACGTTGTTCGGGGGTGTATTTCTTCGACGAGTGTGCGGGTTTCCAGGAGGCACGTTCCAGTTCGCACCAATGGTTGGTTTCTCTAATCAAGGCTTTATCCGTGCGGAAGTTCACGCCACTTACGTAGATGCTCCGTGCGTTTCGCTTCGTGGTGCTTTCTTGGGGCTGTTCGCGTTCCTTGTCGGGGTAGATGGACAGTGCGGGGGTAAATACGCCCAATCCTTCTATCTTCACCGAGCGTCCCATTCCCATTTCGTGGGCCAGGGCTTCGCCCAACTCGCAGATGATTCCTTCGGTTACGCCTTTCGAGAATCCCGAGGTCATGGCGATGTATTCCGCCAGTTCGCGCGTGCTGGTCTGTCCGGTCATCACCATCTTGGGGTAGGTGATCGGTTCGCCCGTGCCTTGCAAGTCGGGCATTTCTTTCATTTGGTAGCGTGTGGTCATTGTTGCGTTCTCCTTTCTTTTCTTTCCTTCGTTGCAAAGTCCTTTTCCCTGCGGAGCAAAGTTCTTTTGGTGGCGGAGAAATCTTAGAATAAAGCCTTTATTCCAAGGAATAGAAATTTTATTTTTAAGAATAAAGGCTTTGTTTGTAGAAACAGAATCCTTGTTCTATTTTTGTATAGGCACAAAGGTAAGTTTCCGTGGCGAGAAAAGCAAGTTTTGGTGGGGAGAATCTTCATATTTATCTGCAAATGCCTTTACTGAGGTATAGTCTTTCTTTTTTATATGGAATCGCATTTTTCGGAAAAAGATTTCGGTTGCGGGTGGCGGTCGTTCTTCTATTATGGAGGATGACGTTTCTTTTATGCAAAAAAACATGCCACAATTTGCTCTTTTCGTAAATAAGTCGTTACTTTGCACAAATTTTAAAGAGACTATGCAATCGCAGGAAATGAGAAGCAAATATAACCTCCGTTCGAATGAATTTCATTCGGGAGCCGTCAGTTTCTCTTTTTTCGAGAAAGATATTTTTAGTTCTTTGGTAATGCGTTAATCCTTTATTGGGTGACGCATTTTTTTTGTGAAATAGCTACAACTCGTAGTTCGTAGCTTGTAACTCGTAACTTAATAGACAACAAGAGAATATGGAAAAGAATTTAAAGAAAGTGCTTGTCTTGGGTTCTGGTGCGCTCAAGATTGGTCAGGCCGGAGAGTTTGACTATTCCGGTTCGCAGGCGCTGAAGGCGTTGCGCGAAGAAGGTATCGGTTCTGTTTTGGTAAACCCGAACATTGCTACTATCCAGACATCGGAAGGTATCGCCGATCAAGTTTATTTCTTGCCGGTAACTCCTTATTTCGTGGAAGAAATCATCAAGAAAGAACGTCCCGACGGCATTTTGCTGGCATTCGGCGGACAGACGGCGCTGAACTGCGGTACGGAACTCTACCAGAACGGAATTCTTCAGAAATATGGCGTGCGCGTGCTGGGTACCTCCGTTGAGGCGATTATGTACACCGAAGACCGTGACCTCTTTGTGAAGAAGCTGGACGAGATTCCGATGAAGACTCCGAAGAGCCACGCTGTGGAGAGCATGGAAGACGCACTGAAGGCAGCCCGCGAGATTGGCTACCCCGTGATGGTGCGCTCGGCTTATGCTCTGGGCGGACTGGGAAGCGGTATTTGTCCGGACGAGGAAGCCTTCATTAAATTGGCCGAAAGCTCTTTCACTTTCTCCAAGCAGATTCTGGTAGAAGAGTCTCTGAAGGGTTGGAAGGAAATTGAATTCGAGGTAATCCGCGATGCCAACGACCACTGCTTCACGGTGGCAAGCATGGAAAACTTCGACCCGCTGGGCATTCATACGGGTGAGTCCATCGTAGTGGCTCCCACTTGCTCATTGACCGACGAGCAGGTGAAAATGTTGCAGGAACTCTCCACCAAATGTATCCGCCACCTGGGCATCGTGGGTGAATGTAACATCCAGTATGCGTTCAACGCCGAGACAAACGACTATCGTGTCATCGAGGTGAACGCACGTCTCTCCCGTTCTTCCGCATTGGCTTCCAAGGCTACCGGTTATCCGCTGGCATTCGTGGCTGCCAAGATTGCTTTGGGCTATACGCTCGACCAGATTGGCGAGATGGGAACTCCCAACTCTGCATATGCCGCTCCGCAGCTGGATTACTTGATTTGCAAGATTCCGCGTTGGGACTTGACGAAGTTCGTAGGTGTCAGCCGCGAAATCGGTTCGAGCATGAAGTCCGTGGGTGAAATTATGTCCATCGGTCGCTCTTTCGAAGAAATCATTCAGAAAGGTCTGCGTATGATTGGTCAGGGAATGCACGGCTTCGTGGGTAATGAAGACGTGGAATTCGAGGACCTGGATTATGAACTGTCGCACCCCACCGACCTGCGTGTCTTTGCTATTGCCGAGGCTTTGGAAAAGGGATATACCATCGACCGTATCTTCGAGCTGACCAAGATTGATCCCTGGTTCTTGGGCAAGCTGAAGAACATCGTAGACTACAAGCAGAAACTTTCTCAATATAATAAGGTAGAAGACATTCCTGCCGATGTGCTGCGCGAAGCAAAAGTGCTTGGCTTCTCCGACTTCCAGATTGCCCGCTTCGTACTGAATCCGCAAGGCAATATGGAGAAGGAAAACCTCGCCGTACGTGCCCGTCGTAAAGAGCTGGGCATCCTGCCTGCCGTGAAGCGCATCAATACGGTGGCTTCCGAACATCCGGAACTGACGAACTACCTCTACATGACGTATGCCGTTCAGGGTTATGATGTGAACTATTATAAGAATGAAAAATCAGTGGTTGTGCTTGGTTCGGGCGCTTACCGCATCGGTTCGTCTGTAGAGTTCGACTGGTGTTCGGTGAACGCCATCCAGACTGCCCGCAAGCTGGGCTACAAGTCCATCATGATTAACTATAACCCCGAAACCGTTTCTACGGACTACGACATGTGCGACCGTCTCTACTTCGACGAGCTCTCCTTCGAGCGTGTGCTCGACGTTATCGACTTGGAGCAGCCGCGCGGTGTCATCGTCTCAGTGGGTGGACAGATTCCGAACAACCTGGCTATGAAGCTTCACCGCCAGTCAGTTCCCGTGCTGGGTACTTCACCCATCTCCATCGACCGTGCAGAAAACCGTAACAAGTTCTCCGCTATGCTCGACCAGCTGGGCATCGACCAGCCGGCTTGGCAGGAACTCACCAGCCTGGAAGATGTGAAAGGCTTTGTAGAGAAGGTGGGCTATCCGGTACTGGTGCGTCCGTCTTACGTACTCTCCGGTGCTGCGATGAACGTATGCTACGACGAAGAAGAGCTGGAAAACTTCTTGAAGATGGCTGCCGAAGTATCTAAGGAATATCCGGTTGTTGTATCCCAGTTCTTGCAGAACACCAAGGAAATCGAGTTCGACGCTGTTGCCCAAAACGGTGAAGTGGTGGAATACGCCATCTCCGAGCACGTAGAGTTTGCCGGTGTACACTCCGGTGACGCTACTCTGGTATTCCCGGCACAGAAGATTTACTTTGCAACGGCACGCCGCATTAAAAAAATCAGCCGCCAGATTGCAAAGGAACTCAATATCTCCGGTCCTTTCAACATCCAGTTCCTGGCTCGCAACAACGAGGTGAAGGTTATCGAGTGTAACCTCCGTGCATCGCGCAGCTTCCCGTTCGTATCGAAGGTGCTGAAGCGCAACTTCATCGAGACTGCTACCCGCATCATGCTCGACGCTCCTTATACACAACCGGACAAGTCGGCATTCGACATCGATCGCATCGGTGTAAAGGCAAGCCAGTTCTCCTTCTCCCGTCTGCACAAGGCAGACCCGGTGTTGGGTGTAGACATGTCATCTACCGGTGAGGTGGGCTGCATTGGCGATGATTTCTCCGAAGCGTTGCTGAATGCCATGATTGCTACCGGATTCAGAATCCCTCGTCCCGAGAAGGGCGTGATGTTCTCCTCCGGAGCCATGAAGTCCAAGGTAGATTTGCTGGATGCCAGTCGCATGCTCTTTGCCAAAGGCTATAAGATTTATGCTACGGCAGGTACAGCCGCTTTCCTCAACGCTCACGGCGTGACGACGGAGGCCGTTTACTGGCCGGATGAACGCCCGGATGCGGAAAACAACGTGATGACGATGATTGCCGACCATGCCTTCGACTTGATTGTCAACATCCCGAAGAACCATACGAAACGTGAGCTGACCAATGGCTACAAGATTCGTCGCGGCGCCATCGACCACAATATCCCGTTGATTACCAATGCCCGCCTCGCAAGTGCCTTTATCGAGGCATTCTGCGAAATGAATCTGGAAGGTATCCAGATTAAGAGCTGGCAGGAGTACAAATAATTTGTTTGCTCTGTAAACGATTGCAGGAGCGGAAGGCCGAAAGGTTTTCCGCTCTTTTGTTATACTGGGTTTATTTCTCTATCTTTGTTCGGGGTTGGGTCTCTGTATGAATCAAAAGAAGAAACAATATGAATGAAGTAGAAAAAATGCGTAGCTCCCAGCTGGCGGACATGTCCGCTCCGGAGATACAGGTAAAGTTCGAGCATGCCAAGCGCTTGCTGGCAAAGATGCGTGTGATGAGTACTTACGATGAGGATTACCGGAGCTTGCTGGAGGAACTGGTACCGGGCATTCCCGCCACGTCCGTCATCTGTCCGCCGTTCCATTGCGACCACGGGGATGGTATCCGGTTGGGTGAGCATGTCTTTGTCAATGCCAATTGCACTTTCCTGGACGGGGGATATATCACGATTGGTACCCATACGTTGGTCGGTCCATGCGTACAGATATACACTCCCCATCATCCGATGGATTATATCGAGCGTCGTACGGAAAAGGAATATGCCTATCCGGTGACGATAGGAGAGGATTGCTGGATTGGCGGCGGTGCCATTTTGTGTCCGGGCGTCACCATCGGCGACCGTTGTATCATCGGTGCGGGTAGTGTGGTGACGAAAGATATTCCATCCGATAGCATAGCCGTTGGCAATCCGGCAAAGGTTATCCGGAAAAATGAGGCAAAAAAGTGAACGTACTAAATGCTTGAAAAACAGAGCGTGTCGCTAAATGACTAAAAAAATATCGAAAAATATTATGCAAAAGTTTTGGTAATGTCAAAATAAGCTGTACCTTTGCATCGCTTTTGAAACGGAAGTGTACGGGCGTTTAGCTCAGCTGGTTCAGAGCATCTGCCTTACAAGCAGAGGGTCGGCGGTTCGAATCCGTCAACGCCCACACAAAATCCAAGCACTTTCGTTCATCAAAAGGGCGTTTAGCTCAGCTGGTTCAGAGCATCTGCCTTACAAGCAGAGGGTCGGCGGTTCGAATCCGTCAACGCCCACACAAAATCCAAGCACTTTCGTTCATCAAAAGGGCGTTTAGCTCAGCTGGTTCAGAGCATCTGCCTTACAAGCAGAGGGTCGGCGGTTCGAATCCGTCAACGCCCACAC
>CEAF01045507.1_pt1 | contig 16712 bp, 22 predicted proteins | sample 557431 | NCBI WGS metagenome assembly CEAF01 (sample SAMEA3182068, study PRJEB8094) | gut metagenome | biome: human; feature: gut; material: Stool; isolation source: human stools | place: Canada | collected 2013-11-18 | reverse complement strand
GGCGTACCGTGGCAGTGCTGATTGCAAGTTTATCAGCAATTTCCTGGAATGTCATTCCATCGGCTTTATATAAAAGAATCCTGGCACGATCCACGACTTGTGCCTGAATGGTTCTCTTTTTTGATAATGATTTAAGGTAATTCCTGTCTTCATCTGACAGAGGAAGATATGTTTTTCTCATAGCGATCATCCTTTCTTTGATAACACTATTTTACCATACATTATCCTCAAAATATATAGTAGAGATTTAATTTATTCTCTACTAGTTCAATATATTTCCAAACTTTCAAAGGAAAAAGGATATACTTGTTTAAAGAGTTGGGAAGAAGAAATACATAAAATAGGTACAAGCATAGCAGGTATTGATGGTTATTTTAAAGAGTATGATAAGTCTTTAATTCGTTTAAGTGAGTTAACAATGGACAAGGATTATATCGAATTAAAAGATGAGTTTTTGCAAGGTGTTTCAGTGCATCCTATGCATATCAGGTCTAATCTTGATTTTTTAAGAACTACGTGGATCGAAGAGATTAAAAATTCGGTGCTTAACTATGAAGCAACTATTGTTAAAGGTGTTTCGGGACAAGGAAAATCAGCATTATGTTATAGATATCTATTAGAGATGTATCCGGAAGAATTTGTGTTTTGTATTCGTTCCATTATATCTGAGGGACAAGCTCAAAATCTTGCTTCAGCATTAATAGCACTTTCAAAGTACTTGGATGATTTTATTATTTATATTGATGTTCAACCGGGGGAAAACAGATGGGCATATTTACTTCAAGAATTACAAATGAGGGGAATTAAAATTCCTATTTTGATTTCGATTCGAGATGAAGATTATAATATTACATCGTTTAACGGAAAAGCAGTTCAGTATAATGTGATCGAATTAGAATTAACAGAAGGTGAAGCGCATTGGATATATGATTTTTACACAGAGAATCAACCACATGCAACATTTAGAACTTTTGAAGATGCGTGGAATGTGTATGGCGGAAAGGGTCCATTGATTGAATTTGTATATTTGCTTACAAACAACCAGACATTAACTCAACGTATTGAACAGCAAATAGATGCAATGATGTTGGAAAGAATTTCGGATTCATGGTTAGAACTTTTGCATCTAGTATGTTTTACAGGTAGCTTGGGGTGTTCGGTAGACTTTAATGCTGTCAAGGGTGTTTTGAAGTGCGATAGTATGAATGCCGCAGTTAAAAGGTTTTCAGATGAGTATTTACTTAGAATTACTACTGATGGAAATAGATTGGAGGCTTTACATCCAGTACGAGCAAACATAATCTACAATGTTTTACGGACAAAGACTGTTATAAACATAAAGGAAGCGCTTATGAAAGCTCTTAATTGTGTTGAATCAAAATATGTGAGCATTATCTTAATGGAATATTTTACAAATTACGAGTATTCATTGGATGACATTCAAATGATTGCAAAAAATGACTATAAAGATTGGATTGCATTTGGAAAAGTAATTAAAGCAATTTTGTGGCTAGAAGTAAAACAATATGTTGAAAGTAATATTCATTGTTTTCGGAAACTTAATGAAGAAAAAGGAAAGGGGTGGTTGTGTTTTATACCATTGGATCCTACAGGAATAGATAGATCAAATGAAATAATTGCAGAAAGAATGCTAGAGCATATGCCTGGGAACAAAGAAAGCATTATAGCTACAATTCATGAAGTAAGAGAAACATTATCCTCGTTATCTCTTGAATACAAATTGCTGGATTGCTTTTTTAGAGGAAGTAAACATCCAATAGTTATGCCTAAGTCAGATGATGAAAAAACAATGTTTGGGTATTCGTTATTTTGGATGGCAAAACGTAATTATAGTGTTGAGTTACAGATGAATAAAGAGGATATATCTAACATTATATGCTTTGGTGATATACAGGCATGCGCTGATACAATAAGAGGCTTGAATGAACAATCAACATTATTGGAAGTTTGTAATATTGCTATAGAGCAATTCGTACAACGCTTAATAAGAGAGCATCAAATAGTTTCTTATGTTGAGACGGATGAGGAAGTGCGTTGTAAATTTGTACCTCCAATATTAAATGAGAAGGCTACACCGAAAGATGAAAAGAACATAAATCAATATTGGAGAATAAAAATGCTGAATATTTTGCAGCAACTATATCCGAATAAAGAATATATTGATATCGAGTTGCTGGGAGTTAATCTTCTTGCAGATGTCGGGATACAAGCTATGGATTATAAATTACATATGCATAAAAGTAACAGGCACAGTCGATGGACTTCAGAAGTAAATGGATGGGTAAAAATCAGGATAGAATATGGACTAAGACCAGCTTCGTGGATGGAATATGTGAAAGAAATAGATTTGGTACGAAGTAGTGTAAATACATTGCTTATAAATACAATGAAATTAGTTGATGATATATACAAGAAGGGACGTTATACAAAGGATCGATGGACTCATGTTGAATCGCAGATGATGATTTTTCGTGAGCATATCTTTTATGAAAATATGTTATCCAAAACAATAATGGATCCCTATTGTTTATACTCGGAAGGAACTGCTCAGCATATAGCGGATGATGACTATCCTGTGCAGCAATTGCTTTCAGTAGAAAAATATAAGAAATTCAGAAAAGTTTTTGGAAATGTATATACATCGCTTGATAATTTCTATAATCAGTTTGCAGAATGGCTGTTGGTTAGATTAAACAAAAAGAGTATGGATGATATAAAAAATCCACGATTAGCAATGTATAATTTGTTTTGTGCTGCAAGAGATATTTCTAAGTTACAACAAGAATACAATGCACTTTTTTTGCCATATAGTACACTTGATAAGAATTTTTGTCAGCAAGAGGCGGAAAATTTGTTGACTATGGTTAATGTCTGGCGAATTGTATTGGATAGTGTTCCAAGGGGGCAAGCAATAGCATACAATGCAAAACAAACTTTTCGAAAGGGAGTATTGTATCCGGATGATATTAAAGAAAAAATTGCAACTTTCATTGATGGTACAGTATATGAAACAAAGGAAAAAATATATGTTTTATCCAAATGCGAAATGACAGAAGAGGATTCTCTAGAAGAAGCATATGCTCAATTTGTTCTGAGACTAAGAGAGATATATAAAGAAGCTATTGAATTTTCAAGTAATAGATGGCACATGGAAATGAAAGAAAAACCCATAGTATATATTCCTGTTTTATTCAATGCAGTTAATATGATAGGATTTGAAGTCCCTTTATATAAAATTTTGGATACTGAAAAATCTTTAATTTCCAAACCTATGATTCCATGTGAGCTTGAAGAAGAATTCAAGGATACAATATTTAAGAATAGTATGGCAAATGAAAATTGGTGCAGTACTATTGCAAAAGTCAGTACATTAAAAACATATTTACAACGATATAAGCAAGTGATTTCAGTTGATATATGTGAAAAATGTGTAGATGGCATAGAGTCTTTTAAAGATTCATTTTATCGAGACCTTTTAATTCTACTTCATGAAATTGTAGAGAGTGAGGATTTGATAGAATATGTTGTAGGAAGGGTTTCGGGAGATTTACAAGAGGCGGCTAATGCATTAAAAGACTTTTGGGAATATGTTAAAGAGTTTAGTGAGAAAATTTTCAATGAAGAAGCGGTATATGAAATTTTAAGTGTAATTGATATGGTTGTCGGTGTAATGCTGATGATACATAAATATGTATTAGACTCGAATGAATAGTGTAATCGGGAGTTGCTATAACCCTAATTGGGATGAAAGAATCAAATGAGGTTTGCCCCACAATCTTGGGCAAACCTCATTTTTTGCTTAATTTCTATGATAAAGTGGAGTTCACGCATGAAGCTCCACCGGCCATGCGCCTCGCAAGCAACACAGCACAACCACATATACTATAAATTGTGAATGGGAAGAAATCAACTACTTTTTATAACGCACAATTTTCTCCCAGTTTGCAGGGAACCCCATTTTCGAAAATAGCAATTCCTGACTGATATGAGGGCAGTTGTTGAGAACAGAATGAATCAATCGTTTGAGCTCTGTTTTTAACTGCTTAAATTCTTGATTATCTATGAGATAACGTAGAGCTATTACTACTGCAAACAGGTCTTTCTTGCCGATAGTATATTGACCCTTTTTCTGTGGTAACTGCAATTTACTATGTAAAACCATATCAGGAATTGCTTCATTTACCTGGAAGGAATAAAGCCTTTCATTATGGGCACATACATTTCTACAGCTTGCAAGAATACGAATGAGCTGATGTAACTGGACCTCTGACATGTTGGCGAAATTAAGACTGACCTTAGTGCGGATATCAGAAGTTGAATATTGATACATTTTTGAAATCTGTCCAAATGTAAGCGCATTGGTTGCTACCCACAAAGGTACATTACCATATACCCTTGCATGGTGCGTGATATAACTATAGTTGCTAGGCAAGGCTATAGTTTTGCTTAAGGTTGTAATCAGGCGATTTATTTTGCTGGAATTTTTGCGTGAATAGTTATAATTTCCAGCGGTTAAATATGCTGTTTGCTGTTCGCCATATTTTTCACAGAAGTAATATGACAACATGGATTTGAGCTGTCTTTCCACATGTAATATGTATTTAAGAAAGAGCGTTCTCAATTCTTCATCAAAGTAATAAAAGGCGGTAATTTCTTCAAAGGTGACACCATGTAGGTAATTCCCTGATGGCTTATGCTTAAATAAATCTTTATATCCGCCAATTAATGAAAAATAGCTTAGTTTTTGTAATGTTATTTTGGCAAATTCAGGATTAGAAATAACAAGCTGTTTTTCTTTTTCCAGTTTTTCAATTTGCTCATCATATGTGAGAAATGTTTTGTTAGCCATTTCTGAATCCTCCTATGTTTTGTGGCATAAAAAAAGTGGAGCCCACGCATGGAACTCCACCGGCTGCGGGCATCGCAAGTTTCCGCAGCGCAACCACTAAAGATAATATACCATCGAAAGCAAAAGCTGTCAAATGGATTTTTAGTGGTGGTAGTAGTTTATGCGTCACAAATTAATATTATTCTTATTGTTTTAAAACCGATTGTTTTACCCCAAGAAACTTATCCCTATATTCAATCGCCTTTTCCGGCTTCTTCCACCGTGCATACAGATTATTCAAATATCTATAAGTAGTTTTCATATAGTCATTATCCGTACCAACTGCATTACCAATAATACTTTCTGCCGCAAGTAAGTTAACCTCAGCCGATTCCGGCGTTCCTTCCATCATATCAATGATGCCTTTGCTCAGCTTACAGATACCATAGTCAAGAGAGTTATCTGACAGATGCTCCAGCACTAATGATTCATACTGTTCTAATACAATCTTGGCATTGCCCGCATCCTTTGACAGTAACAGTATATTGATAAGGTTCATCATCTGCTGCAGGGTATCATGGGATTCGGTTAGTCCCAAGTGTGCATATTCCATACGGATATCAAAGGCTGTACGGAGTGCATTGGCTGCTTCATTTCCACGCTTCATCAGCAGATAAGTGTTGGAAAGGTTGTTGTACAGATTGGATAGCAGGTTTGCAGTTCGCATATCTGCATCTTTAGTATGAAGCTTTTCCATGATGTTGATTGCCTTTTCACGCTTCTTAACTGCATTTCCATAATCTCTTTTCAACAGAAAACACTCTGCCTTATAATCCAGTAGCAATGACCTGTCACATGGAGAATCCAGTTTGTATTCTTCCATAAGGTAGCTGATTCTATCAGTTAGTTTCGGCAGGTAATCCGATACAAAGTATTTGTCCAGATATGGGAACATATCCTGTAAAAACAGTAAAAAATATGCACCATCATCTACTATAATACGTTCTGATACACTGATAAGGGCAGCAATGATATTTTCTGGTCTGCGAAGTTCCAAGCCATGTGCCAGGCAGATAAGGTGGAGACTATTAAGCAGAGTCCGGCAGGCAGTTATGGTTGGTATGGTTTCAATGGAAATTACTTCCTGTAATAGTGGATGTAGGCTGATTTTCTTGTTATCTGTATCTTCGTTGATAAATCCGTATTTGATAAGGTGGTTTACATCCGCAAGGTTATCAAGTCTCATCCAGTTCTTGAAGCTATTCTTTAATATGCCGGCAACCGGTAGCAGAGACAGATTGCGAAGAATGTCCAATTGTTGATTGGATAATTTGCCAAGTTGTAGGAGCCTTCGTAAATGCTCGATCATCAGTCCGTCAGTGAAATCGCCATCCTTATATAGTTCCACATCTTCCCCGGAGGAGATATTCAGTCCACAGGTTCTCAGTTCAGCAAGCAGTTCTTCCGGTTCCATGCCGTTGGCTGTCAGGGATAATGCAGACAAGCATACAGTAAGGGTATGACAGCCCACTGTCTGGATAATGTCCTTTACCACATCTTCTGAATCCTTTGCAGAAGGGCAATGCTTATAAAACAGTTTTACAAGCTCTGTATCTGCGTCCATTTCGGAAACTTTTAGTGTTTCATACTGTGAGATATTACATCGGCTGGTAATCAGTATCTTACAATTCAATTTTATAAACTCTTTGAAGAAAGCATCCTCTTTTGGCAGGACATTGAAGTTATCAATGATAATGAGACTGTCAGAGTGGAGCTTTTTTAATAGTTTCATATGCCTGTCAAGGAGCATATCTTCGCTCATGTCTGCGGTATCATCGCTAATTTCCATCTGAGTAACACATTTCTTTAAATCACCATCGTAAAATAAGTGAATGATGTTGGTGTATTTCTTTTTCATTCTTTTTGGCATAGACCTTTGCCAGTTCACTTTTACCCATGCCGGCAGTGCCGGTGATAAATACAAGATTGTTTTCCTGCAAAGCTTTGCTAACGACCTTTAATTCTTCTTTTCTTCCGAGAAAATAGCGGTTTACAGAAGGAAGCTTGTTACTCAGCAGAATATCCGACAAATCAGGAGATAACAGGGTGTGTCTGCTGTCGTGATTATTTAATATGGCGTAACGGACAAGAGCAGTAATAAACTCGGCATCATCTTTTATTAGGGCAAATTCATCAACCTTTTTTGTACCAATTACATCCACACTGTCCATAACCAATTCTAAAAGAAGTTTTCTTGTGGCAGTCACATTGATAAGGTTTGGAATTACATCATCCTGAATATTATCCTGGATGCCGTCAAATCCACAATTGTCATAAAAGCATAATATTTCCTTGGGTATCGGGCGTTCTCCGGTACACCATCTGCTGTAGGTAACATTTTTCTCAAAATCTTCTTTTTCAAATAAATCCATGTTGCACAGGCAGTCGTAGAAGATGTCTTCAATCATCTGGTACTGTGCATAAGTTTTCTTTTTATTTTCCAATAACACTCCGATTATGTTGGAGAAGGTAATGCGGTTCTGCAATTCATCACTTCCTAACTTTTTCGTCAACTTCCGGTCAACTTTCTGTCAATGATAATCCAAGACAAAATTTCGTATCATTAACCCATGAAAACGTAGCCATCAGAAGCCATGAGAGAAATGGTTTGGCTACAAGAAGATTATAACATGAAAAGAACAAATGTTCTACCAAATCTTTTTGTATTTTGAACCTTGATAAACAATCCGGAAACGGATTCATGAGCTGTATCTTATGCCAACAGACCTTGCGAGGAGAACTGGGAAGTCAGGAGGAGCGAGGGAAGACACTTCCGTCAAGGGTGGGAAAGGAACTCGAGCAGGAGTAACCCGCAGGCAATGAGCTAAAGTTCAGCTGTAACGCTGACGGCATGGTGTTAAAATGCTCATGATTGGCTTTGGAGTATTTGAAATTCCAAAGGAAGAAACCGCAAGATGTGTTTATGAAGCATTGGAAGTAGGATATAGACTTATAGATACCGCACAGGCGTATTATAATGAAGAAGAAACTGGTGACGGGATTCGGCAGGCAATACAAAAACATGGTATCAATCGAGAGGATATATTTCTTACTACAAAGGTTTGGGTGACAGAATTTGGGTATGAAAAAACCAAAGCATCTATTGAAGAGTCGTTGAAGAAGTTAAAAACCGACTATTTAGATTTAGTGTTGATTCATCAATGTTTGTCTGATTATTATGGTGCGTATCATGCATTGGAAGATTTGTATGACGAGGGAAAAATTCGTGCCATAGGTATTTCTAATTTTTCTGCTGAGCGTATGGCAGATATTTCTGCTTTCAATCGCATTGTACCAGCGGTAAATCAGGTGGAAACGCACATGTTCTGGCAACAGTATTATTTGCACGATTGGATGGAAAAATACAATATTCAGCATGAAGCATGGGGACCATTGGCACAACACAGGCTGAAAGAGATTATAGAAAATCCAATCGTGAAGGAGATTGCTGAAAATTATGGAAAAACACCTGCTCAAATTGCACTCCGTCAGCAAGTACAGAGAGGAATTGTTGTTATACCTAAGAGTACACATAAGGAAAGGATGAAGCAGAATCTGGATATTTTCGATTTTGAACTGGCCGAGGATGAAATGACACGACTAAAGCAGTTAGATGAAAACAAGTCTATGTGGGCAGAATATGATGATCCAATGATTGTGCAATACGCAATGTCGGAAGAATAAAATTCACGTTTGTGGATATAGAAAATACCCTCCCGGCCATCATGGTCGAGAGGGTTTCGTGCGTCTACGGGATTATCCTTCAATATCAATGTTCAGTCCGGACTTAAGCTCCACAGTGAAGTGGTCCGCCCAGAAGATGATTCGCTCAAGCCAGCGTTTTACCAATGTTTCGTCGAATTTAGCAAGGTCAGTGCGCTGCTGCTTGATGTAGTCCTGCAGGTCGTTAATTCTTGCAATCTGCGCGTCTCTGGCAGCGGTGTCAACGGTGCATTTTTCACGCTGTTCGCGGAGCTTGAAAATCTCGTCGGCAATCTCGTCGTAACCAGTCTGGTTCAATGTGACACTCATGCGTGCCCTTATAGTTGCCTGTAAGATCATGGTCTCTGTATTTTGCTTCCAGCGTACCGCCATTCGCCAGAATATCGATTACCTCAAACAGCTTATCAAGATTTTTATTTTGTTTTTTGGCAAGCTTCAAATCCTTTTTAAACTGATTGGTAAACTGAATGTCGTATTTCATACGTCGAGAGCTGCCTTAAGCGCATCCATACTGGAATATCGCGGAGCAGAAGGATCCTTCATCATTTTTCTGCCTTCCTCAATGGCAACGGCTGTCGTATCATTCGGTACTTCCAGTTTTATTCAAAAGGAATACCATGCTCACGGATAGCGGTTCTCAGGAACATATTTACAGCAGTTGTCATATTCAGACCAAGTTCATTGAAGATTTCCTCCGCCTGGTCCTTGATTGCCTTGTCTGTACGAATATTTAAATTAGTTGTTTCCATACAGAACACCTCCATTCAAGTAATCTGGATTTACCAAGACACTTCTGCATGGCAGTGATACTAAGGAGCTTCTTTTCATATGGATCAAGTCTTGTTCCGATTTATGACTGCGGAAGCTGTCTGTTATCGCAGGCAGACGAAAGGATTATGGAACAGGCACTGGTAAATGAAGACGTAATGAATGCTAGAATATACCAATTTCCAACATCAGCCATTAAGTTAGACGGAAGAAAAATCAATTACTATGATTTCCTGATGTCGGCAGAGGAGCCGCAGTGTAATGCCGCAATACAAAGAATGGTTCCCCAAATTAACCTGGAGCAGATAAAAGGGTTTATTGATGAAGTCCCTTATATCACCGAGCTGCAGAAAACCTTTTATAAGAGGTTTGAACAGATTTTAAAGCCTGCCTATGACATGGTAATGTCAGAAAAGCAGGAGATGTCGGAACCGAATATGACAATGTAATAGATGAACTTAGAGGATACCGTAAAAATGCGGTGTCTTTTTTCACGAAGAATTGTAAGTTTGCTTCTGCCCATTTTTAGAGGAAAGGAATTTTCGAAATGAAAAATCTATGGTACAATATTTTAGAAGTTATCAACGGGATAAGTGGATCATAGAGAAAGAGCGGAACAAATCACATGTAGGTTAGTCAGATTTGTATCTCAAAAATAAATCTAATCTTTTTCTATGGCAGGTGCAAAGTGATGCATCATGCTTATTTTTGCAGGTGCCGGCAGGGGACTGTTGCATCATTTTTGAACCCAGACTTAACGAATAAGCCATGGGATGCGCATTTTTATTGCGTACTCATGGTACTGCGAGAGTATTTGTCTGCTTACGATTTGCCCTGATTGTGGAGGAAAACTGAGAGAGCGAAGTGGACCATATGGTAGATTTTACGGATGTATGAATTATCCGAAATGTAGATATAGCAGATCAATTAAAAAATAATTGAGAGGTGTTAATAAATGTTATTTATATGTTACCCCAAATGTTCAACCTGTCAAAAGGCTAAAAAATGGCTGGATGAGCATAATATAAAATATACTGAGCGTCATATTGTAGATGCGAATCCTTCTTACGATGAATTAAAGGAATGGTACGGGAAGAGTGGACTGAACCTTAAGAAGTTCTTTAATACTAGTGGGCTTCTTTATAAAGAAATGCAGCTTAAGGACAAGCTGCCTACAATGAGTGAAGAGGAACAGATTCAGTTACTTGCTACAAATGGAATGTTGGTAAAGCGTCCACTTGTTGTAAATGGAGATACTGTGCTTGTTGGCTTCAAGGAAGCAGAATGGGCTGAAAAATTGAATTGATAATTTTTGAGAATTCGTTTATGTATATGGAGGAAAGGAGCTGAGAATCTCATATGTCAGATTTGTTTGATTTATCGAACTTTGATAAATATAAAGAAGATAACTGCCGAGAAGTGAAAAAGGCAGAAGGTGGATTGCCTATAGCATTATGGGAGTCGTATTCCTCATTTGCCAATTCTAATGGTAGTGTTATTATTCTTGGCGTTGGAGAGCGGCAGGATGGAACTTGGTATACTACTGGACTTAAGAATGCGGATAAACTTAAGAGAAACTTTTGGAACACAATTCATGATACTAAGAAGGTAAGCACTAATTTGCTATCGGATAAAAATGTGGAGTCCTACGAGGTTAATGGCGATACTATCGCTTGCAGTCTAGCTCCGGTGATTGGAGCGGTAATGTATTTGATTTCTTCTTTAGAGTAAATAGCAAAATTGCAAAGGATATTAAGAAGCCTTTTAAGCTTGAAGGTATTACGAGGGTGGATGATACTCCAGTTCATAAGGCAGTTAGAGAGGCTTTAGTTAATTGTTTGGTTAATACAGATTATTTCTTGCCTTGCGGTGTAGTGATTAAGAAGGAAGATGACAAGTTGGTTATCGAGAATCCTGGTAGCATTCGCACTGGTAAAAAGCAGATGCTTCGTGGTGGTATTTCAAATCCTAGAAATAAAACACTAATGAAGATGTTTAATATGATTGGTATTGGTGAAAGAGCTGGCAGTGGTATTCCAGATATTTATCAAGTTTGGGAGAATGAAGGTTGGCCAATGCCTGTGGTGGAAGAAAGTTATAATCCTGACAGGACTCGTTTATCGCTTGAATTTAAGAAACAAGCGAACAAAACAAGCGAACAAAGCAAGCGAACAAAACAAGCGAACCAAATAAACATAGAAAAACAGAAGAGAATTATCAGTTGATTAGAAAGTATTTGAAGGAAAATGGATTGTCTAAGACAACGGATATCGCACAAGCTATTGGATTAAGCCCTGCCCGTACAAGAGCTATACTGAAAGAAATGTCAGGGCTTGAATATGAAGGCACAACAAATAATAGAAGATATCGCTTAGCTGATGATAATTAGTATAAATCGTGAGAGTTGTTCATAAAACAAAGAAGGTGACCGTTGGGGTGACTGATAGGGTGACCGATACAGAAAGAATAATTTACGGAGGCACTTTATGGGAGTGATTGATATTGCCAGTAGTAAGTCTGTATGGCGTGGTATGGAATATTATAAACAGAATAAAGTTCTTTCGTATACTGTTAATGAAGATGGAAGCTGCGAAGGTATAGTAGCAGGTAGTGGAGATGGAAATTATCATGTTCATGTTGATATGGAGCATCCGCGAAAGTCCACCTGCGATTGTCCTTTGGCAAATGGAAAGAAAATCATATGCAAACATATTGTAGCTGTTTCACTTTGTCTTGATGAGTCTGAGGCAGATCGCTTTAAAAATGAAAAGACAATATATGCATCAGAGGAAGAGGAACGCAGAGCAAAGAAATATGAAAAGTATATGGGATTTGCCAGAACTATGTCTCCGAGAGAACTGAGAGAAGCATATGTGGAACTGATGACTGAACTGGATGAATATAGGTTGAAAGAAAAGTACGGGAATCCCCATATCACCTCGGCTTTACCAACGAGCCACTGCGAAGCTGTTACGCTCCTGACACGACAGAAGAAGTAACTGATAAGTCAGTTTGGTGTAAATAGTATAAAAACATTGGATTCCGTACAAAAAAGTTCCGAAATCAGGAATTTTTGTACGGAATTTCTTTTATTTGCGTACTTGGCGAAAATAAAGCATTTTTAGATGAAAAACTTACTAAATTTCTGATTATCTTTTCATAAGTTGGTAAATGCCGATATATCCCGTATTTTAGGGCTTTATCGGTATTTTCTTTTCGGAAGATACCTTGCATAAGCTGGCATTTACCAGCATGAAAATGCAACCAAAAGTAGTAAATGAGTAGTAAATATACGCTCCGATATTAACAAGCCAGTCTTTCCAGTTCTGCTTTTGCAGATTGAAATGTACCGTGTGCGTAATAGCCAAGTGTCATGGTTATGTTGGCGTGTCCCATGAGATATTGCAGGGTGTTTGGGTTCATTCCTCTGTTTGCCATATTTGTACAATAAGTATGTCGGAATGAATGTGGTGTGATGTTCGGTAACTTGTCCGTGTGATATTTGTTATACTTCTTAATCAGCCCTCGCACCATACCCTCATAGTTTCCTGCAACCTTAGGCAAGCCCTCACGGTTTAAGAATAGGAAATTGCTGTAACCACCTACAATCAGCGGTTGTGCCTTTCCTCTGTTCTTTAGTATTCTTTGGATTGCTTGATAAGCCCGTTCTGTCAATGGAAGTTCCCGTTTTCCGTTTTTGGTTTTTGGCGTTTCAATATAGTAGCCGATTTCGCTGTCTTTCAATAACTGGTGGTCTATATTGAGTATTTTGTTCTGCATATCAATATGCGTCGTCAGTCCGCAAAATTCAGAAATACGAAGTCCCGTTTCCAACAGAAGCACAACCTCATCATAATACTTGCTGTAAATCTTATCCTTTTCCATAAAGGCAAGCAGGCGTTCTTCCTGCTCTGGTGTAAGGATAACTTTCTGCTCCGTATCATCTTCCAGAACATCACTTAGCTTAAATTCAAATGGGTTCTTTCTGATACAGTCGTCTTGTATCGCCATGTAAAATGACGCTTTCAAGGAACGCTTATAGTTATCAATTGTTTTATAGGCATATCCTTTTTCACTCATTCTGATAGCCCATTCTTTAGCGTCCGACTGCTTAACAGTATCAATCGCCCTCATACCCAATGGGTCATTTTTCAGAGCGTTCATAAGATACTGTCGTCCCTTTTCGGTAGCCCTCTTGATGTTCTTTCTTTGGCTGTTCTTTTTCTCGTAAAGCTGGCAGACTGTCATTTTACCGCCGACTGTGTCGATACTGTCGTTAAGGTCTTTTTTTATCTGTGCTTCTTTTTCCCTCAATGAAATATCATCACGCTTTCCAGCAGGTGTCTTGTCTGTCGGTACAAGTTTCCAAGAATAGATAAATTGTGGCTTTCCGTATATATCGGTATATTTATAAACGTATCTTCCGTCTTTTCGCTGGCTCTCTCCATTACGCAAATTGCGATTTTTACTGTCTTTTCGTTTTACATTAGACATAGTGTAAAGCTCCTTTCCGTCATGGAATGAGCCGTGATACGCTATACTTTATTATACCATATCTACGGCTCAATGACATTAGATTTCGTCCAATGTATCTATGATTTTTTCAAATTGTTTTCGCTTAATCTGAATACGATTACCGTTCACGATAACCCAGCCAGCGTCAATATTTTCTTCGGCTAATTTACGCAATTTTTTTTCGCCAATGCGGAAGTATTTAGACGCTTCTTCAATCGTCAGCGTATATTTTTCCCAGATAGGCACATCAGTATTGTTCATAATCTATGCACCCCCTTTACTGTGTGTTGTTTTTTTACAAGCAGACAGACGGCTTTGGAAAGCTCCATTAGTATCTCAACTATTCCCATTCTTGTGGGCAGAACCGCACCATGCGGACGTATCATTATTCTGTGAGGATAGGTCATGGCAAAACGACTTTTCCAACAGTCGCTCTCGGATCACTGCGTGGGTCGCTCGCTTTCTTTTGGAAAGGTCGTGGCGTACAGTCCCCGTGGCTCGCTATCTCACAAACGTATCTGTCTGCTTTATTCAGTTGTCAAAGAGCTGTGGCGAAAGCGTGTTGCTTTCATGTAAAAGCAGGGCAGAGCAGGAAAGAGGGGGACATTAAACCATGCTCTGCTAAAAACTGCTTATTCTTCTTCGATTTCTAAGGCAATATCAAACCCTAAAATCATTTTGATAAGTGCTTCTCGGATAAGTCCCTTTAACTCCATATCTACAACAATATAGACATTGCCGTATTCATCATAGAGTGGACGCAAACAGCACTTTGATATGTACGGGTCATAAAATGCCAGTATTTTTTCAATCGCTTTTTCGTCCCCGTCCATTGCTTGCGAAAGCAAATAGTAGGACGGCTTCTTAAATGTTTGCTTCATTTTACTGCTTCTCCTTTAGTATTTTTTTCATAGTTTCCAAAGCATGATGTCGGTTTCTAAATACACCGCTTTGCGTAATCTTTTGTAAGTTGGCAATTTCACTTTCTGTCATTTCCAAGAAGTAATACATTAACAGAGTATTTCTCTTTCTTTCTGGAAGTTTTTTCAAGGCTTCTGCCAGCTCATCATCAAGGACACGAATATCAATGCCACATACTGAAAAGATTGTATAATCTGTTTCGTAGTCATCCCACACAGCAAAATTTTCAACGAAAATTTCTGGAAGTTCACAGAATGGAATTTCTTTATCTTTTCGTCGTTTCAATCCTTGTTGGTAGTCCTTTACAATATGACGGACAACTTTCTTCAAACAACTTTCAAAGCGACATTGAACTGTTTTCTGGAAGTCAGACGGTTTCATCAATCTCACCCCCTTTCCACTATGATTTGAAAAGTGTTTATCCCTCTTTCCGCACCATATAGGGAATGAAAGGTGTGATTTAATGACCTCTTTTGAAAAATTTTTAAATTTTTTTCGGGTATGAAAAAAGCCCGCACAAAACATATAGTCTGTACGAGCCTTTAAAGCTAAAACATATTCAATTTTTAATAGTGTGCTATTAGGTGGAATTTGATTGCAAAGAATTGTACTTAAAGCTTTCCATAATGCAAGCCCCCTTAAAGCACCGTATCAATGTTGGCATGGTTTTCAAATTACTCTGAAAAATTATGAACTGTTCCTTTTGGAAATGTAATGGTCAGTCTTGTATATTCTTTTTCCGTAGAAGCAATATCCAATTTCAAGCCCAACCTATCGCATAATTTTTTCGATAGATACAGTCCCATACCCGTTGCATTTGCCTTGTTTCTATTTGAACCCGTAAAACCTTTTTCAAATACACGGGATAAATCAGACGCTTTTATTCCACAACCATTATCTTCAATCACAAGCAATATATTTGTACACTTACAGTTTTGAAAGTAAACAGAGAGTAAAAGAGCCGTGATAATGCAGATCACAATTTTGTGAAGCATTTCCACGACCCTTTTATTATAATTTTACCTTTGTCTTTTTTGTAATGATATAAATATATTCTTCTGGTGTAGGGCGTTTATTCCCAAAATACTTTTTGAAATTTGCCTGCACCTCTGGGTCGGTGCTATTCATAGCTTCATCAATCGTTGCTTCAATATTTTCCCGTACATCAGCTAATGACATACCGCCAGCCTTTGCACCAGCCTTTAATGCTTTTTTAATATCTCGTTTTTTTAACCCTATCATTCGAACCAACTCCCTAAAATGAGTTAATCTTCTTTTTCAAAAATTAAATCAATCTTTCGCATACAACCTTTTGCGTCAATTTCTGTAGGTATAAAACCAACATAGCGATACCCATTTTCTGCATAGCTATTTATAACTTCCTTATGTTTATCGGTGCAAAGGAACACAACACCTTTCGCAGTATAATCAATTTCTAAATATTCATATTTTTTCATTTTTCCTCATTTCCTTTCTCTTTCATATTTTCTCTACGCTTTTTGATTGCCTTATTTCTTAAAGGAATACCAACGCCCAATATCAATCCTACTACCAAAATAGTCAAGTCCATAAGCACACCTCTCTTTTCTAAAACTCTTTTTTCTTTAGTATTGTTAAGCTAATAAGATAGGAGATACCTAAAATAACAACTGAAAGCAATAAAAATAATATTATATATACTAGTACAGCGAATAATAAATAATTGCTATATTAAACCGATGCCGCTTCCTCTTCACTGATTTCATCCATTTTATACTTCCAGTGATAAACTACAGGCTCACGGTTTATTTCGTCAAAATACTTGTAAATTCGTTCTTCCAATTCCTGTTTGCTATTAACACGAATTCCATGAAGCATCTGTCTGGTCATCTTACTG
>CEAF01010129.1_pt1 | contig 16821 bp, 14 predicted proteins | sample 557431 | NCBI WGS metagenome assembly CEAF01 (sample SAMEA3182068, study PRJEB8094) | gut metagenome | biome: human; feature: gut; material: Stool; isolation source: human stools | place: Canada | collected 2013-11-18 | reverse complement strand
GAGAGTCATTATTTATCTCAAATCTATTTTTTACTCCTATTTTGGAATAAACATTTCCATACCATTCAAGGTCCGCTTTAATATCAGACATGTAATAGTCTCGGCATTGATTTTTGTAGTCATCATTCTTATATATTGTGTCATCTATATCGCTAAAAACCAGTCTGTCAAATATATTAGCCGGGGTATCTACAAGTTCAATCGAAAGTATGTTTTCTTCCTTTATGTGCTTGCCGAAATTATCTGTATATGATATTGGTGAAATTACAAAAACCATGTTTTCTTCCTTTGATAGTATCTTTTTAATTATTCTGCCTCTTTTTTGGTCTATCCAGCGAAGATTTTCTGTATGTACAAACTCCTCAAGAGTCATCTGAAATTCTTTCTTTACTTCCTCATCCAGATCATAAAAGCTATACCCCAGCTCTTTTGCAAGTATTGTTCCAATTGTAGTTTTTCCAACATTACTTATTCCAAACAGAAGTATCTTCATTCAACCACTTCCCCTCTGGCAAAAGCTAAGATTTCTTCATAGCTTTTGTCACTATTTATAACCGCATTCATTAATTCTTCCTTGCGCAGTTCATTACGCATTTTTATAAGTTCTGCAAGAGCATCCTTTTCTGCTTCATATCTGGCTTTGGCCTTCTCCAACGTCTCTTTCTGCTGTTCGATTTTTACATCAGGTTTGTCTGCGTTCACTCTGGATTTATATTTTCTTGCCATTATGATTTTCTCCCGTTAATCGTAACTGTTGTTGCCATCCCCATTTGTCATTTAAAAGATTTCATTGCCAGGTCATGAAGTCATTAACAATCAGCAAACATGCGAAAACAACGTATTGATACCGTCCATTTAAAGCTGCTGAAGATTGCTGCAAAAGTAGTTCATTCAGCAAGATATATCACATTCAAGCTTTGTAGCAGCTGCCTTTATAAAAATGAATTCTATGAGACACTTTCAAATATCAGTAAGCTGAATGTACAGCCGGAATAGAAACTATTAACGAACCTTGACAGTTTAATAACCGCTCAGAACTCTGCCACGGGGATTTTATACCCTTTTTTGGAGATTGGTTGAGCGATGTTAGGCTACATGGGTCAATTGGGGGATTCATGTACAGTTATCAGTTCAGATACTGTTCCGTGAATAATTTAGGATAATTATTATTTTTTTTTAGATTGTCGCCTTTGCAATATTCCTTGAAAATTACCAGTTACTTTCTTTTCATTCTTTTTTAATAATTCCATATCAAGAACCTGTTCTATGATTTTTTCAAGGGAAGAATAGTATTCATTACACTCTTCTTCAAGCTCATGAATACCTAGACTAATAATAGAATAAATTTTCTTAAATAAACGTATGCGCCAATGGCATCGCCATTAGTATAATTCCGAATTGCCTTCTTATAGTCTTCCTTTGCATGAAATTTTTCCAAAATTTTATCATAATCCTTATTGTCGCCAGGTGAAATAAGCCACATCTGCGGATACTGTCCAATTTTCGTTAGTATAATTTTGTTTTCATCTTTTTTATAATCTAATGTAAATGATGCTTTGTAAATCTTATTGCATTCTGGACAAGAGAAATGTTTATCAAAAAATAATGCCTTACTAAAACTCGTTAGTTCCCGACACAACGAATCCATAACTTTATCTACCTCCGGGATATAGCATTCCGCATCTATCTGAGAGTCCCTGTATTGTCTTATAATTCCACTTGATAAATTTTTTGATAATTTACAACCAAATCCAACATTAAAATAAGTATATCTATTACAATTTGGACATTTTCCATAAATTGTAGTGCTAGATGTGATGAACTCAATTAATTTCCTGAAATCATCGGAAGTTTCTGTATAGTATTCATTTTCATAGCCATCGTTAATATCACGTGACTTTTCTTCTCCCCAAGTTATATCAATAGAAACACTATTATATATTGGGAGTCTAAGCATAATTCCCTCAAACGTATACTCAGAAATATTTTCAATTTTCATAACTATATCCATTCCTTTCGCTTCGCTCAGGCACAAAATGTTATGAAAATATTTCCCTAAGCCTATTTTTTTCTTTATAATTCTTCTTGCAGGAAACTCGGTATTATATGCTTGAAATGCAATAAATTTATGACAGCGTAGGATTACTTTGCTCTTACGTGAGTGGGCTGTCCAGATTGCCGGACAACCGAATAATTATATGTGTAGTCCTCTTTTTCAAGCACAAATAAGTGTAACTAAAGAGCATGCAATCTTATCTTTATATAAAATATTATCGTTTATGGCTTAGGCGTTCTGTCAATGCCGTCTCTCCCTGTAATCTTTAGCGAACTTCTCGGTTCTGAAAGGAGCCCTGTCCGTGATAATGCGGCATATAATGAAAGATACTCTGTTATTAAGCACTTAACATTATGCCGTTTCCTTGACTCTGTCTGTATAATATTCCAAGAGCATCACACCGCAATGCACAAATCCCATCAGGCAGATTTTACTAATATCAGCTGAATCCAAAAATTTAACTTTTTGAGTTCACTGCACTGAATAACTCTGCCTGATGGGATTTTTATTATTTTGTACTGACTTCACTATCACGATAGAACAACAAGGCTTCTCCTCATCCCACAAATACCGTCACCCAATAATAACCATAAGCAGAAGCCGGACTATAGTAGCACACAACTGCTGCACTTGTATAATCAGCACTTAACATATTATTTCTATGACCTGTACTGTTATACCATCCGTCAGTTACATCGGCTGCCGTCATATACCCTGCTGCAATGTTCTCCCCGCATGTGCTGTACGAAACCTTGACTGCTGTAAAACAGCTTGAACCATCCGGTCTTGTGTGTGAAAAAGATTGTGCGATTTCAGGACCGCGGACCATAACCTGCTGATAAAGCTCTTCATTCCATTCAAGCGGCTCAACCCCTGACGCCTTACGATACTCATTCTGCAGCTCCAATGACTCAAGTGCCATCTTCTTGATAAAATCCGCTTCTGTGACCGTATTGTCATTATCATAATCTGAGTCATCCGATTCAAAAACTCTGTTTATATATTTTGACTGAGTACCATCCTGAGGGTATCGTGTGAAGATATAATCAAGCTGAATGTCCGAGAAATATAATGTACGCCCCCAATGAACGGACGAATTATAATTTCCTTCACATATTATGACTCTGTCACTGTATACGTCAAGGACAACAACCGAATGTGAATTATTGTTAATCCTTAAAATATCACCTGTCTTAACCTTGCTTAAATCATAGGTCTGATACACAGGCGCATCTTCGCCAAATGCCGCATCGCTTGCCATGAAAGCAAACCCTGCACATCCTCTTCCGGTGTATGAAGAATATCCAAGCTTATTTCTCCATGTATAAGAATAATTACTGTTATTGAGGCTGCGTCCTTCAGGATACTCCACCGCTAACGCAAGAAGCCTGTCATGCACACTGTCTTCATTGGATGTATCATCCGTCGTATCGTCCGGTGTTTCATCCGGAACGTCCGTATTATTCTGACCGCTTTCAAGCACTCCTGTGGTTTCATTGAAGAAATATTCGACTCCATCAATGACATGTGAGCCCTTGTACATGGTTCCGTATACGAGGTCAAAATAGTACTTTCCATCGCTGCTCCAGCCCTTAATCATATGACCGTCAGCGTCATAACGAACCCACTTTCCAATATTGCCATTATCATCGGCAAGGCTTTCCTGATATACGTCCTTGCTTACTGCCTTTTTGCCATTGTCAACATTATCGAGCCAGTACCAGCCCTTGCTTTCAGGGTCATAGATTTCTTTTCCTCTGTAGCCCGCATCATAACAATATCCCTGTCGAATACCATCTTCATACCAGTAATAACCACCATCTATATATTTCCAGCCGGTATAGTCGCCTATGTTATCAACAACGACACTCTCCAGCACACCAGTTGATAAATTGAAATAGTATTCCGTACCTTCAATGGAAGCATATCCCTTGGCCATAGTGCCATATACTGTATCAAAGTAATATGTACCATCAGCTGTAGAATCCCAGCCCTTAATCATGTGGCCGTCGGCATCATATCTGACCCATTTTCCTGAACGTGTACCATCTTCATTCAGGACAGCTCCCCATTGTCCGGCTGTGCTCTCCTGATATACATCCTTTGATTTTGCAGGAGCTCCTCCCTGAACAGCATCAAGCCAATACCAGCCGTCTGTCGAAGGATCATATATCTCTTTTCCTCTGCCGTCCGTTCCCTGCTTTATGCCATCCTCATACCAATATTGTGTTCCGTTCTCTTCTACCCATCCTGTGGTGCCTGCATATACCACATCAGGCGTTGCCATAAAAAGCATCACTGAAGACATTAATACCGAAACAGCCGTTCCTAAAAATAATTTCAATCTACCTTTTACCATAAGTCTCTCCCTTCTACCGTACAAGTCAACGATATTCGCAATCCGCTTCGCCGCCTGCACATATAAAATGCTGACTTAATTGTATCATAATATATCATTAACGGCAATCACAAAATCATAAGCGTCTCATAGTGGGTACTCCCACATAAATAGTGTCTGCTGATTAAACCGTTTCCAGCTCAAAATCATCAGATTGATGTGTTAATAGTTCCAGCAGCCATAAAAATGTAAAAAGTATCCGTGACTGTATCTTGAACAGATGTAAATGCCTCATAGTCCGTACATTGCACTTTATATAAAAATTTGAGAAAATCAGACTATACCATTTAAATCAAGTATAAAAGGTTAAGTCTCAACTTTTTATACAATTTCAGGAGGTTAGTCTATGAGTTCTCAAACAAGTCTTATTGCACGTAATGTTCGTATACAGGAATGGGCAGATATGATTCATGAATGTAATAACCGTCCGGATGATATGACCGTTACTCAATGGTGCAGCGAGCATGGTATTTCCAAATGCAATTATTATTACCGGCTGGCTGCTGTAAGAAAAGCATGTCTGGATAAGCTTCCACCGGAGGTTAAGCAGGCAGTGGTTCCTGTTCCAGCCACACTTTTAAATGATAATTCGGATAATAAGACAGCCTGTGAAGATTTTCTTAATCTGAATGTTAACGGAATTACCATTGAAGTGCACAGCGATACATCAACGGAGCTGCTTGCAAAAGTGCTGAGGGTAGTGGCAAATGTTAAATGATGCTGTCTGCTTTTCACAGGTATATGTTGTATGTGGTTTTACGGACTTACGCTCCGGTATAGATAAACTTGCAGCGCTTATTAAGGCAAAAACCGGCAACAGTCCCTGTATTCCGGATGCCCTGTTCCTTTTTTGCGGAAGAAAAGCAGACCGCATAAAGGGAATCGTATGGGAAGGTGACGGTTTTCTTCTGCTGTACAAACGCCTTGAACAGGGGAAATTTGTATGGCCGCGTACAGAGAGTGACGTTAAAAGCCTGACACAAAAGCAGTTCAGATGGCTTATGGAAGGTCTTACCATAGAGCCTAAAAACTCCGTAAATCCTGTAACACCGCCTGAATACATGGCATGATATTTGTGCAAATGGTAGAATTTTTCAGCCGTTTTTCCATGCATGGTTATCCATATACCATTTGCCGGTAAGCACATGTATAAATGCTCTCTAAATTCATATATCAGCATGTGCGGGGGAGATAATCAATGCAGGGCAGTCAGAAAAGGCATTTGTATGCAGATGGTTATAATCAGGCTGTTGTGAGGCTGAATCCATAGGCAGAATGACGGATGCCCAAAAGAGAAAATTCGCCTTTATTACCATTGTGTGCTATAATAGAGCCTGAGAAAAGAGGTTCTGTATGGCAATGGAATACGCGGAGGAACAACTGAATAAGCTTGATAAAACTGCACTTGTGCAGCTGTTTTTAATGCAGCAGGCACAGCTTAAGGATATAGACCATAAACTACAGTTATTATTGGAACAGGTTGCCGTAATGAACAACCATCGTTTCGGCAGATCATCCGAAAAGCTTGAAATGGCTAATCAGATACGGTTCATGGAGATTGATGGCACAATTGTTTATTTCAATGAAGCTGAGGCTGTTGTGGAATCTGCTGTGGAAAATACGGATGAAGTAGCTGTTTCAAAACCACATTCCGTGAAAACCGCAGGAAAAAGGACTGCTGATCTTACGGGACTTCCCGTAATACCTGTAGAACATAAGATGTCCAACGATGAACTCACCGCTGAATTTGGTGAAAACGGATGGTATCAGCTGGAAGATGAAATTTACAGCCGTTACCGTTTCACACCGATGAAAATCGAGGTTGAGGAGCACCACGTCGGAGTATACAAATCCAGGAAGGACAATCACTTTAAAAAGGCTGATCATCCTGCATATCTTCTGCGGAACAGCCTTGTATCACCGACACTGCTTGCAGGCATCTGGAATGCCAAGTATGTTAATGCAACTCCGCTCTACCGTCAGGAACAGGATTTTAACCGTATGGGTATCGCCATTGACAGGACGGACATGGCACGCTGGACAATACAGTGTGCTGAAAGATATATTTCCATACTGTATGACTATCTGCACAGGGAAATGTATAAATACCATCTCTTACAGGCGGATGAAACCCCGGTACGTGTAACAAAGGAGAACCGCAGTGATGGTTCACAGCATTACATGTGGGTATACCGTACGGTAAGGAATGAATCGGGCGGCCAGATAGTATTGTATGAATACCAGCCAACCAGAAGGGCTGACCATCCGAGAGAGTTCCTGAAAAATTTTTCAGGTATCTGCATAACTGATGGCTATCAGGTCTACCATACGATTGAAAGTGAACGGGAGGATTTGAGGATAGCCGGATGCTATGCGCATGCAAGACGCCGGTTTGATGAGGCACTTAAGGCAGTGCCTGAGGAAAGCCGTAAGTCGTCACTTGCGTATCTGGCACTGAAGCAGATACAGTCAATCTACCATGAAGATAAAAAATTGGCAGATTTATCTGCCGAAGAGCGTGTGTTACATCGCCGGCTGACTGTAAAGCCTCTGGTCGATGCTTTGTTTGCGTGGACAAAACAGAATCAGTGCAGGGTTTCCGAAAAGAGCAAAACCGGAAAAGGATTTGCCTATCTTCTCAACCAGGAAAAATATCTCAGAGTATTCCTGGAGGATGGAAATGTACCGCTGGATAATAACGCAGCTGAGCAGGCTATACGTCCCTTCTGCATAGGAAAGAAAAACTGGGTAATGATTGATACCATAGCCGGGGCTGAATCAAGTGCAATAATATACAGTATTGCCGAAACGGCAAAGGCAAACAATTTAAAACCCTATAATTATTTTGCATATCTTTTGGAAGAGATTCCAAAGCATATGGATGAACCTAATACAGAGTTTTGCAAAGACCTGCTTCCGTGATCAGACAAACTGCCATCAGATTGCAGAAAATAAACCTGAAATGTGCCGCTCTGCAGAGCGGTATATTTATGTGGGAGTACCCACTATGAGGCGGTTACGTTGATAAATATATTTTATATTGGTTCGGTATATGGTCTGCTTAAGTTTTAATGAGTTCGGTGGTGTACCATTAAAATTGTGCAGATGTTAACCGGGAATTTAAGTTCTGTTATTTCCGGATGTTAATGATGTTTAAAATAGAGTTTATTATTATCATCCGTTTGTTATTGAATTTTAAAACATCATCTGGTATTATGATAAATAGCAAACTCACCTATTTAACTATATATACATGGAGGTTACATCTTGAAAAAATTTAACCGGAATATGATGGTAAATAAGATTTTATCATGCAGAAAAGAAAAAGGGCTCACTCAGGCCCAATTAAGCGAATTAACGGGCATCAATCGAACCATGATAGGACGAATAGAAAACAATGACTACATCCCAACAATCGAACAATTGCAGACCTTGGGTGAGATTCTCAATTTTGATATCACAGATTTCTTCCAGCCTGATGACATTACCTCCGAAATCGGAGTGGAAAAAATTTCATCCAATAACCATCCGTACAATATTGCTATCGCAGGAACAGGGTACGTCGGACTTTCACTCGCTGTGTTGCTCGCCCAGCATAACCATGTCACAGCCGTCGATATTGTCCCGGAAAAAGTAGATTTAATAAACAGTCATAAGTCACCAATCCATGATGATTACATTGAAAAATACTTATCCGAAAAAAGCCTTGATTTAACAGCAAGCCTTGATGCCGTTTCTGCCTACAAAAAAGCAGATTTTATTGTAATAGCCACCCCAACGAACTATGACAGCAGGCAGAATTTTTTTGATTGCTCTGCCGTTGAAGCTGTCATTGAGCTTGTCCTAAAAACAAATCCAAATGCTACGATGGTTATTAAATCTACTATTCCTGTAGGTTATACGCGTAGTATGCGTGAAAAATATCACACCAATAATATTATATTCAGCCCTGAATTTCTAAGGGAATCAAAGGCACTATATGACAACCTGTACCCTTCACGCATAATCGTCTCCTGCGACAACACCTGTGAAGACAAAGCGCACCTGTTTGCCTCACTGTTAAAACAGAGTGCACTAAAAGAAGATATCGAAACACTTTTCATGGGATTTACCGAAGCCGAGGCGGTAAAGCTTTTTGCCAACACATATCTTGCGCTCCGTGTTTCCTATTTTAATGAGCTGGATACATATGCCGAATCCAAGAAGCTTAACTCTGTCGACATAATTAAAGGTGTCTGCCTTGATCCGCGTATCGGAACACATTATAACAATCCTTCATTCGGCTACGGCGGCTACTGCCTGCCTAAGGATACCAAGCAGCTCCTCGCCAACTTTCGGGACGTGCCCCAGAACATGATAACAGCCATCGTCGAATCCAACCGCACAAGAAAGGATTTCATCGCTGAACGCGTTCTGGAGCTTGCCGGCGCATACAATACCGGAAGCACCTGGGATATCTCCAAAGAAAAAGATATCACTATAGGCATATACCGTCTCACTATGAAGAGCAACTCCGACAACTTCCGCCAGTCCTCCATCCAGGGCGTAATAAAACGCCTAAAGGCAAAGGGCGTGACCGTTGTAATCTACGAACCAACTCTTCCACCCGACACCACCTTTTTCGGAAGCCGCGTAATAAAAAATCTGAACGAATTCAAATCTATATCCGACACAATCATTGCCAATCGGTATGATTCATGCCTTGATGATGTCAAGACTAAAGTATATACCAGGGATATTTTCGGTAAGGATTGATTTTATGGGACAGGGGTCAGACCACTGTCCCAACTCACAGTCTCTGCCTATTCTACGAACTCCCTGGCCTTCTCTTCAGTCATTGAGAACTTCTCCATAATTTTCTGTACAATAACCTCTTTTGAAGTCCCCATCTCACTCAATATATCAACAAGCCCTTTTATCCCCCTCTGCATTCCTTGCTGCATTCCCAACTCAATTCCGCGTTCTACAACCACGTCACTCAGATTACACATTCTTTTTATCCTCCCTTCCAGTTCCAGCGTCATCTTCATAGCGTACTTCTCTTCAAGCTTCCGCTTCTTCACATCGGAGTCTTCGTGCGATAATACGTCCTCAAGCATCGCAATAAGCCTGTTCCTCGACTCGGCAACGTCGCTGTTATTCCTTATGCGTATGACCATACCGCACATCTTATCAAGCTTCGGAAAATCGCAAGGCATTCCAAATAATGTGTCCTGCTTAAGAGAAATCCGGCTGATTGAATCCGCAGCATCATCCGCATCCATACATATCCATATACTATAGACCTTCTTAATTTTATCGTACTCACTGTTTACAAAGTTGATACCCTTTTGTGAGGATATAAGCCTTGCCAGATAGAATACAATGCGGTTCTCCAAATGATATCCAAGGGTGCTGTATGCCATGCTCCGCTGTGCCTCAACATTGATAATAATTTCTAATTCAAGTTCAACAATTATAAGTGCAAACCGGATATCGTATGTCACATAACCTTCATTAGGTATCGCATCCTCTGTCTGCACACTATCGACCCTGCCCATATTGGTCATCCCCGACTCCACCGGAACCATACCAATACGGATACTGTCATGATCAATGCCGTCCATTATCTGCTCTATGCTCAGCCTCTCCGCTTCAACAACTGTGTGTTTTACAATACGCGCAAGCACCTGTATGTCTGCCAACAGCTCCTTCACGTTCTTATCGTACCTTGCCTTGACCGAGTCAACAGCCTCAAGCGTGTTCCTTAAATGTGTCCGTATCTCCATTCCTTCTCCCTTATTATATACCCAGAAACGAAGGCGCACAACAGATTTTGTGCCATGTACATGTTGCACTTTTACAACTTCGGCATACATACCCAAGCCCTCATCCCCATATCCTATAGCTGCCTTCTACAGAAGCCTTAACTTTCCGCAGAAATAAGACATCCCCCAATATCTTATAAAGCAACTATATCATTAATGATAATGTGGTTCAATACAGCACATGTTTATATTTACTTCAATCAACATTTAATCAATAAAAAATACCGGAAAGCACATAAAGTTTATAAACGTGGATATTCCGATGCAATAGTGCATCCTTACTGATAAATCAGAGCAGATATTTCCGGTTCTATATGACCGGTAGAAATAATAAGTATACTATTCAATATTTTGGATTTTGAATTCTGCAAGTATTACACCTATCACACATAGAATATCACACATGACTCCTCCTTTGACATATCAAATTCCTTAAAACTCATTTAGGCCGAAAACCACTGTCCATTGATAACCTTTTTATCGTTTTCGAAGCTTTTACCCAACTCATAAGATCATCAAAAAGCTAATTCTGCAGATTATTAATTGTACTTATTTAAATAATAAAGAGGAATATCTTTTTTTAATTTATCATATATTACTACGTGGATGTCATGTTGTAATTTATTTGAATTATAAACAAGCATTTCAATCATAACAGAGAGAAGTTCTTGATTTGATTTATTCATAAATGCATATCCACCACCAATTATTGGTATGTATACTTTTTCTTGAAGGTCACATTCTTTACTTAGAAATTCAATCATATGCTGCAATCCATCAAAATACTGTAAATCTGAACATTCAGATTGTGTTTTATGTAAAGTACATGTAACAACCAAAAGATAGTTTACACCATATATATTCTTGATATAAAAACAATCACCTACTTTTGCTGTTTGTTTTGATTCCGGAGAACAATTCTTTAATACATCAGACGATAATCGTTGAGATACTTCACCAAAAACTTCTTTATTTTCTGCGTAATATCTCAATGCCGTTTTTAACCAAATTCCATGAGTACTTTTAGGTTTAGTCACTGAGACATCTGTTAAGTGTTCGAGACTATTATTTATTGGAATGACTACCGTGTATGGCTCTGAAACTTGTTGTAATGAAATAATATTATTGAAATCACCATACTCAACAGTAATTTTACATTTTTCTTTTTCATACAACACTCGTTTATTTTCTTGACAAAATAAGCATGTAATAAAAGCAGTAAAGAGGCTTACAAAAAGAAGCACTATTATCAATGACGCTTTTGCCATTAAGGATGGATGCTCTATGTTAAAACACATAAAAATGTCATCAGTAGAAATAAATGATAAAATTGTTGTTGTAATAAAAAAGACAATAGCGCATATATTTTTTACACTTTTTTTGTAATACGCTTTGAAATCTTGAGATTGCATTTTTTTTAGTTTATTGAAAGATTCTTTACTCATTATATACTCCTATATGCTGCTTTAAAACATTACCAGAATCAACATACTTTTTCACCAAACGAGCAAAATATTATCTCGAATTCGGCAAGTACAGAATTACGACAGTAAGCGCAAAATATCCCCACGCCGTGACATATCATTAATTTAGCCTCATAATACGAATACACCACTTTACAACTTTTTCATAAAAAGATATCGTACAGGACTTTCTGATGTATAATGGATTTGCGAAAACATTACAAGGGAAAGTGAGCCTGTATGACAAAAATATTATACAATAAAAAGTATAAGGTAAGCCTCAACACATACTATTCATTCGACATACTTTTATAATAATCAATCACATTAACAAACGGAATTGTGATTTTACCATTATTAAATATATTTTCAGAAATAGCTTCAATTTTACCACGCGCAATCCCAATAAGTGCCGCAGCACCATTTATTATTACCATGTTCTTAAATGAATCCACATCAATTGTCCCATTCGATACAAATGCTCCCTCCATTGTCATCTGTATCTTACATGACTGCTCACCATAACTTATCTCGATTTCAAAATCTATGAGCATATTAGCCATCACGTAATCAGATCCTGTTTTAAATTCCGGTTCGTTTATATTAAAACCAAAATTATTTTTTCCATTATACCCAATATCAGCAATATTATTTTCTATATTCAATTTTTTTATTGCAGTACCGACCAGACGTATTCCATCTACAATACAGTTTAATTCCATCAGGCTATTGCCCCCTCATAATCATATTTTTTAATCCAACTATTATTTTTTGTTCCAAATTTTATTTTATCCATATTATCTTTATCCCACTTAACGTCTATATATTTTTTCTCATAATCTGTGGATATTTCTACAGTCATATATAATTTCAATTTTTCGCAAATTTCATTAAGTGTTTTTACTGTAAAATTATATTCTCTGCTCTCCCACTTAGATACCATTCCCTGTGATACTCCCATATAAGCAGCAAACTCCTTTTGTGTCATTCCCATATCCAGTCTACACATTTCTATTTTTGCAGAAATTTTTGCTAATTCTACATTTGTCTTGATATCAGATTTTGACATTCCATCTGCAAGCCACTGTGTTTTTTTTGCGTTTGCAATTTTCTCATTAATTCCCATTTAACTACCTCCGTTTTATCAGCTTTTAAGCCACTTCAATCTGCTAGAAGCAGTTCTCATAGCATTTTGATATGGTGCACTATGACATCGCTTACAATTGAAGAACGATTCTGTATATTTAAAAATGCTGTTTTTAACTCTTCAAATGTATTGTATATTGCTGTATATACTTCTTCTATATTTGATGCATCCTCAATCAATTAATCCATGCGTTTCATTGTTGACGAAAGAAGACTTCTTACATTTATTTCTACACCTTCCAATCTTTCAACTGCATACTTAAAAACAAAGCGATAAATTTCACTTTCCCCAACATTCAATTGGCTTGACAATTCTTCTACAATTCTTCTTGTTTCATTTTTACATTTTCCTCGCACTCCACCGCGTACTTTCAGAGTATTGTTATATGCCTCTTGTGATGAGAAATTTGCCATACCCGTTTCATATTCTACAAGATTAATATCTTCAATGACCTGATAATTCACCTGCTGATTACAATATTCTAATCTGATTTTATTTAATATATTTACTCTATCTTCTTTTAATTGTTTATATAACAACACCTCTGGGGTAAATGGAAGAAAATGTATTTTTCTTCTATTTTGATTATACATATCAATAATATCTCTATTACCATAAATCGAATATGGCATTATATCTGTTTCCACATCTTTATCTAAAAAAGCAGTTACATATACATTATCATAAAAAATATAATTTTGAGCCTCAATAAAAAAATTTATAATATTCTGATATCCTCCTACTCCTAATATGCGAATATCCAAATAATTACTTTCTGGGCATAATTCAATATACTTTTTCAAAAGTGCAGAAAAAAATGCTTTGGCCATTTCATCTTCCACAATTACAATAATATCTGCCATTGTATCTTCTCGCATACCGATAGCACCTATTGCCTTCGCCGGAGGGCATGAATTATAAACCTTCACTTCATGCATTTCATTTTCTAACAAAATCACACTTTTCTGCGCTTTAATTATGCTTGCAGAATGAGTTGATATTAATATTGTCAAGTTTCTTTGAGAAGCCATTTCTATCAGATATTGCATCAATCTAATTTGTGCTGCCGGATGTAATGCCATTTCCAACTCATCAACAAGAACCAATGAATTATCCTCTACGTTTTCTATATCATATAATAAATTCAACAAAACAATTTCTCCAAAGCTGAAATTTTGTTCTGTATAATAATTTCGCCCCTGCGTAATTGCAAATGCAGTATTTCTTCTCCTTTTATCAGCATTTCCTGTGCGTGAACGCAAATCCCCAACAGTTATTCTTATCATATTAGAAAAACGATCTGTATTTAAAATACGGTTTAATGCATCTATCAACCACCTATCTGCCGCTTGTTTTTTTCTTGGTGCTTCAACAATTTGTGTAAATATACGTTCGCTTCTTGTGCTTATATGGACAACACTTGCAAATCCATACAAATCAAAAATATTATTTTTAACGTCTGGTTGCCATCTACCGCTAGTTCGTTTGCTATATACAACGCTCTGTTCATCTACACAATAAGTTACAGTTCCCATATACTCGTCATAATTATTAAGATTTGTAGTTGGAAATCCATTCCTATAAGCTTTATTATTACATATTCTGCTTAAACAAGTAAATAATGTCGTTTTTCCTATTCCATTTTCACCAGTAATTATATGTACTCCAGCATTCGGTATTTCAAACTCCAAATAGTCAATATTTCGTATATTATTAATGATTATCTTCTTCATTCCTTTCACAACCTCCAAATCATCCCATAATAAGTCTATCATTAAACCCTCAAGCGTAAGACTACTGGCACGGCATTCCATAATCAGTCTGAACTGCTCATCTGTGGGAATACGTGCTATTCTCATAATCTAACCTCCAAAAATAAAGTAAATTGCTTGCATTTAGTATTTCCAGCAATCTTAAATAGAGTAAAACGCTCGCATTATCTATTTTTATTATGAAGCTAGGTTAATAATATTCCACAGCGTAGGGAAGTTTTGCGCTTACAGTAAATCCATGAATGCAAGCATATTTACATTATCCATACAAACAGTCAAGTCATCAACAAAATAATTTTTCAACATTTCACGATCGTGTCTAACATTAAGCCCCCAATCTGTCCATTACTTAAAATGTTATCCAACAAGGAATCATTATTCAAATATTTTATATATTTCTTGTAAATCATGCAGCATTCTTCCCAATGTCTTATTTTTCATTATATTTGAATCAATTTTGGGGCCAAATATCATTTCCTTAATTTGGATTGCAGGAATATTAGTGATTTTGAACATTTCCTGAAGCTGTGTGTCCGAATATTGTTTTAACTTTTTCTGTAGTTCAAGTACATCTTTTCTATGAATCTGGTATGAGTTCTCTATTTTCATTTCACTTATATTATTTTTAAGCTTTTTACAATCTTCATTAACAACAATCTGAATTCTAGTTATATCATCACCGTCTGTTAATAAACTAAATTTCAATCCATTATCAAAGTCTATATCAAGGTCAAATGGTGAAGCAAAGTCACATTTTTTAGAACTTTTTATTCTGTTACAATTACCACATACCGGCACTAAATTATACAAGCATAATGAAAATATTGGATATGTACTTTTGTTATAAAAATGATCTAATTGTGCTCCAGCACAGTCCTCGTCTCTGCTGTTAATATATTCACGATTACAATATGGACATATTGTCAAATTAAGTTCTTCAACCATTCGTACACTCATTTTTTTCCCATCATATTCAGACTGAGAAACCTTTGTATATTTGTCCACATATTCGTTGTACATATCATTATAAGTTTTTTTATTATTGTTACAAGAAAAACATTCATATTCCATTTTACTATGTGTATTAGCATTAATATATTCATATGCTTTTTTTAATTTTGGAAATTCTGCAAGTATCAGCTGCTCAAATTCATCCTCATTGGTGTCAAAGAAATCTTTTGGCATATATAACTTGCAACTATCCAAAATATTATCTTGTAATTCTTTGCTAACTTTTTTTCGGACAACCTCTAAATACTCCTTACTAAACTGCTCAGAATACATTGCAAGTCTTATCATTTCTTATCATTTGACCCTTCCTGATTAATTTTTTTCAGTTTTTCCTGAAGTTTCTCTTTTTCCTTATCTAATCTACTAATTTTATTTTGTATGCTTGACAAAGTTTCTTCTTTTGATAATTGTGATTGTGACAACATCATCTTTAAATTAATTTTATATACAGGCTCACCAATCAATTCAATCATGTTTTCAATTTTATCGTAATCCAAAGCTTCAGTATTTATATAATTTTCTAAATCATCATTTTCGTTCGGATTAGATATATATTTTGAAATACACTTTATAAATTTTTTTGCATACTCTCCTATTGTTGCTTCCATAAAGAAATTATCTGTTAATAATTTATGTATATTCTGCCCCAGCGTCACACCATCCACACCAATGTGGCTATTATCGTTATTTTTATTTGATAAATATATAACATCTTCACCTAAGACATCTGAAATAATAAAAGGAGAATTTGTTGTTAATATAATCTGTACTTTTCCTTCCCCTTCAATATTTATAATATCCAATAAATCACTTATGTATCTCCTCTGCCATTCAGGATGATAATATACCTCACCTTCGTCAATAAATATGAGTGTTGCTTCATCATGGCTTACACAATCTTCCTGCAAATAATACCAATACTTTTCAAAAAAAGGTATATCTATCCCATTTTCTTTTCCATTTAAAAAATAATATATCTTTGAAAAAAGCATAAATTTAAAATACTCACCCGATGAAAAATGTTTCAGAACAGCTAACGGATTATTTTTATAATCATCAATGATTTTCTCAAAAACATCTTTTTTTCTTAGCTGGGATAAGTCTAAATTATTATCTTCAAAATTTTCTATATAAAAATGTTTAGATTCTGTATAATCGAACATACTT
>CEAF01050570.1_pt1 | contig 16938 bp, 15 predicted proteins | sample 557431 | NCBI WGS metagenome assembly CEAF01 (sample SAMEA3182068, study PRJEB8094) | gut metagenome | biome: human; feature: gut; material: Stool; isolation source: human stools | place: Canada | collected 2013-11-18 | reverse complement strand
CACATGGTGGAGACCATCAACAAGGTCATCCGTGTGTCCCGCCAGCTGCTGCAGGAGTTGGGCCACGACCCCAGCCCCGAGGAGATCAGCGCCGAGATGAATATGCCCGTGGACAAGGTCCGCGAGATATTGAAGATCGCCCAGGAGCCCGTGTCGTTGGAGACGCCCATCGGCGAGGAGGAGGACAGCCATCTGGGCGACTTCATCCCCGACGAGGCCGCGTCCGAGCCCAGCGAGGCCGCCAGCTTCACCCTGCTGAAGGAGCAGCTGGTGGACGTGCTGGGTACCCTGACGCCCCGGGAGGAGAAGGTGCTGAAGCTGCGCTTCGGTATCGAGGACGGCCGTACCCGCACGCTGGAAGAGGTAGGCAAGGAGTTCAACGTCACCCGTGAGCGTATCCGCCAGATCGAGGCCAAGGCCCTGCGTAAGCTGCGGCACCCCTCCCGCAGCAAGAAGCTCAAGGACTTCCTGAACTGAGGCGGACCATGAAGCGGGTAGTTCTGGCGCTGCTGGCGGTGCTGCTGCTGGCGCCGTCCCTGGCCTGGGGCGACGACAGCCGGCACTATGAATTCCGCCTTGCCGCCAACGGAGAGGCGACGTACCATGCCGCCGCCGGCGATACCGTAACGGTATCGCTTTCCCTGTGCCGGACCACCGGCACAGGGCCGATGTTCGCCATGCAGGACGAGATATGCTTCGATCCTGCCTTCTTCGCCTATCAGCCTGATGGCACCCTGCTCCGCGAGGGCGTCAAGACGACGCTGGTCACGCTGCGTGATGGCCGTCAGGCGGTCTACATGAATTGCGTAGACTTTGGCGACGGCGCGGACTGGGCGGATGAGACGGTCGTCGGCTCCTTTCAGCTGAAGGTCCTGGCCGACGGCGGTGCGTCCGCCATAACCGGCAGCCATTACCTGGTGTCCACCGAGGACGGCATGGGCCGCTATGCCGCCGCTGCCCGGGACGTCACGGTGGTGGTGTCAGAGCAGTGCCGTGTGACCTTCCAAAGTAACGGCGGCAGCGGCGTAGCGCCGGCGGAGGTGCTCCGTGGAACGCCCCTGGCGCCGCCGCAGGCGCCCACCCGCTCGGGCTATCGCTTCACCGGCTGGTACAGTGACTACGACCTGACCCGCCCCTGGGATTTCAATGCGCCGGTCACGGCGGATATGACGCTGTATGCCGCCTGGCAGCCTCTGCCGGCCGCCGCGCCCTCCGCCGGTCCGTGGGCATGGCTTATTGTTGGCGCTTCCATTTCGGCGCTGACCGTTTTAGCCCTCCGCCGACGCCGCCGCAGTTAGATCGCAAAAAGGCAAAACAAAACCGCCCGTCCGGGCGGTTTTATTTTGCCCTGTGCGGGTCAGGGCCGTTCACCGACAGCGCACCCCGGCGCGCCGCCTGCAAAACAGGCGAAAAATTCAGCGTTTCAGGGGGAAGCCGTTGCAATACGGCATTAAGATGCTATAATAAGGCTGATATGATAGGGACGGAGGTCCAGCCATGATCGAGAAGGAAGCCTTTATCGCGGCACTGCTGCCGATCTGCGACACCGTATGTGAATATGACAGGACCCGGGGAAAGCTGCGGGTCCGGAAAACCAGTCTGGCCAGTGGGCTGGAGGACAAATGGTACACCGTAGAGGAGCTGCGTGACATCTTTCGGGATAACGGCGGAGTGTCGGCGGAGAAAAGCGTGTGGATGCGCTATCTCGGCAGCGAAAACCTGCGGAGCTTTTTCTACGAAAAGGAGCGAAACGAGAGCTTTCGCCTGCGGTTCCGGCAGGGCGGCGATGAGTTTTTGTTGCTGCTGCCGGGCGTGGAGCAGGCGGCCTTTGCCACCGTGCTGGGAGACATTCAGCGGCGGCTGCGGACAGTGAGCATACCGGGCTGCGAGGGCTGCCAGCATATCACCATCAGCGTGGGCTGCGTCATGGCGCAGCAGGAGACGATCGCCCAGGCGGTGCAGCGGGCGGACCGGCTGATGTACCGGGCCAAGCGAAGAAAGGACGCCGTGGTCACCGAGGATACCCCCGTGGAGGGGGGAGAGGAGATCAAGCCGCATATTCTTGTGGTGGACGATGCGGCTATGAACCGCGCGATACTGCGGGAGATGCTGGCGGAGGATTTCGACGTGCTGGAGGCGGAGGACGGCCGGCAGTGTTTGGCGCAGCTGGAGACCTACGGCGCGGATATCTCACTGGTGCTGCTGGACATGGTCATGCCGGAGCTGGACGGCCTGCAGGTGCTGGAGGAGATGAATAAGCGGGGGTTTATCGAGGATATCCCGGTCATTATTATCACGGCAGACGGCTCAGAAGAAAAGGTGCGGCAGGCCTACGACATGGGCGTGGCGGACTACATAGAACGGCCCTTTGATATCCGTATCGTGCGGCAGCGGGTGATAAACACCGTGAAGCTGTACGCGCGGCAGCGGCGGCTGACGGCGGTGATGACGCAGCAGCTGCGGCGGCAGGAGCACACGATGGGCATCGCGGCGGATATCCTGTCGCGGGTGATGGGCTACCGCAACGGCGAGGGTGCGGACCATGGACGGCACGTGGAGCAGATCACGCAGCGGCTGCTGCGGAGAATGCTGGAACGCACGGATAAATACGGCCTGACCCTGCAGGACTGCCGGCGGGCCGCCGCGGCGGCTCTGTTCCACGACATCGGAAAGATGGGCGTACCGGATGCCCTGCTGCGAAAGCCCGGCCCCCTGACGCCGGAGGAGTTTGACGAGATCAAGAAGCATACCCTGATCGGCGAGGACCTGATGCGGGGCATGAAGGAGATGGAAAGCGAGCCATTGGTGGAGGCTGCGGCGGAGATCTGCCGCTGGCACCACGAACGGGTGGACGGCAGAGGCTATCCCGACGGGCTGAAGGGTGACGAGATACCGATGACCGTGCAGGCGGTGGGTCTGGCGGACGTCTATGACGCGCTGGTGAGCCAGCGGGTGTACAAGCCGGCGTATACCCACGCGGAGGCGTTGGCCATGATACGGCGCGGCGAGTGCGGCGCGTTCGATCCGCTGCTGGTGGACTGCCTGGAGGACATACAGGGTGCGCTGTGCCGTGAGGTATACGGCCTGAGAGGTAAGGAATGAGCAGAACAAAAAGATTGCTGGCGGTGCTGCTGGCGCTGTGCGGCGCGTTGCTGTGCGGCTGCGGACAGCAGGAGACGGAAACGGAAGAACTGCCGGTGCTGGTCATTGGCAGCGACGACTATGAGCCGTATTTCTATCTGGATGAGGATGGCGCCTATGCGGGTATCGACGTGGAGATCGCAAAAGCGGCCTGTGAGCGATTGGGGTGGACGCCGGACTTCCGGCAGATCTTCTGGCAGGAGAAGGACCAGCTGCTTGCGGACGGAGAGCTGGACTGCCTGTGGGGCAGCTTCTCCATGACCGGGCGGGAGGATCACTACAACTGGGCGGGGCCGTATATGTACAGTCGGCAGGTGGTCATCGTGCAGGCCGACAGCGATATCTGCACACTGGCCGACCTGAATGATAAGCGTATTGCCGTACAGATATCCTCTAAGCCGGAGGAAATGCTGCTGGCGCACCAGGTGCCCGGCGTAGAGCAGGTGAAAAATGTATACAGCCTTGCCAATGTGAATGACGTGTTCGCCGCGCTGGATAAGGGCTATGTGGACGCCTGCGCCGGCCACGAGACGGCATACCGCAGCTTTATGAGCGGGCGTGCCGGGCAGTATCGTGTGCTGGACCAGGAGCTGCTGCGGGTGGGCTTGGGCGTGGCGTTCTATAAGGGAGACGATACCGGCCGCGCTGAGGCATTGAGCGATGTGCTGCGGGAACTGAAGGAGGACGGCACCACTGCCGGGATACTGGAACGGTACGGCGTGGACGCGCAGGCGGCGCTGACGGAGTGACGGCAATGAGAAAAAAGAGACGATCCAACAAGACCATCTACATCGGCATAGCCATCGCCATCGCCGGGCTGCTGTCGCTGCTGGGTATGGCGCTGATCGGAGGGAACAGCGCCGTACATAACGCGGAGCGCACCGCGGAGCGCACGCTGCAATACCTGCGTGAGCAGTGCATCAGCTATCAGGATATCATCGCCGCGGACCGGGTGAAGAGCCTGGTGCGCCTGACAGAGCAGGTGCAGGAGCTGACGGATCGCGACAGACTGAAGGGGCGGGAGCGCAGCAATGAGGGGCTGGCTGAATATGCACAGCAGCAGCGCATAAGCTGCGTGCTGGTGCTGAACGATGCGCTGGAGCCGGTGTATTCCTACGGCGTGGACATGGACTGGAGCGACCTGTATACCAATGAGTCGGTCAGCAACGTCATGCAGTATCCGGAGAAGATATTTGCCCGGCGTTTGACGCGGGACGGCGTGGTGTACGATGTAGCTGCAGCTGCGCGGACGGTGGAGCCGGGCATGGTGTTCTGTGTGCGGCGGCAGAACAGCGCGGTTATCACGTCCTACTACGCATCCATCGAGAGCCTGCTGGCGGGATATGAGACGCTGCTCAACGAGAGGATCTATACCTATATCACGGATGGGGAAAAGATCATCGGCAGCAGTGACAACGGCCAGTGGAACCTGCCGGTGGACAGCGTGCCGCTGATCACGGCGCTGGAGCAGGCGGACAGCGCCAGCTGCTTGACGAGGTTAGACTGTGGCGGTACGTTTTTCGGTATGCGCGGGATGTACGAGGAGTACAGCCTGTATGTGTTCCTGCCGGCAGACTTTGTGTTCGCGCAGACAAAGAATATGCTGATCTCCGCCTTCGGCGTGTACGCGGCAGCGGCGGCGGTGGTGGTACTGCTGTTGGTCAGGCTCGGCCAGGACCGCAAACGGCGGGAACTGGCGTACCAGAAGCAGTTGGAAAAGGAAGTAGAGCGTGCCACAGCGGCGGACCAGGCCAAGACGCACTTCCTTCGCAGCATGAGCCACGATATACGCACACCCATCAACATCATCATGGGTATGCTGGAGATCATCGGGCGGAACCCGGAGGATGTGACGCTGGTGCAGTCCTGCCGGGAAAAGGCGCAGACCGCGGCGCGGTATCTGCTGGCGCTGGCAAACGACGTACTGACACTGAATCGCCCGAAGCAGGAGGCGCTGGGAAAGACCCCCTATTGTTTGACAAGCGAGCTGCACGAGATGCTGGATATTTCGCGCGCCCAGGCGGAGATCGCAGGCGTTGCGCTGACGGTGATGGACCTGACGCTGGAGCATGAACGATTCACAGGCGACCCGTTGTATATGCGGCAGATCTGCCAGAACATCATCGGCAACGCCATCAAATACAACCACCCCGGCGGATGGGTGCGCTGCAGCTTCCGCGAGTCCCGTGATGCGGATGGCGTGTGCCGGCTGAAATTTGTATGCGAGGACAACGGCGCGGGTATGAGCGAGACGTTCCAGCGCCATATGTTCGAGGCGTTTGCCCAGGAAAACAGCGATAGGGGCAGCCTTTTCGGCGGCGTGGGCCTGGGTCTGGCCGTGGTGAAGAAGCTGGTGGACGAAAGAGGCGGTACCATTCAGGTGGACAGTGTGGTCGGACAGGGAACGCGCTTCCGCGTGGTGCTGCCCATGATGCCCAGTGAGGCCGAACCGGAAGCCGCGCTCCCCGACGCGGCGGCCTCCATCGCCGGACGGCGCTTGCTGGTGGCGGAGGACAACGAACTGAACCGGGAGATCGCGGTCTACCTGCTGCAGGAGGCCGGCGCCGTGGTGGACCAGGCCGCCGACGGCAAGGAGGCGGTGGAGATGTTCGCCGCGTCGGCGCCCGGTACCTACGACGCGGTGCTGATGGACGTGATGATGCCGGAGCTGGACGGCCATGCCGCCGCCCGTGCCATCCGCGGCATGGACAGGTCGGACGCGCAGCTGCCGATCATCGCCATGACCGCCAACCTGTTTGACGAGGACGTGGAGGCCTGCCTGGCAGCGGGCATGGACGCGCATATCCCCAAGCCGTTGGAGGCTGGGCGGATGATAAAAACGATCGCCGAGTGGCTGGAGAGGAAGAAACAATGAATTTAGAGAAGCTTTATCAAGAGACGGGCGGCGACATGGCGGGCGCCGTGCGCCGGTTGGGCAGCGCGTCCGCGGTGGAGCGCTTTCTGCGGATGTTCGCCGGAGACGATACCTTCGCCATGCTGCAGGCGGCCATAAGTGCCGGAGACGACCAACGGGCCTTCCGGGCGGCGCACACGCTGAAGGGCCTGGCGGCCAACCTGGGGCTGGTGCAGCTGGGGCAGGCAGCCTCAGCCCTGACGGAGGCCCTGCGCGGCGGCGATATGCAGCGCGCGTCGGCGCTGTATCCGGAGACGGCCGCGGCATACCGTCAGGCGTGCGCGGCGATCGGAGATTTAGACACGGACGCGTAGAAAACACGGATTTTTGTCGAAAAAGACTTGACGAAACGGAACAAAAGTGATACACTACAGATACAATAATGTTCTGTTGGCAAATCGGCTGAAAGGCCGAGACGCAAAGCTACGGTGTCTAAACGGCATTTGACCGCATGATCGACCGGCTGCAAGTGGGATGCACTTCAAAGGTGCATACATTGCAGCCGGTTTTTTTATTTGCCCTGCCCGGCAGGGCCCATATTGCAGTACGGGTCGCGGAGGTCTAACCCCTACCTCGGCGGCATCGAAACCCCCATCTGTCACATGGCAGATGGGGGTTTCGGCGTTGCGGAAGCAGTGCTCCCGGCAAAAAAACACCCCCGGCACTGCCGGGGGTGTTCGCTTATGCCTTGCGGCCGTAGAGTGCGGTCATGCGGTCGATCCTGACAGAGAGCGCATCGCTCAGCTCGCCGGGCAGCAGCCGCCAGGTCCAGTTGCCGCCCTGGGTGCCGGGGATGTTCATGCGGTTTCCCTCGCCCAGGCCCAGATAGTCCTGCATCTGCGCCACGAACAACTCCGCCACGCTGGACATACCGCCGCGGATAATACCCCAGTGGAAGCCCTCCTGCTCTGTCAGCGCCAGGTATTCCACCGCGTGGGCCACATCCTCCGGCGCGGCCTCCTGCCGCCACAGGGCCAGGGGGCTGTTGTCGTGGGTGCCGGTATAGCAGATGCAGTGCGGCGTATAGGCGTGGGGCAGATACCCGCTGGAATCCCGGGAGTCAAAGGCGAATTCCAGCACCTTCATACCGGGCCAGCCGGACTCGCGGAGCAGCTGCGCCACCTCCGGGGTGGGGTAGCCCAGATCCTCGGCGATGAACTCCAGCTGCGGGAACCAGCCGTTGAGCCGTTCGATCAGGTCCATGCCGGGACCGGCGATCCAGCGGCCGTTTTTGGCGGTGGGCTGACCGTAGGGCACGGCCCAGTAGTTGGCAAAGCCGCGGAAGTGGTCGATGCGGATCACATCATACAGCTTGCCGGCGCCGTCGATCCGGCGGATCCACCAGCCGAAGCCGTCGTCACGCATGGCGTCCCAGTCGTAGAGGGGGTTGCCCCACAGCTGGCCGTCGGCGGTAAAGTAATCCGGCGGGACGCCGGCCACAGCCTTGGGCACCAGATCGTCGTCCAGCTGGAAGAACTGCGGCTCAGCCCAGACGTCGGCGGAGTCCATGGCCACATAGATGGGCAGATCGCCGATGATGCGGATGCCCTGCTGGTGGACGTAGTCGCGCAGAGCGGTCCACTGCCTGAAAAACAGAAATTGCAGATAGGTGAAGAACTGCACATCCTCCCGCAGAAGTGTGCGGTACTTGTCCAGCACGGCCTCGTTCTTACGCAGGCGAAGGTCGTCGTCGGGCCACTCCGTCCAGGACTTCATGCCGAAATGGCGCTTGCAGGCCATGTACAGGGCGTAGTCCGGCAGCCAGCGCTCGTTTTCCGCCCTGAAGTCGGCCACCGCGTCGGCATCGCGCTCCCAGCCCCGCTGATAGGCCTTGCGAAGAAGGGTAAAGCGGCTCTCGTAGATCTTTCCGTAGTCCACATGGCGCGGGTCGCTGCCCCAGTCGGGGGCGGCGCACTCGGCGGCCGTCAGCAGCCCGTCGGCCGCCAGCATATCCGGATCGATGTAGTAGGGGTTGCCGGCGTAGGCGGAAAAGCTCTGGTAGGGGGAGTCGCCATAGCTGGTGGGGCCCAGGGGGAGCATTTGCCAGTAGGACTGGCCGGCGTCTTTCAGGAAATCGGCGAAATCATAGGCCGCCTTGCCCAGGGTACCGATGCCATAGGGGGAGGGCAGGGAGGATACCGCCATTAAAATACCGCTGCTTCGTTTCATAACTCAACTTCTCTCTTGGATAGGATTTGACTTTCAGCCGGACGGTCCCGGCCAAAATATACGGGGGCGGGCGATCAGCCCGCCCCCGGCGTGTTGTAAGCTTAGCCCTTGACGGCGCCTGCCGCCACGCCTTTGATGATGTGCTTCTGGCAGCAGAGATAGAAGATGATGACCGGGACGATGCTCAGCAGGATCAGCGCCATGGTGGCGCCCATATCCACCTGTCCGTAGCTGCCCTTCAGATACTGGATGACGATGGGGATGGTGCGGTATTTGTTCAGATCCAGCACCAGGTACGGCAGCAGAAAGTCATTCCACACCCACATGATCTCCAGCACGCCCACGGAGATAAACGTGGGCTTCAGCATGGGCAGCACCACCAGGAAAAAGGTACGCACAGGCCCACAGCCGTCAATGGCGGCAGCCTCCTCGATCTCCAGCGGGATCGTCTTGACAAACCCGGAGAACATGAACACCGCCAGTCCCGCGCCGAAGCCCAGGTACACGATAGGTATTGTCCACGGTGTGTTCAATCCGATCTTGGCAAAAGCCATAGAGGTGAGGCTAAAGTAGGGAAGCTTGACCTGCTCGGCGGTGCGGGACAGGGTGAACATCACCATCTGGAACGGCACCACCATGGAGAACACGCACAGGTAGTACACGATCTTGCTGAACAGACTGCCCACACGGGCCACATACCACGCGGCCATAGAGGTGCAGATCAGGATCAGCGCCGAGGAGACCAGGGTGATGAACAGACTGTAGAACACCGCCTTGATAAACGGATAGTTGCCGAAGGTCATGCCCTTGATATAGTTCTGCCAGCCCACGAAGGTGTCCTCATTGGGCAGGGCGAACGTATCGGTATTGACAGCGGCATTGGTCTTGAAGGAGTTGATCAGAACGATGACGATGGGCAGCACATACACGATGCAGATCACTGTGAACGCTATGGTCAACACCATTTTGCTGCGGTCATGCTTTTTGGCAAGGCTCGTCTGCATTACTGCTGCACCTCCTTTTTACGGGTAGCCCGAAGTTGGATCAGTCCGATAGCCGCCACCAGTATGAAGAACAGTACGGCCTTGGCCTGGGCCACGCCGCGGTTGTTGCCGCTGCCGGAGTAGAAGGAGTTGTAGATGTTCAGGGCCAGCATTTCCGTGGTCTTGATAACGCTGCCGTCCGCCTGCTGCAGGAAGGGGCGGCCGCCGGTCAGGGCCAGGTTCTGGTCAAACAGCTTGAAGCCGTTGGTCAGCGTCAGGAAAATGCAGATGGTGAAGGAGCTCATCATGTTGGGGATAGTGACCTTCCACAGGGTCTGCCAGTTGGTGGCGCCGTCGATGCGGGCCGCCTCCAGCATATCCTCCGGCACGGACTGCAGTCCGGCGATGTAGATGATCATCATATAGCCCACCTGCTGCCAGCAGATCAGGATGATGAGACCCCAGAAGCCGAAGTGGCTGTTCAGCACCACGGACTTGCCGTAGGCCACCAGAAAGCCGTCGAAGATCATGGACCAGATATAGCCCAGCACGATGCCGCCGATCAGGTTCGGCATGAAGAACACCGTCCGGAACAGATTGGAGCCCTTGATGCCCCGCGTCAGCGCATAGGCCACCGCGAAGGCCAGCGCGTTGATGAACAGCACCGACACAAAGGCAAACAGCGCCGTGAACAAGAAGGCATGGCGGAAGCTGCTGTCGGCAAAGGCCTTCAGATAGTTGTCAAAGCCTACCCATGTCCACTTGCTGGTCAGCTTGAATTTGCAGAAGGACAGGAACGCGCCCTTCAGGAACGGGTAGATGAACCCGATGCAGAAGGCGGCAAAGGTGGGCAGCAGAAACAGCCACACCATGCGCTGAATTGGCCGTCGGACCAGTCGGCTGTTCAGCGCAGCCGCGTCCCGTTTCGCTTGAAATCGTTTCATTAGACCACTCCTGTTCTCCGTAGTTTTGTCACAGCGAAAGCTCTCCTCCGAAGTGCGTTCGAAGGACAGCACCCGCCGTCACAGAGTAAGAAAGAGGGGGCGGGCGAAAAGCCCGCCCCCTGTGCGTATGTGGTTGAAACCGTAGCTTAGCCGTTGGCGATCTCGTTGTTGTACTGGGTAGCCCAGCCTTCCACGAAGGCGGTCTTCACATCGTCCCAGCTGCCGCCGTCGGCGGTATATTTGCCCAGAGCGTCGACCACAGCGGCACGCCAGTCATTGACAGCGGGGGTGTAGTTGAAGGCCCAGGTGACAGGATAGCAGCCATTGGCAACATACTCGTTGGCCAGAGCGCTGAACGGATTGGAGGGAGCCTTGGAGGCCTGGAACGGGCAGGCGCCGAACTGCTCAGCCATCATGGCAGTGCCTTCCTCGGAGGTAACGACCCAGTTCAGGAAGTCCAGAGTGGCCTTGATGTCCTCCTCGGAGGCGTTCTTGTTGACGGACCAGTAGTTCTCGGTACCGGTGCACAGGCCGGCCTTCTCCTCGCCCTCAATACCGCAGTAGATGGGGATCATGGTCAGGTCGTCAGCGTTCATGCCGAACTTCTCGCCGGTCAGGTTGCTGTACTCCCAAGTGCCGTTCTGATAGAACACAGCCTTGCCCTCGCCGAACTCGGCCTCAGCCTGGTCGCCGGTGGCGGTCAGCAGGGCGGCACCGGTGGTGGCGGAGTCAGTGGTGTACAGGTCCCAAATGGCCTTGTAGTTGTCCAGATAAGTACCCTTGATGGTGGCGGGCTTGCTGGTCACGCCGTCATCGCGGAACTCGTAGAACAGGGGCATATTGGCCAGGTGGCCGGAGAAACGCCAGGCGGAGGTGCCGTCCAGACCGGCGGAGGTGAAGGCGTCGAAGCCCAGCTCGGCAGCGCGGCTGTGGATGTCGTCAGCGATCTTCTTCAGGGACTCGAAGTTGGTGATGTCGGTGACCTCATAGCCGGCTTCCTTCAGCAGCGCCTTGTTCACGATGATACCGTAGGTCTCCAGGCAGTAGCCGATGGAGATGACCTCACCGTCGGCGTTCTTCAGGGCATAATCCTTGGAGGTCAGCTGGTTGTACACGTCGCTGCTGCTCAGGTCGTAGCAGAACTCACCCCAGGTAGCCACGCCGCCCTCGTTGCACTGGAACAGGGTGGGCGCGTCTTCCTTGTCCATCTCGGACACCAGAGTGGACTCATAGTCGCCGGAGGCGGCGGTGAGGATCTTGACGGGCACGCCGGTCTTCTCGGTGTAGGTGGCGGCCAGAGCCTTCCACGCGTCGTCGGACTCAGGCTTAAAGTTCAGGTAGTACACGCTGCCGGTGGCAGTGTCGCCGCCCTCGGTCTTGGTGTCGTCCTTCTTCTCACCGCAGGCCACCAGAGACAGGGCCATCACGAGAGCAAGAAGCATTGCAAGAAACTTCTTCATGGTAATTACTCCTTTTTTGTTTTTATTTTCACATCACAAGGATGTAAAAAACAGATCATTAGGGTACAAAAAACAAATTATTGGGATGCAGGAAACGGATCCTTAGGATACACAAAATAGATCACAAAGATATACAAAAGTATCACCTGGGCGCGGCCACGCTGCGGCCCTGGCGCAGGGTGGTGGGCAGCAGCTCACAGGCGTGGGAGCCCTTGTGCCGCACCATGTCCAGCAAAATCTCGGCGCTGCGCCGGCCCATTTCCTCCATAGGCTGGCACAGGGTTGTCAGCGGCGGCTCAATATAGGCAGATAATTCTAACCCATCTATCGCTATAACGGAACAGTCCTCGGGGATACGCCTGCCGGTGTCCATCAAAGCCCGCATGGCACCAATGGCCATAGAGTCGGCAATGGCAAATAGAGCAGTAAAATCCGTGCCCCGTTCCAGGGCAGCCTTTATGGCGGAATAGGCGTCGCGGACGTCGAAGCCGCCGGTGGAGATCACCAGTTCCGGGTCCACGGGGATGCCGTGACTCTCCAGCGCCTGCACATAGCCCTCATAGCGCAGTTGGCTGATGGACTGATCGTTGGGACGGGAGATCAGCGCGGCGATGCGCCGGTGCCCGTGGCGGTACAACTCCTCCACCGCCTGCTGTGCGGTGTCACCGTCGGCGATGGACACAGAGGAATACTCGCCCTCGATCAGCGTGCCATAGCGGTTGGAGTAGGAACAGCACACAAAGGGAACGTTCAGCATCGCCAGATCAGCGGGGGTGTAATCAAACCGACCGCCCAGGAACACGATGCCCTGCAGGCGCTTTTCGCGCTCCATGACCGCACCGCATTTGACCTCGTCGTCGCAAGTACCGATCTGCTGCATGACCATCGTGAAGCCGGCATCGGTGATGGTGCGTTCAATGGCGCGGATAATATCGGTGTAGAAGGGGTTGGACACACCGCGGACCACCAGACCCACGGCATCGGACTTGGTGCGTACCAGATCGCGGGCACTGTTGTTGGGAATGTAGTTGCTGCTCTTGATAGCGGAAAGCACCTTACGCCGGACATCCTCACTGACATCCGGCCGGTCATTCAGCACACGGGAGACGGTACTGACGCTGACGCTGCACTGTTTGGCTATATCCTTGATCGTCATGTCCCGGTGTGCCTCCTACTATACCAAATGGAACGGACGCAACCGCCCGGAATTTGTCGGTAACATTTCCGGTAACGTTTCCGTTCAGCGTAGTTATCCTATCAGTATTCGGGGGAAATGTCAATCACCCGCCCGCATTTTTGCCGAAACGCACAGAAAAGACGGTGGTTTTCTTGTGAAAATCACAAGAAAACCGCCGCCCGACTGAACGGGCGGCGGCGAAGTATCGAATGTACGGCGCAAAATGGCGGAATTACCGGCGAAGGAGGGCGCGGCGCGCCCTCCAGTCGGGCAGATAGGCTTCCACCTCGCGGTAGAAGGCGGGGGAGTGGTCGTGGTGGCGAATGTGCGCCAGCTCATGGACCACCACGTATTCAATGGCGGTCTCGGGATAGGCCATCAGGTAGAGGGAGAAGCTGAGACGGTTTTTGCCGGAGCAGCTGCCGAAGCGGGTGCGGGCGGCGGTGACAGTGATGCCGGCGGGCTGCACGCCCATGCGCTGGGCCCAATGGGCCACCAGGGGCGGCAGTGTCTCTTTTGCCTGCTGCCGCCATGCGTCCGCTTGTGCCGCAGACGGCTCCGGGTGGGCGGCCAGAAAGGCCTGCCGTGCTGCCAGATGTTTTTCCAGCCAGCCGCGGTGACTGTCCACAAAGCGGGTGATATCCGCATCGGAGGCCCGCAGAGGTGCCCGGACCAGGGCTGCACCCTGTCGCGTGACCTCCAGCGCCAGGGTGCGGCGGCGGGAACGTATCACAGTATAGTCGATCATTGGCCGTCCTCCGGGATGAAACGCGGGCCGTGGTAGCCGTCGCGGTCCACGATCTCGGACCACATGGCGGCGGGGCGCACCCACAGACCGCCATTATCATACAGGGCACGGTAGACCACCAGTTCCTCCAGTGTTTCAGAGTGGCGGGCGGTGCCGATGACCTCATATTCATTACCCTTAAAGTGGCGGTAGCGGCCTGGTTTTATCGTTGTCATACTATATACTCTCCTGACAGGTAACAGTTGTGTTGATGATACAAATAGTATATACTATTGGCAGTGATTTGTAAATCGGAGGTGCAAAGATGAAAAACACCACGCTGTGCTATATCGAAAACGAACGGGGCGAATACCTGATGCTGCATCGGGTGAAGAAGCAGAACGACCTGAACCACGACAAGTGGATCGGCGTGGGCGGCAAGTGCGAGGAGGGCGAGAGCCCGGAGGAGTGCGTTTGCCGCGAGACGCTGGAGGAGACGGGCCTGACCCTGACCGACTATCGGTACCGGGGCGTCATCACCTTCGTGTCGGATATCTGGGAGGGGGAATATATGCACCTGTTTACCGCCACCGGCTGGACGGGAACGCTGCGGGAGTGCAGCGAGGGCGTGCTGGAATGGCTGCACAAGGATGCGCTGGCGGCGCTGCCCCAATGGGAGGGGGACAAGCTGTTTCTGGCGTTGATCCACGAGCCGGACACGCCGTTTTTCTCCATGAAGCTGCAATACGCGGGCGATACACTGGTGTATGCGGCGCTGAACGGAGAGGAGCTGGCGGTATGATCCTGGTGAGCGCGTGCCTGCTGGGCTGTGCCTGTCGCTACGACGGGCAGAGCAAGCCCAACCCGCTGGCGCAGGAGCTGGCCCGGCGTGGACTGGCGGTGCCGGTGTGCCCGGAGCAGCTGGGTGGGCTGCCTACGCCCCGAAATCCCTCCGAACGGCGGGGGGACCGGGTGGTGATGAACGATGGACGGGACGTGACGGCGGAATACCACCGGGGCGCGGAGGAGACGCTGCGTCTGGGGCGGCTGTACGGCTGTACCGCCGCCGTGCTGAAGGAGCGAAGCCCCTCCTGCGGCTGCGGGCGCATCTATGACGGCACGTTCACCGGAACGCTGACGGACGGCGACGGCGTCACGGCGGCGCTGCTGAAAGCCCACGGCATCCCGATGTACGGCGAGAGCGAATTGGAGAAGCTGCTGTGAGCCGTCCCCTCCCATTTTATTTTCCGCCAAAGGCGCACAAATTTTGGATTTACATTTGGCAGAAAAGCAGGTATACTATGACCAACAGCGTTGATATGTGCGGCGACGGGAGCTCCCGTCATTCCGTGGGTACCCACGGAATGACGGGAGCTCCCGTCATTCCGTGGGTACCCACGGAATGACGCCGCCTGTATGCTATGGGAGAATTAAAGGAGGAATGAACAATGAAGAAATGCGTAGTGGGCATATTTTTTGCGTTGGTGCTGTGTTTGGCGATGGTGTCCATTTCTGCTTTTGCGGTGGAAAAGACAGCCATTAGAACTGTTGATGAGCTTTTGCAATTTGCAAAAGCTGTGGACAATGGCGAATATGATGGCAACAAAGATGCGGTCGTATCGCTTGAAGAAAATTTGGATTTAACAGGTGTTGCGTGGAAACCGATTGGTAGCGTCTTTGACGGCGACGGAAATCTGCTGCACTACTTCAGCGGCAAATTTTATGGAAACGGGTATACGATTTCCAATTTGGATTTTTCCGAAAACTATGGAAAGACAGAGTATCCGTCTTTCGGATTTTTCAGTGAGGTTTACGGCGCTGAAATTTCCGGTTTGACAATTCAAGGCAAGCTGGATGTGTCCAATTCAGGGTATGTCTATTTTGGAACGGTAGCGGGCGTTGCAGCAGGCAGCAAAATTACTGACTGCGTCTCAGATGTGTCGTTCACGGATACAGACAAATATATCAACGGCACTGTGGCTTTGTGCGGATATGCGATAGATAGCACAATTGAATACTGCCAAAACAAGGGGAATTTTTCAATAACGAAGGATGTCAGCTCTTTTCAGATGGGCGGTATCGTAGGTCTTGCTCAAAACAGTACCGTACAGTATTGTGCTAATACAGGCGCTATGACATCTTGGACACCCTGTACCGGTGGAATTGTTGGGCAGTTGTTTCAAAACTCAAAGATTATCAATTGTTATTCCACCGGGAAAATGGTCCCTCTTGGCAATGGAACTACAGATTTCGGCGGCATTGCAGGCATAGTTGCTGCAGGTACTGAAATCAGACATTGTTATTTCGCTGGTGAAATGGATTTATCTCAATATACTGCCACTACACCTTATAAGCGTTTAGGCGGTATTGCAGGCGGTGTTTCTTCTGATACCCCTGTTTTTAAAAACAATTATTTCGTGGGACCTGAAAATGTCCCGGCTTGCTTTAAGTACCAGGATGCCGGAACAGAAAAGACCCTTGACTTTATGAAAACGGAAGATTTCTTTAAGGAAATCACTGCTGGCGGCGGCGAGTATCGATTTAACCCAAATGGCACACCGCTTCTGCCGGAGTACAAGTATCCGACAGCAGAGGAAACGCCGCGTTACTACTACAGCTCTACGACTACCGCGAAGGACGAGGGCAAGACCGGCTCCCCCAAGACCATAGATGCGGGCGTGGGAATGTACGCCGTGAGTGCGGTGCTGTCTCTGGCCGGGATGGTCTACGTGGGTAAGAAGAAACCTTGAGAACGCAAAAAAGAAATCCCGAAAGGGATTTCTTTTTTGTCGGGGGGACGGAGTCCCACGCCAGCGTGAGCGCTGGCTCACAATGACAGGGGAGGGACGTCGTACCCCAAGGGCATTTGTTCCGCTGCGCTCCACGGCAGGACGCCGGCCCCTACAAACAAAAGGACAGCGCCCCATGCGGGGCGCTGTCCTTCTATATGAGGGTGTTACCACTCCAGATTCTTTTCCGTCTCCTTGCTGAACACATGGGCCACATTGCCGCCGAAGATCATGTTGACCTCACTGCCCATGGGGAAGTGGGCGGCGTTGCCGTTGGTGGGGACGATGACCACCACGTCATGGTCGTGGGTGGAGATATGCAGATGCACAGAGGAGCCCATCAGCTCGCTGACATCCACGGTGCCCTTGACGCCGTCGGCGCAGAGCATGATGTGATCGGGGCGAACGCCCAGCGTCACGTCCTGTTCCGGTACATTTTTAGCGCTGAGCCGGGCCTGCTTATCCTCGGCCAGTTCCACGTTGATGCCGTCGATAGCCACGGCGTATTTGCCGTCGCTGTTCTTCACCAGCTTCGCGTCAAAGAGGTTCATCTGGGGCGTGCCGATAAAGCCGGCCACGAACAGATTGGCCGGGTGGTCAAAGACCTCCTGGGGCGTGCCGATCTGCTGGATGA
>CEAF01072102.1_pt1 | contig 17147 bp, 11 predicted proteins | sample 557431 | NCBI WGS metagenome assembly CEAF01 (sample SAMEA3182068, study PRJEB8094) | gut metagenome | biome: human; feature: gut; material: Stool; isolation source: human stools | place: Canada | collected 2013-11-18 | reverse complement strand
AAAGAGATTGATAATCCCAATTATTTTTCAGATTTTTGTGCCTCATAATCCACATCTGAAATAAAATGGAGAACAAACTGTATAGACTGGTCTTTTTAACTATGGTTTTCTTCTTTGCAGTAGGAGCGCAGGCGCAACGAAGAAATTCCCGTTACGTAGAATATATAAATAAGTATAGTGATCTGGCTGTGGAGCAGATGAAGCTTCATAAGATTCCGGCTAGTATAACGCTGGCGCAGGGATTGTTGGAAAGCGGAGCCGGATATAGCCAGTTGGCACGCAAGAGCAACAACCATTTTGGTATCAAGTGCGGCGGCAGTTGGCGGGGGCGTAGTGTCCGCCATGATGACGATGCGCGTAATGAGTGTTTCCGTGCGTACAGTAATCCGCGTGATTCGTACGAAGACCACTCTGAGTTTCTGAGACGCGGAGCCCGCTATGCCTTTCTTTTCAAACTGGATATTACAGACTATAAAGGTTGGGCACGGGGATTGAAGAAAGCCGGATATGCCACCGACCCTTCTTATGCCAACCGTCTGATTACTATCATCGAAGATTATGACCTGTATAAGTACGACCGTAAGGGTGTCTACTCCGAACGTAAGCTAAGGAAAAACCCCTGGTTGATGAATCCGCATCAGATTTACATAGCCAATGATATCGCCTATGTTGTCGCCCGCCACGGAGATACTTTCCAGGATTTGGGCAAGGAATTGGGCATCAGTTGGAAGAAACTTGTGAAGTATAACGACTTACATCGTGAATATACCTTAATGGAAGGAGATATCATCTATCTGAAATCCAAAAAGAAGAAAGCCTCCAAACCTCATACTGTATATGTGGTGAGGGACGGTGATTCCATGCATGGCATTTCCCAGAAATACGGTATCCGGCTCAAAAACCTGTATAAGATGAATCGTAAGGACGGCGATTATGTCCCCGAAGTGGGCGACCGCCTGCGTCTTCGTTAGGCAGCTTTGAACACGCTTCTTTTCCTTTTTGTAAAAGTTGGACAAAAGGAAAACTAAATGACTCATCCGGATGTTATTATTAGGATAAAACATGATTGGAGTATGAGTCTAAATATTGCAAAAGTTGACAAGAAGCGTGTCGTCATAGTAGGCGGTGGTTTCGGTGGCCTGAAGTTAGCTAATAAGCTGAAGAAATCAGGCTTTCAGGTGGTATTGATTGATAAGAACAATTATCATCAGTTTCCCCCGTTGATTTATCAGGTGGCTTCGGCGGGTATGGAACCTACTTCCATTTCGTTCCCTTTCCGTAAAATTTTCCAGCACCGGAAAGACTTTTATTTCCGAATGGCGGAAGTACGCGCCATTTTCCCGGAAAAGAACATGATACAGACTTCCATTGGGAAAGCCGAATACGATTACCTCGTCTTGGCGGCAGGCACTACCACCAACTTTTTCGGTAATAAGCATATCGAAGAAGAGGCCATGCCGATGAAGAACGTCTCCGAAGCCATGGGACTGCGGAATGCTCTTTTGGCTAATCTCGAACGGGCGTTGACCTGCTCAACCAAACAGGAACAACAGGAACTGCTGAATATCGTCATTGTAGGCGGAGGAGCCACAGGCGTAGAAGTGGCCGGTGTACTTTCGGAAATGAAGAAGTTTGTACTGCCGAACGATTATCCCGATATGCCGGCTAGCCTGATGCATGTCTATCTGGTGGAAGCCGGACCACGGCTGCTTGCCGGAATGTCGGAGGATTCATCCGCTCATGCGGAAAAATTCCTTCGTGAAATGGGAGTGAACATATTGCTGAACAAGCGTGTGGTCGACTATCGCGATCATAAGGTAATGCTAGAAGACGGTAGCGAGATTGCCACTCGTACCTTTATTTGGGTGAGTGGCGTGACTGGTGTTACTTTCGGAAACATGGATGCTTCGTTGATAGGGCGTGGCGGACGTATTAAAGTCGATGAATTTAACCGGGTGGAGGGAATGAAGAACGTCTTTGCCATTGGTGACCAATGTGTGCAGTTTTCTGATAAAGACTACCCCAACGGACATCCTCAACTGGCACAAGTTGCTATCCAGCAGGGTGAACTCCTGGCAAAGAATCTGATGCGTCTTGAAAAAGGAGAGGAGATGAAACCTTTCCATTACCGGAATCTCGGCTCAATGGCAACTGTCGGTCGTAACCGTGCCGTGGCGGAATTTAGTAAGATAAAGACGCAAGGTTGGTTTGCCTGGGTGTTGTGGCTGGTAGTTCATTTGCGTTCTATTCTTGGCGTGCGCAACAAGGTGGTGGTACTACTTAACTGGATATGGAACTATTTCACTTACGACCAGTCCATGCGTATGATTGTCTATGCCCGGAAAGCAAAGGAGATTCGTGACAGGGAGGTCGTTGAAGCGACTACCCACTTAGGAAAAGACCTGCTGCACGAACCGCAACAAAGCGGACAGGAAAAAGCATAATGTCGTCTTATGCGGCACACCGTTCTGTTTCTGAACGGTAAATTCGTACAGGGTGTTCGATTTCGGACACCCTTTCTTTTGGGCTACATTCTCTATTTCAGTAGTTTATGATTCTGGCACGGATTTGGTATATATAAGTTCCGAATGAATATAATACATGATAAAATCATAAACAATCAGATATGGACAGAGAAATTCCTAAGGAAGTTCGTCAGAAAGAACGTAATAAGAAAATCATTCGTTATTCGGCCATAGGGGTGGCAGGAGTTATTGTTGTCAGTGTACTCATCTCTTTGATGAGAGTGGGAGTAGAAGAAAAAGATCTTGTGTTCTCTACAGTCGACAAAGGAGTGATCGAAGTCAGTGTCAGCGCGTCGGGAAAGGTGGTTCCTGCTTTTGAAGAGATAATCAATTCGCCTATTAACTCCCGTATCCTTGAAATCTATAAAAAAGGAGGCGATAGCGTGGAGATAGGCACTCCGATTTTGAAACTCGATCTTCAAAGTACGGAAACACAATACCAGAAACTGTTGGATGAAGAACAAATGCGTCGTTATAAACTTGACCAGCTTCGTGTCAACAGCCAGACCAAACTTTCCGATATGGCGATGCAGATCAAGGTTTCAGCCATGAAACTTAGCCGGATGAAGGTGGAACTGCGGAACGAACATTATTTGGACAGTCTCGGGGCAGGAACAACGGATAAAGTCCGTCAGGCGGAACTAAGCTATAATGTTGCCCAGCTCGAATACGAACAACTTCAACAGCAGTTTAAAAATGAACAGGAAGTGGCCGCCGCAGAGTTGAAGGTGCAGGAACTTGATTTCAATATCTTCCGTAAGAGTCTGGCGGAGATGAAGCGTACGTTTGAGGATGCGCAAATACGTTCTCCCCGAAAAGCTATCCTTACCTTTATTAATAATCAGATTGGTGCACAGATTTCGCAGGGCGAACAAGTGGCAGTCATCTCCGATTTGAGTCATTTCAAAGTGGAAGGCGAGATTGCCGATACGTACGGTGACCGTGTGTCGGCAGGGGGAAAAGCGATTGTGAAAATCGGCAGTGATAAATTGGAAGGAACTGTCAGCAGTGTGACACCGCTTTCCAAGAATGGGGTGATCTCTTTCAGCGTACAGTTGAAGGAGGATAACCACCGCCGTCTGCGTTCCGGATTGAAGACGGATGTCTATGTGATGAATGCCGTGAAAGAAGATGTGATGCGTATTGCCAATGGCTCTTTCTATGTGGGACGCGGTGAATATGAACTGTTTGTCTGCGATTCGGATAGCGAACTGGTCAAACGTAAAGTACAGTTGGGCGATTCCAACTTTGAATATGTAGAAGTGCTGAGCGGGTTGAAACTGGGCGACAGGATAGTGGTGAGCGATATGAACTCCTATAAAAACAAGAATAAACTGAAACTAAAATAAGGTAGAAGATATGGCTGTCAGGGTATATTTGAAACAAGCGTGGAACTTAATGAAGCAGAATCCGCTTTTCAGCACGCTCTATATTGTAGGAACAGGGATTTCTATCGTTATGACAATGGTAATAGCTATTGTGTATTATGTGCGGTTGGCTCCTGTTTATCCGGAGACGAACAGGATGCGTACATTGGTGGTGAAATCCGCTAAAATGACAAACGATGAGAGTACTCATTCTGCCAATATCAGTTATGCAATGTTGAAAGACTGGTTCTACTCGTTGGAAAGTGCGGAAGTAAGTACCGGAGTGTCTGGTACAAGTTATGCCCGGGTGACAAACGACAAAGAAGAAATTCCGACTTATGCAAGGTATACGGACGAGAACTTTTTCCGTGTCTTTCCTTTGGTCTTTCTGGAGGGGAAGCCATTTACTGAGGCCGATCGCCGTAGCGGTATTCATAATGTAGTACTGACAGATAGTTATGCACAGCAGCTTTTCGGAACAACTAAGGGAGTGGTCGGTAAAAACTTCTTAATGGATTATACCAATGTAAAAGTGGTGGGTGTTGTGAAAAGTGGCAGTTTTCTTACACCGGACTCGTATGCCCAAGTTTATCTTCCTTATAGTTGTCGCGATGGCTATGATGATGAAGGAAGCCATTGGGCGTTGGGAGGTTATCGTGTCTACATTTTGATGAAGGAATCGAAAAGTGTCACAGATGTACAAGATGAAGTACTGGAACTTGTCCGTAAATTTAATGTATCGGATATGGGTGACGGGTGGAAGCTGGATTTAGTGGGACAACCCGAACTTTATTGGCATAGCACTTTCCGCCTCTGGAGTAATGTCGCTGTCGACTGGGGCAGGGTGATATGGATGTTTGTAGGTATCTTTATGGCATTACTTTTTGTTCCCGCTTTCAATTTGAGCGGCATGATTTCTGCCCGTATGGAACGCCAGTTACCGGATTTGGGTATACGTAAGGCGTTTGGTGCTTCCCGCAGGCGGTTATTGGTACAGATTATCTGGGAAAATCTACTCCTTACAGGCTTGGGAACTCTTCTCGGATTGGTAATAGCTTGGATTGTACTTGCTTTGTCGGGATATGAGATATTCAGTTTATTCGAAGTCTTTCCTAAGTTTCCTCCTAAAGGAGTGAATTTGGGAATGGGAATTGATATGTTTTTTGCTCCGTTAATCTTTGTGGCAGCGGCTCTGTTCTGTTTATTACTGAATCTGATATCAGCGTTAATACCCGCATGGAATGCATTACGTCATCCGATAGTTGAATCTTTGAATGAGCAGAAATAGGGTTATCACCTTATATATAATAGAATTAGATCATTATGTTGAAACTGATACTGAAAAATCTTTGGGCACGGCGAGTCCGGAATGCGTGGTTGCTTGCCGAACTGATACTGGTCACTGTTCTGACCTGGTATATCACTGATCCTCTCTTTGTGTTAAGTTATAATCAGACGTTGCCTTTAGGATACGAACCGGACGGGTTGCTGATTGCTCCTATCCGCAGTTTGCCTTCCACTGCTCCTGATTATAATAAGGAAGAAGCGGATTCTCTTCATACAATGGAAAATATGCATCGTATGTTACGTAAGTTGCGTGATTATCCCGGTGTACAGAATGCTGCTCCTTTGGTGACTTTTGCTTTTCCGGGTTCGGGAGGGAGTTCGTATAATACTTATGCATACGATACATTGGCAATACCGGCGTCCATATCCTACTTTATACCCCATACCGGATTCTTTGAGACTTTTGGTTTCAAAACCTTTGAAGGAAAGACATTGGGAGAATTGGACAATATGGATTATCAGAGAAATGATCTTGTTGTATCTGCTGATTTGTTGCAGATCCTTCCGAAGGTCGGCCGATTGACCGGAAAACGACTGTTTTATAATAGCGATGACGATGAGAAGGATACAACTTTTTTCTCAATAAAAGGAGTCGTGGAGAAAGTGCGTTCCCGTAATTATGAACAAGGTATGTATTCTTTCTTTGAACCGCAATTGAATGTTCGTTCGAAAGAAGTATGGAACGGGGGATCTTTTTTGATTCGTCTGCAACCGGATGTGTCCGAGCAACGTTTTCTGCATGACTTCCGTACTTGGGCATACAGTAATCTGAAAGCCGGTAATCTTTATATACGGGAGGTCTCTACTTACAAGGAACAATTGGATTACTTGGAATATGGCTCCGGTGTTACCAATAAATACCGGATGAATATAATATTAGCGGTTTTCTTTCTTATTAATCTGGCGTTAGGAGTCACCGGTGCTTTCTGGCTCCAAACTCGTAGCCGCCGTGAAGAAGTGGGAATTATGTTGAGCTATGGGGCAGCACCGGGTAATATATGCAGGCTATTAATGGGAGAAGCTGCTATATTGGCTTCGTTTGCCTGGTTGGTGGGGTGTCTGATTTATTTGCAGTATGGACTGGCAGAAGGCAACTGGTATGAACAGGGCTATGTCGTGCCTTCACTTTGGATTAACAATTTCTGGCTGCATTATATAGTAGTGTCACTTATAGTTTATATCATTATTATCGTTGTGGTGTTGCTCGGAGTCTTTATTCCGGCTTACAAGATAAGCAGGATTCCTCCCACCGAAGCCTTGCGTGATGAATAAATGATGAAAGATACGACCGGAAAAAGAGAAAGACAGATTATAATAATAACGATTTAAATACTTACGACTGTGATTAAATTAGTTGGCATTAATAAGATTTATCGCACCAATGAGATTGAAACGGTAGCGTTGGAGGATGTAAACCTTACAGTGAATAAAGGAGAGTTCCTGAGCATTATGGGGCCGTCAGGTTGTGGTAAATCCACTTTATTGAACATTATGGGGCTATTGGATACACCAACCGGTGGAAGTATAGAAGTAGCCGGAACAAGAATTGAAAGCATGAAAGATAAGGAACTTGCCGCTTTCCGTAATAAGAAACTGGGATTTGTGTTTCAGTCCTTCCACCTGATAAATTCGCTCAATGTGCTGGATAATGTTGAGTTGCCTTTACTTTATCGTCGTATGAGTAGCAGTGAACGCAAGCGGTTGGCACAGGACGTTTTGGCAAAGGTGGGGTTAAGTCACCGGATGCGTCATTTCCCGTCTCAGCTCTCCGGTGGTCAGTGCCAGCGTGTTGCTGTTGCCCGTGCGATTATCGGCAATCCGGAGATTATCCTTGCTGACGAGCCGACCGGTAACCTGGACTCCAGAATGGGAGCGGAAGTTATGGAACTGCTTCACCGGTTGAATAAGGAAGACGGACGGACGATTGTTATGGTGACGCATAATGAAGAACAGGCAAAACAGACTTCGCGGACAGTTCGTTTCTTTGACGGGCATCAAGTGCAGTAAAAAGTTAAGGCTATTTGCATTGTTTTCAATATAATAACTTATCTTTGTGCAAATAATATTGAAAGAGGTGCAGATCTTTTGCTTATGAAACAACGATATTTCTGTGTGTTTGTAGTTCTGTTTATTGCCGTTCTTTGTCAAGCGGCAGCATCGGAGCGTACATACAATGTGCTTTTTATCCAATCGTATACTTCGCAGACTCCTTGGCATCGCGATTTGAACAAAGGTTTGGTGAAAGGCTTTAAAGATAATGGATTGAAAGTGAATATAACGACTGAATATCTGGATGCGGATTTTTGGGCATTCAGATCTGAGAAAGTCATTATGCGTCGTTTCTGTGAGCGTGCCCGTGACAGGGAAACCGATTTGATTGTGACATCCAGTGATGAGGCTTTCTATACGCTCTTTGCGTGTGGAGACTCGTTGCCCTTGCAAATACCGGTTGTATTTTTTGGTATTAAGTATCCGGATGAGAAGCTGTTTGCCGCTCATCCCAATGTCTGCGGATATACGGTCAATCCTGATTTTGATATTATTTTGCGGGAGGCACAGCGACTGTTTCCCAAACGCAAAGAGGTTATTTGTGTGATTGATAATAGTTTTCTGAGTAACAAGGGACTGGAGGATTTTCAGGAGGAATGGGAAGTCTTTCAGAAAGATAATCCCGATTATGACATGAAGATATATAACACACAAAATCAGACAACCAGCCATATTATTTCTGCTATTTGCTATCCGCGTAATAGTTACGGACGTGTGGTAATTGCTCCCAAATGGTCTCCTTTTCTTTCTTTTGTAGGCAAAAACTCGAAAGCCCCTGTTTTTGCTACACAGAATGTTGGTTTGACCAACGGAGTGTTCGGTGCTTATGATTGCGATGCCTATACTTCGGCAATGCAGGCCGCACAGAGAGCTTCTTCCGTATTAAAAGGAACATCTCCCAAAGACGTCGGGGTTACTGAGATTCCGCAAGGGTTTATATATGACTACAAGCAATTGGAATTTTTTCATGTCAATCCTGACAAGATAGGCTCGAAAGGAACTGTTGTCAATGAACCCTATTGGGAGAAATATAAACTCTTGTTTATTCTTCTTTATCCGTCTATTTTGGCATTATTGATTGCGTCTATCGTATGGTTAATGCGTGTTAATCGTCGTGAGGCCAAACGGAGGGTACAGGCGCAGACCCGTTTGTTGGTACAGAATAAAATGGTGGAACAACGCAATGAGTTTGACAATGTCTTCCATTCCATTCGCGACGGTGTCATTACATATGATACCGATTTACATATCCATTTCACCAACCGTTCCCTGTTGCAAATGCTACATTTGCCGTTCGATATAGGCGGACGTGTGTATGAAGGAATGATGGCGGGAAGCATTTTCAAGATTTATCATAATGGTCAGGATATCCTCCATAAAATGTTGAAGGAAGTAGCAAAGACCGGAAAGAGTGTTATGATACCGCAAGGTGCCTTTATGAAAGAAGTACATAGTGACAAATATTTCCCCGTATCGGGAGAAATCGTGCCTATCTTTTCAAGGGAAGAAATTACCGGTATGGCTCTTTCTGCACGTAATATATCGGATGAAGAGATGCAGAAGCGTTTCTTCGACATGGCAGTGGACGAGAGCGCTATTTATCCGTGGCAGTTTGATATGGAAACAAATTGCTTTATTTTTCCGCAAGGCTTTCTGGTGAGGCTCGGTTATGATGAAGCTGTTACTACCATTTCTCGCGAAGAAATGGATCGTACGATTCATCCGGATGATATAAAAGAAATACGTGTTCTTTTTGACAAGGCCTTGTCGGGTGAAGAAGAAAGCACACGTTTGAACTTCCGCCAGCGTAATGTGAAAGGCGAATATGAGTGGTGGGAATACCGTTCTTCTATTGTTACCGGTTTGACGCAGGATTCTCTCTATAATATATTAGGTGTATGTCAGAGTATCCAGCGGTATAAGACTGCTGAGCAAGAGATGCGGGAGGCGCGTGATAAGGCGCTTCAGGCGGATAAATTGAAGTCGGCCTTCCTTGCCAATATGAGCCACGAAATCCGCACTCCGCTGAATGCTATCGTCGGTTTCTCCGATTTGTTGAGTGATACGAGTAACTTTACCGAAGAAGAGGTGACGCAGTTTATTGCCACAATCAACAAGAACTGCGGATTGTTACTGGCTTTGATTAACGATATTCTCGATTTGTCGCGCATCGAATCGGGAACAATGGAATTTATGTTTGCGGAACATAACCTGCCTTTATTGCTCAAAACTGTCCATGATTCGCAGCGCCTGAATATGCCTGCGGGCGTAGAACTGGTACTGCGTATGCCTGCGGGCGACAAGAAATATCTTACGACAGATAATGTCCGCCTGCAACAGGTAGTCAATAACCTTATTAATAACGCTGCCAAGTTCACCGGTAGCGGCTTTATCACTTTCGGTTATGAAGAAGATAAAGAACCGGGTTATACCCGGATTTTCGTAGAAGATACGGGAGTCGGCATTTCGGAAGAAGGTATCCGCCATATCTTCGAGCGGTTCTATAAGGTCGATAACTTTACGCAGGGGGCAGGTTTGGGATTGAGTATTTGCCAGACTATTGTCGAACGTCTGAAAGGAACTATCAGTGTCACTTCCGAAGTAGGCAAAGGCACCCGCTTTACGGTACGTCTTCCTAACTACTGCGAATAGACACCCGTACCTGCTACAGACAATACTAAAACGGCTGCATACATAATCGAACGTTCATTTTTGAGCATAGTGTCCGAAAATGAACACTGTTCTTATTCTTTAATTGATTGAAAATAAATACCTTATTCTTTTGGCACATCGTTTGAACCTCCTTAGGTGAAAAATATAGTGCGTAATGAAAAAGAAAAGTATATTGTTTGCTCTTGCTGCTGTTTGCCTGCCTGTGGTATTATCGGCACAGCAGGAAAGGAAGATAACCTTGAATGAAGCTATTGCTATGGCACGCGTGCAATCCGTAGATGCCGCCGTTGCCCTGAATGAATTGAAAACTGCCTATTGGGAATATCGTACCTTCCGTGCCGATCTTTTGCCGGAAGTCAACCTGACCGGTACATTGCCTAATTACAACAAGTCTTATGGCTCCTATCAGAATGCAGACGGTTCATACAGCTTTGTCCGTAACAGTGCTTTGGGACTTTCCGGCGACCTTTCCATTGACCAGAACATCTGGCTTACCGGCGGTAAACTTTCATTGGTGTCTTCGCTCGACTATATGAAGCAGTTGGGCTCCGGAGGCGACCGTCACTTCATGTCTGTTCCCATTACGCTGAAACTCACGCAACCGATTCTTGGCGTAAACAACGTGAAATGGAACAGGCGCATTGAACCGGTACGTTATGCGGAAGCAAAAGCTGCTTTTATCACCGCTACCGAAGAAGTAACCATGCGGGCAATCACCTATTATTTTAATCTCCTGCTGGCCGAAGAAAACTTGGGGACAGCCAGGCAAAACCTCTCCAATGTCGACCACCTCTACAAAGTAGCACTTGCTAAACGTGAAATGGGGCAGATCTCCGAAAACGAACTCTTGCAACTGAAACTTTCCGCTTTGAATGCAAAAGCTTCTTTGACGGAGGCCGAAAGTGACCTCAATGCCAAGATGTTCCAGCTTCGCGCCTTTTTGGGAGTGGGAGAGGATGAAAATCTGCGTCCCGTCATTCCCGAAACTGTGGACGGAACGAAAATGGAATACAATCAAGTGTTGAGCAAAGCTTTAGAACGTAACTCATTTGCTCAGAACATTCGTCGCCGACAGTTGGAAGCTGATTATGAAGTGGCCACGGCACGCGGTAACCTGCGTAGCATCGATCTGTTTGCAAGTGTGGGGTATACCGGAGAGAATCGTGATTTCCCTGCTGTTTACAAGAATTTGCAGGATAACCAAATTGTGCAGGTCGGCGTTAAGATTCCTATTCTGGACTGGGGAAAACGCCGGGGTAAAGTTCGGGTTGCCAAGAGCAACCGTGAAGTGGTGCTTTCCAGAATCCGTCAGGAACAGATAAACTTCAATCAGAACATTTTCCTGTTAGTGGAGAATTTCAATAATCAGGCGCAGCAGTTAGCTATTGCAAAGGAAGCTGATCTCATAGCGCAGCAACGTTACAAGACCAGTATTGAAACCTTTCTGATTGGCAAGATTAATACGCTGGACCTGAACGACGCTCAAAGTTCCAAAGATGCGGCGCGTCAGAAGCACATTTCCGAGCTCTATTATTATTGGTATTATTTTTATCAGATTCGTAGCCTGACGCTTTGGGATTTCCGTACCAATACCGAACTGGAAGCCGATTTTGATGAAATAGTGCGACAATAAAAAAGGAAAGGTCCATAAAGACAGTATTTTTTTGTAGATTTGCATCATCACAGTAATAGAAAAGGAAGCTCTGATAGAATATAGAATAAGGAATACGAACTATGATTCTGATAATTGACGATGATAGCGCGGTACGTTCTTCGCTTAGTTTTATGTTGAAGCGTGCGGGATACAAAGCACAGGTAGTTCCCGGTCCCCGGGAAGCTATCGAGGTAGTGCGTACGGTAGCTCCGGATTTGATACTTATGGATATGAACTTCACTCTCTCAACGACAGGTGAAGAAGGTTTGACTCTGCTCAAACAAGTGAAAGTGTTCCGTCCCGACACTCCGGTGATACTGATGACCGCTTGGGGGAGTATCCAACTTGCCGTGCAGGGAATGCAGGCAGGAGCTTTTGACTTTATTCCCAAACCGTGGAACAACGCTGCCCTGCTGCAACGTATCGAGACGGCCTTGGAACTTTCCACTGCTCCTAAAGAAACAACGCAGGAACAGAACGACGCATTCAATCGTAATCATATCATCGGTCGTAGCCAAGGCTTGACGGACGTATTGAATACCATTGCCCGCATTGCAAAGACCAACGCCTCCGTATTAATAACAGGCGAAAGCGGTACAGGTAAGGAACTGATAGCCGAAGCGATCCATATTAACAGCCAGCGTGCTAAGCATCCTTTTGTAAAAGTAAACCTCGGAGGAATTTCCCAAAGCCTGTTTGAAAGTGAAATGTTCGGGCACAAGAAAGGAGCTTTTACCGACGCTTCCGCCGACCGTACCGGACGTTTCGAAATGGCAGACAAGGGAACGATCTTCCTTGATGAAATAGGCGACCTCGACCTTTCCTGTCAGGTGAAGCTTCTGCGTGTATTGCAGGATCAGACCTTCGAAGTGCTCGGCGACAGTCGTCCCCGCAAAACGGACATCCGTGTAGTTTCCGCCACCAATGCCGATTTGCGCAAAATGGTGAATGAACGTACTTTCCGTGAAGACTTGTTCTATCGTATCAATCTGATAACCGTTAAACTACCCGCTTTGCGCGAACGCCGTGAGGACATCCCTTTGCTGGTGCGTCACTTCGCTGACCGTCAGGCAGAGACGAACGGATTGCCTCGCACGGAATTTTCCGCTGATGCCATGCAATTTTTGAGCCGCCTGCCTTATCCGGGAAATATCCGCGAATTGAAGAACTTGGTGGAGCGTACGATACTTGTCAGTGGCAAGCCTACTCTCGACGCATCCGATTTCGACGCCCAGTATATCCGCCATAACGATCAGAAAGCAGCCGAAAGTACTTCTTTTATCGGCATGACTTTGGACGAAATAGAGCGTCAGACCATACTTCAGGCTTTAGAACGGCATAAAGGTAACCTGAGTCAGGTAGCTATGGCATTAGGTATCAGTCGTGCCGCCCTTTACCGGAGGCTTGAAAAACATAATATAAATTATACGTTATAATAGCTTGTATATTGTAGCTCTGTCTGATGATGCAGACAGATAATTACCAGTGAATCATATAACTTAAAACTATTTGTCCGTGCGAATCAAAGGCTTCTTTTACATATTCGTCATCTTGTTGCTGATTTTGGGAATTGGCTTGCTTTGCCTTTCCGGCCAGTTACGTCCGGCTTTCTTTTATGTAGGAGAGGGGCTGATCCTGTTCATCTTGGTCTATCTGGTTTTCTTTTATCGTAAGATAGTGAAACCTTTGAACACGATTGGAAGCGGTATGGAATTGTTACGCGAGCAGGATTTCAGTAGTCGACTGAGCCGGGTGGGGCAGTACGAAGCCGACCGTATCGTGAATATCTTCAACCGCATGATGGAACAACTCAAGAACGAACGCCTCCGTCTGCGCGAACAGAATCATTTTCTCGATTTGATGATTAAGGCTTCTCCTATGGGAGTTATCATCACCTCCCTTGACGACGAACTTTCGGAACTTAACCCTATGGCGTTGAAAATGCTCGGTGTCCGCTTCGAAGATGTTCAGGGGAAAAAGATGAAAGACGTTGACTCCCCGTTAGCCGGGGAACTTGCCAGTCTGCCGAGAGGTGAGACAGTAACCGTCCGCCTGAATGACTCGAACATTTACCGATGCACCCATTCCTCCTTTATCGACCGTGGATTCCAACATCCTTTCTTTCTGATCGAAAGCCTTACGGATGAAGTGATGAAAGCTGAGAAGAAAGCCTATGAGAAAGTAATCCGTATGATAGCCCACGAAGTGAACAATACCACTGCGGGAATTACCTCTACGTTGGACACCGTAGAGCAAGCGCTTACCACGGAAGAAGGTATGGAAGACATCTGCGATGTGATGCGTGTCTGCATTGAACGCTGTTTCTCCATGAGCCGCTTCATCACTCGCTTTGCCGATGTAGTGAAGATTCCCGAACCGACGTATTCTCTTGTCAATCTCAACGACCTAGTCTTTGCTTGTAAACGTTTCATGGAAGGAATGTGCAACGACCGCCACATCACTCTCCGCATGGAGATAGACGAAAGTCTGCCGGACGTAAAACTGGACAGCTCCCTGTTTGAACAAGTGCTTGTCAATATCATTAAGAATGCGGCGGAGAGTATCGCACCGGAGGGGAAAAGCATTGTGCCTGAAGACGAAAGTCCGGAACCCAAAGGAGAAATCATTATCCGTACCCTGTCTCCTGCTACGATCGAGGTGATAGACAACGGCAGAGGGATCAGTAAAGAGACAGAAGCCAAACTGTTCAGCCCCTTCTTTTCAACGAAACCGAACGGTCAGGGGATCGGGCTTATCTTTATCCGTGAAGTCCTGATGCGTCACGGATGTACTTTCTCTCTGCGTACTTATTCCGACGGATTAACCAAATTTCGTATTCTTTTTCCTTAAATGTGATAAATGAGAACAGTTCTTCCGTCAAACAGAACTATTAATTGTCCCCAAATACCCTTACCTTTGCCCCGCTCAATTCAATAGAATTTAAGGTATGAGACTAATGGTAAAAGGTGTACTAACGCTCTTTCTTTTCTTGACTATCAGTATTCCGCTAAGTGCGCAGTATATACTGCAAGGCGTGGTGACTGATTCTCTGACAAAGGAACCTTTACCTTATGCATCTGTACGTCTGAAAGACACGACCGAAGGAACGACCACCGGAAGCGACGGACGTTTCTACTTCAAGACCAGCCGTTCCGAAGCAGTGCTGGTAGTTTCAGTGATAGGCTATAATGATTACAGCCGGCAGATTCGTCCTGCCCGGAATGCATCTTATAAAATCGCCCTTTCACCCACTTCGTATTCCCTCAATGAAGTCGTAGTAAAGCCCAAACGCGAACACTACCGTAAGAAAGACAATCCTGCCGTAGAATTTGTCCGTCACATGATAGAGCATCGTGACGACCATTCGCCTGACGAAAAAGATTTCTGGCAACGTGAACGCTACGAGAAAACTACCTTCGCACTGAACAACTTTGATGAAGAAAAACAGAAAAAATGGCTCTACCGCAAGTTCGATTTCCTCACGGAATATGTAGATACCTCCGCCGTGACCGGAAAGCCGATCCTTACCGTATCCGCCCGTGAACTGCTCGCTACGGATTATTACCGTAAATCCCCTCATGCCGAGAAACAATGGGTGAAAGGCCGCAAACAGGCAGGTGTCGACGAGTTTCTTTCCAAACAAGGAATGCAGGCAGCTATCAACGAAGTGTTCAAAGACGTTGATATTTACGAGAATAACATCTCCTTGTTCACCAACAAATTTGTCAGTCCCCTGTCGCGCATCGGTACAGGATTCTATAAATACTACCTAATGGACACCTTGCAGATAGCAGGTGAACAATGCGTAGACCTTGCCTTCACTCCCTTTAACTCAGAATCTTTCGGCTTTAACGGACACCTGTATGTGACACTCGACTCCACCTATTTCGTGAAGCGTGCCGTATTCAATTTCCCGAAAAAGATAAACCTGAACTTTGTCGATTATATGTTACTCGAACAGGAATTTAAACGTGCCGAAGACGGTACGCGCCTGCTCGACCACGAAAGTATTACCGTAGAATTCAAGCTGACCGAAGGACAGGACGGTATCTTTGCCCGTCGCGTAGCGGATTATACGAACTACACATTTACTCCCACTGCCGAAGCGGACAAAGCCTTCGCCAAGCCGGAGCGTATCATTGAAGAAACGGAAGCCCTGTCCCGTCCCGCAACCTTCTGGGCGGAGAACCGTCCGCAAGCCGCTATCTCCGAACAGGAGAACTCCGTGGACAAGCTGATGACGCAACTGCGCGGTTATCCGGTTTACTACTGGACGGAGAAGATTCTCTCTATCCTCTTTACCGGATACATTCCTACTTCCAAAGAAGCCCCTCTTTTCTATATTGGCCCGATGAATGCCACCATTAGCGGTAACACGCTCGAAGGTCCCCGTCTCCGTGCCGGAGGAATGACTACCGCATGGCTCAATCCGCACCTTTTCGGTAAAGGTTACATCGCCTACGGCTTCAAGGACGAACGGGTGAAAGGACTGGCGGAACTGGAATACTCTTTCAAGAAAAAGAAAGAGTACGCCAACGAATTTCCTATCCACTCGTTAAAACTACGTTACGAGTCAGACGTCAATCAATATGGGCAGAACTATCTCTACACAAGTAAAGATAACGTATTCCTTGCCCTGAAACGCGAGAAAGACGATCGCATCGGTTATTTCCGGCAAGCCGAGTTGACCTATACCAACGAGTTCTACTCAGGTTTCTCTTTCCAACTGACGGCACGTCGTCGGACAGACGAGTCCTCCTACCTGATTCCCTTTCTTCGGAAAGAAGGTGATGTGCTGACTCCGGTCAAAGAATACTCCACCAGTGCGGCCGAATTGAAACTGCGCTATGCTCCGAATGAGAAATTCTTCCAGACGCAGTGGAACCGTTTCCCCGTGTCGCTGGATGCTCCGGTGTTCACGCTCTCCCATACCATTGCCGGAAAGGGAGTGCTGGGAAGCGATTACACCTACAACCATACCGAAGCGGGAGTGCAGAAGCGTTTCTGGTTCTCCGCCTTCGGCTATACGGACGTCATACTGAAAGCAGGAAAAGTATGGGACAAAGTGCCTTTCCCGTTGCTGATAATGCCTAATGCCAACCTTTCCTATACCATTCAGCCCGAATCCTATTCATTGATGAATGCCATGGAGTTTATGAATGATGAATATTTCTCTTGGGACGTCACTTATTTCCTCAACGGCTGGCTGTTCAACCGTATCCCGTTGTTGAAAAAACTGAAATGGCGTGAAATCGTTTCATGCCGGGGATTGTATGGTCATTTGAGCGATAAGAATAATCCGGAATTGAGCGACGGATTGTTTGCTTTTCCGATAGCGGATACCCGTGCCATGGGGAAAACGCCTTACGTGGAAGTGGGCGTAGGTATCGAAAACATATTTAAGGTATTACGCTTGGATTACGTCTGGAGGCTTACCTACCGTGATTCACCCGGAATAGACAAGTCCGGTTTGAGAATAAGTCTCCACATGACCTTTTAAAAGTTAAATCCTGCTAATTGCAATGTTTATAT
>CEAF01067807.1_pt1 | contig 17160 bp, 19 predicted proteins | sample 557431 | NCBI WGS metagenome assembly CEAF01 (sample SAMEA3182068, study PRJEB8094) | gut metagenome | biome: human; feature: gut; material: Stool; isolation source: human stools | place: Canada | collected 2013-11-18 | reverse complement strand
AATATTCTATCTTTTGTATTTAATAAGATAGTTAGTTTGTTATCTTCAAGGTATTGCGCTGTGAGGCGGAGGGTATAGCAATAGCCGCAAACGGCTATTGCTGCAAGTTTTTCTTTGAGGACAATGTCCTCAATTTTGCTTTACAAAACCAAAAAACTTGATCAGCTGAATTCCATACAAGGTTCGGGTTCTGAAACTATATCTTCTGATTCAATATTCTCTTGCATAGGAGCATTTAAAGTTTCCTCAACAGACAGTCTTACAGCGCTGTCGGCGAGCTGATACAGCAATTTTGCCGTATTTACCGACTGCTCACGGGTACGGGCGGTCTGTCGCAAGTCCTTTAGCACTGTCTGAACACACTCCTGCAAATTCCTCTGTTTCTGTGATTTTTTGCCCTTGTCGGTGTAAGGCTTGTAACTACCCTTGAGTTTGTGTTGGAGCCTTTCAAATGCTTTACATTCGCTGTTAATTCGCTCACTTTTGGGCATGAAAAATGCCGAGCCAGCCAGCGCATACTCAGCGAGATATTTGTATTGTTCGTTCTTGAAGGTGGCATAGATCTGAGACGTCAGCTTATCCGGACGGCATTTGAGATACTGCAAATTTTTCGACTGACGATGATATTCTTCTTTATGTTGGTTAGGGACAGCAGGAAGAGCATAAACGCCATTCTTTGCTTTTAGTACCTCGTTCCAATCTTTGTACGGAGGCGCAAGGCGTTTTACGTTTGAATATCCGTTCTCATTTAGAATATCCTTTAAACGGTCAACAGCCTCGATACCGCCCTCGTCATTATCAACGCAGAGAATGACTTCTGACAGGTTAGAATGGTTTTTTAAAGCCGTCAAAACAGCATTTTCATAAACTCCGTTCATAGCGATGTAGCTGTGTTTCTGCCAATCTTTCGGATAAAGCGTAAGAAAACTCAGCATATCTATGGGAGCTTCAAACACGAACAGCTTTTCCGACTTGCCAAAGTGGGAAAAGCTGTAACGGGTATCTGAACCCTCGCAGGTAATGCGGAAAGTTTTCCCGAAAGAATTGGTTGAACGCTTGCTTGCCTGACGTGGAACGCCGTTTTCATCAAGTCCTACAAACACTGCATTGTGGTGCTGTTTGTCCTCATAAAGTGTATGCTGTTTTGCAAAATGGCTGATAATATCTGGAGCAATAAACCGCTGTTTTATGAGATATGCGAAAACTCTATGCATATTCGGATTTGCGACCGGAAGCTTGAATTCTTTCTTTTCTTCCTTTGCTATAGCTTTCGGAGGACTGTGGGACAACGGAGTAACCGTCCGTCCTAACAGCTCCTGCACCGCCGTCTGAAAGTCCATACCATAAAACTCCTGCATAAACTTTATTGCTCCGCCGCCTGTCTGATTTTTATGGTCGAACCATTTTGACCCACGGATAGTTATACTGTCGTGCTTGCCTGAGCTGTCGTAATATATGAGCTTATGCTCTATGCCGACACGCTCAAGCTTTTCGCCACGCACACGCAGATATTCTGCCAAGTCTACGCTGTTGGCAAGCTGTTTTTGTTCGTCTGTGAATGGGATGTAGGGCATTAAATGTCTCCTTTCCGTGTTGAAAATTTTGGTTTGGTGTGGTATAATGAGAAGAAGGATCAAGGGCTATATCGCTTGATAAATCGAAATTTGATTGGATTGTTGTTATTATGGAAGAAAAATACCAAGTGGAGTTATCTGTGTTATTGGAGTCATTGGAATACTGTTCTGATGTTAGATCGGATGGATACTACATTGTTAGAGGAAGTAATAAAATAATAGCGTATGGTGAAGACCTATCAGAAGAATATCTTGGTGAGGATGCAGTTTGGGAATTTTTGCAGTCAAATGAGTGCATTAAATTACCAACCTTACATGAGATAGAAGATGCTTCGCCAAATTGGAACAGGGATATAACGTTTAAATACATTGATGAAATGATAAATGACACGAAACAAAAGAAACTCCTTACTAAAGCATATAAATCCATATTCGGTAATCGTATTCTTCGTGCATTTCCGGGAAGCTCTAAATTCTGCGCAGAACTTGCCAAACTTGGGCGTATGGATGAATGGAATCTGTTTATAAAAGAAAAATATGAAGCCCATCAGCTTGAATTTGCAAAAAAATGGTGTAAAGACAATAATGTAAAAATAATCACTGAAGCTGATATATAAGGGCAAGATATTCTTGTAGTGGTAAAGAATTTGTAACCGTAAGGCAGAAAATCATTTTCAAAATGGATTAGGAACTGGCGAAATTATTAGTTTATCTAATCCCCTACCAAAAGGACTGAGTAAAATCAGTCCTTTTTTCATCCACCAACGCATTCTCTGAATTGTCCCATAACCTGCGAAAAGCTCTGCCTTTCCATCATATCCGAACTGAGAAAAGCACCCGATACAACGGTAAGCTTGTTTTCACTAAGAACAGCATAGGTTTCAGTGTACCCGAACTGCGACGCCATTCCGTCAGTTTTCTGAATCGACGCATAACGCTGATATTTTCCCTTTGATACAACGCTGCTTGTCATTCTGTAATCGGACACAAAATCGTCCGCTGTGATACCGTTCATCTGAGCAGCAGTTTGACTAAAGTAATGATCCCCTAAATTTTCAAGGATATATTTCATGTCGTAATCAAGGTTACTCTGACTTAAATCGACACACAGAACATCTATCATACCTCCGCCGTTTTTGCCTTTGAGAGATATTTTCTGAATACCGTTGGAATCGTCGTTCTCATTCTCAAAAGAACAACCTTTCATCGCTTCAGTAACGATTGTAGAAACGTCCACAAAGCTGATATTTGAGTCAAAAAACTCCGCAATAAAAGTATTAGACTTCACCTGTTCTTCATCAACTGTACTTTCAGCCTCCGAAGAGGCAGCCGAATCGGGTAAGGACTCGGCTGTGGCAATAGTTGTGGTAGTTTCCGATGTTGACTGCAATGGTGGACTTATCGTTCCGCAGGCGGTCATTGCCAATACTATGGCAGACGAAAGTACAGCCCAATATATTTTTGTTTTCATACGTAAATCCTCCTTTTTACACAATCGACCAAATATACAGCGGAGCGGTTAGGGTGAAGATAAGACAGCCAAAAATTATGGCTATGGGAGTCCATTCAAGCTGACCGTGTTTTCGATAGTCGAGATATGCGAGACCTATCTTAACAAACAGCAAAACCGCAAGAATTACGTCAATTACGGGGAACACAACGTTGTTTACAACCGACACCACCTGCGACCTTGCGGTAGTCCATGTGCTTTGGACTGCTCCCGCAACATCGCCGGAAGCGTAAGCTGTAGTCGACATCATTGTTGCAAAGCAGAGTGTGCTTGCAATCGCTGCAATAACTTTCTTTTTCAACTTCATTCCACATCACTCTCCTCGATAATTTTTCCTACCAGAATAGTACGGCTGTTACCCTCCGCACTTGTACAAGTGGATAACATAAGCAAATGGTCACTTTCGGTTACTTCAATCTCCTTGTAAATACTTGCACAGTTTCTGAGCTGATTATCCCATTCATTAAAATTCGGAGCAGCAAGATAAAGTCCGCTTGTATCGGAAGTTCTTGCAACCGCAAAGAAATCTATAAGCCTGACATCGTTCTCAGTGGTCAGCCAGCCGTAGCTGTGATTCATGAAATATTCCTCGTTTTCGTAATTCGGAATATCGGCAAACATCGTTCCGTTTCCCATATTGTGACCGTAGATCACGCTATTAAAGTCAGAAAAATCGCATGAACAGCGATAGTCCATAAACAGTGATCCTGCATACAAATATGAACCGTCCACCGCCCTGCGTGTGTAATAATCGTTATCTCCCGACTGCATGATCGGATAATCGATATTTGTATCGGGAACATACAGCCAACCCACAGAATCGTCAAGCTCGTTGGAAAGCTGACGTACCTGTTCGGTCAGTTCTTCTTTGGTATCCTCGGAAACTCTGTCGGCGGAAGGCTTGCTTTTTTCAATATCGACCGCTTCGTCAAGCGTTTCTCTCGCTATCGGGGTAGGAGCATAGATCAGAATATCCCGCCAATTGATTTTCTGAGCAACATCGTTTTTTACAAGAAGATAAATTCCTCCTCCGAGGAGGGCGGCTGCGGTCACAGCCGCAGCAGTTCGAATAACTTTCTTATTCATGCCTTTTTCCTTTCTTTGTGATAATAAGGGCGGCAAGGATAACACTTGCAGCTCCGAGCATTGCAAATGCCGCAAAATTGCTGTGATTATCGCCTGTATACGGAGTGTTTGTAACAGGAGTAAGCTCGTCATACATAACGACCTCGGTCACAGAACCGTCCTCGTTTACCGTGAACTTTATCTCATTTGCAATTTCGTAACCGTCCGGAGCAATGATTTCACGGAGCGTGTATTCCTTTCCTGCGATAAGCTTGCCCTCGACAAGATGAGCCTCGTCCGCAGATACCCATTCCTCAACCACATTTCCGTCCTCGTCAATAATTTGGAGAGTTGCACCAGGCAGCTCCTTATCCGTAGTAATATCACGCTTTGAGATCTTCACCTTTGTTGTGTCGTCAACCATAACAATCAGCGGATTTCCGTCCTCTGAAATCGCCGTAGAATCAACGTTTCTGATCTTTATTGTACCGTCTGCAAAAACCTCGAATTCAATATCCGTAGCTATCACATATCCGTCCGGAGCCGCAATTTCCTTGAGCGTGTAATCTCCGGCTGGAAGCTCGGTTACAATATGATTTGTACCATCGGAAATCCATTCGTCAATGATTTCACCGTCAGCATTTTCAAGCTGCATATCTGCGCCGATTAATTCCTCGCCGTATACATCAACCTTAGACACTTCAACGGTAATAGGCTTGTTAACTGTACGAATTGTGATAGTTTCGCCGTCCTCGCAAACAGTTACGGGATAGCTTTCACCGCTGAGAATATATCCCGTCGGAGCTTCGATTTCTCTGACAATATACTCGCCGTATGGGATTTCGTCAAACTCAAAATATCCGTTTTCATCGGAAACAGCGGTCATATATGCGTTTTCAGAAGTGAATTCGGCAGTATCAACTGCAAACAGTCCGAACACCGCATTTTCAAGAGGTTCGCTCTTGTCATCTACCTTGTGACCCTCTATCCTGCCACGCTTGAGAAGATTTACGAATTGTCCGCAGTCAATATCCACATTCTGAATATCCTGTCCCATATATTCGAAGTTTACAAGATATTTTTCTCCGTTAAGAACATAGTGTTCATCAGTAGAAATTTCTTTGACATAATACCTTCCGAAAGGTATCTGTACATCAAATTTTGCGGTCATATTCTCATCAAGTGAAACTTCTGAAATCATTCCGTCCGCAGGAATAACAGAACCGTCAGCGGCAGTAATATCTTCTGCGGCAAATAGCCCAAAACGAACGCTCGTATAGTAGTCATTGCCGTAGATCCCGGACAGTTCATCACTTTCCATAACCTTAGAAAGCAATATCCTCACGCTCTGATACTCATTTTCAAATGCTGTATTCACAGTATCTCTCACCTCAAATTCCTGCCCTGCATATGTCAGCTCAACATCTTTAGGCTCATTGTTCAGCACATAACCATAAGGAGCTTTTATCTCTCTGACCTCATACTTGCCGAGATAAAGCGGTTCGGTTTCGCCATAGCCGTTCTCGTCTGTCGTGATTTCAGAAACAACATCTCCTGCGTTGGCACGAACCGTGCCGTCAAGAGTAACAATATCCTCTACAGCGATCACATGAAATACTGCGCCGCTGAGATCTCCGTCTGCAAACATGGGAGTGTAAGTCGTTGGATTCACGATCATTTCGCCGTTTTCATCTGTGTAAGCAGATGATGCCGTAGCAACGGTTTTAAAAATATCACCTGTTTTCTGAACCGAAATCCTGCCTTTCTGAGCGGTGTTTTCTTTGCGGACTTTAATAACCGTCAGGGCATTTTCTTTCTCTGCGTTATCAGCAGAAACTGTGAAAGACACAGGCGTACTGTCTAGAACATAACCCACAGGAGCCTGAACCTCAACAAGAGAATATTCGCCGTAGTGAAGAACCTCGGGAGTAATCAGATATCCCTCGCTGTTTGTGTAGAAAGTGTCGATTGTTGTTGGGGTAGGGTATGCAAAAGTCATTGAGATCTTCTGACCGTTTGAATCATAGATCTCAAATCCAGCACCCTCATACGGGATAACATTGCCGCTTTCAGAATCCACTTTTACTACCTTGATATAGCTTTTAAATTCTGCATTGTTGATGAGGTAGCGATAGGTCTGACCGTCAGCCGAAATTTTCACATCAAAATCAGCCATAAACTCAGTGCCTTCCCAGCCCTTGGTCTGATGCACGGTGTAAATTCCATAGGGCATATCCTTTGTCTGTGCAAAGCCGTTTTCATCGCACGTCAGGTAATCACGTTCTGTTTCAACAGCATTTGCATAAGAACCCGAAGATTTCAGATACACTTCAAATTCAGCTCCCACTTCGGGAGTTTCTATCTGAGTAGAGCCGTCATCAGAATGCTTGATCATTGCGATATTTCCCTTGATCACGTCCTCAGTCACTGTCATAGGAAGTGAGTTATGCTCAATGGAATAATTTTCAGCTTCTGCGCCTACTGAGTAAACTGTTTCATCAAGCAGATAGCCTTCGCTTGGCGAAATTTCCTGAACAGTGTAGTTTCCGCAGACATACTCCTTTGTCTTGAAATATCCGTTTTCATCGGTCACATACTGGTCAACCAATTCACCGTCAAGATACAGTCCGTAAACTGCTCCGACAAGGGTAGCATTGCCCTGTGCGGAGACCGTTTCTGCGTCCTGCTTTGTCACCTCAACAGTAAATTTCTTGAGGATATTTTTGAAAGTCTTAGTTGTGGTTGCGTCAGCAGTAAGAGTTGCTGTCTGATCGGCAGGAACAACGTACTTTACGGGTACGTTCTTTTCTGAAATGGTGTAGGTGATTTTTTCGTTATTACTGTCATAAACAGGAATGTCAGAGAGAATTGCAATGCCGTCGTCTCCGGTCTTGACTGTGTAAGTCTTTCCGTTGCCTGTGACAGTGAATTCTCTGCCGCCGTTCTCTCCGTCCTCCGACTGCTTATTGATCTTGATAGAACCAGTTTTAAGTTCATTGTTGAAATTGACATTGACAATCAGATCAACATTTCCGCTCGTCAGCGTAACATTCTGAGCCTTAGGAACTTCGTATCTTGTATCTACATTGATCTCGGATACTGTATAGGTAATTGCTTTACCTGTGGACATATCATAAACTTTTAGATCGTCAAAGGTTGCAATTCCGTTTGCATTGGTTTTGGCAGTTTCAGAGAGCAATTTTCCATTGTATGAATAGGTGATTTTAAACTTCCTGCCGCTGATGATTCCGTCCTCTGCGGTTTTGTTAATTTTAATTGTTCCTGTTTTGAAATCCTCTGTCACCTTGTTTTTTCCTGCTTTGATTGTATAAACAGTAGGGTCAATAGAATAACCTGTAGGAGCTTTTAATTCCTTTGCGTAATAAGTGCTGTCGGGAAGTTGAATTTTACCTGTGCCGTCAGCGCCTATTGTAATTTCACCAACCTTTTTGGTACAGGACTTGTCACTGTAGATTCCGTATACCGCTGTGGAATTGTCAACACTTGATTTTCCTACAAGATTACCGTCCGTATTGTACTTATCGATCTCAAAGGTAACATCTGTCTTTGTGATTCTGAACGCCGACATATTCATAGCGGTTGCGGTCTTGCCGTCTGTTTTGTTGTTGATAACAACGCCCTCAGAACCGCTGGATTCTATTCGCCAATGAGTGCCGCCTGCACCTTTTCCATCGCCTACTGTCTTTGAATTTATGAGTTTTTCCGAAACTCCAATAGACTTCAGATAGCTTATTACATCGTTTCTTGAATCAAATTCGCCCATATATATCCAAGCGTGATCCTCACCAACCGGATTCTGAGCGACCACCACAGAACCTGCTGTAATAACCGAACCGTCAGCACACTCCCAATACGGGCGGTCCGTTGTCTTGATGTTTTTCTTTTCGACTTCGACTTTTGAAGTCTTTCCGTCGTAAGTTATGGTGCAGTTATCATTGACTGTAAGCCAATGATCTGTGTCAACAGGCACAGGGTTGTTCCATGAAAATCCCGAAGTTTTGTATCCGAGCTGCGTCAGCGTGTAGTACACAAGTCCCGAACAGTCAATGCCGAGATTATTTATCGTTTCAACAGAAAGCGGAGTGTACTGCCCCTGATCATACGCATACCAGTATCCCTTGTTTCCATAGGTATATGGTGTACCCAGTAAGGTCGCCGCCTTTGCGATCACCGTATCCGCTGACGGGAATGCCGGGTTTTCCATAGGTGTGCTTGCGGCACTTGCTGTGATTGCTCCGCTCATAGATGAGCCGAGCATAGAAAAAGCGCAGAGTCCTGCCATGAACCCTGCACCGAGCTTCTTTAATATTTTCGATTTTTTGAACATAAAGTGCATTTCTCCTTTGATTTTGCGCAAAATAAAGAGAGCCAAATCGGCTCTCTTTATTGCAACTTTGTTGTTTACTTAATTAGTAAGCAGATTCGCTTACCGACAGTTCAATCGTGTTGTCATTTTCATCAAATATCCGGGTAATATCACCGTATTTATCCGACTTTAAAAATCTGCCACCCTGTGTGTCGAACACATACCATGCTCCGCCCACGTTTACCAGATTTGCCATGTGTCCATACCAGTCATCGGAGGAGAAAAACGCATACCGACATTCAAGCCCGATCCCCTTGCAGGCATACATTGTTGCCACTGAGAACACTTGACAATTTCCGCTGACATTATCCCGAATCCAATTATACACCGCTTCGGCTTTTCCATGATCAGAACCATCGTGACTCAACCCTGCACCAATGTTGTAATATTCATCGATTGATCTTCCAAGCGAATTTACATAATTCAGAACACTTTGCAAGTTTGTTGTATCTTCAATTACAACTTCAGGCGGTTCAGTCTGCGGTACTGTAATCTGCGGCTTTGGAGTTGTAGTAGTGGGCGGATTTGTTACCGCAGGCTTTACAGTTGTAGTCGGAGGCGTCGGATCGTTATTCTGTTCCGCTCCGTTATTGCTGCGGTTATTATCGTACGGCGAATTATCTGGCTGCGGATCATTTTGCACAGGCTGATAGTTGTTTTCCTGACCGTTATTATTCTGTGCAGAATTGTTCTGTCCCTGACTGGAATTTCCCGAATAACCTGACGGATTTGATTTCTTGGTCGTAGTTACTGTGATATCTGTCGGTTTTGAAGTCTCGGATACCGTCTGCGAACTTGTTTTAAAAGTAGTAGTCGCGGCTTCGCTTGTATCCTTTTCTTCTTTTGCAGATGTTACCGTGACCGCAGTTTGGCTCACCTCTGAGGTTTCCGCAGTTTCAGAAACATTTCCGCAGGCTGATAAAATCACCGCACAGATTATTGATATGACCATTACTTTTCTCATATTATCACGCTCCTTTGACAAGCAATATATCACACCTTTTTGTATAAATCCAGCATTTTTGCAAAAGTTCTACCTTTGTTACAAGATACACAGCAAATGCTTTAGCAAACTACATACTTAGCTCCGGTTCAGGTTCATCTTCAGGCTCCGACATTTCCTCATCGGGAGTGTTCTCCACCTCGATCTCGGTCTGCTGAACCTGCTGCAGCTTGATATCATAGGCGTTCAGAACCGCCTGGTTGAGTGCATTTCTTGCACCTTTGCTTATGGGATGGAAAATATCCTGATACTGCTTGTTCCCGTCACGGTCGGTGTACTGAGTTGACGGCATGGAAACAAACCGCCCTTTTTCTCCCTCGCACACCTTGATACCGTGAACGGCGTAAAATCCGTCAAAACTTACGCTTGCAAAAGCCTTGATATTGCTGTCGGGCTTGTCCACCAGTCTGTTGATCGTTGCTGAAATTTTCATTTGCATCACCTTTTCCTTTCATTTATGACATTGTAATTTCGGGTTCTTCCGAATCTTCTAAATCTTCGGCTACTTCTTCCGACTGGACAATTTCGGGGTGACACTCATTCACAGCCACAAGACCTATGCCCGGCAGATCAACTATCATATGAGAAAACTGCTCCTTGTACTTTTCAATCTGTTCATCGGTAAGTGAACAGCTATCCCACTCGCCATATTCATTTTGATAGTTGCCTGAGATGTAAAAAGTACCGTGGACAAGTGTTGCACCCACAATCCTGTTAGGCTCTGAACCGTTCAGCAGAAATTCGTCATTACACCAGACGATTGCGTCCTGCTTTGGTTCAAAATATATGGGTTCTATGCTGCCGCCCACAATTTTCTGCATAGCGTGAATATTATCTTTAATATCCTTCACATACGGCTTTTTCATCGGTTCAAACACAAGTATTTTCATGAAACCACCTCCGATTCCTCTCCGCAGTAGTCATTAAGCGGACACCCGTCGCAGTCTTCGTACATGGAACAGGTACGCTGTATCTCTTCCTCCGAGATTCCACAGTCACGGAACGGTACTTTGTCCTCTGAGGGGAAAAGTGCTATTTCAAATTTACCCCTCGCTACCGATATTTTCAGTTCGACTTCCGCACCTTCTTCAAAAAATACACCGGGCACTTCTATATCCCCTGAATTGTTGATAAATCCTTTTGTGTATATCATATTTTTCATAAAATTAAACCTCCAAAATTGTTTCATCGTCAAACAGCGAAAGCTGACAAGCCGCCTTTGCTCTTTCGCCTGTATCATAATTTGAAATCAGCAGTTCCGCATACTGACAGCCTCCGTCGTATCGCTGAGCCAGATTATTCAGCCTGCTTATCTCATCGATATGGATATTCGGCTTATCCCATATCTCCCGTATTTCGGGGCAATCGTTGTATGAAACCAAGAACTTGCCCTTGATATCCAAAAGCGTATCACGCAGTCGAATATGGTCTTTTGTTTTAAATCCCACGTCCTTGTAGTAATTTTCAGTAGCAAAGTACGGCGGATCACAGTAGAAAAAGCTGACGGGTCTGTCGTACTGCTTAATGAGCTTTTCAAAATCCTTGTTTTCGATTATGACCTTTTGCAGTCGGCGTGCGGCTAAGTCTATCATCGGAAAGTCCGACCATATCGAATGCGGCTGGCTTGCAAAGCTGTCAAGGCCCGAAGCATAGCTGTACCTTATGAGCTGATAGAATTTTGACGCTCTGTCTGCATCACATAGCTTTTCAAAAATCCCACGCTTATGAAGTAAAGCGATACGGTCAAAATCTTCACGGGAATTGAGGACATACCGCAACTTGTATTTCAGCTTATTGGGTTTATCACGCACACACCGATAAAGATTTGAGAGATTTCCGTTAAAATCGTTATACACCTCAAAATCCATACCCGGCGGCTTATGGAACAACACCCAGCCTGCACCTCCGAAAACCTCGATATATCGTTCATAGTAAGGCGGAAATCTTGCAAGCACGGCGTCCCTGAGAGCCTTTTTCCCTCCTACCCATGACATAAAACTGTTCATGTAACTCCTTTCTGCCGTTAGAACCAACAGCAGAAAAGTCGCTTTGCAAGCACCAGATTTTTATCTGCTGTTGGCAAAACGACCCTAGTTGTTATTTAATTTTGCTTACCTCACCCTTTGATTATTGGGTCTACATAGCTGAATATTATGCGTTTCTGCTCAAGATAGCCGTCGACCTTGTTAACCTCAGTACATAATTCTTTATACTGTCTTTCCGAAAGCACAGGCTTTGTGGCTCTCAGCATTGCAGGGATACTTCCCATGCAGAACTTGAAGTCAACTTTCGCTTTTACTTTGTTTGTGTGCATTACTTCATCTCCATTTCCATATCCTCGGTTTGTGACTGCTCAGGATCATATTCCCAAAACTCATACAGCGACATTATCTCTCCCTTAAAATCTGGAGAGGTTTCTTCTGTAAATGAGATATATCCCTGCTCGCCCAGGTCTATCGGCTCTCTTGTGACCACCGAGCCTGCGTGATTAACCTCAGTTCGCTTTTCTATCGAAACAAATTCTCCCTCATCGCCATGCCTGATATGGTAACAATACATACCCTTCGGAATGTCTGCGTCTGTTATCCTGTCATTGGTGAAAAGTGCAGGCTGACCGAACAGTTCTATCAGCTCATACTCGTCATCATATTCGATATTGATATATTCGGTTTCGCTTGCGTTCAGATACAATCCGCAAGCTTCTTCCAGCTGAATATCCATAACTCTCGCTGCGAATTCAAGCCTGTCCTTTTGGCTTTCGGGATAGTATTCTTCGATCCGCTCACCGTCATAATATACGCACCTGCCGCAGTTCATGCCGATATCCTCGTCAGCCCATTCATGCTCAAGCTTCACGTCCGGAAACAGCTTCGCAAGCTTTTCAAGGATAGGGTGAGGGGCAGACCATGCGGTCAGGAATCTTATCTCCTTTTCCTTGCTGTGATCGGTATCGGGTTCAAACCCATAAGCATTCCATTTCGTACCCCAGTTGGCGACCGACCAGTCATACCAATTGTTATTGCCGTACAGTTCCCGTTCTCGAACGCCCAAATTGCCTTTGAAAATATTTTTCGGCATAGGAATGATCTTTTCAAAATCTATCGTTCCCATACCGAACTCATCATTTTTGATCTTATTCAGAACACGCTTGACCGCCTCGGGATCGCCTGTTATTTTGATTCGGGTTGTGATATGATTAGGCATTTTCTATTTCCTTTCCGCAGTTTTTAAGCCTGCAGGTTTCTCTTTTGAGATAGTACACCGCCATTCCAAGTGAACCTATGGCAGTCCCTAAAATCCCGCCTATCAGCATTCCTATGAATAAATACGTCATTCACATCATCTCCATTCCAAAATCTTCGGTTTCTTCATCGTCTGCCGAAGTGATTTCCACATACTCATCGATAATACTCAGTGCCTCATCATAGCTGCCGGAAGAGGTGATACGGTCGCACATTTCCTTGGCATCATTCGACATGCCATTTCTCTTCAGCGTTTTTGAAGCAATGCCCATAAGATTAAAGATATTCCCGTTCTGACCTATGAGCGGACATTTTGGCTTTTCTGGCATTATTGCAAAACCTCTTTTCCATAATATTTTTTCAGCAGATTAATAACAAATCTCTGCCCCTTGCCCGTCACAAGCGTCTGCTGATAAGTCTTTTTCATGCCGTCCACCTCGAACACCGACTCCTTAACTGCGAAATATCCACGGTCGATAAACTGCTGATAGGGGAGGTTATTCGCCATAAGCACTCCCATGTATTTTAGCCAGCGGAACAGCCTTGTCCTGCCGATTTTAAAATGCTCATCAGCCGCAAGCTTTGCCATTGCGTTCATGTCGATGAGGTTTTCGGTACCCGCAACCTGATTTGCAAACTCCACCAAAGGCTGATCGTGCCTGATACGCTCGTTCAGCTTTTTGATAGCCGTCATCTGCAGGCGGAAAAGATTACGATACGGTTCTTCCAGAAAGGGGAGGTAGTTTTCTATGAACATATCCTCATTTGAAACGTAACCTCCGGTGTGATTGATCTGAGGCAGGATTTCATCAAAAATCCATGACTCAAATTTTTCAGCTCCAGGCAGCTTGCTATGTGCAACAAGTCTGTAAACATCACTTTCAGGAATAAAAATCATTTTGATTTTTTTAGTCGGAGACTGCGGATGAGGTAGGTCGTGTTTCACGCCCCACCTACAATGCCGTTTTATTGCGTCTTTTGTATTGCTGTAGCCCAATGCAGAAGCTACGTCCTTTCCGCAGAACATGATCCTTCCGTGTTCATCTGTTAACGTTCTTAAAGAACCAAATTCATCATTCTCAAAAATCTTTATCACATTGCTCATGCGTTTTCTCCTTTTTCCGTTTCTAAAATTATTCTTGCAACTGCCTCCACAACATTTGTGGTCACGGCATTTCCTGCTTGCTTGTAAAGCTGTGCATCGGACATTCCTGTGGCTTTGACCCTTTCAAACTGCTCATCTGTAAAGCCCTGCAGCCGCCAGCATTCCAACGGCATAAGCTTTCTGATATATCCGCAGTACACAACGCCGTGTCTGTCAGTAACGGTCAAAGTAAACATAGGCTCGTTGGGAAGTTTAAATCTTCGACCTTGCTGTCTTGTTTCTGCTTTTGCAGGATCAAGCACGGCTATCGGGTCTGTTATGAGGACTACTCCGGATTTTTCGCCTTTGTGATGACCGATACCGCTGTCCTGTCTTGCGGTGATGCATCTTGCAAGCTCTGTGATCTTCGGCTCTGGATTCATATCTATCCCCAATGCGTAATATCCCTGATTACAGCTTGTTGTAAGGGTATGAGCTATCTCCTTGCCCACTCGTCCTCTCCTTGAATTCATATTTGGATATGCAAGGTCGATGCTGTCACCGGGCAGAGCTATCTGATATCCTGACTTAGTTTTTGATTTTATCGGCAGGCCGATTATCTCATAAAGACCTGTTTTTCCTCCAAAACCGCCTGCCTGACTTGTAAGGGTTATGCTCAGTCCGTCGGCTGAATATACCCTGTTTCCCTCTCTGCCTGAAATTCTTTTGACAAGAGTTTTTGGATTTGCGTCTGTGAAAGACAATACTTTTCCGGAACACTTTTCTCTATGAAATCCGATAATATACACTCTTTTTCTGGATTGGGGCACACCAAAATCTGCGCTGTTAAGCACTTCCCATACGACATCGTACCCCAATTCATCCAACGTACTAAGGATGGTCGCAAACGTCCTGCCTTGGTCGTGCGATAGCAGTCCGGGAACATTTTCAAGGAGCAGATACTTAGGTTTTTTAACAGCAGCGATTCGGGCAATTTCAAAGAAGAGAGTCCCTCGGGTGTCGCTGAATCCTTTTCGTTTTCCAGCGATCGAAAAGCTTTGGCAAGGGAATCCTCCGCATATAAGGTCGAGATCAGGCAGCTCGTTTGGGTCGATTTTTCTTGCGTCATCGTAATACACCTCGTTTCTTGTATCGTACAACGTTTCGTATGCTTTTTTAGCATACTTATCTATTTCGCAGTATCCGACGCACTCAAAGCCGCCTGCTTTTTCAAGTCCTGAGCGGAATCCGCCGATCCCTGCGAAGATATCAAAATATTTTATCATTTATCACCGTTCCTTTCTTTTTGCAATAAAAAAACGGCTAAGTCTTTTTCAAAACTTAACCGTTACATTGACATATTCATTTCTTCGGATTCTTCAATATCTTCTGTCTGCTCATCCACCTGAGTCTGTTCCTGAGCAATTTTGTGGAACTGATCCACATTTGGGATAACACCAAGAGTTCTTCCGTTATCGAATTTACAATGCAGAGTACCCGCATCGTCCACAAACTGAACCTCTCCGCAAGTTCCACTTTCCACAGGGCATAAGTCCTCCATATGGTCAAGGCAAATACGAGTACCTTCGGGATACCTCTGTCTGAGCAGTTCTACTTTCTTTTCATTGTATACCATGCGTACCTCACATTGTCATCCCCATATCGGGTTCTTCGGTCATATCCTCAGATTGACCTTCGTTCATTTCATCCTCCGTCTGCAAGCTCCAGCTTTCATCTGAATTCCAGAAGCTGACATAAATATCGCCGTCGGGAGTTTTTATAGGCCGCTGTTCAAGAGACTCCCCAACGCCGTCTGAAAGTTGTCCCTCGCAGTACAAGCGGAATTCTTCAAGTTCTTCCTCCGTAAGCTGACCGTAAATCTTAGCCGTGATAACTCCGACAAGCTCTCCGTCACGCCCCTCGACCGACATAAATGCCGAGCGTACCTTTTCGTCGACTGAATTGCCCTTGTCATACCAGTTCATGAGCCCCCGTTCTTTCTCCTCGGGCATTGTAAAATCTTCAATAAATCGGTTTATCTCCGATTCATAAACAGAAGCCTCATAGGACGAGATTTTTTCGTATTCCTCGTCATACCAGCATTCCGGTTCTCTGTTGATTTCAAGGGGACAGCAGAACTTTAATTCCTGCAAATGCGTCTGCATATGATTTTCATACAGCAGTTTTGCGTTTGGAATAAACTGGGCATATCTTGCATAGGGAGCACCCTCAGACTCTATTAACAAGCCGTCGCCCTGTTGCTTGTCGTAGATCAGCAGAGAATGATGTACGCCGTTGCCGTACCACATACTGTTAAGGTTTTCGCTTATGAGATGGTTATTGCACATCGGAGCGTGCTTCAGCCTCTCAAATTCTTCGGTCGGAACAGGCACAGCTTTTTCCACCACGCAAGTGTACGTTTTGAATTCAGGTTCTTTGCGAAGCAGATTTGTGTTGATTATGAGTTTTTCATTCATTGACATACCTCCGTTTGTTTTAGGTTTTCTTTTTAATAGTATAGCTGTTACATGGGTATCATCTCTTTCCTTAGAAATGAAAAAAGCCGATCCTATTGGTTTCTCTGTTTTAAGAGATACCAACAAAATCGGCAGATCCAATAAATTTGTATTGAAAACTTTGTGAAAGTTTTTTTATATACAAATCGGCAGGCTTAGAGCAAAATATGCTCATAACTTGCCAGAATGCTTGACAATATTCAATTGTTGAGGGTTCAGATCCTTTTTTAACGAAAAAGCATCTACGGTTTTACACCTGAAAATTTCGCTCTCAAAACGCAAAAAAAGCTCGTAAATACGAGCTTTTCGAGGTGTGCATCTATTTTATTGCACAAATATGGCAGGGGCAGAAGGATTCGAACCCTCGGCACGCGGTTTTGGAGACCGCTGCTCTACCAACTGAGCTATACCCCTAGATAAAAAAATGTGGTGGACCATCAGGGACTCGAACCCCGGACCCACCGGTTATGAGCCGGTTGCTCTAACCAACTGAGCTAATGGTCCACATAGAGCAAAAAAATAGCAAGCTTTTTGAGAAGCTTGCATAACGACCTCACGCAAGCGAGAGGAAATATTGGTGACCCGTGGGAGAATCGAACTCCCGATGCCGGCGTGAGAGGCCGGAGTCTTAACCGCTTGACCAACGGGCCATATAATGCTGAGCTGCAGCATATAAAGAAAAACCGCAGCGAGCAAAAATATATCTGCCCGTTACGGGAAATTTGGTGCACCATCGGGGACTCGAACCCAGGACCCACTGATTAAGAGTCAGTTGCTCT
>CEAF01046008.1_pt1 | contig 17429 bp, 10 predicted proteins | sample 557431 | NCBI WGS metagenome assembly CEAF01 (sample SAMEA3182068, study PRJEB8094) | gut metagenome | biome: human; feature: gut; material: Stool; isolation source: human stools | place: Canada | collected 2013-11-18 | reverse complement strand
TATTTAAATATATTCACCATCTTTGCTGCAGGTAAACCGGTTTAGTTGATGCTTTGTCGTTGATAATACATTGACGTAACAACTGGAAATTTGGGTGTAACTATTATAAATACTATGAAAATGAAGTTAATTGACTGTTATAGTTATGAAGGAAATGGATATAATCCGTATCTCATTGCCCAGGGTTGGCAGATTGCTCAATTAAATTATAGTGAAGAGAACAAATTTTATTCTATTCATAAAATGGATGTTCATCATCAGACTGATGAAGCATTTATTTTACAAAAAGGAACTGTTATATTGATCGCTGCCCATATTGAAGAAGACAATATAACTTTTGAATTGGAACTTCTGACAAAAGCTAAAACTTATAATATACCTGCAGAATGCTGGCATAATCTGATGATGTCGGAAGATGCGGAAGTTATCATTGTAGAGACCGCCAATACTCATCTTTCGGATTTTGAATATTACGCTTTGTCACCGGCTCAAAAAAATAAATTAGATCAGAAAGTATGTGAATTATTGAATGGTAATCGCATTGTTTTGCAATAATATAGTATCAATCAGATAAAAATGATAGATCATGCACGGTAAATTGAAGGGGAGTATTTCTCATATTCAAGAAATGTCTATTCATGATGGAGACGGCATACGAACAACAGTCTTTTTGAAAGGTTGTGATCTTCGTTGCAAGTGGTGTCATAACCCTGAAACATTCTCCATCCGCCCACAATTGGAATGGATTCAGAATAAATGTATCGGATGTGGGGTATGTCTGGAGGTTTGTTCTATGGGAGCACTCGCATCGGTTGGTGGAGATATTCATCGAGATATAAAAAAATGTAACTACTGTCTGGCTTGCGTTAGTTCTTGCTATACAGAGGCTCATCATTTGATTGGAGAGAGATACACGGTTGATGAATTGTGTGATAAGATAAATGCAGATCAGATGATTTATGCTGTATCGCATGGGGGAGTTACGATTTCAGGTGGAGAGCCGATGGTGCAGTATGATTTCTTACTGGCTTTGGTGAAAGAATTGTATCGGAGGAAGATTAATGTTTGTATACAGACCAATTTAAATACACCGTGGGAGAAGTACAAAGTACTTCTTCCTTATATTAATTATTTGATGTGTGATTTTAAACATGTTGATCCGGTAGCTCATCGTTATTGGACAGGACATGATAACCGTATGATTCTGAGTAATATCCGGCAATTGGACCAATCGGGAGTTACCTATTGTCTGCGTACTCCTGTTATTCCGGGAGTCAATGATGATGAGGAGATATTGCAGCAGATGTCTGATTTTGTATCTGAATTGAGAAATATCCGAAAGTATGAGTTACTTCCGTTTCATCCGTTAGCAAGTTATAAGTATAAGAATTTGGCAATGGAATATCCTTTTGAAAAGGTGGCACAAATTCCTTCGGAGAAGTTTAGGAAAATGAAAGAGAAATATGAACGATAAAACATATACAATCTAATAAATATCATGGAAATTATAAACGATAATTTTAGATTTCAGAAAAGATTGGACTTTCTTAAGCAACGTAAATTGGAGCAGATAAAGGAAAAACTGGAGAAAGAAGGTCCTTTGAACGAAGATGACTATGGCAGGGTAGTTCCTCCGGTAGATGCCTGGAAGCCTATATCGAATCATCGGGACGGACATTTCTATGGAATGGATGGATGGCTTGAGAATTTCACGTCTTTGATGGAACATCATCCGGTTTATGTTGACCCGAATGATGCCTTTGCAGGTAGATGGATGTATTTTATGTCACGTATGACTAATAAATGGAATCCTGATTATTCTTATGAGTATTTGCAGGGAAATATTGATAAGTACAATATTATTTGTGGAATTGGCGATGATGCTCATTTTGCTCCTGATTATAAGATGGGGGTATCTTTGGGATGGGGTGGATTGCTGAAAAAAATAGCTTTCTACGAAGAAAAATATGCGGATGATCTGGAAAAGATGAAGTTCTATGAAAGTCATCGGAAAACCATTCAGAGTATTCAGGTATGGATAAGGCACCATATTGAACGGATCGAATCTATGATTGAAGAAGAAACAGAGATCGAACTTCGTCAGAATCTGGAAGAGATGCTTGATACGAATCGCAAAATTCTGAATGATGCGCCTGCTACATTGCGCGAAGCTTGTCAGTGGATTATCTGGTATCATTTGGCTTCTCGTACTTATAATCGTGATGGTGCCGGTGGGCAGATTGATACACTATTGCAGCCTTTCTATGAAAAAGACTTGCGGGAGGGAATCATTGACCATGATAAAGCTGTCTACTATTTAGCTTGTTTTCTGATAAACGACCCGATTTATTGGCAGTTGGGAGGGCCGGATGAGAATGGGGATGACCAGACTTCCGATATTTCTTTCCTTATTTTGGAAGCGGGAGATAAGATAAATACTTCATTGAATATAACAGTCCGCGTACACCCGAAGCTAAACGAGGAATTGTTTCATCAGTCTTTATCTTATCTTATCAAGAATAAGAATGCTTGGCCGCGTTTTTCGGGTGATAAGGCGTTGGTAGAAGGATTCATGAAAAACGGATTTGATGTAAAACTGGCTAGAAAACGTATTGCAGTGGGATGCAACTGGATGTCGCTGCCAGGACTGGAATATACGATGAACGACTTGGTAAAAGTGAATATAGCTAAAGTCTTTGAAGTTGCCTTGCAGGATATGCGTGAAAATAATGAGGTTGAGGAATATTCTACTTCTACTTTATATGTGTTATTCATAGACCATCTTTGCCAGGCGGTACATACAGCAGCCGAAGGTATCCGTTTTCATCTGAAATACCAAAAATATAATGAGCCGGAACTTGTGCTGAATCTGTTGAGCCACGGACCATTGGAAAAAGGACTGGATGTAAGCGACGGTGGAGCTACATATTATAATTTAGCGATAGATGGTGCCGGATTGGCGATTGCTGCGGACTCTTTTGCTGCAATCGAACAACGCATTGAGATAGAGGAAAAGCTCTCATGGCAAATGCTCTTCGCCGTGCTTGACACTAATTTTGCTAGTGAGGAAGGAAAACGTATCCAAAGACTTTTGCAGAATAGTGTTAAATACGGACAAGGTCAAACAATAGCTGATGAATGGGCTGGAAAGATTGCAGAGAACTTCACGAATTTAGTTCGGAAGGAATCAGATCTGGTAAAAGGGCATTTGTTTATTCCTGGTTTTTTCTCTTGGGCCAATACGTTGGAGTTGGGAGAAGCAGTAGGTGCTACTCCCAACGGACGGGCAAAAGGACAACCTATCTCTCATGGTGCCAATCCCTGTCCCGGATTTTCAAATGATGCCACCTCATTGCTACAAGCAAAAGCTATTGCTGCCGTGCAACCGGGATATGGGAATACAGCTCCTATGCAATGGGAAGTCGACCTCTCGTTTGTAAAAGATAAACAGATTGATTTTCTTGAAGCCATTATACGCACTCATTTTGAACTGGGCGGTACACTGATAAATGTGAATATAGTAGATAAGGACAAGATTCTGGCAGCCCATAAAGATCCGATGGCATATCCTGACTTGGTAGTGAGAGTGACGGGTTTTACTGCTTATTTTTCAATGCTGACACCGGCTTTCAGACAGTTGGTGCTAGACCGCCTTTGCGAACAATGATAATTAATAACTATAATTAAATAATTAGCCATGAAAAAACGAATCATTTTATTACTAACATTTTGTTTATCTTTTCTATTTGTTGATGCGAAAGAACTGAAATCCGGTTCACTTGCAGAAAAGAAAATGTACGCCGAAAAAGTGAAAACCGCTTTTCGTAAAGCGTGGAATGCATATAAAGATTATGCATGGGGGCTGGATGCGGTGAATCCCATCTCTAAAAAAGGACACAACTGGTATGCAGAACCACTATTGATGACTCCTGTCGATGCATATAGTACTATGTGTATCATGGGATTGGAAAAAGAAAAGAAGGAAGCTAAAGAATTAATCTTCAGTAAACTGAATTTCGACAAGGACTTGGAGATACAGCAATTTGAAATAGCAATCCGTATTATGGGTGGTTTGCTGTCTTCTTATCAGTTGGATGGTGATCCTCGTTTCCTTCAGTTGGCGGAAGACCTGGCGAAACGCATGATGCCAGTATTCGAATCTCCTACAGGAATGCCTTATCGTCTGGTAAACCTGCGTACAGGAAAAGTGAGTGGTGAAGTGACTAATCCTTGCGAAGTAGGTTCTATGTTATTAGAATATGGTATGCTCAGTAAGCTCACTAATAAGCCCGAATATTATGAAAAGTGTAAAAGAGGGGTTGTGGCAGTATTTGAACGCCGGGCTCCAAAAACGAATCTTGTAGGCACTAATATCAATGTAGAGACTGGCGAATGGACGAATAAAGAAGCTCATATCGGTGCTTGCATTGATGCATATTACGAATATTTGCTAAAAGGCTGGCTGTTATTTGGCGACCAGGATCTGAAGAAGATGTGGGATACCTGTAAGAAAGGTATTGCTGATTACCTATCCGATGAATGTGAGACTGGCTACTGGTACGGACATGCCGACATGGAAACTGGGGAAAGAACAAGAACTGTGTTCGGAGCGCTGGATTGTTTTTATGGAGCTGTACTTTGCTTGGATAAAGATATGAAAACTGCGAAGAAGTTACAGACTTCCATTAATAAGATGTGGAACATGTACGGAGTGGAACCGGAAGCGATAGATTATACCAATATGAAAGTACTTGCCCCTTATTACATGGCACGTCCAGAAGCGATTGAAGCAAATTATTACTTGTGGCACTTCACGAAAGACAAACAATACTATGAAATGGGTAAGACCATGTTTGACGCTATCGAGAAGAATTGCCAGATAGACAACGGATATGTTCAAATTAAAGATGTCCGTACGATGGAAAAATGGGATACGCTGGAAAGTTTCTTCTTTGCAGAAACGTTGAAGTACTGTTATCTGTACTTTGCTCCTAAAGGCGTTTTCAATTTGGATAAATGCGTGCTGAATACAGAAGCGCATCCATTCTTCAAAACATGGAAGGATTAAGAAGTTTTCAATAGTCTACATAATAATAGAATAGAGAATGGAAATGAATGCTATATCAGGGATTCTGTTGATAGTGTTGGCAGGTTCATGTTCAGGTACTTTCTCGCTGCCTTTCAATCATAACAAGAAATGGAACTGGGAGAATAATTGGTTCGTCTGGAGTTTGGTCGCTCTGTTGATAGCTCCTTGGTTAGTTGTCGGTCTGACGGTTCCCGGTTTGCTTTCTTTATATTCGACCGAATGGGGAAGTACTTGTTTAGTTGCACTGTTTGGGGGTATTTGGGGATTGGGAGCTATCATGTTTGGCAAAGGCATTCATTACCTTGGTCTTTCACTTAGCTTACCGATTATGCAGGGATTAATAAATTCGATAGGGACCATTGTTCCGATTCTGTTGCGTGACCCTTGGGAATTGTTGCAGCCTTCCGGTATTAAAATAATGGTTGGGGTGGGAATCATGATTATCGGCATCGTTCTATTCTCTATTGCAGGTAAAAAGAAAGAAGAAAGCACACAGGCTAGAAACACTCATCCATTGTCGCATTTTAGGAAAGGTTTGTTCATTTGTTTGTTGGCAGGTGTTTTGGGACCTATGATTAATTTCGCGTTTGTTTACGGAATTCCTCTTCAGGAAAAAGCTGTTGCGTTGGGGGCTTCTCCTTTTTATGCTACCAATTCGGTATGGAGCGTAGCGTTGAGTGCAGGTTTTATAATGAATGGTTTGGAATGTGTCCATCTGTTCAGACGAGAAAAATCATGGGAACGGTACAAGTACAATCTTAACTCGGGATTGTTGTTTGCAGGGTTTGCCGGAGTAATCTGGTATTTAAGTATTATGTTTTATGGGATGGGCAGCAATATGATCGGTGCTATGGGAGCTTCTGTCGGTTGGGCGGTGATGCAATCCGTGGCAATTATAGTCGGAAATGTAGCCGGCATCCTTCATGGAGAATGGAAGAATGCTACAAAGGAGGCAATCTATCTGATGGTATTGGGATTAGTTGCTTTAATTATAGGCGTTATAATTATTGCATATTGATAGAAGAGGTACAGATCGTTTCTGGGATAACACCTTAAACAGAGTTGACGACGTTAGTATTAATTAAAAAATCAAGTAACATGAATTTGTTTGGAATGAAAAAACACCATTCCAGACTGATAGGGATGTTGGTATTACTACTGGCATGTAACCTTACTGTCTGGGCTCAAAGCACAACTGTAACAGGACGTGTCTCTGACGAAAAGGGAGAATTGCTTATTGGAGTGAGCGTTCAGGAAAAAGGTACGACTAACGGTACCATTACAGATACGAACGGTCAATATAATTTAAAACTGGCTGATAAAGATGCGGTACTTATTGTTTCTTATATCGGATACAAGCCACAAGAGGTAAAAGTCGGCAAAAAGAAAGTGCTCGATGTGATTCTCGCAGAAGATGTTTCTGCATTGGATGAAGTAGTAGTAGTGGCTTACGGAAATCAGCGAAAGGTTTCCGTAGTCGGTGCACAATCATCGATGAAAATGGATGATATCAAGATGCCTACAGCTAACTTGTCCGGTGCGATTGCAGGACGTCTTGCTGGTGTAGTAGCTGTGCAGCGTACGGGCGAGCCGGGACATGACGATGCTGGTATCTGGATTCGTGGTATCTCCACGTTTACCAATCAGAGTTCCAGTCCGCTGGTATTGGTTGATGGAGTGGAACGTAATTTCAATAACATTGACCCGGAAGACATTGAATCCTTTACTGTACTGAAAGATGCTTCAGCTACAGCAGTATATGGTGTGCGCGGTGCCAATGGAGTTATCATCGTGAAGACAAAACCTGGTAAGGTCGGAAAGCCGCAATTCAATGCAGACTATTATGAAGGTTTTGTGTCATTGACCAAACGTCCGAAGCTGGCTGATGCCTATACCTATATGGAAGCAGCCAATGAAGCAAGTATGGATACTTATGGTACACTGGCATATACACCTCAATATATCGAAGCTACCAAAAAGGCTAACAAACTGTTGCCTAACGACAATCCTACTATGTATAATCCATATTTGTATCCAAATGTAAACTGGATGGATGAACTGTTTAACGACTGGGGACATAACCGTCGTGTGAATATGAGTGTACGTGGTGGTGTGCCCAATGCGACTTATTATGTATCATTGAGCTACTATAATGAAAGAGGGCTGACTCGTACGGCACGTATGGAAAATTATGATGCTAATATGCGTTACGATCGCTACAATTATACAGCCAACTTGAACTTAAAGCCGACAGAAACAACAACCGTTGATTTGGGATTTAACGGATATTTATCCATGGGAAATTATCCGCAGGAGTCTTCCAGTAGTTTGTTTAGTGCGGCTATGACCATCAACCCGGTATATTTACCGCTGATTATGCCGGACAATTCGATTTCTGGCATTTCTACTAATGGCGGTTTCAGGAATCCGTATGCCGACCTTACTCGTCGTGGGTACACCAATGAAGCGAGAAATCAGTTGAATTCAAACATTCGCTTGACCCAGGATTTGGGTTTCTGGAAATGGAGCAAAGGTTTGACAGCCTCGGCTATGCTGGCTTTTGACGTATCCAACAATACGGACCTCAAATATCAGAAGCGGGAAGATACTTATTATTTTGCAGGAACGAAAGATGTTACCACTGGATTGTGGAATGATGATGTGTATGATGAGAATGGCGAATATCGTTTGAGCCGTACCTTTCAGGGCAGCAACGAGCTAAACTATGACAAGGCGTATAGCAGTTCACGGAGTACTTATTTCGAGGCTTCACTCAATTACGATCGTACTTTCGGTCTACATCGTGTAGGAGGATTGCTGCTTTACAATCAAAAAATTTACCGTGACAAGATTGACAATTTGGTTAATTCGTTGCCATACAAGCAACAAGGTATTGCCGCACGTGCTACCTACTCTTGGAATGATCGCTATTTCCTAGAGGCGAATGTCGGTTATAACGGTTCTGAGAACTTCAGCCCGGAAAAACGTTTCGGATTCTTCCCTGCTTTTGGGGTAGGATGGGCCATTTCTAACGAAGAATTCTGGGAATCATTACAGAAGTATGTGTCTTACTTCAAAATCCGCTATACTGATGGTTTGGTAGGTACGGATGCCGTTGCTGGCCGCCGTTTCATGTATCTGGGGCAAATGGCGGGTCAAGATGGCTATCGATTTGGGGAAAACAATTCTGCAGTTGGCGGTTGGGGATTTTCTAAATACGGTGTGAATGTAGGTTGGTCTACTTCCAGAAAACAAGACGTGGGCGTTGACCTAAAGTTTTTGAAAGATGCTCTTTCTGTTACGATCGATTTGTTTAAAGAACACCGCACGGATATCTTCCTGCAGCGTGCTACGATTCCTGACTACGCAGGATTCATCGATATGCCATACGGAAACTTGGGTGTTGTAGATAATAAAGGATTTGAAGCAACTTTGGAGTATACTCAGCAATTGGGAAAGAAGGTAGCTCTGACTGTTCGTGGTAACTTTGCATGGAATGAAGACAAGATTGTCGAGAATGACGATCCGGCTGTGAAGTATCCGTGGATGCAAAAACGTGGAACGAATGTGAATGGTCGTTGGGGATATGTTGCCGAAGGACTGTTCACAAGCGAAGATGAGATATTGGATCATGCTCGCCAGTTCGGTGAAGAGTATCCAGGACAGGTCTCTAAAGTAGGAGATATCAAGTATAAGGATATTAATGGTGATGGAGTGATCGACAGCTATGACGAATGCTGCATCGGTCAGGGGGATGTACCTAAGATGTACTACGGCTTCGGAGCCGATTTGCAAGTAGGTGATTTCTCTATTGGTGCTATATTCTCGGGTACGGCCAAGGCAGATCGTTGTTTAAGCGGTTTGGCCATCAATCCCTTCTCTGATACTTCGGGCATTTGTAACTTGTATGATAACATCACTGACAGATGGTCGGCAGACGACCCAACGAATGATAATGTATTCTATCCACGTCTTCACTTCGGGCAGACTGCTAATGAAAACAATCTGAAAACAAGTACTTGGTGGCAGAAGGATGTCAGTTTCTTGCGCCTGAAACAATTGACGATCGCCTACAACTTCCCAAAGAAGTTGATCAATAAAACGTTCCTGAAGAATGCACGTATATATGTGATGGGAACTAATCTGTTGACATTCTCTAAATTCAAACTGTGGGATCCGGAATTGAATACTAATAATGGAACATCCTATCCGAACTCACGTACCTATTCAATAGGAATAAATTTAGGCTTTTAACTTTAACCAAATTGAAATCAGATGAAAAATATATTTAAACTAGGGATTTGGGTACTTGTCATGATGACAGGACTCAGTTCATGTGATGACTTTTTTGATACTATTCCAGGCGTGCAATATGACTTGGAAGGAACGTTCTCTAACCGGCAGAAAACCGAACAGTTTCTGAATAATGTCTACAGCTACGTGCCTGATGAAACGATGGAACGTAATCCACTGGGTAGAGGAGGCATTTGGACAGGAGGTTCGATAGAAGGAGATATTACTTGGGATAACATTGCGAACCATTGGGGAGCGGGTACGGTATATGCCAATGGGTCATGGATTAACTATTGGTTTATCGAATATTATAAAGCGATAGCGAAAGCTAGTACGTTCATAGCCAATGTGGACAAATGTGCGGATGCTAGTACCAACGACCGTTTGTTGTGGAAGGCGCAGGCAAGAGCTTTGAGAGCTTATTATTATTTTCTGTTGTTTCGTTCCTATGGTCCTGTTGTCTTGTTGGGTGAAGAGTCCATTCCGTTGGATGCTCCGTTGGATGAATTGTTGAAGGAACGTAGTTCGGTAGACGAATGTGTAGACTTTATTGTCGAAGAGTTTGACAAGGCTGCGGCAGACTTACCTGCAAAATACAGTGCCGGTAACTTGGGGCGTATGGATAAAGGTAGTTGTAAGGCATTCAAGGCAAAACTGTTGTTGTATGCTGCCAGTCCGTTGTTCAACTGCAACTCGGATTATGTAAATATAGTAAATACGGACGGCAAGCAACTCTTCCCACAGGATGCTTCGAAAGAGGCAGAGAAGTGGGAAAGAGCCCGTGCTGCATACGAAGAATTCTTCAGAGATTTTGTGCCCACTTATTATAGCTTGCATTATGTAACAACCACTGATGGAAAGAAGGACTTCTACGAATCGTACCGTCAGGCAACTTCAGGAACGAACTATACGAATAATCAAGAACAGATTTTCATCCGGTTGGTAGACCATAACCTTCATGCTTATGAAACCACACCGTATCATAAAGGGGCAAACGATCAGAATATCCGTGGCGGTTTAGGATTTGGTACAACACAGGAGATGGTAGACTTATTCTTCACCGATAAGGGAATCCGTATTGTAGACGATCCTGATTATCAGAAGTATGAATATACAGGTGTTCCTTCTAAGGAATGTTACGGTGCCTTGGAAGATTTCAATGACCCGGTAGTACCCGAACGGAATTACTTCAAGGCCAATGATAACCTGACCCTGAAACAATGGGCCAATCGTGAACCCCGTTTTTATGCGAATGTAACGTTCAATGGTTCTACTTGGCTGAACACGACTACTAACGATGGTGAATTTACGACCGAATTGTATTTGAATGGTAACTCCGGTTTGAATGCTGCCGGTCACGATGCTCCTTATGAAGGATATGGTATCCGCAAGACAGCTTCCAAAGGCGGATGGTTGCAGGAAAGCAAACATTGCAGTACCTTGCTTCGTCTTGCCGATATGTATTTGGGATATGCTGAGGCATTGAGCGCCTGCGGGAAGTATGATGAAGCCATGAAGAATGTTAACGAAGTGCGTGCGCGTGCCGGTATTCCGGGATATGGCAATAAAGGTGGTAAGGATGTCAATGGAAAAGACTACATCACCTATCCGGAAAACCGTGCGGATGTAGACAAGCGTATCCGTCGGGAACGTTTGATTGAGTTGGCGTATGAGTGGAATCACTTCTTCGACGTTCGTCGTTGGAAGGTTGCCGATATGGCAGTGGGTGACGATTGGATTTATCCGTCCTATCATAAAGGTGGCGAAGGCGGCGCTATTTACGGTATGAACTTTAAGGCAGATCCTCCTCAGTTCTTCGAGAAAATAGTAACAGATACCCGTGTGTTTGACAAGAGACACTATTTCTTCCCGATACCAGATGCCGACATCCGTCGTAATCCGAAGATGGTGCAAAATTACGGATGGGCTACTGCCGAACCAATAGAATAATTAAAGATAGACAAGCATGAAAAGAATGAGATTATATAATGTGACGAAGTGGTTGCTTGTAGCATGTCTGTCATTGCCTTGTGTGCTCGCAGGTTGTTCGGGCGACGATGATGAGAGTGAAGTAGGGGGCGGAGGATTCGCCTCCCCCTACTGGCCTTTGCAATCAGGAAACTCGAATATGCCTTCCAGCGGAACACTGGTTGCCCAATATTCGGATTCTCCGGCAAATGCGGGAATTGGTAATTTGGCTGATGGAAATACGGATACGAGATTTCAGACTCCTCACACCAGTTTTTATATTACTTGGAATGGAAACAGTAACGTGGCCGTAAAGTCCTATTCGCTAACTTCCGCTGCCGATGCGGAAGAGCAAGATCCTCGTACGTGGACACTGTCGGGTTCGAAGGATGCTAAAAGTTGGGTAGTCATTGACGAACAAGAAAATCAATCATTCACTACCCGGAAAGAAACAAAGTCTTACCAGGTGGATAACAACGTAGAATACCGTTATTATAAGTTATCTATTCAGGATAACAATGGAGGAACGTCTACGCAGATAGCCGAATGGACGCTTTCCGCAGCTGTTTTCATTGGTAATATTGATGACTTGATGGTGTACTCCATCGGAGATACCTATACGCCGGTTACTCCGATGGGAACACTGCATGTGAATGACCGGACGGCAACTGAAACTCAGTTGGCATGGTTGAAAGACGCAGGTAAGCAACCGGACTCCTTTGCCGGTTTATCATGGAGCACATTCTCTGTGGGAACTTTGTATCCCTCTGGTGATCCGAAACCGGCGGATGTCAATCAGCATTTGATTGGTGATTGTTGTGCTTGTGCGGTGATGGCATCTATCGCTTACCTTTTTCCTAAATATATAAAGAGTATGATCAAGGATAACGGAGGTAGTACGTATACAGTGACGTTATACGATCCCAAAGGGGAAACGGTGGAAATTGGTGTGGACAACTACTTCGTGGCGGATGGCAATAAATTAGGAGCATGCTCGGGTAAAAGTGACCAGGTCACTTGGGCCACGGTGTTAGAGAAAGCCGTGATGAAATGGAAGCAGGTATACGTCGGCACGTCTGATATAGGTGGCATTGGTACGGAATATGTATCTGCTATTTTCACAGGCAACGGAAGTAGCTTTGCGTTTAGCACGGGAAGGTTGTCTGCGACAGACCTCCAACGGGCGGTTATGGTGTCACTGCAACAGCGGAAGATCGTGATTGGCGGTTTCTCGCAGAATGGAGTTGCTGCTGACGGCACGAAGCAGACCACTAGCGGACACGCTTATTCGTTCTTTCCTCCCAAGAGTGATTCTTATCTGTTTACGATGCGTAATCCGTGGGGAATGCTGCCTTCAGACACAGGATACACGACGGAACTGAAAGACGATGGTTTGCTGAATATCTCGGATGACGGAAGGATTCCACAGTTAATTGACCTGCGAATTTGTGACCCGGGAGCAGCGAAAGGATATGCCGTAAACGGTAATCTGGAACCTTATACACCGCCTTTTTATGCGTCGGCTCCTATGAGAGTGGCTAGCTATATATTACAGTCCGGAGCACAGGACTAGTTGACCTTATAATTATTAATTAATATCAAAGATTCTGATTATGAAAAAGTATACTTATATATTAATGGCGTTGTGTCTGACTTTGTCTGGTTGTGGCATGACCGATGTTTGGAAAGATTGGGAGAATGAGGGACAAATGAGTGACGACCGCTTGCGCCCTTCGGAAGTGAAAACATTGTTGTGTTCAGCTGATGGCTGGAAAATGTCTTATGAGGGAACAAACTTTTATCTGCAATTCGATAAAAACGGAACTGTAACGATGAACACAGACAAAAGTATATTGAAGTCTGAGGTCGTGACGGACTATCATTTGAATTATCAGGGTGAGAAAATCATATTGCTTACTTTGACCGGTGGTGGAGCGTTGCAATATTTGAAGGCGAACCATGAAACGACTCTTGTCATTACATCTTATTCCGATTCGCAAATTGTGGCAATAGGACAAGCTAATGGAGGTAAAATGGATTTGGATTCTACTACAAATGCGGCAATGGAAGCAAACAAAGAGCAGAAAAAAGACGCCCTACGTAAGCTGGAAGGATTGGAGAACATAGCTAGTGGTGCATTGCGTGTCAAGGGCGGAGATATCGTGGCTTATTATTCTATAAGTTCTGATGAAGATAATAATTGGACACTGCAAACGGTGACGATAGAAGGTGGAACGGTAATGCGTAATGATTATCCGGTGAGCGTGAATAATGATGATGCAAATAGAGGTACATTGACTATAAACGGGCTGAATATAGACGGATACGATATCAGAGCGATCACTTATGACTATGACAATTATCAGGAGACGACTGTAGACAATGAAAATCTGTCCATTGATTTTAGTGCGGGTTCCGAAGTAGTCAATGCTTATAACGGCTCTTGGTCTACGCATGTGGTTGACAGGGAGAATATTTGTGCGGACATGAAAGGTATGTTGTCTCAAATTGAATTTGACGATCGTTCCCCGAGACATATTGTTATCTGCCCGGGATCTACCGGTGAAGGACAATGGCATTATGTCTTCTTCATTGTAAATGCAACGGCAGACAATACAACGGGACGTGTTCTTCTGAAAAATCCGGGTACAGAACTTTTATTTGGTGGCTACGGTAATGATGTTGCGTTGGCACAAAGTAACTTTGCTTCTTTCCTGAAATGCTGTTTCTCTGAGAAAGGTGTTTGGATGTGGAAGAAAGATTCATATATCTATGTTATCAGTCCTACTTCTGATGATTGGTTTAGAATGTAGTAATGATTTGGTGATTATGGACTACAATATCTTAATAAATATATCATGAATAAACAGAAACTACTGTCTATCACAATGACCCTGCTATTGGGAGTCTCTTCTGTTTTTGCACAAAAGCAACCGGTGGATTACGTGAATCCTCTGATGGGAACCGCCTCCAAAATTTCGCTCTCCAACGGAAATACTTATCCTGCCATCGCACTTCCCTGGGGGATGAACTTCTGGATGCCGCAGACCGGAAAGATGGGCGACGGCTGGGCTTACACGTATGCTTCTGACAAAATCAGAGGTTTCAAGCAGACCCATCAGCCCAGTCCCTGGATCAATGACTACGGACAGTTCTCCATCATGCCGATGACCAAACAACTGAAGATAGATCAGGACAGCCGTGCTTCCTGGTTTTCGCACAAGGCGGAGAAAGCAACTCCCTATTATTATAGCGTTTATCTGTCAGAGTATAACATGACAACGGAAATTGCCCCGACAGAGCGTTGTGCATACTTCCGTTTCACGTTCCCTGAAGCATCCGATGCTTATGTGGTAATAGATGCCTTCGACCGGGGTTCGTATGTGAAAGTGATTCCTGAGGAAAATAAGATTATAGGTTATACGACACGCAATAGTGGCGGTGTTCCACAAAACTTCAAGAACTACTTTGTGATAGAGTTCGACAAGCCTTTTACTTTCAATAAAGTGTGGGCCGACTATCATTTAGTGGAAACACATCTTGAATTACAGTCCAATCATGTAGGTGCTGCCATCGGTTTTTCGACAAAGAAAGGCGAGCAGGTGCATGCCAAAGTAGCTTCCTCATTCATCAGCCCCGAACAGGCGGAACTGAATCTGAAAGAAATCGGAAACAAGACTTTCGAACAGACCAGGGAAGCCGGACGTAAGGCTTGGAACGATGTGCTGGGACGTATCAAAGTCGAGGATGACGATGAAAACCGTATGCGTACTTTCTATTCTTGTCTGTATCGTTCGGTATTATTCCCCCGTATATTCCATGAAGTGAATGCGAAGGGTGAAACCGTACATTACAGTCCTTATAACGGTGAAATCCGTCCGGGCTATATGTTTACCGATACCGGATTCTGGGATACATTCCGTTGCCTGTTCCCCTTCGTCAATCTGGTATATCCTTCGATGGGCGAGAAGATGCAGGAAGGATTGTTGAATACATACCTTGAAAGCGGATTCTTCCCCGAATGGGCAAGTCCGGGACATCGTGGTTGTATGGTCGGAAACAATTCGGCTTCTGTAGTGGCAGATGCTTTCATGAAGAACGTGACCAAGGCAGATGCAGAGAAAATGTATGAAGGTTTGCTCAAGGGAGCCAACAGTGTACACCCGAGAGTTTCTACAACAGGACGTCGTGGATACGAATATTATAATAAACTGGGCTATGTACCTTACGATGTGAAGATTAACGAGAATGCTGCCCGTACGCTGGAGTATGCATATGATGACTGGTGCATCTACCGTATGGGTGAAAAGTTAGGCCGTCCGGCGGAAGAACTGGAAGTTTATAAGAAAAGAAGCCAGAACTATCGCAACCTGTTCGATCCGGAGACTAAACTGATGCGCGGAAAGAATGCTGATGGAACTTTCCAGACTCCTTTCAACCCGTTCAAATGGGGGGATGCCTTTACCGAAGGAAACAGCTGGCACTATACGTGGTCTGTATTCCATGATGTACAGGGGCTGGCCGATTTGATGGGCGGAAGAAAGATGTTTGTCAGCATGCTCGATTCAGTATTCAACCTTCCACCGATATTTGATGATAGCTATTATGGAGGCGTGATTCATGAAATCCGTGAAATGGAGATTGCTAACATGGGGAACTATGCGCACGGCAACCAGCCTATCCAGCACATGATTTACTTGTATAACTATGCAGGCGAACCCTGGAAAGCCCAGTACTGGCTGCGTGAAGTGATGAACCGCCTTTACTTTGCCACTCCCGACGGCTATTGCGGCGATGAAGACAACGGACAGACTTCTGCCTGGTACGTGTTTACCGCTTTGGGGTTCTATCCGGTATGTCCGGGCAGCAATGAGTACGTGATGGGTGCTCCTTATTTCAAGAAAGCGACGATCACACTGGAGAACGGCAAGAAACTGGAAATCTCCGCTCCCAAGAACAGTGATGACAATCGTTACATCCGTTCGCTGAACTATAACGGCAAGAACTATACAAAGAATTACCTGAATCACTTCGACTTGCTGAAAGGCGGACATCTGGTATTTGATATGGATAATAAACCGAATAAAGGAAGAGGTATTAACGAATCCGATTTCCCCTATTCCTTCTCTCGTGATAAAAAATAAGCAGGTATGAATAAGATGAAAAAGAAAGTATTGATGATGACTATGGCGGCGGCAACCTTGTCTGCCGTAGCTCAGCAACCGGTAGATTACGTTAATCCGATTATCGGAACCAATGGTATGGGGCATACTTTTCCCGGTGCCTGTACACCTTTCGGATGGGTACAATTGAGTCCGGACACAGATACAATACCACATAATATAAACGGTGCATATCAGAAAAACGCTTATGAGTATTGTGCCGGTTACCAGTATCGGGACAAGACCATTGTCGGTTTCAGTCACACCCACCTCAGCGGTACGGGACATTCGGACTTGGGAGATATCCTGCTGATGCCTGCTGTCGGTGATCTGAAGCTGAACCCCGGACGGGCGGATCATCCGGAAGAAGGATACCGTTCGCGTTTCAGTCATGCCACCGAAAAAGCAACTCCCGGATATTATGAGGTAATGCTGGACGACTATGGCATTAAAGCTCAGATGACTGCCACGCAGCGGGTCGGTGTACATAAATATACGTTCCCGAAAGGAAAAGACGGTCATTTGATTCTGGACTTGGTGCATGGTATCTATAATTATGACGGCAAAGTATTGTGGGCAAACCTGCGGGTGGAAAATGATACATTACTGACAGGATATCGTATCACTAACGGATGGGCACGCACGAATTATACCTATTTTGCTATTTCCTTGTCACAGCCAATCAAGGACTACGGTTATAAGGATAAGCAAAAGGTACTGTACAACGGATTCTGGCGTCGCTTCAACATGGAAAAGAATTTTCCCGAAATCACCGGACGTAAGATTGTTGCCTATTTCAACTTCGATACGGCTGAGGACCCGGAACTGGTTGTGAAAGTAGCGCTTTCGGCAGTCAGTACGGAGGGGGCTGTTAAAAATCTCCGTGCCGAAGCTTCCGGAAAAAGCTTTGAACAGCT
>CEAF01048867.1_pt1 | contig 17452 bp, 23 predicted proteins | sample 557431 | NCBI WGS metagenome assembly CEAF01 (sample SAMEA3182068, study PRJEB8094) | gut metagenome | biome: human; feature: gut; material: Stool; isolation source: human stools | place: Canada | collected 2013-11-18 | reverse complement strand
GTGCTGGAACTGGACTACAAGACGATTTGCGGGCGGACGAAATCAGACGACGGCGCGGCGGACGTGGTGCTGGCGGACGTTCCGGCGGAAGAGGATGACGCGGGGTGATGTGAATGCGCAAGAGCGAGAAGGAAGCCCTGCAAGCCATGCTGGATGATGAGCAGGAGACCATCAAGGCACTGGAAAAGGCGTACCAGCGGGCGATTCGGCGCATTGACAACCACATCCGCATCCTCGAAAGCGACGAGATGACGCAATCGAAAATCTACCAGAAGCGCTATCAGGAGGCGATGAAAGCCCAAATCAGCGCCGCGCTGGACGAACTGCACAAGAAAAGCAATCAGACCATCGAAGAATACCTGACGCGCAGCTACCAGCACGGCTACGTCGGCACAATGTACAGCCTGCACAAGCAAGGGATGCCCATCCTTGCGCCGATTGACCAGCGTGCCGTCACCCGCGCCGTCCGCACGGACAGCAAGCTCAGCGGGCGGCTGTACGGTGAACTCGGCGTGGATATGCAGAAGCTGAAGAAGACCATCCGCCGGGAGATTTCCATCGGCATCTCCATCGGCAGCGACTACAACATGATTGCACGTCAGGTGCAGATTTCTTCCGGCATTCCGCTCAAACGCGCGAAGACCATCGTCCGCACCGAAGGACACCGCATTCAGCAGCAATCCGCCGATGACGCACGCAACGCCGCCAAGGGTCAAGGCTGCCAAGTCGTCAAGCAGTGGGATGCAGTGCTGGACGGCAACACGCGCACGGATCACCGCATCCTTGACGGGCAGATTCGCGAAGTCGGCGAGCCGTTCGAGATAGACGGCAAGAAAGCGGAGTACCCCGGCGCATTCGGGCGCCCCGAAGAGGACTGCAACTGCCGCTGCGTCGCGCTGACAAGGGCGAAGTGGGTGCTGGACGCGGACGAGTTGCAGACCATGAAGGACAGGGCGAAGTTCTTCGGGCTGGACAAGGCGGAGGGGTTCAGGGAGTTTGAGGAGAAGTATCTGAAAGCGGAAAAGGTGTTGAATAAGCAGCGCAAAGGTGGTATAATTCAGATGGATTTGCAGTTCTTTGCAAATTCCGCCGAAAAAGATTTGCAGCGGCAAAAAACTTCTTCTATCCGAAAGTCATTGGAAACGTTTGACCAGCGGATTGTAGAGCATTGGCATAAGATTGAGCATCCCGAAGAGCATGTGCCAAATTGGGATGAAAGAGACCCGCGTGAGCAAGAAGGACTAAAAAAGCATTGGTATAAGGAAATCACTAATTTCCGTGAATCAAGGGCGCGCAGAATTGCAGAATTAAAGAGAAGAGGTGAATACGATGAATGAAAGTACATTGAAGTATATCCTTGCCCGCGTCATTGACAATGCCAATGAGACGATGAACGAGGCAAGGGAAAACCCCGATGATGCCTTCTACAAGGGGAAGCGCCTTGCGTATTACGAAGTGCTGGACACCATCAAGAACACGCTGCTGAATGAAGGAATCCCGCTGGATGATTTGGGGCTGAATGTGGAATTGGAGCGGAAATTCCTTTAATAGGGCGTGCGCTTTCGGAGAGGTGAAGTAGCGTGAAATATAAGGAATATGACATTCCGAACACCGAAGAAATTGAAAAATTTCGGAAAATGACGCGAGAAGAACGCGATGCACTTCTTAAAAAGCTGCTGGAAGAGGACAGAAAACAAGCCAGCGAAGGAGAAAAACGGTAGAAAGCACCCTGCCCCCCCGCAAGGTGCTTTTTTGATACGTTGAAAGGAGTGCGTAAACGTGACCATGACCAGAGAAGAACGAATCCAGCAAATCAGGGACTGCGGGCAGACCATCACCGAGAAGGCAGAAAGCATCTACGGGGATTATGCCTGCCCGACGAACTTGCAGGTGGTCATTACTATGAAGGCGAATGAGCTGCCGAGCATCACCGTGAATCGGGAGTTTTTCAGCGACATCATGATGGAACGCAATGGTGGGCATATCCAGTAACCGGCTTTGAATCATCTTTGAACCTTGTTTGAAACTAAAAATTGCAAGTTGCAAAGAGAAATTGCAACTTGCAATCAACATAATCCGCGAAAAGCAGCCGCACACCTCGTGCAGGCTGTTTTTTCATACAATAATTCCGAAAAGGAGTGGTATCATGGACATCTCTACCATGGGCACGGTGCTGGCGATTGTCGTCATCACCTACCTGATTGGCCTGCTCTGCAAGAGCATCGGCAGCATCCGCGATGAGCTGATTCCGGTCATCGTGGGCGCGGCGGGCGGCGTGCTGGGCATCGTGGGCATGTACGTCATCCCGGATTTCCCGGCGAAGGACGTGCTGAATGCGCTCGCGGTCGGCATCGTGTCGGGGCTCGCCTCGACGGGCGTGAATCAGGTGTATAAACAGCTCGTCAAAGCGGAAATTGACCCCGGTGGTGATTGACGATGGCTTCAAAAACGGTCAGCGCGGCGGAGGTTGTCGCCCTCTTCCGCCGCGCGCTGGCGGAAAAATGGGGGTACATCTGGGGCGGCACGGGGCAGATTCACACGCAGCGTGCGCAGGACAGCGCCACCCGCGCGCAGACGATACGCTACGGGCAGCAGTGGGTCGGGCGGCGCGTTGCGGACTGCTCCGGGCTGTTCTACTGGGCATATAAGCAGCTGGGCGGGTATATGTACCACGGCAGCAACACCATGTGGCGCAAGTACGCCGCCGCCAAGGGCGCATTGCAGGGCGGCAAGCGCACCGATGGTCAGCCGCTCAAGCCCGGCACGGCGGTGTTCCTCACCAAGGGCAGCGACCGCCACCACGTCGGGCTGTACGTCGGCGATGGCAAGGTCATCGAGGCAAAAGGCACGGCTTATGGTGTGGTCGAGAGCAAAATCACCCGCTGGAACGAGTGGGCGGAGCTGACCGGCACGTCTTACGCTGCTGATACGCCTGATTCGCCCGCTGACACGCCTGCCGCGCCCAACACGACCGAGAACCCGGCGGATGCGCAGGGCGGCGCAAGCCCCCTTCTCGTCCTCAGGAACGGCAGCAGAGGAACGCAAGTCAAAGTTCTGCAATACCTGCTGATTGACGCAGGATTCGACTGCGGCAAGGTGGACGGCATCGTCGGCAGGAACACCATCGCCGCCGTCAAGGCATTCCAGACCGCGCACAGTTTGACCGCGGATGGCATCGTCGGCGCGAAGACGTGGGCGAAGCTGCTCCAATAACGGCAATCAGGCGCACCTGACGCAAGAGCGGGTGCGCCTTTGCAATTCTCTCGTCGGAGGCGACGTAAAACACCGACCGCCCACGGGATGCGACCCCGTAGATAAGCGTAGGGCGGTGGAAGGAGAAACACATGACGCTTGCAGAGATTCTCAAACAGAACGGCGTTGCGGAGGACACCATTCGCACCATCCAGAACGACATGAAAACCGCCAAGCTCTTCACCACCGGCGAGGAGAACGCGGATATTCGCCTCGGAAAGCTCAAAGGAGAACACGAAAGCGTTCGCCAGCAGCTTGAAGCGGCGCAGCAGAAGATTGCCGCCCTCGAAGCCGACAAGGCAGAACACAGCGGCAGCCAAGAGAAGATGGACGAGATGCACAGGCAGCTTGAAGCGGCACAGGCGGCCCTGCAAAAGAGCCGCATGGATGCTGCTATCCACATTGCCCTCATGCGCGGTGGCGCAAGCGACATCGACTACATGACGTGGGTACTCCAGCAAAAAGGGGACGCCCTGACACTGGACGACAAGGGGAACATCGACGGATGGGAGAACACCCTTGCCAGTTTGAAGAAAAAGTACCCGAACCAGTTTGAAGCCAGCGGCAAGAAGAACATCATCGAGAACCGTCTGCCGGATCAGGAGGGACACGCGCCGCTCAGCCGGAGCGAGATTCTCAAGAAACCATACGCAGAGCGGCAGAAGATTTTCGAGGAGAACCCGGAAGCCTTCCGCGCGGCGATGGCGGCGGAGAAATGACACCATTTTGTTGACATTAACAAAATGGCACAGACCATTTTCGTGAGGTCACGAAAATGATAATGAGGAGGAAAAAATAAATGGCAGTTACCAAGCTGAACAACCTGATTAACCCCGAAGTAATGGGCGCGATGATTGGCGCGAAGATTGACGCGCAGCTGAAGCTGACCCCCTATGCGAAGGTGGACACGACGCTCGTCGGTGTTCCGGGCGACACGAAGACCGTGCCGAGCTGGAACTACATCGGCGACGCGGAGGACGTGGCAGAAGGCGCAGAGGTGGGTCTCAGCACCCTGACGGCTTCCTCGACTACCTTCACCATCAAGAAGGCGATGAAGGCGGTCGGCATCACGCAGGAAGCCGTCAACAGCGGCCTGGGCAACCCCATTGCGCAGGCAGAAACCCAGCTCGCAAAGGCGATTGCGGGCAAGGTGGACAACGACGTGCTGGACGCGGTGTACACGGGCAAGAACGTCTACGCGGCTTCCACCCTCGCGGCGATTGCCTACGGCGGACTGGTGGACGCGATTGCCAAGTTCGAGGACGAGGAGGACGGCATCGACAAGGTGATTTTCATCCACCCGGCGCAGGAGGCGACGCTGCTCAAGGACAGCGACTTCCTTTCTGCCGACAAGTTCACGGCAGGCGTGGCGGTGAACGGCGCGATTGGCAAGATTGCGGGCGCGTGGGTGAAAAAGTCGAAGAAGGTGCGCCTTGTGACCCACGAGAAGAACGAATCCGGCGATGTGACCATCGACGCGGCGAACCTTGCCGAATATCAGGCGAAGGTTGACCCGTCGGTGGAGCTGGCGGCGGGCGACAAGGTGAAGGCGGTCGCGGCGGCGTCGCAGTATTACGTCTGCCCGATTATCAAACTCGAACCCGATTCCCCCGAAACCGAGTACACCGAGGACGAGCTGCCCGCCGTGACCATCTTCCTCAAAAAGGACATTCAGGTGGACGCGGAATGGCTGCCGAAGAAGCAGCAGACCGACGTGACGGCAGCGAAATATTACGGCGTGGCGCTGACCAACAGCGCGAAGGTCGTGCTGGCGAAGTTCAAGAAGTGATGAAAGGAGGGGGCAAGTGTCATGCTGATGACGGTGGAGGAGCTGCGGAAGCAAATCACCACAGATGCAGATGACGCGCTGCTGGCGGCGAAACTGCGCGGCTTTGAGCTGCTGATTCGCGCCTACACGAACAACAACTTCCAGCGCAGGAGCGAACGCTGGACGGGTGACGTCGTGGGACGCACCTTTATGGGGGAAGCGCTTGTCCCCTTCTCCGTCGGCGATACGGTGCAGGTGACATTCTCCCTGTATAATGACGGGCTGTATACCGTCGAAAGCGCGGATGAACTCGCCTTCACGGTCTCAGAGCGTGGATTGAAGGACGAAATCGACGTGACGGCGACGCTCGTGCGCTATCCGGACGATGTGAAGATGGGCGTCGTGAACCTGCTGAAGTGGGAACTGGACAATCGAAACAAGGTCGGCGTGGCATCGGAGACGATTTCCCGCCACGCCGTCACCTACTTCGACCTGACGGGCGAGAACGCCGTCATGGGCTTCCCCAAGGCGCTCATGGGCTTCCTCACGCCTTACATGAAGGCGAGGTTCGGGCAAGGAGTGGACAAGGTATGAAGGGCATCGGCGGCAACGTGACAGCCATCATCCAGACCAGCGCGACAACGACAAACGAAATCGGCGAACAGGTGCAGGCATGGATGGACGCGGCGACGCTGAACGGATGGCTCGACCTATCCGGCGGCGATTCCAAATATACCGTCTACAATGCCAAGGTGCAGGAAAGCACCCATGTCTTTGTGGCAGACTATCAGGCGCTTCCGGCGGACATCACGACGGAAAACAGCCGACTGATCTGCAACGGCAAGCGCTATGACGTGCTGCTGATTGACAACCCGATGGAAATGCAGAATGGGTCGCAACTCGAAATCTATCTGAAGTTCACGGGGGGACAATGACATGTCTGTGCGCTTTGAGGATTACAGCATCAGGGTCACGGATGCGCTTGACGGGGCGGCAGAGCGTTTCCTGCGGGAAGCCGCCTTCGAGGTGGAGGCACAAACCAAACGCACCACGCCGACAAAGAAAACGCAGCTCAAAGGTTCGTGGGCTTCTGACGTAAACACAGACGCGAAGGTCGCACAAATTGGTAGTCCTTTGGAAGAATCCTTCTGGAATGAGTTCGGAACGGGTTCGTATGCCATCCACGGCGACGGGCGCAAAGGCTGGTGGGTGTATATCGAGGGACAAAGCCGAGGGGCGAAAAATTCCAAGGTATATAACAGCCAGCAGGAGGCAGAGGAAGCCGCCGAATTCCTGCGGAAGGTGAAGGGCTTGCCTGCGGTTGTGTCCAACGGCGAACCGCCACAGCGAACGCTGGAAAACGCATTCGCCGCAAAGAAAAACGCCATTATCCGGATGGCAGAAAACATTTTGAAGGGGATGGGCTGACGTGTCGAAAGAAGTGCTAAAAATCATCGGGGACGCCATGAAAACGCTCGGCATCCCCTACGCCTTCGGCGTGTACAACAAAAAGCCCCTCCCGACCATGTATTTTGTCGGAGAGTATTCCGAAATTCAAGGGTTCACCGAGGACGGCTTGCAGGAAGCAACGGTCATGCTGACCGGGTATTCTCGCGGGTCGTGCATTGAGCTTTTCGATGCAAGAGAAGAAATCGAGCGGCATTTCAGCCGCTACGGGCTGACAACCATCACCCCCAGCGGTTCGGGGGTGGCTATCATGTACGCGAATACGCTTGTAATTCCGACGGGTGACGCAGAGTTCAAGCGCATCCAAGTGAATTTGCAAGTCAAAGAATGGAGAGTGGAATAATGGCTAAGGAAGGCAAGTCCGGCGTGAGCGCAAACACGCCGAAAAACATTCTGTTCGGCGCTGGTACGATTCACCGGGGGCTGAAGTACGAGGGCGCGGCGTGGAATTTCGCCGATTCGCTTGTCGGCGCTACGTCCGGCGGCTCGAAGTTCAGTATCAAACCGGAGATTACCAAGGTGGAAGTGGACGGCGTTCATGTCGCCACCAAGGGGCTGAACAAGAAGACGGGCGGCGAAGCTACGATGGAGATCAACTTCATTGAGCTGACCAAGGACATCATCAAGGCGTCTACGCTTGGCACGGATGGCACGGCAACGGATACGACCTATGACCTGATTGAGGACAAGGCGGACATTGCGGCAGGCGACTACTGGGAAAATATCGCCTTTGTCGGAAAGACGCTTGACGGCGATGACATCATTGCCATCATGGACAATGCGCTCTGCACGTCCGGCATGGAAGCCGACAACAAGGACAAGACGGGAACGGTCGGAACGTACACGTTCGAGTGCAACGCCGAACTGGGCAGCGACGGCGACACGCTGCCGTGGCATATCTACTACCCCAAGGCATCCTGATAACATACCGGGGAGCGGCTTGACAGCCCTCCCCCATTCTTTTATAGGAGGGTTGACAAATGGACGAAAAGACGCTTACTCTGCGCAAGCTGTGTGCGGATGACATGTTTTTCATGATGCGCCTGCTCTCCAAGATTGGTGTGCAGGACATCAAACGCTGCTTTGTGGCTGCGAATGTGGCAAACGCGCTGAAGGGCGGCGAGGACGTGGAAGGCGTGGGCATGAACGTCGCGCTGGAACTGGCGGGGCTGCTGCTGGAAAAGCTGCCGGATTGCAAGGGCGAAATCTATGCGCTGCTGGCTGATCTCTCCGGCACGAAGGCGGAAGAAATCGCCGCGCTGGACATGGGAACGTTCACCAACGCGGTTCTTGACCTCGTGACGGCGGAGGATTTCCGTGATTTTTTTACGGCTGTTATGAAGCGCTTCAAGCGGGAGAAGTAAAGTTCTGGGACATGCTTTTCCGTCGCTATGCGAACCCGACGCCACTCATGGACGGGATGCTGCGGCGCGGCAGACTTGCCGATTTCGTGCGCGAGTGCATCGAGATGCACAACACGGACGAAGAAGAAAAGCTCATCTGGGAAGTGTGGCTGCATAAGTGCTGGGACAAATCCTTCCCGGAGTTCAGACAAAGCCTCGGAATCGCAAAAGACACGCACACCGAAGCACCGACGAAAAAGGAATTGGAGGACACCGTGAGGCAGTCGGCGGAAATGCTGGCAGCCTTCAACCCTTTTGACGAGATGAACGGCGATGGGGCTATTCCGGCTGCTGGGGAAAATCAGCATTGATAAACAGGCACGCGCTGCGCGGAAATACAAGGTAAAGCTGCACGGCTCATACACAAAGGCAGGTGAAACACATTGAATATATTTCAGCTTTTCGGAGAAATTGCTATTGATAATAGCAAAGCGAACGAACAGATTGACAAAACAACCAAGGGCGCAAAGAGACTGGCATCGACAATGAAATCCGCCTTTGCGACGGCTGGAAAAGCGGCGGTAAAGGCGGGAAAGGTCATTGTAGCGGGTGTCGCGGCTGGCACGGCGGCGATGGGAAAGCTGGTGAAGTCCGCGCTGGACGGCTATGCGGACTATGAGCAGCTGGAAGGCGGTGTCAAAAAGCTATTCGGCAAGGACGCGCAGAAGCTCGTCATGGAATACGCTAAGAACGCCTACAAGACGGCAGGATTGAGCGCGAACGAGTACATGGACACGGTGACTTCCTTCTCTGCCAGCCTGATTTCTTCGTTGGGCAATGACACCGTGGCGGCGGCAAAGTATGCAGACATCGCCATCGCTGACATGGCGGACAACGCTAACACCTTCGGAACGTCCATGGAGGATATTCAGAACGCTTATAAGGGGTTCAGCAAGCAGAACTACACCATGCTGGACAACTTGAAGCTGGGCTACGGCGGCACACAAAAGGAAATGGAGCGGCTGCTGACGGATGCGTCGAAGCTCTCCGGCGTGAAGTACGACATCAGCAACTTCTCGGACATCATCGCAGCCATCCACGTCATCCAGGAAAGCCAGAATATTGCTGGGACGACGGCGAAGGAAGCCTCGACGACCATCTCCGGCTCTATCGGCTCGGTCAAGGCGGCGTGGGCGAACCTGCTCTCCGGCTTAGCGGACGGCAATCAGGACATTGACCAGCTTGTCGGCAATCTGTCCGACAGCGTAATGACCGCGGTGGACAACATCGTCCCGCGCTTGCAGACGATGGCGCCACGCATGGTGCAGGCGGTGCAGACGCTCGTTTCGACGCTTGCGCCACAATTGCCGGGCATCATCAACTCGGTGCTGCCTGCCATGATTGAAGCGGCGACAACGCTCATCACCGGGCTTGCGGACGTGCTGCCGGATGTGATGGGCATCATCATCGACCAGCTTCCGACCATTTTCAACCAAATCGGCGGGGCAATCCAGAAACTCTTCCCTTCGCTCGTCAAGACGTTCAAGAATCTCATCGGCAAGATTGATTTCAAGGGGCTTGGACAAGCCATCGGCAGCGGGCTGAAATCCATCGTGATGAATCTACCGCAGATTCTCTCGGACATTGGGAACGCCATCAAGTGGGCGTGGGAGAATATCGCCTATCCGCTGATTCAGGGCATTTTCAAGGGCATCTTCGGAATTGATTTGCCGGACTGGGACAAGGTTGCGGAGAGCATCAGCGACTGGTGGGAGGATGTTAAGACCGCCGTCGGCGGCGCGCTGGAAATCACGTTCAAGGCAATTGGCGACGCGCTCACCTCGGCGAAAGAAGCCGTGGAGAAGTGGTGGGGAGACGTCAAGGCACTGTTCGGCAACTTGCTGACCATCGTGTTCGGGCTGGGCACTGGCGATGACCAAGAGGCAGCGAAAGAAGCCGTCACCAAATGGTGGGGAGAGATCAAGACAAAAATCGGGGGTGCGCTTTCGATTATGTGGCACTTGCTGAACCCGTTCAACATCGCAAAGCAAGTGAAGAACGCATGGGACAGGGCGACAAAGGGGCTGAGCTTGACAGTCGGATGGAAAACGGTTCAGCAGACCGTTGAAGTCCTGACGAACCCGGAAACGAATCCACTTAACCCGGACAGCCACTACCAGCAAGTCATCAGTACGCCCGAAGGACGCGGCGCAATGCGTAACGCGGGTTGGGAAGTAATCAAGAGCTTTTTTACCCATGCCGACGGCGCAGTCTTCTCCAAACCCACCCTCTTTGATACGCACAGCGGCTATCACCTCGTCGGGGAAGCCGGCGCGGAAGCCGTCGCGCCCATCGGCGTGCTGCAAGGGTACGTCAAAAGCGCGGTGGGTGAGGTCGTGGGCGCGAGCATGGAGCGCAAGCTCGACCAGATGCTTGCCACCCTGCAAAGCGGCTTCAGCGGCATGAATCAGCAGCAGATTGTGCTGGATACGGGCGTGCTTGTCGGCGCAACGGCGGGCAAGATGGACAAGCGTCTGGGGCGGATGGCGCTGCGAAAGGGGCGGAACGCATGATTTACGGGGTAACGCTGGGCGGCAAGCACACCTACCGCGATTGGGGCTTGCTGCCGAAAACGCGCCCGACCATCGCGCCGCCGAAGGTGCGCACAAACTATGTGGATGTGCCGGGGCTGGACGGCGCGCTTGACCTGTCCGAAGCGCTGACCGGGCGCGTGGGCTATCAGACACGGGATTTCTCGGCGGAGTTCATCGTCATTGACGCGCGGAACCGCTGGGATGCGCTGTATTCCGAAATACTGGACACCCTGCACGGGCAGCGGGTGAACATCATCCTTGACCAAGACCCCGGTTATTTCTACACCGGGCGCGTGACCGTGAACGCGATGGAGAGCGACCGCAAGACCGCCACCATCAGCCTGAAAGCCGTCTGCGACCCGTACAAGCTGGAAATCACGGGTTCGCTGGATGACTGGCTGTGGGACACCTTCGACTTCGAGACGGGCATCATCCGCGACTACAAGGTGCTGCCGGTGGACGGAACGCTGACGCTGACGATTCCCGGCACAAGGCGGCCGTGCATCCCGACCATCACGGCAAGCAGCGCGATGACGGCGACATTCGGCGGCAAGGAGTACGCGCTGACGGCGGGCGACAACCGCATCAGCGGCATTTGCATCACCGATGGCGACAACGTGCTGACCTTCACCGGGAATGGCACGGTATCCATCGACTACCGAGGAGGGAGGCTGTAATGTACACCATCTATGCGGACGACGCATTGCTGTATTCTCCGGGGGACGAGGAACTTTCCGTCCTGTCCCCCGTGCTGGAAACGCAGTGCAACGCCGCCGGAACGCTCACGTTCGTGCTGCTGCCGGAGCACCCGATGTACAGCGCGCTGCACAAAATGCGGACGCGGATTGACGTCCGGCAGGATAACGAAATCATCTGGCGCGGGCGCGTGCTGGAAACGGAAACCGACTTCTACCGCCAGAAGACTGTCACCTGCGAGGGGGAACTCACCTACTTGGTGGACAGCGTCCTGCATCCGTACAAATTGGCGAATTACGACGGCACGGCGGCGGGGCTGTTCCGACTCTACATGACGCGCCACAACGAGGCGGTCAGCGAGGCGCAGCAGTTCCAAATCGGCAGCATCGACATCGAAACGCTGTCCAGCGTGGAAAACACGGGCTACGGCAACACCTGGGACGAAATCAGCGGCAATCTGATTGACGTACACGGTGGCTTCCTGCGCATCCGCTACGACGGCGACGTGCGCTATCTGGACTGGACGAAGGAGAGCGGCACATCGTGCGGGCAAGTCATCCGCTTTGGGGAGAATCTGCTGGACTTGTCCGAGTACGTCTCCGCGTCGGAGGTCGTGACGTGCCTGATTCCCTACGCCGGGCAGAGCGGCAGCCAGATCACCATCAGCAGCGTAAACGGCGGCAAGGACTACATCGAGGACGCCGCCGGAATCGCCCTCTACGGGCGCATCTGGGGCGTGACGGAGTTCGACACGAAAGACGCAAGTACCCTGCTGGAAATGGCGAAGGAGAACCTGCAAAAGCGCCTGAAAGAGACAATCACCATCACCATCAGCGCGGTGGATTTGCACCTGCTGGATGTGAATGCGGAATCGTTCCGCGTCGGCGACAAGGTGCGCGTCGTCTCCCCGCCCCACGGCATCGATGCGGAATACACCTGCACGGCGATTTCCCTTGACCTCGTCAGCCCCGACCAGTCCGAATACACATTCGGCACACCGGAAACGGGCATGGCAAGCACCACCGCCGCGACGAGCAAAGCAGTCGAAGTGGTGGACACGTCGGTGGAGTACCTGCGGCAGATTGTCAGCGACCAGAACACGCACTTGCTCATCACCGACGGGCTGATTACCGCCTACACGCAGAAAACAAACGAGAACACCGACACACTCAACACCGTGCAGACGACGCTGGACGGCATGAACGGCACATTGTCCGCCTACGTCGAGACGGTAGACAAGCACACGCAGGACATCACGACCATCCGCGCTGACCTCGACGGCATGAACGGCACGCTGACCGCCTATGCGGAGCGTCTGGGCGACGCGGAGAGCGAGATTACCCGCGTGCAGGTGACGCTGGACGGCATCAACGGGGAATTGACGTCGAAGGTCAGCAAGGGCGACCTGATTTCGACCATCAACCAGACGGCGGGAGAGGTCAAAATCAGCGCGAGCTGTATTAACCTTGAAGGGTATGTGACGACGAGCGAATTTGAAACCGTGAGCGGCTGGGCAGACAATTTTGAGGGCGACACCATCAACTGCGTCACACTCAGTGCGTTTAAGGTCAATTCAGATGACGGCGAATTTGGTGCTTTGTCTATCGGAGATGCGCACATCTCAGACTTGACGCTGACAGGAACGGCAACCATCGGCAGCCTGACCGTCGCCAAAGCGGCGGCAAGCTGGCAGAAGCAAACGGTCGTGACGGGCATCAGCGACGCCCTGCGCGTCTCCAAGACGTCGCAGACCATCACCTATGCAACGCCGGAGGGCGGTGAAAACACCATCAATGTGCTGACGAACGTGCAGGTCTTCGCGGGCGGGCATTACAGCACGAAGGAAATCAGCTATCTTGGCGCGGGCGCGTCGGAATAAGGAAGGAGTGACCCACATGGTCGAAACCATCACCATCAGCAAAAAAACCGTGCAAGCCGTCATTGACGCGCTGTCCACGGTGGAAACGCGCGGCGCGGGCAACCTGAACGCGCTGCTGGCGTGCATTCAGGTGCTGCAAAAGGCGGTGAATCAGCCGCAGGAGGGGGTGAAACAGGCATGAGCGAAAGCACGAAGGACTTCCAGACGCTGCTGGACACCATTGCGTCGGGCGTGTATGGCAAGGACATCAGAGGGGCGATTCATGACGCGCTGGAATGGCTCTATGAAATCAGCGGGGCGAAACCGCAGAAGGACAAATACGGCACATTCCTTTTCAAACTCCAAAAGTCGATGACATTCAACGGCGGAAATTACCTTGACACGGGCGTAAAGCTGTACGAAAACGGTGACGCGGATGATTGGTGCGTGTGCATCGCATACAGCGGGACGCCGAGTTCGACGGAGGGCTTGCCGTATATTCTGGCGGACTGTGGCAAGGACGGCGAAACGCAGAGCTTCCGTGTGATGCAGAACGGAGCAAATGAAGGCTGGACGGTTTTCGGCGGCAGCGGCGCGTTTCGCATGGACTTGGCAATGGAGAATACAGGCAAAGCATGGTCGGAAATCATCAATGTGGACGGAACGAACGTCTTTATCCTTTCCAAGGAAGGAACGAATTATTCCTTCTACTTGAACGGATACAAGGCTTACAATTCCGCGCTTGGATATGCACTGGATACGTCGACATACATTCCGACGGATGTATCCTTGATTATCGCGGCAAGGCATACCAGCACCATCTCGACAATCGACCATCGGACAAGTTTCACGCTGAAAGATGCGAGGGTATACAATTCCGCCATGGATGACAGCAAGGTGGCACAAATCAACGCCGAAATGCTGGCACTGTAAATTCGCAGCAGGAAAACCACAAGCGAAAGAAATGGAGTGAATATTCACATGAAAGAATACGTTTTGACTATCTCCAATTCTGGCAAGATTGAAGGCATTCAGGGCATTGCTCTGATGCAGTACGAGCATCGTGTCACGAGATTTGCAATCAATATCTCTGCGTTCGTTGAGAACTACCAGCAGGATGTGCTTTTTGCTTCGGTGACTACGATTTCTGGCAGCGATAGAAACGGCGGGGTTGTCGGTGTCATCCCGGATGAAAGCGGCGTGATCTACTATGAGCCGAGCGCGGCGGACACATGCAAAAGCGGGTCTATGGGAATCTTCGTCACGGTGCTGTTTAAGCAGGGGCGCGAAGTCCGCTCGGAGACTGGCATCATCAAGATTGTTGCGACACAGGGAATCAAGAAAGAAACTTTGAGCCTTGGCGCACAGGCGGCTTTGGCAGGTATGTGCGAAGTGCGCTTCTCTTCCATTAACGGCGGGAATTTGCAGAACTGGGGAGACAAAACCGACAAGCGCGTCGCGAAGGTTGACTTTTTCAATAACAAGGAAAAGCGCCACTGGGTCGGATACGCGCAGTTGAAACCGCAAGGAACTTCTTCTCTTGCTTATCCGAAGAAGAATTTCAGCCTATCCCTTTATGAGGACGCGGAAAAGAGCGTCTCCGCCGAAGCACTTTTCGTCAAAGACTGGAAGGCACAAAGCAAGTATTGCATGAAGGCAAACTGGATTGACCCCACGCAAGCCTGCAACGTCGTCTCTGCGCGTATTGCTTGCGACATGATGGAGGGCTATCCGGCAAATGCGGCTGCGCCTTGCCACGGCTTGATTGACGGTTATCCTACGCTGGCATGGTTCGACGATGATTGCACCGGACTGTATACAATGAACATCCCGAAAGAGGCGTGGATGTTCGGGATGGATGAAAGCGACGTCAACAACATTGTCATGTGTGCAGAAGACCAGTTGACGGAAGGCGCGTTCCGTGCGACGGCGACCGAAACCGGATGGAGCATTGAGGTTGGCAGCGACGAGCAGGCGACTATCTTCACGAAATTCAATCAGATGGTCAGTTTCGTGAAGGACACCGAATCGGAGGCGGAGTTCCGCAGCAACTTCTCGCAGCATCTCGATTTGGACGCCTGCCTGAATTATTACTGCTTCGCCTACCTGACAGGCGCGACAGACAACCTCGGCAAGAACATGCTCATGACTACGCGCGACGGTGCTGTCTGGGCGCCGTCGCTGTACGATTTGGATTCGCTGTTCGGTGTGCAGTGGGACGGCATCCAGCTTTTCGCATCCGACAGCCCATGTCCCGGCGCGTATCAGTGCAGAACTTCCTTGCTGTGGGCGAAGATTGAGGAACACTTCCCGGCTGAACTCTGCGAACGCTATTTTGCATTGCGAAATGGCGCACTTTCGCTTGGAAACATTACACGGCGCTGGGATGAATTTGTTGCTCAAATTCCGGAATCGCTCTACAAATACGACGCAAGACGCTGGCTTGGCATCCGCCGAATGCGCCGGACTTTGGAGCAGTCCAAGAATTGGGTGACTGAACGTGCCGCATATTGCGACGAAGTATTCAAGGAAAAATACGACGCTGCTACTGGCGCGCCGTCTCTGGCCCTGAGCGTCGCAGATTTCGTGTCCAATGGCAATAACTACAAGGACACCGAGCAGGCGCTTTTCGCCGGAAAGTGGCGGACGGCAACGCTGCTTGCGCGATTCAAGCCGAGCGTGGATGGCACAGTGTTCTTTTCCGATTTTTCCGAGCGTTATCCCGATCCGGGATATAAGGGCTTGCTGTGCCGGCAGGTTGAAGATATTCTCCAAATTCAGATTTCTGGCGATACAACTTCGATGACGCCCGCTAAGGATACCAGCAGCACGGGTGCCGTCGGCTATAAGGTTTCGGAGATCACGAACGAAAACGGATACATTGAAGTAGGCATTGTGAAGAAAATCGACACATACTACGTCTATATCAATGGTTTGCGTGTCGGTACAGGCGAAATCGACGTGCCGTCTGCAATCACTGAAACGCTACTTCTTGGCGCACAGTGGGATGGCATCGGTGGCGTATTCCGCACTGGGCAGGTGGACATGCCTGTGTTTGAGCTGTGGTCTGGCATCATGACGCAGGACGAGATTGTCCAGCATTTCAAGGAAATCTAATGACCAACCGGAGAGGGGCTGTTCCCTCCCCTCTACCATGTGGGAGGAATCATCATGAAGGGCATCACCTTCGGGAATCTTCACACATATGACGATTTGCAATTGATTCTCACCACAAAAGAAATCGGCGTACCCACCGTGAAAAGCAAAAAGATTGACATTGAGGGCGCGGACGGTGTGCCTCTGCACCGTCACGGCTGCCGGACTTGTCCACTTTGCTCGGTACAGGCTCGGCAATACATGGTCAGACGCAGTGGCTAATACATGGCTGCCAATTGATATTTCGTTCATTCTCGGATAAATACGCGAAAGAAGGAACAAAGGATGATGGATACTATCATTGTTGCGGCAATTTCTCTGATTGGCACACTGGCAGGCAGCTACTTCGCGAATAGCAAGACAATCGCCCTGCTGTCCTACCGCTTGGAGCAGCTGGAGCGCAAGGTGGAGAAGCACAACTCCGTCGTCGAGCGGACGTTCCAGCTGGAGAACAACGTGCAGACCGCGTTCAGCCGGATTGACGAGATCCGGGAAACGCTGCACGAGCATCAGGAGACATAAGAAAAGCCGGGATGGCGGCGGAGGGAGAAATCCTCTGCGGCTGTCCCGGCTCTTTTTCTGATGTGGTTTTAGCACGGGTGTTTCACATTTGTTTAGGAATTACAGCGTAATATTAAAATTGCGTTGTAATTTCCGTTTATGCTGGACAGTCACTCTGGATAATGCTATAATGCAGGTGGGATGATAAAGAAGGAGGCGAGTTGTCTATGCAGTTAAGCAACTATAAGCAATGTCTTGTTGGAACGGTTCAGCTGTATAATTCAAAGCTGAAAGAGCACATTGGGGAAATGTTTGCCAAGAACAAGATTTCTTGCGACGGTGTGCAGCAAGTTGACATGTTCGACGCGCGTCCGGCCGTTAATGTGACTGACTTGAAGTTAGAAGAGCAGATTGCAAGATGTTTAACTGAAAGTGAAAAAGCAATCTGCCTCTTTGAAGATTGGGAATACGAAAAAGATTATCGCTATTCAGCCGTTTTCACAGCGGATGACTTTGAAACGGTTAAGGCTCCCCCTTATAATTGCGCCAAAACCAGCCGTGTCATCTTCGGCGACCCAAAGTTTCGAGAAAGAGCGCAATTCAAACGCACTGTTTGCACGCGAAATAAGCCTCGTTACGCAACCTTCATTCGATTGCGAGCAAGGTATAAATTCGCAAGTGCAAACAGCGTGCAGCAATGCTGATGCAGTTTTTCCCGTCCTCGGAATCGTGTTTTGCAAAAATGAAAGATTCTCTTTATCACGCAAAACACATGTTCCACTTTGGAACGAACCGAGGATTTCGCATGTTCGATTGC
>CEAF01016353.1_pt1 | contig 17622 bp, 13 predicted proteins | sample 557431 | NCBI WGS metagenome assembly CEAF01 (sample SAMEA3182068, study PRJEB8094) | gut metagenome | biome: human; feature: gut; material: Stool; isolation source: human stools | place: Canada | collected 2013-11-18 | reverse complement strand
GATCGTCGGCTTGGTGGGCCGTTACCTCACCAACTACCTAATCGGACGCGAGCCCACCCCAAACCGATAAATCTTTTACCCCAGAACCATGTGATCCCGTGGTCTTATGCGGTATTAGTACACCTTTCGGTGTGTTATTCCCCTGTCTGGGAAAGGTTGCTCACGCGTTACTCACCCGTCCGCCGCTAAAACAGCTCATAGCAAGCTACTCACTGTCTCCGCTCGACTTGCATGTGTTAGGCACGCCGCCAGCGTTCGTCCTGAGCCAGGATCAAACTCTTTCGTTTAATCCTTTATCCCTTAATCAGGTTTCCCCGACCAAGTTTCACTCATTCGGAATTACTGTCTTGTTTGCGTTGTTATTGTTCTGTATCGTTTTCAAGGTTCGTACCGGTCTCCCAAGCGCCTTTGAGGCGGCTCGCGCAACCAGCTTTGCTATCTTATCACAATTCCAGCCCTGCGTCAACCCTTTTTTCTTTTGTTTTTGGGCTTTTTTCAAGACTTTTTAGAAAGACGAACGAATATGCCTGATTTAGCAGTCCATCGTTCGTCGCTTTTGGGCGAACCTTTTCCGTCCATCATTTGCCTTTTGTCCGTCAAAAGAGCAGGGGCATCCGCAGCCTTTCTCTGCCACGGATGCCCGATCCGCTCATTATCGCCAAGAAATGTGGCTGCCGCGGTCATCTTTCTTCACAATCAGCTGATTTTCAATCTCGTCCTTCAGCTCCGAAACGTGCGAAATGATGCCAATCTGCCGTTGCTTGCCCGCCATTTCCTTCAATATATTCACTGCCTCGTTGCGCGCGTTGTCGCTCAGCGAGCCAAAGCCCTCGTCGATGAACATCACATCCAGATGAATCGCCGCCGTCGCCGCCTGAATCTGGTCAGCCATACCGAGCGCCAGCGACAGCGCCGCCATGAACGACTCGCCGCCGGACAGCGTGTTGACGGAGCGTGTCTTGCCCGTTACGATGGAATACACTTCCAAGTCTAACCCCTTGTTTTTGCCCTCGCCCGCGTCCTCGACGTTAATTAGCTTCAGTTCAAACTGCCCGTTCGACATATCGCGGAAGCGCCGGTTCGCGTCGCACAGAATTTTTTCCATATAATTGCGCTGCACGAACGTCTCCAGATTCATCCGGTTGCCGCTTTCGGTGCCCGCCATCACGTCCGAAAGGTGCTGCGCAGTGTTTGCTTCCTTGCACGCCTTCGCCAACGGATCGCGTCCATCGCGCAGGTCTTTCAGCACCCTTGCATTGTCCGAATGCAGGTGTTTCGCGGTTTCCAGGGCATCCGATACTTCCTTAAGCGCCGATTCTGCCGCCTTGGATGCCGCCTCCAACTTCGCCATATCCGGCTTTTCCCGCCCGGCAATCGCGCTCTGTGCCGTCGTGCACTGTGTCTCCGCCGTGTTTTTCTTCTGGTCAAAGTCGTTGACCTTTTTCTGCAAGCGGTCAGGCTCTTCTGCATCATAGTTTGCCGTCAGTGCCTGCCACTGCGTTTCATCCAGCGACTTTTCCGCCATCGTCTGCTGATACTGCTGGTTAAATTCTTCCGCATTCGCCTGTTTCTGCGGCATCTCCTCGTTCAGCCGCCGAATCTGCGTTTCGCAGTCCGTTTCCGCTTTCTGCGCCTGACGTTCTTTTTCCGCAGCCTGACTTGCCGCTGCTTCCGCCTTTTGCTTTGCTTCCTGCGCCTGTGTGCGCTGTGCCACCGCATCCTCGCGCGTGCGGTACGTCCCGCCGGACAGTTCTTCCTGATGCAGATTCCACGTTTTTTCTGCTTCAGCCTTTTTCACTGCGGTGGATTTTGCCGTCTCCTGCGCGTCGGATGCTGCCTTTTCCAGCTGTTCGCGCTTTTCCTTCGCGCCGTCGAGATTTTCCCGCACTTTCTTCAGTGCGTCCACCTTCGCCTGAACCGACTTCGACGCGCTTTGCAGTTCCGGCAGCCACGCTTGCAGCATTGCTTCTACGTCCGCCGCCGTCGCCATCGGCACATTTTCGCGGATGTTCTTCGCGTTCTCTACCAGCTTCCTTTCCGCTTCTTCAGCGGCTTTTTGCCGCTCTGTCAGCTTGACCTGCGCCGATTCCGATTCTTTTGCTTTCTCTTCCTGCGCTTTCGCCGCGTCATCCGCCGCCTTACGCCGCTGATCCAGCTGCTCGCGGTTCAGCTGCTGATTTTCCTGCGTCAGCTGGCACGGCGCGGGATGCTCCAGTGCGCCGCAGACCGGGCAAGGCTTTCCGGGCGCAAGTTCACGCGCCAATAGACCCGCCTGTGCGTTCAGGAACGCCAAGCGATAATCATCATATTCATTCTGTGCCCGCTGATATTTTTGCGTTGCGCTGGCATACGCGTCCTTCGCCGCCGCTGCTTGCCTTGCTTTCTCCTGCACGTCTTTCTGGTTGCCGTGCAAGTCCTCCAGCGATTTCTTCAGGTCGCGATACTGCTGATTTTGCTGCTTGCAGACCTCATAAGCAGCTTCTGCGCCCTGCAGTTCCGCTTCCTGCTTCCGCCATGCGTCTTCCTGCTTCTTGAAATCATCCAGTGCTTTCTTGGCTGATTCCGCATTCGTCTTCGCCTTCGCATCCGCTTCTTCCGCCTGACGCAGCGCCTTTTCCGCCTCTTCCAGCGCATCAAAGGTTTTCAGCGCCTTTTCGACCTTTGTTTCAACCTCCGCGCATTGCGTTGTTGCCGCATCCTTCGTCTTTTCCATCTGCTGATGAAGCGCCGCCGCATCCGCCGCCGTCTGCTTCAACTGCGGAAGTTCCTGCTGCTTCGCTGCCAATTCCCGCTGTGCATCCGTCAATGCCTTCTGTGCATCCTTCATGCGCTGATACTTCGGCTCGATTGCCCACGCATCGCGGATTTTGCCAATCAGCCCGCGCTTTTTCTCGATTTCATCCGCCTGTGCCGCGCATTCTTGCAGTGTCTTTTCCGCATCCTCCAGTTCCTTAAAACGCTGCATTAGCGGCTGTGCGGCTTCGATTCGCTTCATGCACTCGTCGCGGTCGTTCTGCGCCGCTGTCTGCTGCCGCGCCAATTCGCCCTGCTGCAGCTGCAAGCGCGCACACACGCCGGACAGCACCTCCGCCAGCGTATCCACCTGTTCGGGCTGCAATTCTTTTGCAGTGATAACCGTGCCTTTCGCCGCTTCCAGCGCCTGCGCATCTTCCTCCGGCAGCCCCTCCGTCACCGCATTCGCCGCAATCAGGGACAGCTTCGCCCGCTGGGTCTTCGCCGCAGTATTCTTGTCCTTCGCCAGCGTCTTCAGGCGTTCGCTCAACTGATAATAGTAGTCTGTTTTCAGCAAATCGCGCAGCAGTTCCGTCTTTTCCTTGCTGCCCGCGCGCAGGAAATCCATAAATTCGCCCTGCGCAATCATCACCACTTTGCGGAACTGGTCTGCCGTCAAGCCCACAAGCTCTTCGATTTTCCGGTTCGTTTCCGACAGCTTGCCCGGATACTGCGACCCATCCGGCATCAGGAGTTCCACCGTTTCACGTTCATCCTGCAGTTTCGCGTCGCCCCGCTTGGCAGGGCGTGTATACCGCGGTGTCCGCCTAACAGTGTACGTTTCTTCCTGCCCGTGCTGGTATGCCGTAAAAATAAGCGAGGCATACGGCTTCGTTTTCTGCACATCCACAAACTGGCTCAACATTTCGTCCAGTTTCTCATTCTTCTTTTTGTCTTTGTTGATACCAACCGTGCTCACTTCGCCGTAGAGTGCGAACATCATTGCATCGAAAATGGTGGATTTGCCCGACCCCGTGTCGCCGCTGATGAGGAAAAAATCGCTGCCCTTTTGGAAGTCAATCTCCGTTTTTTCGCCGTAAGAGCCAAAGGCCTGCATCGTCAAAAGAATCGGTTTCATGCGTTTTCCTCCTTCATGGCGTTCATGACCTCCGTCAGCAGCGCCTTTTCCTCGGCGTTCAGCCGCTCGCCCGCAAATTGCAGACACAGCTCGTAGGGGGAGAGCGTTTCCGTGCGCTCCTGCAGGGCTGCCAGCTCCACCGTTTCTTCACGCTCGCGCCGAAGCTCCAGCAGATTCGGGTACTTCGCCCGCAGCAGTTCGCGCAGACCCACCATCTCCGCCGCCTCCGCGTCCGTCACGCAGATGGACACGAAATCCTCGCTCGCGCCGGACAGCAGCGCTTCCCGCGTCGCGCGCAGCTTCCGCACCTGATGGACGGGGTGCAGCGGCAAAACCGTCGTCCGCACGTCGCCTTTCGCGCCCATTTCCACCATCAAGATGCCCTTCTGCTGATTTTCCTCGCTGAGGGAGTAGGGCATCGGCGTGCCGCAGTAACGCAGCGTTTCACTGCCGACCTTCATCGGCTTGTGGATGTGCCCCAGCGCGGCATAGTCAAAATCCGCAATCAGCGACGCGGGAATTGCATCCAGATTGCCGACCTGCTTCACCTCGTTCTCCGCGCGCTCGATGTTCTCCGCGTCGCCGCCATCGGGCAGGAAGAACTGATGGCTGACCAGCACGTTCCGCTCGTCGGGGTTCAGCGGCGACAGCGCCAACAGACGCGAAAATGCTTCGGGATAGCTCAAATTGTCGCCGTTCTCCTTCGTCCCGGTCACAAGGCGCACCATGCCCGGCCGCACGAACGGCAGCAGGTAGAAATTCACCGCACCGAAATCGTCCGTCAGGGTGACGCGCTCGATGGTTTCGCCCTTCTGCATGGGCGGATTGCCAATCATGTGGATGCCGCGGTCAGACAGTTCGCTGCGGAAGACATCGAGCCGCTGCGCGCTGTCGTGGTTGCCGGAAATCAGCATGATTTCGCCGTTCGGGAGCGCCGCGCGGAGCTGCGTCATGAAGTCGTCAAACAGCGCAACCGCTTCGACAGGCGGCACGGAACGATCGTAAATATCCCCCGCGAAAACAACGGCGTCGGGCTGATACTGCCGGGTCAGCCCGACGATTTCATCAAGAATTGCCTTCTGATCTTTCAGCAGGTCATGCTCGTAGAGCTTGATGCCCAGATGGAGGTCGGACAGGTGGAAAAAGCGCATAGACTGCCTCCTTTTGAAATTACGAATTTCTGCTGACGGCGTGTAATTCACCATTTTTCGTGCTTGTCAGCATCTTTTTTTGTTTCCATTATACAACATTACAGGAATTTGTCAACTTCGTTTTCCGTTTTGCTTTTCGCACATGAAAAAGGGCTGTGAAAGAACGGTTTGTCCTTCCGCAGCCGCTTGCGCAATTATACTATTTCCAGATAAAGCAGTATGATTAGTCACCGAACGAAATGCCGATATTCCGGGCGGTCGTAATCATCGTGTTGTCCGGCGGAACCAGCTTCGGCACGCCGGCAATGTCGGACAGCTTGTTGTGGGTGATTTCGTTGCCTTTCAGCGCCACGGTTACGCCGTACACGCCATCGCGGATGAGTTCCGCCGCGTGGACGCCGAACTGCGTGGACAGCACGCGGTCGTAGGCATTCGGGCTGCCGCCGCGCTGGATGTGACCCGGCACAACCGCACGCGCTTCCACGCCCACGAGGTCGCGAAGCTGCTGCGCTACATACGCGCTGGAGGAGAAATGTTCCGCCGCGCGCTTGGCTTCGCGTTCCTTCTTGCCCATCTTCGCTTCTTCGGGGGTCATTGCGCCCTCCGCCACGGCGATAATCGTGAAGCCCTTGTTGCTCTTGGCGCGGCTTTCGACGACCTTGGCAACCTTCTCGATTTTATAGGGGATTTCGGGAATCAGGATGGCATCCGCGCCGCCCGCCACGCCGGAATACAGCGTCAGCCAGCCCGCCTTGTTGCCCATGATTTCCACCACCATGCAGCGCCCATGCGATGCCGCCGTGGTGTGAATGCGGTCGATGACCTCCGTCGCAATGTCCATCGCCGTGTGGAAGCCAAACGTGAAGTCCGTGCCATAGAGGTCGTTGTCAATTGTCTTGGGCAGACCGATGACGTTCAGCCCTTCCTTGGAAAGGAGGTTCGCCGTCTTGTGCGTACCGTTGCCGCCGAGGGTGACAAGGCAGTCAAGTTTCAAATCCTTGTAGGTCTTTTTCATGGCAGCAACTTTGTCCACGTTGTCTTCGCCAATCTTGCGCATATCGCGGAAGGGCGTGCGCGCCGTGCCAAGAATCGTGCCGCCAAGGGTCAGGATGCCGGAGAACTGGCTGCGCTTCATCTCCTGATAGTCGCCCGTGATGAGACCCCGATAGCCGTCGTGGATGCCGACAATCTCCGCGTCAAACAATTCATACGCCGCGCGGGTCACGCCACGGATTGCCGCGTTCAAGCCGGGGCAGTCACCGCCGCTGGTCAGAATACCGATTCTTCTTTTCATTGCCAAACCTGACCTCCTCTTGATTTTTGCTGGATTCAAGCGTATTATAACATGGTTGCAGGCAAATTTCCACCGTCATTTTGACGAAATTGCCCGTTCTGTGTCTAGCGTGTGTTTCTAAAATGAGACCGATGCAGTTTCGAGCAGATTTTCTTGCAATTCAAGGATGAAAACCGAAGGTTTACTGGCGGTAAATCGAGGTTTGAAGACGCGGAAGTGCAAGAAAAGATGCCGAAAATGCTGCCGGGCGAATTTAGAAACACACGCAAATTGCGGCGTTTTTCTCCATCCATCACGCCGAAAAAGGAGGATTTTGCCCATGTCGAACAAAGCGCGCGTCCTCAAGCACCTGCAGGCGCTTAGCATTCCCTGCGAAGTTTACGAGCATCCCGCGGTTTTCACCATGGAGGAGTGCCTTGCGCTGCCCTACGCCGCGCCGGATGTCACCTTCTGCAAGAACATTCTCTTGTGCAACCGCCAGCAGACGGCGTTCTATCTGTATGTGACCCTGCCGGACAAACCCTTCCGCACAGCGGACACAAGCAAGCTGCTGCATTCCTCGCGATTGTCGTTTGCGCCATCGGAATGTCTGCCGACGATGCTGGGGCTGGAATCAGGGAGCTTGTCGCCGCTGGGACTGTGGTTTGACGAGGAGAAGCGGATTCAGCTGGTCTTTGACCATGATGTGAAGCGGGAAGGACGGATTGCGTTCCATCCATGCGATAATACGGCGACGGTGGTGTTTGCGCAGGAGGTTTTCTGGACGCAGGTCGTGCCGACATTGGGGCATGAACCGATTTGGCTGTAAGGGAAAAAAGCTGCAAAAGCATATAGCTGTGGAAATGCACTCAAGCTGGAGCGCAAAAAAAGGGTCAAGGGGGAATCCCCCTTGCGGGGTCAAGGGGCGGAGCTCCCTTGTGGGGGGTGGGGCAACGCCCCAACTGTTTTTCGGGCGCTCAACTCCAAGGAAGCCCCCAACAAAGGTGCAGGCAGCGAAGCGTCCCTGCCAGTAACTTTGCGCATCCGCAGATGCGCCCCCAAGCTGCTCTACCAGCTACTTACACATTGTCGCGCCAAATGGGCGCGACCACGCAGCTGATCTTGCAGACATAGCCGCTCTTTCCCGCAAGCAGGAGATTTCGCCTCTGCGGAGGCGACCAAAGGGCAATGAAAACAGACGAAGTCTGCGATCGCCCTTTGGAAACCTTCGGAGTGCACACCCATGTTTCTTGATTTTTATTGTCGCAGGAGGAATCGCGCCTGCGGGCGCGACAAGGGGGCTTTGCGGTCGCCCCCTTGACCCCTTCGGCGCGGACACTCCCATGCAGCTTTTCGCTTGCCTACTTGAGAACACCTTCGGATTCCCATACTTCTTGACTTCTATTGGAACTTTTTCTGTCCACGCAGCCGCATTTCCCCCAAAACCACCGAACTCCCCCTCAAATTTCCCTTTTCCGGGAATTTTCTTCCCCCTTCGTTCGTTTCATACGCAGGGCGCACATTTCCAGCCCTCATCCACCCCGGAGAAAAGGAGCATCACCCACATGCAGCACATTTGGAAAGCCTTGCTGACCTCTCTGCTGATTTTCGCCCTTGCCGCCACCGCTTGCCTCGCCGAGGACAGCGAAGCGCAGTATCAGGCATATTCCTACACCACTTTCAGCCTGCGCCGAACGCCCAGCGAGAGCGACCGCGGCATCAGCGTGCAGAAGAAGACAAAATCCTCATTCTGGAATGGGACGACGCGTGGTGCAAGGTGCAGGTCGGCAATAAGGTCGGGTATGCCAAACCGGAATGGCTGTACCGCGTGCAGTCGCTGGATGCGCTGCATTATCCCCTGCAAAATCTGCCGCATCGCATGAGCGGCTATGTAGAATTTTCGCAGGATACGCTGATTTCGGGTGGAAAATTCAAGGGCTGCACCGCGTCCGCCGGGCAAATCGCCTGTGTGGAAGCACAAGCGGACGGCGCGTACCTGCTGCCCGTCTGGCGCGGCGAGATGCAGCTGACGGACGAAATCGGCACCTATCATCCCTTCGCGGATTGGGAGACTGCCGAACCCGGCGACATCATCGGCGGCTTCACCACCTTCTACGGCGACCAGCAGGGGCAAGGCAAGGCAGCGGCGCGCGAGCACAACATCAGCGAAGGGGTCAAGCGCATTGACGGCGTGGCGGTGGAGCGCGAGGAAACATTCTCCTTCAACGCGCTGTGTGCGCCATACCGCCATTCAAATGGCTATGAGCTTGCGCCGAATGTCAGCACGGACGGCTTCGGGTACGGCGGCGGGGTGTGTCAAGTAACGACGACGCTCTACAACGCCGCGCTGACGCTGCCGCTGCAAATCGAGGAGTGGGCGCTGCACAGCAAGCAGGGCGCGGTGTATGTGCCGCAGTTTTTTGATGCCGCCGTTGGCAGTTACAGCGACTTCACGTTTGTGAATCTGCTGCCGTACGGGGTGCAGATTCACGCATCAGCGCAGAACGGCGTGCTGACGGTGCTGTTTTGCCGCGCGGAGGAAGATTCGCAGTAAAAAAAATCCACATGAAAAGAACCGCCATGTCCCGCCCTTTGACGCGGATGTGCCGGTTCTTGTTTTTGGGCATAGTTTGCCCGTCGGATACCACTTGATATTTTTGCGAGCCTCAGCGGCGGCGGCGCATCACGTCATCCGCCACTTCCAGCGTTGCCGCCAGTGCATTATTGACGCGCTTCATCTCGCTCAGGTTATAGTCGCGCGGCCAGCTCATCATTTGGTCGCGTATTGCGCCACGAATGCGCTCTACCATTGCCTCGCCTTCCGGCATCAGCCCGACAAGCACCTTGCGCCGGTCTTTGTCGCTGCGCTGGCGTGAAATCAGCCCCCGCGCGCAGAGTGTTTCCACCAGCGGCGTCACGTTCGGCTTGGCAATGCACAGCCGTTCACTGATTTCCCCAATGCTGATTTTCCCCTCGCGCAGCACGCAGAGCACCAGCAGGCTGGAAATCGGCATCCCCAGCGAATGCGCAATGTCATCAATGCGCAGGAAATACTTCGGCATTTTGTAGATCGCCTCGAAGAGATTGTCTGTCATTCCCTCCATGAGCGCGGTATCGTCCGTCCAGACCTTTGGCATTCGTAAATCCCTCCAGTTTTCGTGAATCTCGGATAAATGATAATTCAATCCACGCTCCGCGCACAGGGAGTGACACCTTGCAGCTTGCGGAGGACAAAACGCTTGCGATTGAAACGAGGGGTCGCAAGAAACATCCCGCGTTTTCATGTCGTTGCGCGATGCCGTTATTTCTCGTTTTCCCTCATCATCTGTATAATAGCATACTTATTTTCAGCGTGCAAGCGTGGTTGTACACGCTTTTTTGTGTTTTGCGAATTCTTACCTGTACTTTTTTTGTACTTTGCAGGCAGCCGTTGTTATACTATTTCCAGATAAGAATGCGCCAAGATGCGCCGCGAATTTTTCATTCTGGCTAACGTGAATGAAACGCAGCGTAGCAGCGCTACGCTAAGGGGAATGAGCGGACGCCAGAAGGGAAAAGGCGCAAGCAGATGGCGCAGGTGAATCTGGAAATAGTATTAGGTTCTTATTGTCCTGATATTTTTTCCTGTTCGTTTCCCGTGTTTCCTTTTTGCCCCTCCCGAATCATTTTTTCACACCGCCGTACCAGTTCTTCCAGCTGATTCAGGGATTCCGTCTGCGTGTCTGCCAGTCGGGCAACGACGGTATTCATGTAAAACTGCTTGTATGCACGCAGAACAAACGGATGGGTAATGCAGCTTTCCCGGTGGTCAGTGCGCAGGTCGTATCCGCTGCCGGATGACATGGTGATGAGCGCGCGCCCGTCATACAGCGCGACTTCGCCCATGGTGCACGGCAGCTTCTCCTGCGCAAAATAGAGGTGGAAAAACGGATTCTCGCGCGCCTGCTGCACCAGCACATCGAGGATTTGCTTGCGTTCCTTCGGCGTGAAATTGCGCAGGAAGTGCAGGTGGTCGCTCTGCCGCCCGGTGCGGACAAACTCCTCCATTGCCGCCTTGTTCAGCACAATGTATGTCGGGCGGCGGCGGCGCATCATGTTCGTCATCCGCGCCTGATGGATTTCCGCCAGTGCCGTCACATTCGGCTCGTACTCCTCGCGCGTCATCCCCATCCGCGCAAAACCCTCCCGCACAACCGGGTAGAGCACCTCCAGCGGGATATACTGGAACAGCACGTCCGGGCGAATGTAGTAAATCGCCGCGCCGTGCTCCATTTTGCAATACTGCTGCGTGTAGGCAACGAAATCCGAATTTTCATCGTTCAGCTGCCATAGCAGGCGTATGGGGGAAAAGCGCTCACGGTCGCAAAGCACCTTCCGGCTCATCCACAAATCCTGCGTAGACATAACCGTTGCGGTAAATTCGTTCTTTCCCAGCAGAAACAGCGCCACGGTGCTTTCCGAGCCATCCTGATGCATCACATGGAAGGTCATCTGTCCCGTCCTGTAATGTGCCAGCCGCTCCTGCGGACAGTTTTCCGCATCCACCAGATAGGCATGATAGCACGGCTGATCCACCATCGGCTGAATGCCCACGAGGTTCGAGACAATTTCGTCCTCCCCCGCGTAGATGAAGTGGTCGATACGCACGATCACCCGCTGCGCAACAGGGTGGATTGCCTCCTGCAATTGCCGGAACAGCCCCAAATCACAGCAGCCGAAAAGCAGTGCGTTCACCTTGAGCGCGCCGCAGAACAGCACTTGCAGATAATGCAGGAAGCTGTCCTCCTTTTCTGCACCAAGCGCGTCCAGATAGCAGACCTTCGCAGGCGAAATCGGCTCACTGAATGCGCCGACGAGCTGCATCAGCGCCTGACGGCTCTTGTACTCGACCGCCCCGACAGCATCCATCTCCAGCGCACGATTCAGCGCCGCCCACTGCGCCTCCGTCAGCTGCTCCCCCATATGCTTGTGGAAGCTCTCCAGAAAACGGCGGTTCAGCTGCGGTGACGTTTTCCCCTTGAGGATGCGGAAGATGCTGTTCCGGCTGCGCATTTCCAGTCGGCGCGCAACTTCTGTCGCCGTCAGTTCCGTTTCGTTCAGCACCCGCTGGAGGCACTGCGCAAAAGCAAGATGCTCGTTCACGCGCCGCCTCCTTCTGCCGCCATCCGCGCTTTAACAGGATGGTCTGCGTTTCTGCCTTCTTTGACCCACAATTTTATTGTATCACTTGCCAACAATTTGTCAAGCATCTTGGCAACAGATTTCCACTTCCGATAAATCAGTGCGCACTTTAATTCTCATTCCGTTTAATAATGTACACTACCAGTCCAATTTCGCAGTTTTCATGCAGCATATAAATAAAGCAGTAAGTTTTCTTTGCAGATTTCCTGTCCTTATGCTATAATAAAGCCAGCGCTCCCAAAGGAGGAATTTCCCCCATGCAAAAAAAACATATGGAACGTTGCCTATTCACGCTGCTTGTTCTGCTGATTTTCGCGCTGACCATCTTGGGGCTATATCGCGTGACAAAGCACTCCGCTGCGCCTGCCTCGACCACCATCCCGGTCGTGTCCCCCGCGGCATCCCCCGCCGATGATCCGACTGCGACCTCCTCGCCCACGCCCAAACCGTCGCCGACACCCACACCGCCCGACCGCGTGGATTCCTATGCTGTGCAAGGCATAGAAGTCGCGTCGCATCAGTCGGATACGATGCACTGGCGGATTGAGCGCATCAAGCAGGAGGGCGCCGTCTGCTATCTCACAAAAATCTATCTGCTTGACCCCGGCACGCAGATTCGCAAAGCCACCGCGAATTGGGAGCGTGACATCCAGTATCCTGTCGACATGGCGGCGAAAATTCCCGACGCGACGCTGTTCATCAACGGCAGCGGCTACGTCAGCCCCACCTTTCCCGAAATCCCGTCAAATTACCCCGGCAGCAGCCCGGATTACTACTATACGCCGCTGGGCAGCGTCACCGTCACGGACGGGCAGTTGTTCCGCCGCCTGACCGGCGTGCCGTACTACGGGCTTTCCCTCACCCGCGACGGGCTGCATATGCACGTCGGCGATGACCCGGCGGATGTGCTCGCCGCCAATCCCACGCAGACGTGGTCATTTTACATCGAGTGTCCGGTCATCCGCGACCATCAGTCCATCCTCGACCCGAACTGGCGCTTCACAACCGCGCCCGCCATGCGTACCATCATCAGCTGCATCGACGAGCACAATTTCATCCTGCTGACAGTCACGCGCGACAGCAGCAGCGCCCTGACCATGCGCCAGTGCGTTGACTACCTGCAATCCGCCTTCGACCCGCTTTGGACATACAATCTGGACGGCGGCCCGTCGATTGCGCTGTACTACCGCCTTTCGCCGGATGATGACTGGGTTCGCGTTGCGGGCGGCACAAGCAAGGATGCGGACATTATGGCATTCGCGGACTAAAATCTAATCCACAGTTTACGCACACAAGGAGGATTTCCGATGGCGAACGTGCTTTTACTCAACGGTTCTCCCCACGCGCACGGCGCAATTGATCTTGCCCTGACCGAAGTCGCCCAAACCTTGCAGGAATGTGGGCTGACGACTGAAATCGTTCACATCGGTCAGCAGGATATTCGCGGCTGCATTGCCTGCGGGCGCTGCGGCGTGCTGCACCATTGCGTATTTGACGATGCCGTAAACGCCCTCGCCCCGAAGTTCGATGCGGCGGATGCGCTGATTGTCGGCTCGCCCGTCTACTACGCCAGCGCGAACGGCACGCTGACGAATCTGCTTGACCGCCTGTTCTACTCCACCCCGTTCGACAAGACGATGAAGGTCGGCGCGGCGGTTGTCTCCTGCCGTCGCGGCGGCGCAAGCGCGACGTTTGACCAGCTGAACAAGTACTTCACAATTTCCGGAATGCCAGTTGCATCGAGCCAGTACTGGAACAGCATCCACGGCAACAATGCGCAGGAAGCCGCGCAGGACGCGGAAGGACTGCAAGTCATGCGGACGCTTGGGCGGAACGTGGCGTTTCTGGTGAAAAGCATTGCTTTCGGAAAGGAAGCCATGGGGCTGCCGGAGAAGGAGAAACGGGTCGGGACGAATTTTATCAGATAAATCGCATAATAGCAAAAAAGGTTCAAGGTGTGATGTTCCTTGAGCCTTTTTTGCTTGTTCTGCTGATTTTTCCGCGTGTCTATCCTCGTTTACTCCTCCGCCGATAACGCTTCCCACTCTGCGTATCGGCGCTCAATCTCGTCCTTCTTCAGCTGATACGCTTTCGCCAGCTGCGCCGCCTTCTCCGCATCCTGATACGTCGCCGGATCAGCGAGCTGCGCCTCCATCTCCGCGGCTTCCTCCTCCGCGGTCGCAATCGCCTTTTCCGCCGCGGCAATCGCGTTCTTCTTCTCCCGAATGCGCTTCTCTTCCTCCCGCGACTTGCGCTTTTCCTTATCCATCGCGGTTTTCGTCATGCCCGCATTTTCGCTGTCCGGCGCTTGCTGGCGATTGATTTTCTCAAAATAATCGTCGTAATTGCCCAAATACTCCTTCACGCCGCCTGCTTCCAGCACGCACACCTTCGTGGCGAAGCGGTTGATGAAGTAGCGGTCGTGGCTGATAGCGAGAATCGTACCGGGGAAGTTTTCGAGCGCGTCTTCCAGCACTTCGCGGCTGTCCATATCGAGGTGGTTCGTCGGTTCGTCCAGCAGCAGCACGTTGTCCTTCTTCAGCATCAGCTTCGTCAGGGCGACACGCCCCTTCTCACCGCCGGAAAGCGTCGAAATGGGCATCAGCACGTCATCCCCTGTGAAAAGGAACAGCCCCAGCGCACCGCGAACCTCGGTCTGGTCAAGGCGGTGGAAGTCGTCCCACACCTCGTCCAGCACGGTCTTGTTTTCATGCAGATGCGCCTGATGCTGGTCGTAGTAGCCAATGTCCACGCCCGCACCGAAGCGAATCGTACCGCAGTCAGGCTTTTCTTCGCCGACGATGCACTTGAACAGCGTCGATTTGCCCACGCCGTTATCGCCGATGAGCGCCACGCGGTCGCCCGCGCGCAGGTGCATCTTCACATGCTCAAAGAGCGTGCGCCCACTGAACCCCTTCGCGAGGTCGTCAATCATCAGCACGTCGTCGCCCGTTCTGCGGCGGACATCGAAGTGGAAGTGAATCGCGCTTTCGTCCTTCGGTTTCTCCAAGCGTTCGACTTTCTCCAACCGCTTCTCCCGGCTTTCCGCCAGACGGATGGACTTCTCGCGGTTGAACTGCCGATAGCGCGCGATGATGGCTTCCTGCCGGGCGATTTCCTTCTGCTGCAGCTCATACGCCTTCATGCGAATCTCGAACCGCTCCGTTCGCTGCACCATGTAGGCGGAATAATTGCCGTCATAGCACTCCGTCGCGCCAAGGAGCAGCTCGCACATGCGGTCGCAAACGTGATCCATGAAATAGCGGTCATGGCTGATGAGCAGCACCGCGCCGCGGTAGGTGCGCAGATAATCCTCCAGCCAGGCGATGGACTTGAGGTCAAGGTGGTTCGTTGGCTCGTCCAGCAGCAGCACATCCGGCTCAGTCAGCAGCATCCGCCCAAGGCAAAGGCGCGTCCGTTCGCCGCCGGAGAGCAGCGAAGCCATCTGTCCCTGCTGCTCCTTGCGGAAGCCCAGACCCGCCAGCACGCCCTGCACCGTCGAGCGCCAGCCATAGCCGTTGCTTTCCTCAAAGCGGCGGGTAAGCTGGTCGTACTGGCTGCCGAGGCGATGAAGGGATGCTTCATCGTGCGCATCCGCCATCTGATGCTCCAAGTCGCGCAGCTGCTGTTCCATGCGCTGCACTGGCTCAAAGACGCTTTCCAGCTCTTCCAGCACTGTCCGCCCTTCGCCGACCTGCCCCTGCTGGGCGAGGTACCCGAGCTTCAGCCCCTTCTGCATGGTCATCGTGCCGCCGTCCGCGGTTTCAATACCGGCAATAATCTTCATGAGGGTGGATTTTCCGCAGCCATTGACGCCGACAAGCCCCATGCGCTGACCATCCTGCAGCACGAGGGATGCGTCGCGGAGGACTTCATTTGTACCGAAACTTTTCTGAATGCCCTGCAAGGAGAGCAGAATCATCGCAAGTCACCTCCCGGTGGGGGTATCATTCGCGCTCATCAGCGCGAGGTGGGTTCGCCTGATGGCATTTTTTCTTCCTAAATAAGATGCTTTTTTGTGCGGCAGGGGTTTCGCCTCTGCGGAGGCGGCAAGGGGGCTTTGCGGTCGCCCCCTTGACCCCTTCGCAGTGCACACCTATGTTACTGGGTTTAGATTGTTACTTGGGAGAACAAAAGGTACACAAACCAAAAAACTTCCGACAAAGCTCAATAAACATGGGTGCGCACCGAAGGTTTCCAAAGGGCGATCGCAGACTTCGTCTGTTTCCATTGCCCTTTGGTCGCTCCCGCAGGAGCGAAATCCCTGCGAATCATTACAGCAGATACTGCACCGCCATCAGCAGCAGAATCGCCGCCGACAGCATGATGTGACCGCGCTTCATCCGCATTTTTGCCGTGCGCGGCAAGGTCATCAGGGCCCAGATTCCCAGCGCCAGCACCGCTGCGCCGCAAAAAATCAGCCACCCAGCGGACATGCCGCGCCAGAAGAGCGCGGATGCATTGTAAACAGCGTGCATTACCATCGGGACAAGCAGATTCCCCGTCCGCATTTCCGCGAGCGTCAGCGCACCGCCGAAGAGCAGATGTGCCGGGAGTGCCGCCAAATTGCCGTGCAGGAGCGAAAAGAACAGCGTCGTCAGCAGCCATGCGCCAAATCGGCTGCCGCTGTCCAGCAGCGTTTGCAGCACGACGCCGCGGAACAGCGCTTCCTCCAGCGCTGCCGGAAGAACCGCCAGCGCCAGCAGCTGCAAGCACCATTCGCCTGCGCTGTCCGCCGCCGCAATTTGACGCTCCGGCGCGGAAACGAAATTGCCCCACAGCTGCGTCAGCGGCGTTGCCAAAGCGCGCATCGCCAGCCCCAGCACCGCCGCGCAGAGCAGCAGACCGATGCTCAGCCGCATTGTTCCCGTGCGCGCCGAACGGCCGCGCCGCATCAGCAGCGCCGGAAGCCCAATCAGCAGCGCTTCCTGCGCCATTGACAGCAGCAAGCGCGTATTTTGATGCAGGTCATGCGGAAGCATCAGCGCCAGCAAGCGCTCCAGCAGCAGCTTGACCGCCGTCAAAATCAGCAGCACCATCAGCAGCGTCGTCGCCGCGTCGGTTTTCCGCCCCGCGCGCGTCATTTGCCGTCCCCCAGCGTGTAGATATTTCCAACACGGTCGCGCAGGGCAACATCCAGCGTCAAATCCTGCCCCAGGCGGATGCCCTCGCGCGTCATGCGGTCTTCGCTGATGTGGTATGCCAAGCTCGGCGTGTTATTCTCCCCGCTCAAATGACCGAGAATGACGTTTTTCGTGCCGCTCTCGACAATTTGCAGCAGCGCATCCGCACAGGCGGCATTGCTCAAATGCCCGCGATTGCCCAGTATACGCTGCTTCAGGCGCTCATTATAGTGGTCGTTGTGGCGGAGCATATCGGGGTCATGGTTGCTTTCCAGCAGTACCAGGGAGCTGCCCGCCACCGCGTCGCGGACGCTGCGCGGAAAATGCCCCAAGTCCGTCGCCGTCGCGATGCTGAGTCCCCCGCCCCACAGCCGATAGCCAACCGGGTCAGCCGCGTCATGCGGGATGGAGAACGGCACGACACCGACATCTCCGATATAGAAATCCGAGAACGTATCGAACGTCCGGCGGAGTTCCGGGGGGATTTTGCCGACCTTTGCGTCCATCGCATTCCACGTCATCTCGGTGGCATAGACGGGGATTTTATGCTTCCGGCACAGCACGCCCGCGCCGGAGATATGGTCAATATGTTCGTGGGTGATGAGAATGGCGTCAATGGTGTTGCCATCAACGCCAATCATATCCAGTGCTTCATCAATCATTTTGCCCGACTTTCCGGCGTCGATGAGCAGGCGGGTTGCGCCGTACTGCACGAAGAGGCAGTTGCCGCTCGAACCGGAGTAGAGGGGGCAGAAAATCATTTCCATTGGATTCCTTTCTGGATTCCTGATGTTTTGCCTATTTTCTTTTCTGCTGGCGCTTTTCCAGCAGGGGGAATCGCGCCTGCGGGCGCGACAAGGGGGCTTTGCGGTCGTCCCCTTGGCCCCTTCGCCTCCCATGTTTCTTGACTTTTTATGTTGCATGGGGAACGAAAGGCACACTAACTAAAAAACTTCCGATAAAACTCAATAAACAGGAGTGCGAACCGAAGGTTTCCAAAGGGCGATCGGAAAGCCCTTTGGT
>CEAF01027050.1_pt1 | contig 17696 bp, 10 predicted proteins | sample 557431 | NCBI WGS metagenome assembly CEAF01 (sample SAMEA3182068, study PRJEB8094) | gut metagenome | biome: human; feature: gut; material: Stool; isolation source: human stools | place: Canada | collected 2013-11-18 | reverse complement strand
CGCACGTGGTGGCGCATGAAGTTGGTGGTTTGCATACGTTCTTCCACTTCGTCGGAAATCATGTAGCGCCAGTTGCGTCCGGGAAACCCCATGACAAACGTGAAGTCGCCTTCACGATAGCCGGCGAGGCTGATGGTGAGGTGCTTCTTTACCTGCAAGGGCACATTGTCGGGGTTGTAAGCGGCGGGTTGGCCGTCTTTGCCGGCATAGATGCGGAATAAAGAGAAGTCGCCCGTGTGGCGCGGCCACATCCAGTTGTCCGTATCGGCTCCGAACTTGCCGATGGAAGAGGGAGGAGCACCTACCATGCGGATATCGCTGTAGGTTGTCTTTAGGAACAAGTAATATTTGTTTCCGCCATAGAATGCTTTCAGTTCTGCTTTACGGCCGGATGTCAGCGTGATGCCTTGCGCGGATAGGAAACGGTCGGCTATCATGGCAAGGTATTTGGGCGAGAGGTAATTTGTGCCGTTCGGGTCAGAGTCTATCTGTAACTGGTCGTTTACGTAGTCCGTCACGTCCATTATCTCGTCGATGTAGGTCACAGTAAGTCCCTTGCAGGGCAGCTCCTCGCTGCGGGACATTGCCCAAAAACCATCGGTCAGGTAATCGTGCTCCACGCTGCTGTGTTGCTGGATGGCTCCATAGCCGCAGTGATGATTGGTCAGTACCAGCCCTTCTGCCGAGATAACCTCACCCGTGCAACCGCCGCCGAAATGCACTACCGCATCTTTCAGGGCTATGCTGTTGGGGTTGTATATCTGTTCGGCAGGGATAAGCAGGCCGAGCTCTGTCATGGCAACCTCGTTCTGCTGTTTGAGGTCGGTAAGCATCCACATTCCTTCGTCGGCGTGTGCCGAAAGGATGCCGGATGTAAGGAATAATGATAATATGATTCGTCTCATGTAACTATGCGTTAGAAGGTGTTCTGAGAGAGGGAAATTCAATATACGACTAAATCAGTATACGAGTGAATGGCATTCAGTATACAACCGAATGCCATTCACTTTCATACCCTTTTGGGGATGGGTTCCCATTACTCGATGATGTTCATTTCTTTTATCAGATGTCCGCAGTCTCCCAGTTTTTCCAGAATGAAGAGTACATAGCGGATGTCCAGTGCGATGCAACGTTGCAGGTTGTTGTCGAAGTTGATGTCACCGCTCAAGGATTCCCAGTTGCCGTCGAATGCACAGCCGATAAGCTGTCCTTCACCGTTGATGACGGGACTGCCGGAGTTACCGCCGGTGATGTCGTTGGTAGTCAGGAAGCAAACGGGCATTGTGCCGTCGGCCATGGCATAGCGTCCGAAGTCTTTATTGAGGATAAGCTCCTTCAGTTTGGCGGGCACTACGAATTCGCGGTCTTCGGGGTTTTCTTTTTCAAGAATGCCGTCCGTGGTGGTGTAGTAATTGTAGTGTATGGCATCGCGCGGGCTGTATGCTTTCACATTGCCGTAGGTCAGACGGAGCGTGAAGTTGGCGTCCGGATAAGAGGGTACGGGCAGTTTCATCTCGCCCAGTCCGCGGATGTATGCTTTATGCAGCAACTCAAGACCGTTGCTCAGTGCCTTTTCTTCTATGGAAACGGCTTTCAGCTTTTCTATCTTCGAGCGGGAATAAGCTGTGGCAGGGTCTTTTTCGATAGCCTTTACCGTAGTTTTCTTCATGAACTTGTCGAAGTTGGTGCGGTTGGCAAGGATGGAGTTGTCGTACATATCATCTACAAAAGCATTGTAGTCGCCTTTGTACTTGCTTTGGATAGTCTGGTAGAAAACGGGCAACTGTTCAGGTTGCAGTTTTTGGGCGAGAGCGGGCAGGATGGCTTTGGCTACGGCACGGTCTACTTCGTGGTCGTAGTCTTTGTTGTGGATGTCGTTGAACACCTCTTCCAACTCTGCTTTGGAAGCAGCAAGCAAAGAGTCGTTTTTCTCTTTCAGCGCCGTCTTTATCTTATGCATAATCATGTACGGGCTTCCGAATTCGATGGCGCCGCTCAAGGCTTCGTACAAGTAGTTGAACTGACGGGTAACCGGCATTCTCTTGGCAATGATTTCGTCGATTCTCTCTACTACACCCTCGTATTCGGTTTTACCTTTGGCAAATTCGGCAAAGTTCTTTTCCTGTTTCGCTTTTGTGCCCAGCACATCGTTGTCGATAATTGCCTTGTTCATGCCGATGGAGTTTTTCCAGTAGTTGCTGCTTCCGGCAAATTTGCTGGCATACTGGATGCGGGTTTTGTCGCTGGCATCCATGTACTTGCGCAGTACATCGAGGCGGACACCGCGCATGTCAATCATGGCCTGGTTGTCTGCTTCCATGCGTTCTTTCACTTCCGACCGGGTGAGGTAACGGCTGGTGCTGCCGGGGAATCCCATAATCATGGCATAGTCGTTTTCTTTCAGTCCTTTGATGGAAATGGACAGGAATTTCGGAGTCTTCAAAGGTACGTTGCTTGCATTGTATTCGGCCGGTTCTCCGTTGGCATCGGCATAGATGCGGAACATGGAGAAGTCGCCCGTGTGGCGCGGCCACATCCAGTTGTCGGTTTCACCGCCGAACTTACCTACCGAGGAAGGGGGAGCGGCTACCATGCGTACGTCACTGTACACTTTGTAATAGAACAGGTAGAATTTATTTCCCGCATAGAAAGGAAGTGCTCTTACCTCGATGCCTGGTTTGCCTTTCAAATCACTCTTTTCCAGTTCTTCTTTGGCAAGTTTGCCGAGGAACGGGGCGGTCAATGCATCGACTTCCGTCACTTCTCCGGCTTTGACTTTCGCGTTTACGAGGTCGGTGATGTCTACAATGCGGTGTACGAAACGGAATTTCAATCCCGGAGTAGGCAACTCTTCATTGCGGCTTTTTGCCCAGAAACCGTCTGTCAGGTAATCGTGTTCCACTGAGCTGTGCTGTTGGATAGCACCGTAGCCGCAGTGGTGATTGGTGAGAATCAGTCCTTCGGGTGAGATGATTTCGCCCGTACAACCACCGCCAAAGATGCCGACGGCATCTTTCAGCGATACTCCGTTCGGGTTGTATAAATCATCGGCTGCAAGTTTCAGTCCTTGTTTCTTCATCATGTCGATAGAGTTCTGCTGCTTCATCAGTTGCAGTAACCACATTCCTTCGTCTGCACGTGCCGAGCAGACTGTCAGTACGGCGACCGCCGCAATCAAATACTTCGTTACTTTCATCTTTTTTGTTGTTAATTTACTATATGATTTTTAATTGAATCTTCCTTCCCGGATAGCATCCATGATGTTGGCAGGCGGACGCTGGTTCATCAGCTCTTGCTTCATGAAATCCATGTAAGGAGCCACATGCTTGAAGAATTTCCGGTAGCCGGCGCATAGGTAGTTCAGTCCGGGTTCGCCGTCGGCAGTATGTGCAAAGCGGTTTTTAGGACATTCACCGTTGCAGGCAAACAGCCATTCGCACTCCCTGCACTGGGTAGGGAGCGACTTTTGCTTCATCTGTCCGAAGGCTTGCTGACGTTCGCTGTACATCATTTCCACCAGTGTTTTCTGATAGATGTTTCCCAGCTTGTATTCTGGAAATACAAAGTGGTCACAGGCATATACATCGCCGTTGAATTCCATTACACCGGCATGTCCGCAGGTCTTTGCCATGGAGCATACGCCCGGCTGTTCGCCCACCCAGTTGGCAAGGGTGGAGTCGAAGAGCTGGATATAGTAAGTACCTACATCCTGTTTCACCCATTCATCGAACAGGGTACAGAGGAAGTTTCCCCATTGTTCCGGGCTAATGGAGAAGTCCGCCAGTTCCGTAGCTTTTTCCTTATCGGTCAGTGAGGCCAGATGGCGTCCGTCTTGGTGCGGCATGATGCGTTCTACGATAGGAGCGAACTGGATATAATGAGAACCGATTTCTTTGAAGAATTTATAGAATTCAAGGGGATAGTCGGCATTGAAGTCATTTACTACCGCCATCGCGTTCCATTCTACTCCGTGCTTTTTCAGCAGGTTGATGCCTTGCATCACTTTGACAAAGGATGGTCTTCCAAGCCTGTTTTTACGGTATTCGTCATGAAACTCCTGCGGCCCGTCGATAGATACGCCCACCAGCCAATTGTTCTCTTTGAAGAACTCGCACCATTCGTCGGTGAGCAGTGTGCCGTTGGTTTGTATGCAGTTGTCAATCGTCCGTCCGTTGGCGTATTTCTTTTGCAGTTCCATCGCTTTTTTGTAGAAGGCCAGCGGGCGCATTAGGGTTTCTCCGCCGTGCCAGGTGAACAATACTTGAGGCATTGTTTGCGAATTGATATATTCTTCAATGAACTTCTCCAGCAGTTCATCGCTCATCACGTGTTTTGGATTGTTTACATACAGTTTGGACTTCTCCAGATAATAACAATAATCGCATGCCAGGTTGCATACAGCCCCTACAGGCTTGAGCATTACATAAAGAGGTTTGGCAAAAGGAGCATAGGTTGACATGTATATTTCTCCGTTTTTTATATTTATGATTGTGCAAAAATACGTAAACCAAATGAAAATTCCTTTCTTTCTATCCCGTTTATAAGGAATATTAATACCTTTGCCACGTATAATTCATAAATCGTTTCCTGCATGATTAGAATGAGTGTAAATCGTATTTTGCCTCTTTTGCTTTTACTCGTGTTTTTCACTTCTTGTGCCCGAAAATACAAGGTGGAAGGCAGTTCTTCAGTGACAAGCCTTGATGGAAAAATGTTGTTTCTTAAAACTCTTCAGAACGGGCAGTGGGTAGCTGTCGATTCTGCGGAAGTTATTCATGGGCTTTTCTCAATGAAAGGTCCTGTAGATTCTGTGATGATGGTAACTCTCTATATGGACGATGAAGGGATTATGCCGCTTGTACTGGAAGACGGTAAGATAGAAGTCTCTATTTCAAATACGCAATTGGCAGCTAAAGGGACATTGCTCAATGATCGGCTGTATGAGTTTATAGAAAAACGGAATGCACTGGAACTGCAGATAGAGGAGCTCGACCGCAAAGAGGCGCGTATGGTGCTGGACGGAGCCAATTTGGAAGATGTCCATAAGGAGCTGGCGAAAGAAGGGGAAACTCTTGTTGAAGAAATGAATAATTATGTGAAGCAGTTCATCATTGACAACAATGAAAATGTTTTGGGTCCAAGCGTGTTTATGATGATGTGCAGCACATTACCGTATCCTGTCATGACTCCGCAGATAGAGGATATTATGCGAACCGCTCCATTGGCATTCAAGCAGAATCAGTTGATAAAGGAATTCCTTTCAAAAGCGAAGGAAAACATGCAGTTGATTGAGGAACACCAGCGCGTCAGGCAAAATGCTTCAACTGATACTTCCGCCAATAAACCGTAGGCAGTGCGGATGAAAGACTTCAACGGTCTTGATCTTCGTTTTTAACCATTCCTTTAAACTTCTCCGGAAGGCTGCTTTCTACTGCTGTATAGGCTTCCGCCATAGTTGCCTTGATGTTCTCCACTCCTTGTCCCTTAGGGGCAATCGGTTCATGAATCGTCAGTATCATGCGGTGGCGGTGTATCCACTTGCCCGTGCGGGGAAGTATCTCAAACGAACCGTCGATGGTAACGGGCACTACCGCCAGCTGCAGTTCATCTGCCAATTGGAAGGCTCCTCTCTTGAAGTATCCCATGTGACCGGTGAATGTGCGTGCTCCTTCGGGGAATACTACCAATGATACTCCATCCTTTAAGGAAGCCTCTGCCTGGCGCATGGTGGCCAGTACTTTTTTAGGACTGGAACGGTCTACGAAGATATGTCCCGCGCTTTCGCATGCTTTGCCTACGAACGGAATCTTTCGCAGGCTTTTCTTCATCATCCATTTGAAGTTTCTGCCCAAGAAGCCGTAAATCAGGAAAATATCGAAAGAACCCTGATGGTTTGGGACAAACACATAAGAAGTACGTTTGTGAAGTTTCTCGCGTCCGTTTATCTTTACCGGGATGAGCAGCAGGTAGCAAATCAGTTGTGACCATATTTTACCCGGATAATATCCCCAGAAATGAGCGCCCCCCAGTAACGAACCGATAATTGTGACCAATGCGGTAAGGACAGTCAGGACCAATAAAACAGGCAGTGCAAAGCAAATCTGGTAAATATTGTAGAGTATTTTCATGGGTTGTGGATTTTATTGCCACAAAGATAGGTCTTTTTTATATTCTGTCACTCTTTCTCGCTAACTAATTTTATGACGGTGACTTCGGGCCATGCACCGAAGCGGAAAGGCAGACCTACGTATCCTATACCGACATTTACATATAGGGCGCGTTTGCCTTCGTAGTACATACCGCTCCATTCAGGGTAGATGAGAGAAGATAACGAGTGTCCGAATATTTCCATCTGCATGGCGTGCGTATGTCCGGAAAGGGTTAACTCTATATCCGAATCAGGCAAAACTTCGCGTCGCCAGTGCGTAGGGTTATGGCTGAGCAGTATACGGAACATGCCTTCCGTGCCTTGCATGGCTTTGGATAAATCGGCGAATTGTGAGAAAGGCGGTTCACCGTCGTTCTCAACACCTATCAGCGCTATGCTGTCGCCCTTATGATATAGGATGCAATGCTCGTTATTCAGCATTTCCCAACCCATATCTTTTTGCTGTCCTATTAGATACTCCAAGTTGGCTGCTTCCTCTTTTCTGTTATGCCAGCGGTAATATGTCCCGTAATCGTGATTGCCGAGGATAGAATATACTCCGTCGGGAGCATGAAGCAGGGAAAGTGTCTCTTTGAAACCGTCCAGTTCGTGGCTTTGCTGATTGACTAAATCACCGGTAAAGACAATGAGGTCCGCTTGCTGTTCGTTCACCAGCGTAACCAGACGCCGGATAGCTTCCGGATTTCCTAACCAACTGCCTATATGTATATCCGATAGCTGAAGAATGCGGTAACCGTCAAAACCTTTGGGAATGTTGGACGAGCGATATTCGACATTCTTTATCTCAAAGCGCGTGATACCGGCAATGGCTCCGTAAAGGATATTGGCAAAACCGATTATCCCCAATATCAATCCGAGAAGTGTGTAAGGAAGCCGGTGGGCAACGAAAGGAAAACGAGGATTCCTGAACGGCGTATGGAAAATGATGAATGACAAAAGGCGGCTGATTCCCCGCATCAATATGCCAAACAGCGAACAAAGCATGAATACCGTCTTCGGGACGGCAAATAGCATTACGGCCACTGCCAGCCTGCCGATGCCTTGCGGATGGCGTGAAAGCGCATTGTCACCTGTCATATAGATGTAATACATATATATAGCTACCAGCACAACTGTAGGAAGCCAATACACACTGCGCCAAAGTATGTTACGTGTTCTCTTTACGATGTACACCAAGTAGATGTACATGTCCGGTAAAAGCAGGCATAAGATAAGTATGAGAGTTATTCGGTGCATATGTCTTTCAATTCTTCTATGTTCTTTTTAATGCTGTCGAGGTGTTTGTAAACGACTTTTTTATATATGAAATAAATAAGAAGTGCATCCAGGATGATGTAGCAACCGAGCAAGACTGCTTGTACCATGAGAGGGAGTGTATAGTAATCCATTATCCAGAAGAACAGTGTGGTGAAGATAACGGTCCAGGCAGCTACTGCCCATATTTCGTAACGGGTCCAGTTACGGAATCTGGTCATGCGTCGGCTCACTTCGGCTACGGACATTTCGTCTATGTGGGTGTTCTTGTTCCAAAGGTAGGTTTTCCAGTCCCACCACATACCGCTGAGAATAGTTACGGTAATGAAAATCAGAAATAGAATTATCTTGTTCTGCAAATGCTCGTTGAAACCGAAGGTAGGCAGTAAGAACCACACCAGCAGGATGACAGCCAATCCTACCGCACCTGTTCCAAGCGAGAAGCGTTGCAGGATAACGAGTCGTCCCAAACTGTGCCGGGTATTTGTTTTATAATTTGCAATCAGTTCTTTTATCTGTTTCTCATCGGCAATAGGTTCCTTTTGCAACTGTGCATCCAGGGCATTCCATGATTTTTTCAGTTCGTCCAGTTCCATATATTAATCCTCCTTATTCATCTTTTTTAGTTTGTCTTTAATACGGTTGAGTTTGGTGGCCACGTTGGTTACGGTCAGTCCGGTAATCTCGGAAATATCTTCATAGCTTTTTTCTTCCAGATAAAGCAGGATGATAGACTTCTCCAACTGTCCCAGCCGGTTTATCATCCGGTAGAGTTGCTGTAACATGGCTTGCGTTTCGTCGTCCTCTTCGCTGCGGTCGGCTTCCTGGGTGAGGGTGACAATCTCCGGAATGTTCTTTTCTTTCCGTATGAAGCTGATACAGGTATTCAAGGCGATACGGTAAATCCACGTCGAGATTTTACATTCCCTTCTGAATTTAGGAAACGCTTTCCATATATTGAGCACTACTTCCTGATACAGGTCATTAAGAGTCGCGTTCGGAGTGGTGTACAGGTAACACACCTTATAGATGACGCGCTCATATTCCCGTATGACGGACAGAAACTCTTGTTCTACATTTTCCATTGTGTATGCTTGCTCGAATCGCTTTTATTCTGTTTGTCGTAAGAGAAACCGGAAAATCACACTTGCAACATTTAACTCTTTAAATTTGCTGCCAGGAACTTTCGCATTTCCTCAATCGGTTTACCGCGCCGGCAGGCATAATCTTCCAACTGGTCTTCACCAATCTTGCCTACGGCGAAATAGCGTGACTGGGGATGTGAAAACATAAGACCACAGACAGAAGCATGCGGATACATGGCTCCGTTTTCGGTGAGCGTAATGCCTATCTGTTTCATATCCAGCAATTCGTCCAATATAAAGTTTACGGATTGGTCGGGTAGGGAAGGATAGCCTACTGCTGGACGGATGCCCTGATATTTCTCAACCAGCAAATCCGGAATGGAAAGCGATTCATCGGGAGCATATCCCCAGACTGTCTTGCGCACATATTCGTGCATCTTTTCTGTTGCGGCTTCGGCAAGCCGGTCTGTCAGGGTCTGTACGAGAAGATGCTTATAAGGATCGTCTTTATAACATCCTTCGCTCTCCGCACTGACGGAAGATGCAAAAAGCCCTATCGTATCCGGCACTCCGGATGAAAGAGGCCGTATGAAATCGCTCAGGCAGAGAAACGGACTTCCGTCCGGATGAGGTGTCTGCTGGCGGAGCAGAGGGAACACCGTATCTTCGATGATGAGATTGTCTCCCTCTGCATTGGCACTGCATAGCCTGTAAATACATTGCACCGAAATTTTCTCATCCAACCGGTTGAGTACTCTGCCGGCTTCCTTAAACAATTGCATAGCCTCGGCGGCTTTGGAGCGTTCTTCTTGCGGAAAAGCCGCAAGCCACATGGCGCGGCAGGAATCGCAACCGTGAATGTTGGCGATTGCTGCAAACTTAGGTTGAAAGCCCCAGGCATGGAAAAAATAAATCCAGTTGATATAGGGGCTTACTTCATGGATTTTATAATTGATAGTTGGCAATTGATAATCTCTATATAAGGTTATGCTCTGAATAGATAATACTATATTATGCTCCTGCTGACGGATAATCAAACCGCAGCTCTTCACCGCGGTAAGAATCGTTCACAGTATTGCCGTTGTAAATAAGATGTCCGTTGGCAAACGTTTTTTCTACTTTCCAGTTGAACGTATGCCCTTCCAAAGGACTCCAGCCGCATTTGCTCAGAATCTTGTCGGTAGTGACTTCCCAGGGAGAGTTAGGGCGTACCAGCACTAAATCCGCCTGATAGCCTTCACGGATATATCCACGCTGGCAAATACCGTATATCCGGGCAGGTGCATGACACATTTTCTGAACAACCGTTTCCAGTGAGAACACTCCTTCGTCCACCAGTTCTAACATACTGACAAGGGAGAATTGTATCATAGGCATACCGGACATTGCTTTCAAAGCCCCGCCCTCTTTCTCGCTCAACAAGTGAGGGGCGTGGTCGGTGGCGATAACGTCAATCAGTCCTGAGTTGACAGCGGTCCGCAGTGCTTCCCGGTCTGTTTTTCGTTTAACGGCAGGATTACACTTTATGCGTGCGCCCAGACTGTTGTAGTGCGTCAGCGTAAAAAGTAAATGCGCTACACATGCTTCAGCGGTGATGTTCTTGTTTGCCAAAGGTACGTCACTGAACAGTTGCAGTTCTTTGGCTGTGGAAACATGCAGGATGTGCAGGCGCGCTCCGGCAATCTTTGCCAGACGGACAGCCAGTTCGGAAGAGGCATAACATGCCGGAACGGAACGGATACTGGGGTGAGCACTGACGGGAATGTCATCCGCTCCTTTATATTTTTGCTTGTATTTCTCGATATTGTTTTTTATTGTTTCCTGATCTTCGCAATGGGCGGCAATTAGCATATCCGTACCGTTGAATATATTCAGCAGGCTGTTCATTTTATCCACCAGCATATTACCGGTACTGGAGCCCATGAACAGCTTGATGCCGCAAACGCGGTGTTTGTCCAGCTTGTCAAATTCCGTATAGTTGTTGTTGGTTGCTCCGAAGTAGCAGGAATGGTTGACGATACACTTCTCATTCAGCAAGTCGAGTTTGGCATTCAAGGCATCCAACGTTACGGTCAGCGGATTGGTATTGGGCATGTCCATAATGGAAGTCACCCCGCCGGCAGCCGCTGCACGGCTTTCCGTCAGAATATCTGCCTTATGGGTAAGACCCGGATCACGAAAATGCACATGGTCGTCGATAATGCCGGGCAGCAGGTAGCAGCCTGTTGCATCAATCACTTCTTCACAAGGGGCGGAAAGAGGCTTCCAGTTGGTAAGTACTTCGGCGATGCGCCCGTTTTCTATCACTACCGAGCCTTGTACGCTTTGTCCTTCGTTGACAATCGTAGCGTTGTGTATCAGTGTTCTTTTCATATCTTTAGTTTTTTAAGTCTGGATATTTATGGAACAGGCTGTTCCATTTCAGCCGGATAACTCCGAACACGGCTTCTCCGAAAATACTGCTGTTCATCTTGGATGTTCCCAGTTCGCGGTTGATGAAGATAACCGGCACTTCCTTTACATTCGCTCCGCATTTGTAAGCGGTGAATTTCATTTCTATCTGGAAAGCATACCCTTTGAAGCGGATGCCGTCCAGATTGATGGTTTGCAATACCTTGCGGCGGTAGCATACAAAGCCGGCGGTAGTGTCATGTATGGGCAATCCCGTGATAAACCGTACATATTTGGAAGCGAAATAAGACATCAGCACACGTCCCATAGGCCAGTTTACCACATTCACGCCGCTGACGTAGCGCGAGCCGATGGCCACATCCGCTCCCTCTTCGGTACAAGCCCGGTAGAGGCGGGGTAGGTCTTTGGGGTTATGGCTGAAATCGGCATCCATTTCGAATATATATTGGTAGTCGCGTTGCAAAGCCCATTTGAATCCGGCTATGTAGGCCGTACCCAGTCCCAGTTTTCCCTTACGCTCCACCATAAACAGGCGGTGGGGAAACTCGTGTTGCAAGTCTTTTACGATGGCGGCTGTGCCGTCGGGAGAACCGTCTTCGATGACAAGTATGTGGAATCCGTGTTCCAGGGCAAAAACGGCACGGATGATATTCTCGATATTTTCCCGTTCATTGTAGGTGGGGATGATGACAATACTGTCTGATGTCTGCATATTCATTGAAAATAGATGGAGCTTGTTATTGGGAACAAAAGTAGTGCTTTTCTATTACTTACAGATAAAACTAAGGATTATTTATGTATTTTTGCAACGGAAATTCGTTATGGAACATTTATGAGTTTACACAGATTATCGGATTCTCTTAATCTGTGTAACTTTGTGTAATCTACGGTGAACTAAAAAAGACAGCAATGATTATTACCGAACTACAACAATTATACGCCACCCACCCCAATGTAGAAGGCATGTGCAAGTTGCTAAAGGACAGTTCCGTCCGTCATCTCTATTGCAGTGGTTTGTGCGCCTCTGCCGCTTCACTGTTTTCATCCGTGCTGGTGCAGCGGGCGGAATGTCCGTTTGTCTTTATCCTCGGCGATTTGGAAGAGGCGGGATATTTCTACCACGACCTGACACAGATTTTGGGAACCGGACAGGTGTTGTTTTTTCCTTCTTCTTTCCGCCGTGCCATAAAGTACGGCCAGAAAGATGCGGCTAACGAGATTCTCCGTACGGAAGTGCTGAGCCGTTTGCAAAAGGGAGAAGAGGGGCTTTGTGTAGTTACCTATCCGGATGCGTTGGCGGAAAAAGTTGTATCCCGTAAAGAACTGGGAGATAAAACCTTGAAGCTTCATGCCGGCGAAAAGGTAGATATGGACTTTGTTACGGAAGTGCTGCGCAGCTATGGGTTCGAGTATGTGGATTATGTGTACGAGCCGGGGCAGTATGCTGTGCGCGGCAGTATTATCGACGTCTTTTCCTTTTCGTCCGAGTTTCCTTTCCGTATCGACTTTTTTGGAGATGAGGTGGAAAGTATCCGTACTTTTGAAGTGGAAAGCCAGCTTTCCAAAGAGAAGAAAGAGGAGATTGTCATTGTTCCCGATTTAAGCCGTAGCTTGGAGCAAGGGGGGAATGGCGGCATGGTTTCTTTCTTGGATTTTCTGCGGCCGGATACCTTGCTGGCGATGCGTGATTTCCTTTGGTTGCGGGAGCGTATTCAGGTCGTCCACGATGAATCGCTTACCGCACAGGCTATTGCAGCCTGCGAAGCCGAAGAAAACGGTGCAATTTCTCTGGAAGGTAAGTTGATTGATGGAGGAGAGTTTACTTTGCGTGCCTTCGATTTCCGCCGCATGGAATTCGGTACGAAGCCCACCGGAACGCCGGATGCGACAGTTGCATTCAGCACCGTTGCACAGCCTATCTTCCATAAGAATTTCGACTTGGTGGCAGAAAGTTTCCGCGACTATCTTTCCCGCAACTATACCCTCTATATATGCAGCGACAGTCTGAAGCAGACCGACCGTATCCGCGCTATCTTTGAAGACCGGGGAGATAATATCTCCTTCACACCCGTTGAACGTACCTTGCATGAGGGTTTTGCCGACGATACATTGCGTCTCTGCATCTTTACCGACCACCAGCTTTTCGACCGTTTCCATAAATACAACCTGAAAAGCGATAAAGCCCGCAGTGGCAAGGTGGCCCTGAGCCTGAAGGAGCTGAACCAGTTTACCCCTGGAGATTACGTGGTACATACCGACCACGGCGTGGGGCGTTTTACGGGATTGGTACGTATTCCTAACGGAGACACTACGCAGGAAGTAATGCGCCTGGTCTATCAGAATGATGATGTGGTCTTTGTCTCCATCCACTCTTTGCACAAGGTTTCCAAGTACAAAGGCAAAGAAGGTGAAGCTCCCCGTCTCAACAAATTGGGAACCGGTGCGTGGGAGAAACTGAAGGACCGTACCAAGACCAAGATTAAGGATATAGCCCGCGACCTGATAAAGCTCTATTCGCAACGGCGCGAAGAGAAAGGCTTCCAATACAGTCCCGACAGTTTCCTGCAACGGGAGCTGGAAGCGTCTTTTATTTACGAGGATACCCCCGACCAGAGCAAGGCGACTGCCGACGTAAAGGCGGATATGGAAAGTGCCCGTCCCATGGACCGGCTGGTATGCGGCGATGTAGGATTCGGCAAGACCGAGGTTGCCATACGTGCCGCTTTCAAGGCGGTGGCAGACAACAAGCAGGTTGCCGTTCTCGTTCCCACCACTGTCCTTGCCTACCAGCATTTCCAGACTTTCAAGGAGCGTCTGAAAGGTTTGCCTTGCCGTGTGGAATATTTGAGTCGTGCCCGGACGGCGGCACAGACTAAATCCGTTGTCAAAGGTCTTGCGGGGGGAGAGGTGAATATCCTTATCGGTACGCACCGCATCTTGGGCAAGGATGTTAAGTTTAAAGACCTCGGCCTGCTGATTATCGATGAGGAACAGAAGTTCGGCGTTTCCGTCAAGGAGAAACTCCGCCAGTTGAAAGTAAACGTGGATACCCTGACCCTGACCGCCACTCCCATTCCCCGCACTTTGCAGTTCTCCCTGATGGGTGCGCGCGATTTAAGCGTTATTCAGACGCCGCCTCCCAACCGTTACCCCATTCAGACGGAGGTGCATACTTTCGGTGATGAGATTATCACTGATGCCATTAACTTCGAAATGAGCCGCAACGGACAGGTGTTCTTTGTAAACAACCGTATCTCCAATCTTTCGGAACTGAAAGAGATGATAGAGCGCAACATTCCCGATTGCCGTGTCTGTATCGGTCACGGACAGATGGAACCTGCCGAACTGGAGAAGATTATTCTCGATTTTGTCAACTATGATTATGACGTTTTGCTCGCCACCACCATTATCGAGAGCGGTATCGACATACCGAACGCCAATACCATCATCATCAATCAGGCACAGAATTTCGGTTTGAGCGACCTGCACCAGATGCGCGGCCGTGTGGGGCGCAGCAACAAAAAGGCTTTCTGCTACTTGCTTGCTCCCCCCTTGTCCTCACTTACTCCTGAAGCCAAACGCCGCCTGCAGGCCATCGAGAACTTCTCCGATTTAGGTAGCGGTATCCACATTGCCATGCAGGACCTCGACATCCGCGGTGCGGGTAATATGCTCGGCGCGGAGCAAAGCGGTTTTATTGCTGACCTGGGCTACGAAACTTATCAGAAGATATTGTCCGAAGCCGTACGTGAGCTTAAGACAGACGAATTTGCCGACCTCTATGCTGATGAATTGAAAGGCGACGGTACTATCAGCGGCGAGCAGTTTGTTGACGAATGCCAGGTGGAAAGCGATCTCGAACTGTTGCTGCCCGCCGCCTACGTCACCGGTAGCAGCGAACGTATGCTGCTCTATCGCGAATTGGACGGATTGACGCTGGACAGAGACGTAGATGCTTTCCGTGCCCGTCTCGAAGACCGTTTCGGACCTGTTCCGCCCGAAACGGAGGAACTGCTCCGCATCGTTCCCCTACGCCGTCTTGCAGCGCGTCTGGGAACGGAAAAGGTGTTCCTTAAAGGCGGTCGCATGACGCTGTTCTTTGTTTCCAATCCGGACAGCCCTTACTATCAGAGCCTGGCTTTCGGCAAAGTCATCGCCTACATGATGAAATATACCCGCCGTTGCGACCTGCGTGAGCAGAACGGCAAGCGGAGCATGGTGGTGAAGGACGTCACTACCGTGGAAGAGGCTGTGTCGGTGTTACAGGAGATTGTGGCGATGCAGGTGGAAGAATGATTCTATTGGCTTACGACTTTATTCTAAATTCCGGAACATGAGTTGACATCGGCCATGCGGGCAAAGGAGCAATATGCTCGTGGAGAATATATCTTTGTTTATTATTGATATAATGAGAGAAGTCCTCAAAAACGGATTCGATATGCTCCGTTCTTGAGGACTTCTCTGTATATAAGCGGTAACCGGATATCCTCAACTATTTGAGTGCATCCGTAAAATGGTCTCCGTACTGAGCGGTATTGTAAATGATTGCCCACAATGAAGCCCATAGTATTCCGCGGCCGTAGTATTTGTTGTCGGTGGTACTTGCCAGCGCACTATAAGTCGGTGTCCAGGTATTGGTATGCTGGCTGTCGCCGATAACTATAATTCGCCTTTGCAGGTCGACAGACAAGGAACATCCGTAACCGGGCACTTCCAGTACATGGGTTACTCCGGTAGGCGTGTCAAAGCTTCCGCTTATCCCGTCTCTATAAAACAAGGCGGTGAAGTCAATGGATTGCGACGGCTTGTAATTGCTGAACGGTCCGTTTTTGACAATATAATCCCATACAGGATCGTTGGAATGAGTTCCGACCCAAGTTGCAGATACGCTACTGTTGCTCTTGTAGGTATATCCCAATGAGGCGATCTTGGTGAACAAGGCCTGATTATCCGCGACACTGTTGTCAAGAGTGATTACGGCAATTCTGTTCTTGCCGGGACTACTCTTGAGCCAAGTAAGCAGGTTGTCATAATAATTTGCAATTCTGCTTGTGTATGTTCCCGAGAAGAGAATGTTCACATTGTCCGGAATGTCTGCGCCTACTCCCGCATTGTTATTGTCGCTGTTCGGCAAAGTCGGTACTGCCGGAGTATAGACTATTCCTTGAGGACCGAAGAATGTGCCGTAATTGCCGTATTCGCGGAATGTGCTGAAAATGCCGTTGCCGAGTGAACCGTAGCCACCGGAAAGATTGGCGGTGTTAATCGCTATGGGCTGAAGCACCGTTCTTACGATAGCCAGATGGATTGTTACTGCCGTTCCGGCCAAAGTGAGTTTTACATTATAGGTGATGTTCCGGTTGGCGTCCTTGTACAGTGTTTTGGGAAAATTGACCTTGAATTTGGTACTCATGGTGTATTCGCTTCCCCAAGACATCTCCGTACCGTTTTCGCCGGTCATTTTTATATTGTACGCATGAGCCGTTGCCGGTTCGGGTTGTTCCAGTTCGGCAATCCATCGCATCCCGCTACCGCCTTGCAGAGTTATAAGTTGGGTCTCGTCCGCATTTTCGGATATGTAAAGCGTGTTGCCCGGAACTCCTGTACCGAATGACATCGGTTGCTGGCTGATGTCGATTACATGAGACTTCACTCCGGGAGAGGCTTTCAAAGCCAGATAGAGCCGGGCTTTCAGGATACCGTTGCCTTCATTATGACTTTTGGCCTTTACGGTGATACGGTTGAGCTTGGGATCGGACGCATCGTGCGTGTCCTTTACTTCAAAGGCTGCCGCATCGTTGCCTTCAAGCACGTATTCCCATTCGTTGACGGTTGAGCCGTCTGCCGTCAATCCGGGGTTGACAAGGAACGAATTGGTATTGTTGCCAGTGATTGTCAGTTCACCGTCGTATTCAAAGTCGATGGAAGCAATATCCGGTGTCAGCGTAAATCCGGGCACACCGTCCTGAATCAGTAACATGGTGCCTTGTACCGAAGGGTCTTCTTTCAAGCTGACCACCATAAAACCATAACGCGGACTGATACCTGTGTTGCCGGTATGGGTATAGACGGGAATAATGTTGTTTACAGCTTTACTGCTGTCGTAATCGGTTACGGCGGCGGAACCCGTTTGGGCAAAAGAGAAGAAAGCACCGGCTCCCGGGGGATAGATGCTTGCGCTCCACTCTCCCGAACTCTTTACTGCAATGGGAGATGCAGCCACACCGGCGTTATTGCCGAAATGGGAAATGGTTTTCGGGTTCAGTTCCAGATAGAGGTCTCCGCCTTCCAACTGTACCACGTCTATGGTCGCTTTCAGATTGCCGAAAGAGAGTTCGACGATTCCGCTGCGCCGGTCTTTTACATTGTCCAGTGCAGTGGCCGATACGGTCAGTGTTTTGCCGTTCAGAGTGGCGGACAGACCGTTGTCCAGCACCTTTTTGCTGACGGATAACGTCCCTTCGCCAAAAGTGAATATGCCCAAATCATAACTGCCGCCATTGGGGGTGAACAGAACTTTTTTGGAAGGTATGGCCAGAATGTTGTCACCATCGAATTGCACCGTGCCGTGGCTGTCCATATCCCAGTAGTTGATGGAGTAACTTAAAGAAGTCAGTGCGCTTTTATAGGCTTCCAGTTCGGTGGCATATCCTTCTTTCTTTACGGAATTGACGGTAAGTTTGTACACATTATTGCGTTTGAGCGACTGTCCCGATTCCAGCGGGTGTACATTGACGCGGTGATACGATGCCGTACCGCTCTGCTTGTTTCTTACT
>CEAF01012893.1_pt1 | contig 18261 bp, 10 predicted proteins | sample 557431 | NCBI WGS metagenome assembly CEAF01 (sample SAMEA3182068, study PRJEB8094) | gut metagenome | biome: human; feature: gut; material: Stool; isolation source: human stools | place: Canada | collected 2013-11-18 | reverse complement strand
CCCATGAAGCCCATCCTCGATAAGATTGAGCTGGGACAGATGGAAGAGTGGAACTTTACAGCTTCGGACGGTACGGAGATAAAGGGAATGGTTTGTCTGCCGCCGTCTTTTGACCCGAACAAGAAGTATCCGCTTATCGTATACTATTATGGAGGAACGACTCCTACAACCCGCGGTATAACTTCCCCGTACTGTGCACAGTTGTTTGCGTCACGTGACTATGTGGTTTATGTTATCCAGCCCAGTGGTGCCATCGGGTACGGCCAGGAGTTCTCTGCACGCCATGTCAATGCATGGGGTGAGCGTACGGCCGATGAGATTATTGAAGGTACGAAGAAATTCTGTGCAGCCCATCCGTTTGTCAACGATAAACGTATCGGATGTCTGGGTGCCTCTTATGGAGGATTCATGACGATGTATCTGCAGACTAAGACGGACATGTTCGCTGCCGCTGCCTCGCATGCTGGCATCAGCAATGTAACGAGCTATTGGGGCGAGGGTTATTGGGGATATTCCTATAACTCTGTTGCGGCAGCCGATAGCTATCCTTGGAATAATCCCGATTTGTTTACGAAGCATGGAGCATTGTTCAATGCGGACAAGATTAATACCCCTCTGTTGTTGCTGCATGGCACGGTAGATACGAACGTGCCTATCGGTGAAAGTATCCAGTTGTATAATGCGTTGAAGATATTGGGCAAGCCGGTGGAATTTATTACCGTGGATGGTGAAAACCATTTTGTACTTGATTATGCAAAACGTGAATTGTGGCACAATTCAATTATGGCTTGGTTTGCCCGCTGGTTGCAGGATAGTCCGGCATGGTGGAATGACCTTTATCCGGAAAGACATTGGTGATTTCTTAGTTGACAACTATCAACTATCAATTAAAAAAGCCGTTTCCCAGAATAGACAAGGAGGAAACGGCTTTTTGTTGTAGTGTGCTTACTGTTATTGGGCCACTTTTGCTGTGTCTTGGACGTTCTCGGCTTTCTGCAAAGTATCCGTTACCACAGTGTCGTTAGACAAGGTTGTTGTCTTACTCGGCTGTTCTACCGGAGCCTTAGCTTGAGCCAAGAACGTTCCGCCACAAACAAACATAAACAGGGCTGCTACTAATACTAATTTTTTCATAATTCATTTGCTTTTAGGTTGCTATATCTTATTGTTAAGTCTAAGTGCTTGTTTGTTGTAGCGCTTGTTGCTTGTACTTAATACAAGTCAAATGGTGTGCCAAAAGAATTATTTGTTGGGTAATGCTTTGATAACTAGATGTATATGTTTTTATGCAAAGTGTAGTATAATGTGGAAAAGTGGGGAATGTGTGGAGAGGAGTGTGGAATTATTCCACATCTTTTAGTCGGATATGTTATAAAGCTTCAACTTGTTGTACAGCGTTTTGCGGTCAATGCCCAACAGTTGTGCAGCGCGGCTCTTGTTGTTTCCCGTCTGCCGTAGGGCTTCGATGATTTGACGTTTCTCTGCCTCCTCATTGCGGAGAGGGATGCCGATGATGGCCGATGCAGGTTCTTTCAGTTCACTTAGTTCGTTGATAGTAATGAATTTGCCTTGTGCCAGCAGGGTTGCACGACGTACCATATTCTTCATTTGTCGCAGATTGCCAGGCCAGGGGTATTCCAATAAGGCGCGGGATGCTTTGTCATCAAAGCCGGTCAGTTGCTTGTCCATTTCGCGGTTGGCCTGGTCCAGAAAGAAATTGGCAAAGAGCAAGATGTCTTCACGGCGGTCTTTGAGTTGCGGCATGCGCAGGGTGAATTCATTGATACGGTGATATAAATCCTCACGGAACGTTCCTTTTTCGATGGCTTGCTCCAGATTTTCGTTGGTGGCGGATACCAGACGTATGTCCACGCTTATCTCTTTGTTTGAACCAACCGGACGTATCTTGCGTTCTTGCAAAGCACGCAGCAGTTGTATTTGCACTTCATAGCTCAGATTGCCTATCTCATCCAGGAAGATGGTACCGCCGTTGGCTTCGACGAAAGCGCCCGTTTTGTCGGTCAGTGCGCCGGTAAAGGCGCCCTTTATATGCCCGAAGAATTCCGAAGCGGCCAATTCTTTGGGGATAGAACCGCAATCGATGGCTACAAACGGCCGGTCGGCACGCTTGCTGAGCTGGTGGATGCGATGGGCTACGTATTCTTTGCCCGTTCCGCTGGCACCATTGATGAGTACGGACATATTGGTAGGTGAAACCAGTTTCACATAATTGTAGAGTTGTTTGGCTGCGTCGCTCTCTCCTTCGAGGAAGTCGGAGGAAGACAATGAGCCTTCTGCACTCTTCTGAGACTGATTTTTCATCTTGTCGGAATGCATCGTCTGTTTGGGCGAGACGGATGGTCTGTTTGGGGTAAACGCGTCATCTGTTCGGGACGGATGCATCATCTGTTTCAAAGCGGAGGATGATGCATTCAAGGCTTCGCCTATTTTTTTCAGTAATTCGTCCGGATTCACAGGCTTGGCAATGTAATCGCAGGCTCCCAGTTTCATGGCTTGGACGGCCGACTGTATGTCAGCGTATCCCGTCATGATGATAAGCGGTATTTGCAGGCCGTGTTCGCCCAGCCATTTCAATAAGTCAATGCCATCCTTGTCGGGCAGGCGTAGGTCAGACAAAATCAAGTCCACGGTTTCCGACTCAATATGTTTTTGAGCACGGGCAATGCTGCTGGTGGAGGTTACTTGGAAACCTTTTTTGCCGAGCCATGTTTTTAGCATCATGCCGTAAGTAATATCATCTTCTACAATTAATATGGATGTCATTGCTTTTGCCTTTTATCTCTTTTATGTAGGCAAAGGTAAGTGCTTTTGTCTGATTTTAGTATATTTGCAAACTTAAATTAAATAAAAAACAAAATGAAAAGGAATCTAATTGTATTATTAACTATACTGGTTTGCGGTTTGACTGCTTGCAAGCCGGGACAAAAGAAAGAGGAAAATATGGAAAAAGAAACGAAGCTAAAGATTGAAACAAGTGCGGGTGACATCACCGTGAAACTGTATAATGAAACCCCGAAACATCGTGATAACTTTATTAAGCTGGTGAAAGACGGCACGTATGAAGGTACGCTGTTCCACCGTGTCATCAAGGACTTTATGATACAAGCAGGTGACCCGGAATCGAAAAAGGCTCCAAAAGGCAAGATGCTGGGGGCAGGCGACGTAGGTTATACTGTTCCTGCCGAATTTGTTTATCCGAAGTATTTTCACAAAAAAGGTGCTTTGTCGGCTGCACGCCAGGGTGATGAGGTGAATCCCGACAAGGCATCATCCGGCTGCCAGTTCTACATTGTGACTGGAAAAGTGTATAATGACTCTACCTTGCTGGGGATGGAACAGCAGATGAATCAGATGCGCCTGAACAATGCTTTCAATGCATTGGCCCAGAAGCATATGAAGGAAATCTACAAGATGCGTAAGAATAATGACCAGGACGGTCTGATGGATTTGCAAGATTCTTTGATTGCGCAGGCAGAGGCTCAGGTTGCCAAGGAACCGGAGTTCAAGTTTACTCCCGAGCAGGTGAAGGCTTATACTACCATGGGTGGTACTCCGCATTTGGACGGTGCATATACCGTATTCGGTGAAGTGCTGGAAGGTATGGATATAGTTGATAAAATACAGAAGGTCAAGACTGATCGTAACGACCGTCCTGAAGAGGATGTGGTTATTAAAAAAGTGACAGTGATAGATTGATGATAGATTCTGTCATTCTATTTTATGAAGATAAACAAAAAGATATTTGACAACGGTCTGCGGTTGGTGCACAATGAAGATACCAGCACGCAGATGGTTGCCTTGAATATTGTTTATGACGTAGGTGCCCGTGACGAGCATCCCGAGCATACGGGCTTTGCCCATTTGTTTGAGCATCTGATGTTTGGAGGTTCGGTGCATATTCCTGATTATGACGCTCCTTTGCAACTGGCAGGTGGGGAGAATAATGCATGGACCAATAATGATATTACCAATTACTACCTGACGGTTCCAAAATCGAATGTGGAAATCGGCTTCTGGCTGGAGTCCGACCGTATGCTGGAACTGGCATTCAGTGAGCAAAGTCTTGAGGTGCAGCGTGCAGTGGTGATGGAGGAGTTCAAGCAACGTTGTCTGAACCAGCCGTATGGTGATGTGGGGCATCTGCTTCGTCCTTTGGCTTATCAAACGCATCCTTATCGCTGGCCTACTATCGGGAAAGACCTCTCTCACATTGCCAATGCCACGCTGGATGAGGTAAAGGAATTCTTTTTCCGTTTTTATGCACCTAATAATGCAGTTCTGGCCGTTACCGGAAATATTTCGTGGGAAGAAACGATTAGGCTGACTGAAAAATGGTTTGCTCCTATTCCCCGTAGGAATGTGCCTGTAAGACAATTACCGCAAGAAGTTGTACAGACGGCGGAACGCCGGCAGACGGTGGAACGGAATGTTCCTCTGGATGCTTTGTTCATGGCTTATCACATGTGCAGCCGTGAGGATGCCGATTATTATGCCTTCGATATTCTGTCGGATATTCTGAGCAATGGACGTTCCAGTCGCTTGACCCGCAGGCTAGTGCAGGAGCAGAAGTTCTTTTCCAGTCTCGATGCCTATATCTCCGGTACACGGGATGCCGGCCTGCTGCATATCAGTGGAAAACCATCTGCAGGCGTATCTTTGGAACAAGCCGAGGCTGCTGTCCGGAAAGAGTTGGAAGAGTTGAAATCCGGGTTTGTTGGAGAACAAGAATTGGAGAAAGTAAAGAACAAGTTTGAGTCTACACAGATATTCGGCAACATCAATTATCTGAATGTTGCCACGAATCTTGCCTGGTTTGAACTGACCGGACAGGCAGAAGACATAGACCGTGAAGTGGACAATTACCGCTCTGTGACGGCAGAACAGCTTCATAGGGTCGCCCAACAGACCTTCCGCGATGAAAACGGGATTGTGCTTTATTACCAAAAAGAAAACCTTTAGTATGAAAAAATTATTTGATACGTATAAGCAGCACTATAAAGCATTGCTTCTCCTGGGGCTACCCATTGTGGTGGGGCAGTTGGGAGTCATTGTGCTTGGTTTTGCCGATACGCTGATGATTGGGCATCACAGCACGGAGGAACTGGGTGCCGCTTCTTTCGTAAACAATCTGTTTACTCTTTGCATTATTTTCAGTACGGGCTTCAGCTACGGGCTGACACCGGTTGTAGGGGGCTTCTACGGTAACCGCCGCTTTGCCGAGGCAGGGCAGGCGTTGCGGTGTAGCCTGGTTGCCAATGTGCTGGTGGCTTTGTTGCTGACTCTTGTCATGGCTGTTCTCTATTTCAATGTGGAGCGGCTGGGACAGCCCGAAGAATTACTGCCTCTGATTAAGCCTTATTATCTAGTGCTGCTTGCTTCACTGGTTTTTGTCATGTTGTTCAACGGCTTTAAACAGTTTACGGATGGCATCACCGACACCAAGACGGCCATGTGGATTCTGCTTGGAGGGAATGCGCTTAACATCGTAGGAAACTATATTCTGATCAATGGAAAATTGGGTTTCCCGGAGATGGGATTGCTTGGTGCGGGTGTAAGTACCTTGTTCTCTCGCATTGTGATGGTCGTGGTCTTTGCGGTGATTGTGCTTCGTAGTCGCCGTTTTATCCGTTATAGACTCGGATTTATGAGGCTGGGATGGTCGACACCGATGTTCAGGAAACTCAATGCTTTGGGCTGGCCTGTCGGTATGCAGATGGGAATGGAGACCGCTTCCTTCAGCCTCAGTGTTGTCATGGTGGGGTGGCTGGGGACACTTGCTCTGGCATCACATCAGATAATGCTCACTATCTCTCAGTTCACCTTCATGATGTATTATGGCATGGGTGCTGCAGTTGCTGTGCGTGTCAGTAACTTTAAGGGGCAGGGCGACGGGCAAAATGTGCGCCGTTCGGCGTATGCTGGCCTTCACGTCATCTTATGCATGGAAGTGGTGCTGTTGAGTATTGTCTTTGCACTTCGCGGTCAGGTCGGAGGATGGTTTACAGATAATATGGAAGTGTCCGGTATGGTAGCCGCTCTCTTCTTTCCGTTCCTGATTTACCAGTTCGGTGACGGATTGCAGATTAATTTTGCCAATGCCCTGCGTGGTATCTCGGATGTGAAACCGATGATGATTATTGCATTTATATCCTATTTTGTTATATCTTTGCCCGTAGGGTACCTCTGCGGTTTCATCTTCGGCTGGGGACTGACGGGGGTCTGGATGGCTTTCCCGTTTGGACTGACCAGTGCAGGGGTGATGCTGTGGCTGAGATTCCGTAGACAGACCAGGGAAAGGATTTGATAATATGAACAGTGTCTCCAAAGTAAAGATTGCCGTAGGCTACACTTTGTTGCTGGCGGTATTGTTTTTTTCCTTGTTCTTCGTACACCGGGAGATGGAGAACCTTATTCTTACCGATGACCGCGATGTACAATGGACAGACAGCGTACTAGCTTTGATACGCGAGAAGGATACCAATACGATAAGAATGCTGCGTACGCTGAGTGAGGCGAATGACAGCATGGTATCCACCAGTGACATTGAGCAGATAATTGCCCAGCAGGACTCAGTAGTGACCCAGCAACGTGTGCAGCACCGTATCATTACACATCGGGATACCGTCGTGACACGCCCTCGGAAGAAGGGTTTTTTCCGTCGTTTGGGTGAAGTGTTTGTCCCCCCAAAGAAAGATACGGCTATCCAGGTGAAGACCTCCCTCGAATTTGCGACGGATACGGTGATTGAACCTTATAATCCGGCCGATTCTTTGCATGAGAAACTGCGTGCTGTGGCCCAGCAGAAAAAAGCTGTAAACACTGTTATACAACGACGTAAACGCTATCTGCAACGCTTGGACCATATGCTGACCGCTCGTATTGACAGTTTGCTGAAAGATTATGAGACGGAAACTCTGCTGCGTGCACGGACGGAAGCCGAGTATCAACAGGCGGTCCGACGCCGTTCGGCCAAGATTATCAGTGGCATTGCCGTAGGTGCGGTATTGCTTTCCGTTTTTTTCCTTATTATCATCGGTCGCGACATAACTCGAAGCAACCGTTACCGCCGTGAGTTGGAAGAGGCCCGCCGTCGTGCCGAAGATTTACTTGCTGTCCGTGAAAAACTGATGCTTGCCATTACCCATGATTTCAAAGCCCCGCTCGGTTCTATCATGGGCTATGCCGATTTGCTTTCCCGTCTGACGGTGGATGAGCGCCAGCGGTTCTATCTGGACAATATGAAAACCTCATCGGAGCATCTGCTGAAGCTGGTCGTTGATTTGCTCGACTTCCATCGTCTTGATTTGAACAAGGCTGAAGTCAACCGGGTCACTTTTCATCCTTCCCGCCTGCTTGAAGAGATACACGTAAGTTTTGAACCGCTTACGGCTGCCAAAGGGCTGGCGCTTCATTGCGACATTGCCCCGGAGCTGGACGGTACCTATATTTGTGACCCCTTGCGTCTGCGTCAGATTATCAACAATTTGCTGTCCAATGCCGTGAAGTTTACGGACCAAGGCGGTATTACCATGACTGCCCGTTACGAGGACCGTCGACTGGTAGTTGCCATTGCTGATACGGGTAGAGGTATGGAGCCTGCTGACCGTGAGCGTATCTTCCAGGAATTCACCCGATTACCGGGTGCTCAGGGTAAAGAAGGGTTCGGACTCGGACTTTCCATCGTCCGTATGTTGGTACAGTTACTTGAAGGTACGATTGATGTAGACAGTGTACCAGGTAAGGGAAGCACTTTCACGATATATATTCCTATCTATCCCGTAAGGAGCGAAAGGCGTAGAATGAAGGATGAAGAATTGGGCTGTGTTGTCACGCCGGAGGGCAATTCTTCATTCTCCGTTCCTTGTTCTTCATTGAAGAATGTCCTCCTTATCGATGATGACCGTATTCAACTTACCCTTACTGCCGCCATGCTTCAGCAGAGTGGTATAAATTCTGTTTCTTGTTTACAACTGGATGAATTGCTGGATGCCTTGCGCACTGCAACCTTTGATGTTCTGCTTACTGATGTGCAGATGCCTGCTATTAATGGTTTTGATTTACTGAAACTGCTGCGTGCTTCGAACATACCGCAGGCACAGTCTGTTCCGGTGATTGCTGTCACTGCTCGCAGTGACATGCAGCGTGAGGAATTTACGGCGCATGGCTTTGCCGGATGCCTGCATAAGCCGTTTACCGTCAGTGAATTGCTGCATGAATTGAATGTGGAGGACAAAGGGAAGGAGGTTACAGAAGTTTCGGAAACTTCGGCTTGCCCGGGGTATAAATTCTCTTCGCTCACCGTTTTTTCGGTCGATGACCCCGAGGCCGCAAAGTCCATTCTGGAAAGTTTTGTGGCTGAAACCCGTCTCAATGCGGAGCGTTTGCAGAAGGCTGTGGAGAATGAGGATGTGGACGAGATGGCTGCTGTCTCCCACAAAATGATTCCCCTCTTTACGTTGATTGGAGCTACGGAACTGGTTGCATTGCTGAAACTGTTGGAAACTTCGCATGGAGTGCCTTTTACCGGAGAGTTGAAAGACCACGCCCTTGCCGCCCTCGTTTTGATAGAGGATGTCATTACTCAGGCAACAGCTTTTCCGTAATGGGGGAACAGAGAAGAATACATGATTTTTCTCTATCGGGAACCAAATGTCGAAAGAAATTGTTTACTTTGTAGGACTTTTAAATACGATGAAAGATTGACGTTCCGATGAGAAGAAAATGGTTGAGAATAGCACTGTGGGTGCTGCTTACTCCTATTATACTGTTTATAATATTGATGATACTGCTCTATGTGCCTCCCGTACAGAATTTGATACGGAAGCAGGCTACAGCAATTGCATCAGATGCTACGGGTATGGACATATCTGTGGAGCGGATTGACCTTCGCTTTCCTTTGAATTTGTTGGTTCGCGGTGTATTGGTGTTACAGCCTGCCGACAGTGCTGTTGAGGTGCAGCATCCCGATACTTTGCTGAATCTTGGAAGTTTGAACGTGCGGGTGCAGGCATGGCCTTTACTCAAAGGGAAAGTGGAGGTGGATGACATTACCCTGAAACAAGTTGCTGTTAACTCTTCCAATTTAATGGAAGGTATGTGCATCAAAGGGGTACTGGGGCATTTCTTTTTCGAAAGCCATGGCATAGACCTTACAAAAGAAGATGCTATTCTCAATAATATAGAATTGAGCGATACCCATGTGCAGGTAATGCTTGCAGATACCACTGAGACTCCCAAGGACACTACTGACACTGCGTTAAACTGGAAAGTCACACTCCATACCCTGAAGTTGAAGAACGTCTCGGTCGATTTACAGATGCCATTGGACTCCATGGGGCTGAAAGCCCATATCGGAAATGCTGAGATTGCGGACGCTGCTGCCGACCTGAAACACCAGTTCTATGGCTGGAGAAAATTCCTGCTGACTGGAACTTCTGTCAATTATGATACCGGCGGCCCGGGGAGTGCGATAGGTTTCGACCCCTCGCACATTGCTCTTCACGACATTCGTATGGGCATTGATTCTGTGATGTACTACGGTAGAGATATGAATGCCGTTATCCGGGAATTTTCCATGTATGAGCGTTCCGGTTTGAGTGTAACTTCCCTGACCGGGCGGTTGTTTGCCGACTCTACCGTTATCCGTATCCCTTCTTTGAAGTTGCTGACACCTCATAGTGAGATGAATCTTACGGCACAGACTTACTGGGAACTGATAAATATACCTACCACCGGCCGTTTGACAGCCCGTTTCAATGCCCGTATCGGCAAACAGGATGTACTGCTTTTTGCCGGTGGCCTGCCGGAAACTTTCAAGGAAGCCTATCCGTTCCGTCCGTTGGTGATTCATGCCGGTACGGAAGGAAACCTGAAGCAGATGCAGATTTCTCGTTTTACGGCTGAGCTGCCCGGAGCCTTTTCGTTGAGTGGGGGAGGAGAATTCTGGAACCTGGCCGACAGTGTGAAACGCAATGGAAACATGGACTTCGAGATGCATACGCAGAACTTGAACTTCCTGACCGGACTAGCTGACATTGCTCCCGATGGCTCCGTCATCGTGCCGGACAGTATGCACCTTGCGGCACGTGTCGGTATGGAGGGGGCGCAGTGCACTGCCGCCCTGAAACTGCAGGAGAAGGAAGGCGCCTTGAATCTGGATGCCGCCTATAATCTTGCTACGGAAGCCTACCATGCCGACCTTGCCATCAACAACTTGCAGGTGCATCACTTCCTGCCCAAGGACTCTATTTATACTCTTACGGTAAAGATGTCCGCTAAGGGACAAGGGGTGGATGTGGCATCACGAAAGACTGTGGCTGCTTTGAATGCCTCCTTGGAAAAACTACAGTATGGCCATTGGGACATTTCCGGTGTGGATGTGCATGCCGGACTCAAGTCATCCGTTGCTACTGTCCGTCTTGCCAGCGATAATGTTCTTCTCAAGATGCAGGGAAATGCAGATATGCGTCTTGACCGCAGCTATCTGGATGGCGCTTTGGATTTGAATGTGGAAGAGGTGAATCTGCACAAGCTGGGGTTGGTGCCCCGACCGTTGAAACACCCATTTGCCTTTACAATGGGAGCGGAGGCACGTCATGATTCTCTCGAGTTGAGGCTTGATGCCGGTGACTTGAATCTGCGTTTCCGCGCTCATAGCACGTTGAAGAAGTTGATGGAACAGTCGGATAAATTTGTCTCTATCCTGACAAAGCAGATTGATGAACGGCGTTTGGACCATGCCGCTTTGCGACAAGTCCTTCCTTCAGCCGGCATGCATCTGGAAGCCGGTAACCAGAATCCCGTCAGCTATTTCCTGGCTGCAAAGGGTATTTCCTATAATGATTTCAAACTGAGCTTCGGATTTACTCCGCAAGTCGGCATCAATGGGCGTACAGCTGTTCACGGATTGCGCATGGACTCCTTGCAGCTCGATACAATATTTTTTACAGTAAAGCAGGATACTGCCCGCATGAAGTTGCAAGGTGGTGTCATAAACGGTCCCAAGAACCCGCAGTTTGTGTTCCGCAGTACACTGACGGGTGAAGTCCGTAATGAAGATGCGGAGCTGACTGTGGATTATGTGGATGGAAAAGGGCAGACCGGTGTGCTGTTCGGTATTAACGCCCGTCCGTTGACCGAAGGACATGGTCGCGGTGATGGTGTGCTGCTGAACCTTATTCCTGCCGAGCCGATTATCGCTTTCCGTAAATTCCACTTTGCGGACAATAGTAACTGGATTTATCTGCATAAGAATATGCGCGTCTATGCCAATATTGATATGGACAGCGACGATGGTCTGTGTTTCCGTATGCAATCCGACAAGAATGATACCCTTTCCTTGCAGAATATAAACGTAGAACTGAGCCGATTGCGCCTGGATGAACTTACGGAGGTACTTCCTTATATGCCTCGGCTTACGGGATTGTTCTCCGCCGAAGCAAATTATATACAGACTGCCACTTCCCTGCAGGTGTCCGCCGAAGCCAATGTAGAGAAACTGACCTACGAACGCCAACCGGTTGGAGATATAGGTCTGGGGGCTACCTGGTTGCCGGGCGACAAGAATACGCACTATTTGAATACCTATTTTACACATGATAACGAAGAAGTGATGACCGCCGACGGTATCTTGACGCAGAAGAACGGAAAGGATACTCTGGAAGTGTCCACTCGTTTCGAGCATTTCCCATTGAAGATGGCCAATGCATTCATCCCTGACCAAATGGTGGCCTTTACCGGAGATATTGATGGAGGGCTTTATATTTACGGTTCGCTGGATAAGCCTCAAATGCATGGTGATATTGTTTTGGACAGTGTGTCTGTCTATGCACGCCAGGCGGGAGCACGTTACTGGTTCGACAACCGTCCGGTGCAGATAAAGGACAATCAGTTGATATTCGATAAGTTTGCCATTTATACCACCAGCAAGAATCCGTTTACGATTGACGGTAAGGTTGATTTCCGGAATATGGAGCGTCCTACTGCCAACCTCAATCTGCTGGCAGAGAACTATACGTTGCTGGATGCACCGCGTACCCGCGAAAGTCTGGTATATGGAAAGGTGTTCGTTGACTTGCATGCCACGGTGAAGGGACCGCTTGACGGGCTCACGATGCGTGGAAACATGAATCTGCTGGGCAATACCAACGTAACCTACGTGTTGACCGATTCCCCTTTAACGGTGGAAGACCGTCTCAGTGGGCTGGTTACCTTTACCTCATTCACCGATACGACGTCGGTAAAGGCGGATGAAGTTCCTGCCATGTCGTTGGGAGGATTGGAAATGTATATGTCCGTCCATATTGACGATGCTGTCCGTCTTCGTGCCGACTTGAGTCCCGACCGCAGCAAATACATCGAACTGGAAGGTGGCGGTGATTTGAATATGCAGTATACTCCCCAAGGGGATATGAGCCTTACCGGACGCTATACCCTTTCGGGTGGCGTCATGAAATATTCGCTGCCTATCATCCCCTTGAAGGAGTTTCAGTTCAATCCCGGCAGTTATGTGGATTGGCGAGGGAATATTATGAATCCTACGCTAAGCCTAAAGGCTACGGAACGTATGCGTGCTTCTGTGGCCGACGGTGACGGGGACGGTTCGCGCATGGTGAACTTCGATGTTTCCATTTCCATCAAGAACAGGCTTGACGCTCCCGATCTTATATTCGATATTTCGGCGCCCGAAGATGGCACAGTAGAGAATGAGCTGCAGGCAATGGGGGCAGAAGAGCGTAGTAAGCAGGCTATTGCGATGCTTGCTACGGGTATTTACTTGAATAGCGGCGCCAAAGGAGGAGGTTTGTCAATGGGAGCCGCCTTGAACTCAGTGCTTCAGAGCCAGATAAACTCCTTGGCGGGAGGTATAAAAGGTGCCAATATCAGTGTAGGTGTGGAAGACCGTACCTCTGCTGAAACGGGCGACACGCAGAAAGACTTCAGTTTCCGTTATTCCCAGCGTTTCTTCAACGATCGCGTACAGATAGTCATCGGTGGAAAAGTATCCACCGGGGCCAATGCGACGAACGATGCGGAATCATTCATTGACAATATATCGCTGGAATACCGTCTTGATGCGTCGGGTACCCGATATGTCCGTGTATTCCATAATAAGAACTACGAAAGCATACTCGACGGTGAGATAACCGAAACGGGTGTTGGCCTTGTGCTGCGCCGGAAGATGGACCGGTTGGGTGAACTCTTCATCTTCAGGAAGAAAAAGATAAAACCGGAGGCTGAAAACAGCGATATGAAAAAGTAGGAATGTGATATGAAACGACTGATATTATATATTGCAGGATTGATATTTCTGGCAGGTTGCTCCACCACGAAGCACTTGCCCGAGGGGGAGATACTCTATACCGGACAAAAGCCGATGATTGTATTGAACCGCAGTGAAACGTCTGTTGGCGAGATTGCCATGGAAGAGGTGGAAGCCGCCCTTGCTACGGCACCGAACAATTCGTTGCTGGGGAGCTCTACTATCCGCTATCCCTTTCCTTTCGGACTGTGGATTTACAATGGTTTCCAGAAGTATGAGAAGGGACTCGGAAAGTGGATATTCAATAAATTTGCCGCCACTCCGGTGCTTCTGTCTACGGTGAATCCCGATATACGTCAGAAGGCGGCGGTTAACTTGCTGCGCGATTACGGCTATTTCAACGGAAGCGTCAGCTACAAGACATTTATCGACCCGAAAGACTCGCTGAAGGCAAAGTTGCAATATACGGTGAACATGCGTAATCCTTACTTTATAGATACGGTGTACTATCGTGGTTTCAACCAACGTACCACTCGCATTATGGAGCTGGGGCGCCGACGTTCCCTTATCAGTCCGGGAGAACAATTCAATGTGGCTGATCTGGATGGGGAGCGTACCCGTATCAGTACCCTGCTGCGTAATGTGGGCTGTTATTATTTCCGTCCCGACTACCTGACCTATCAAGCCGATACCATGATGGTTCCTAATGGGCATGTCCAGATGCGCTTGATTCCCGTTCCCGGTATGCCAAAGGTAGCCGAGAAGCAGTTCCGTGTGGGGCGTAAATCCGTATATCTTCTTGGAAAGCAGGGGCAGGAACCCAATGACAGCATGGATTACAAAGGCTTGACCATACATTACTACAACAAACCTCCGGTACGTCCCAATATGCTTTACCGTTGGTTGAACTATCAAGGTTATCGGCGGAAGCGCCAGATACAGGACAGCGCAGGTATTGCCCGCCAGCGTTCTATGCAGAGTTTGTATAGTTTGTACCGTCAGACCCGTATTCAGGAGCGTCTGGCAAGCGTCGGTATTTTCCGTTATGCGGAGATGCAGTATATACCACGTGATACGGCGTTTGTGTCTGATACATTGGATGTGAAGGTCATTGCCGCGCTCGATAAACCCTACGATGCGGAATTGGATTTTAATGTCACCATGAAGAGTAATAACCAGACGGGACCGGGTGCCGCTTTTACGGTGACGAAGAATAATGTCTTCGGTGGTGGTGAAAGCTGGAATGTGAAGTTGAACGGTTCGTACGAATGGCAGACGGGCAAGGCAAGTTCTTCCCTAATGAACAGCTATGAACTGGGTATCTCCACTTCGCTTATCTTTCCGCGCGTGGTGTTTCCCAGGATGGGCGACCGTGAGTATGACTTCCCGGCTACAACGACTTTCCGTTTATATGCCGACCAGATGAACCGTGCCAAGTATTATAAGCTGTTGGCTTTTGGCGGTAATGTCACTTATGACTTCCAGCCCAAATCGACTTCCAGGCACAGTATAACTCCTTTCCGGTTGACATTCAATGTACTGCGCAATCCTACTGCCGCTTTCGATACGTTGCGTGCCGAGAATCCAGCACTCTACGTTAGTTTGCGCGACCAGTTCATTCCTGCCATGGAGTACACCTATACTTATGACAACGCTTCCGTGCGCGGCAAGCGTAACCCCATCTGGTGGCAGACCACCGTTGCGTCGGCCGGTAACCTGACTTCTGCCGTCTACCGTATTTTCGGCAAGCCGTTCAGTGAGGAAGGAAAGAAGCTTTTCGGGGTACCTTTTGCACAGTTCCTGAAGTTGAATTCGGAATTCAGGTACCATTACCGGATAGACAAGAACCAGATGATTGCTTCGCGTATTGCGGGAGGGGTAATATGGTCGTATGGCAACGCTACGACCGCACCTTATACGGAACAGTTCTATATCGGTGGTGCCAACAGTGTGCGCGCCTTTTCTGCACGCAGTATAGGTCCGGGCGGTTATCCTCCCGAGACGGATAGGAAATATACCTATATCAACCACGTGGGTGATATTCGCATGGAAGCCAATATCGAGTATCGCTTCCGTATGATTGCCGACTTGCATGGAGCCGTATTCTTGGATGCCGGCAATGTATGGCTGATGCGTAAAGATGAAAACCGCCCGAATGGTGAATTTACGTTGAAGAATTTCCCGAAACAGATTGCTTTGGGCACGGGATTTGGCTTGCGTTACGATTTGGACTTTCTTGTTTTTCGTCTGGACTTGGGTATCGGGCTGCATGATCCGTATGATACCGGGAAGTCGGGGTATTATAATATTCCCAAGTTCAAGGACAGCATGGCGTTGCATTTTGCCATCGGTTATCCGTTCTAAATGTACCTTTTTGAACGGATAGTGGTAAAGAATGAACTAAAACTCCCTTCTGTCAGCCATAAATTTTTGTACATTTGCAGCCGTTATCAACTGTGATATACTAACCTTTTTAAATAATAACTAAATATGAAACCAACTTTATTCTTATTGGCAGCCGGCATGGGCAGTCGTTATGGTGGCTTGAAACAATTGGACGGACTGGGCCCGAATGGCGAAACTATCATGGATTATTCTATTTACGATGCCATCAATGCCGGTTTTGGAAAGCTCGTTTTCGTAATTCGTAAAGATTTTGAGCAGGATTTCCGCGACAAGATTATTTCCAAATACGAAGGCCATATCCCCTGCGAACTGGTATTCCAGTCCATCGATGACCTTCCCGAAGGCTTCACCTGCCCCGAAGGCCGTACCAAACCTTGGGGAACCAACCATGCTGTAATGATGGGTGCCGATGTAATAAAGGAACCGTTTGCTGTTATCAACTGCGACGATTTCTACGGTCGTGATTCCTTCCAGGTAATGGGCAAATTTCTTGCAGCCCTTCCCGAAGGTTCCAAAAATGTATATTCCATGGTAGGCTTCCGCATCGGTAATACATTGAGCGAAAGCGGTACCGTATCCCGTGGTTTGTGCGGAACGGATGCAAACAACTTGTTGACTTCTGTAGTAGAGCGTACCCAGATTCAGCGTATGGACGGCGAGGTGAAGTACATCGATGATAACGGTGAATGGACTGCCACTCCCGAGACGACTCCGGTCAGCATGAACTTCTGGGGCTTTACTCCCGATTACTTTGCTTACAGTGCAGAGTTTTTCAAGAGCTTCCTGAGCGACCCGAAGAATATGGAGAATCTGAAAAGCGAATTCTTCATCCCGCTGATGGTGGATAAGCTGATTAACAATGGCACTGCTACCTGCGAAGTGCTCGATACAACCAGCAAGTGGTTCGGTGTGACTTATCCCGAAGACCGTCAGAGTGTAGTCGACAAGATTCAGGCTTTGGTGGATGCGGGTGAGTATCCTGCGAAGCTGTTCTAAAGTAAGACGGAAGGATAACTTGATTCGCATTAATTTATTGGGTAAAAGAACAAAAGGACAAATATGGGGAAGGCGTTTGCCAGAGCTATATTTGTTCTTCTGTTTTCTGTTCACGAGGTGTCTGGTGCAAGCATACTGAAATGTTGGAACAGAACCCTGCATTGGGCTTACCGATATTGGAACCTTTGAAATCAGATTACTCCAAGTATGTCCGGAACAGCGTAGGGAATTGGTTAAATGATGCAAGTAAGACGCAATCCGGATTTGTAAGGAAGCTTTGCAGGCGTTAGGAAAGTGAAACGAAAGAGACCAAGTATATCGTTAAGAAAGCGCTGAGGACTGTCGGTAAATGAGTGTCTGTTCCAAGGTATGGGGTGAGTTTTGGGCTTACTGAATCGATGTGCGGGAAAAAGGGCATTATATCCTCAAACATAAATCGTTATAACCAAGTGATGAAACAATTAATTGCATGTTGCGGGTTGGATTGCGAAAATTGCGCCGCCCGTATAGCCACTGTCAATAATGACGATGAGCTGAGAGAGAAAACTGCCAAAGAGTGGAGTGTGCTGAACAATACGCCGGAAATTACGCCGGAAACCATCCATTGTATGGGGTGCCGTGCAGACGGGGTGAAGTTTGCCTATTGCAGCGATTATTGTGCTATCCGCAAATGTGTGTACGAAAAAGGTTTCAATACTTGCGGCGACTGTAAGGAACTGGATACTTGCCAGGTGGTAGGTGCGGTTCTTCAGCATGCGCCCGGTGCAAGGGAAAATCTTTATTAACCGTAAAATCTTTGATTAAATAAAATATTGCGTATCTTTGCAGTATGACAAAGACATTTAAATCGGATTTGGTTTTGTAAACAATCTGTGTTCCCTGCACAGATTGTCCCCCCTTCGTTTACTCTCGGATAACTTCTTTCGAGAGTGTTTTCCTATTGTTATAATTCAAGTTTAATCCGCATATTATGCTGAAGGTATTGTGATACTTTCCGTATATGCAAAATATAGTAAGAAAATGAGTAACGAAAATAAAACTATCCACGATTTCGAACTTAATTTAATCTGTGACTTTTTCTCCAATATGGAACGACAAGGCCCTGGCAGTCCTGAAGCGACGTTGAAGGCATTGAGCTTTGTAGACGGTCTTACCGATGAATCCTTTATTGCCGATATCGGCTGTGGAACGGGTGGCCAGACAATGGTAGTAGCTGGCCATGTGCCGGGGCGGATTACAGGAATTGACCTTTTTCCCGGCTTTATTGATATCTTCAACCGTAATGCAAGGCAGTTAGGCTTGCAGGACAGAGTAAAAGGAATTGTCGGTTCAATGGATGCCCTTCCTTTCGGTGAGGAGGAGCTGGATATGATTTGGTGTGAAGGTGCTATCTATAACATTGGCTTTGAACGTGGCTTGAAGGAGTGGCGTAAGTATCTGAAACCGGGAGGGTATATTGCCGTCTCCGAGAGTTCATGGTTTACGGACGAACGCCCTGCGGAAATCAATGACTTCTGGATGGACGCTTACTCTGAAATGGATACACTTCCCAATCAGGTGACCAAGTTGTACAAGGC
>CEAF01020952.1_pt1 | contig 18341 bp, 6 predicted proteins | sample 557431 | NCBI WGS metagenome assembly CEAF01 (sample SAMEA3182068, study PRJEB8094) | gut metagenome | biome: human; feature: gut; material: Stool; isolation source: human stools | place: Canada | collected 2013-11-18 | reverse complement strand
GTTTATAATCCACCCTTTAGGGTTGTTCTTCTCTCGTGATTTTCCGTTTAGAATAGCCAGTTCTCCTATAAGGTCGGCTATTTTTTCTTGTGCAGTTATAAGCGTTTCCTTGTTCCGGTTTATTTCTTCCGAAGTGAAACCACAGGAATAACGGAGATATTCGTACACATGGCTATCTATTTGGTGGCGTGCCGTTACTTTCGCTTGAAGTTCTTTTACTTCCAGTTCTTCATCCCTGAATTGAGGTTGATATACTGGGTAAAATCTAAATCCAGTTACTTTACTACGTTTGTTGTTAGGGTTTTCACGCACTTTTATGTAGTTGAATGTGTATGGGCAGCTTTCATCAAGCGCAGCCTTTGCTGGTTTTAATACTCTTTCCTCGAAGTTGTCGATTCTATCTTTTCCGTTTTTGTCTTTGTATTTGTCCGCAGGTATGCCAAGTCGTTCTTTTAAGTTGTCTAGTGATATATCCAAAGGGTACACCTGCCCACTCATGAGCATATAAAACCTAAGTGAATAGCCCGTAGGCAGCGCAAGAGCCTTGTTTAGTTCAAATTCCCTATATCCTTTTGCGAATTTGGTAAACACGTCCCAAAGGTCATTAGATACACGAAATGTTATAATACCGGTATGCTTTTTGTATTTCGGGTTAGATATAAATCCACATTTCCACCATTCCTCATCATCTTCGTAAGTGAAAAAACGTCCAGCCAGTGAATCGAGTGCAGCTATGATTTCGTTGTAGTCACGTCCGGAAAAAATAACGTCAGACACATGCATTTGCACATCAACATCCCAAAGTCCATGCTCAAATTTGCGTTTCGTGCCTGCATAATCTTTCAGCTTTACTCCCTTTAGTTCAGCCTGGCACGCTTCCAGTATGCGAAGAACTATTCTTTGTTCGTGTATGGACATGTCTTGCTGTTTGGACCATGTATATACCCATGATACAACTACGTCTTTATTTTTGGTAATAGGTAGCTTCTTTTTCATAACTATTTGATTTGCTGCAAATATATAAAATACCTACATATAAACAAAAAAAGAAGGGTAAAACTCCCAAAGTGTAGGGAAAGTGCGTCTTAAAAACTCCCAAAGTGTAGGATTAAAACTCCCAAAATGTAGGGAAACACATGCTTTAATCCCTTTGTTTATCGGTGTTCCCGCAAAAGTGATAGAGCATATTACAGACGATGCTTATAACAGACAAGGGGAATTTAGAAGAAAAAAGGCTGAAAATCTACCCGAAAGAGAGGAGAAAGCAAAGCAACACCAACCAACGGGCGGTAGGCTTGAATATGACTTTTTTATGGCGTGTACACAAATAAGTACGCAAACGATTTGGGGGTTGAACTTTTATAGTTATATTTGCGGTGTAAATCAAATATATAAATGTTATGCAGATAATTACAACGCGTGAATTTCGTGCCAATCAGAAGAAATATTTTGAACTGGCTGAAAAAGAGACAATCTTTGTTTCCCGTCGTAATGCCGCCCCCATAGTCGTATATGCGGCTACGGAAGAGGATTTTCCTTCAAAGGAAGAATTGGCGGCTATTCAAAGAGGGATTGAGGATATCAAGCAGGGGCGAACTTTCAAGATGCGGAAGGATGAATCATTGGATGATTTTTTGAACCGTATAGAGGACGAATGCAATGTATGAAATAGAGTTTTCAAAAGAAGCGGCAAAGCATGTATTGTTGCTTAGAAAGTCTTCTCCGCAACTGTTCAAGAAGTTCACGAGGTTACTGGACGAACTAAAGGAGCATCCATACACCGGAACCGGGCATCCCGAACAGCTGAAGTACTTACAGGGCGTATGGTCAAGGCAACTCGACAAGAAAAACCGTATCAGATATACGGTGAACGAAACTACCATTGTGGTTTTTGTTATTTCTGTTTGGGGGCATTATGACGATAAGTGATTTAAAATAGCAATATAAAAATCAAAGACATGACAGTTGTAAATCTCACATTTGAGGAATTTGCTGATAGAATAGAGGACGTGCTTGATTTGGTTGATAAGGGAGATAAAGTGTTTATTCACCACGAAGGGAAGATCTATACTGTTATTCCTGTAAGTGATGAAGAATTAGCGAGTATTACCGAAAAAGGCGTTACTGGATAAGTGACTTTTCCCTTTCCGGTCTGCAAAGGTAACTCCATACTCCGGAACGGTCAAGGGCTTCGCAAGTCCGGATCCGGAAAAATCCTGCGCTCGCAAGCTCGTGCGGTTTTTCCAGTCCGTCCCCTTGACCGTTCTCCGTATTCCGTTGTGGAGAAGGCAGGGAAAAGGGGAAAAATGTGTGCCTATGCAGTGTGTTATCGTGGTGTGTATTCCCATGCGGCATGTGTATATATTGCAAGAAGTGTCCTTGTCGGACAATTCTTGCTTTTCTCGCTTTGCTCAAAAAGATTTTTTGCCTATCTTCGTGGCATGGAAGTAAGACGGAGCGAAAAGATTACATTCCGATGCACCGCACTTGAAAAGGCGGCACTTTCGGAGCAAGCAGCCCGGTGCGGTTTGAGCACATCGGAGTACTGCCGCAGCTTATCCCTTGGTGGGCGCCCCAGGGAGAGGTACACAGAAGAAGAACGGGAACTTTTCCGGGATATCGCCCGGCTGAAGGGGACACTTCAAAGACTGAATAACTACTTCGGTGGTCGCCAGTACCGGGAAGTGTTCGAAGAGAACCGGGCATTAATCACAGAACTCCAAAAAATACTTTCACGATGATAGGGAAAGGAAAAAGCATATCACATGGTGTGGCGGCACTGGAGTACGATCTTGCCAAAGAAATAGACGGGCAGGCAGCAGCCACCGAAATAGCCCGGCATGAGCTTTACGGGTGTACGGGTGCGGAAATGGTGCAGGAGATGAAACCTTACTTCACTGATTTTCCGAACGTAAAGAACAACTGCCTGCGTTTTGAGGTCAGCCCCTCGATAGAGGAAAGCTCCAGCTTCACCGATGCGGACTGGGCAGAACTTGGCAACGACTTCATGCAGCACATGGGACTGATGAACCACCAGTACATCATCATCAAACACAGTGGGACGGAGAGCAAGAAAGAACAAGCCCACCTGCACATACTGGCAAACCGGATTTCCCTTTCCGGGGAACTCTACCGGGACAACTGGATAGGGAAACGGGCAACGGAAGCCGCCAACGCCATAGCCAGGGAACGGGACTTCATGCAGTCGCAGGACATCGGCAAAGCCAATAAAGCGGAAATCAAGGAAGCCATGAACGAGGTATTGAAGAAGATGCAGGGTTTTGACCTTGCCAAATTCCAAGAGGAACTTGGCAAACTGGGCTTCAAAGTCCGGGAAGCCAGTGCAAGCACCGGAAAGCTTAACGGCTACTATGTTACAGCCCGGAGCGGAACGGAATACAAGGCAAGCGAGATTGGAAAAGGCTACACACTCGCCCATATCGAGCAGACACAGAAAAAATTAAAGTATAACCAAATGAGCATATCACATGGAAACAAACTCACGTCCGGAAAAGGAGGTTTCCACCTCTAAGCAAGGGCAATACCGACCACGCCGGAGAGATACCACCCCGAAAGTGAACCCGCAGCTTGCGGTTGAACTGGTATATCAAGAATTGAAGCGCGTGGAAGCCTACACGAAGCGCATAGAGGATGCAACAACCCAAAAGGTACAGATAGACGGAAAAGGTCTTGAAAATGCTGAAAATCGTCTAAAAAGCGTGTTGGCTGACTTTGAACAACAGGGAAACAGAATGAAAAATGGTGGCTATGTGGATAAACGTGTTTCGTTCTACTCCATTCTTTGTGTCGTTATTTCCCTTTTGTTCGCTTGCCTTATGTGTTATCTTTGGGTGGATGCAGCCAAAGATCGGGACAACTACAAACGGTATTACGAATATTACCAAGAGCAGGCAATAGAACGAAAGGGCAACAAATAAACGAAGTACACTTTTGTACTTCGTTTATTTGTTTTTTAGAGGTCCTCCCCATGAGCATTATTATATTCGTTATCGTAAAAAAGAATTAGTGAGAATTTGCCATATTTTTCACTAATCATAAACCATACGGAGCGCATTGCAGCTTCTTGTACGATGTTCATTGCTGCTTCTTTGGTTATGTCCTCTTTTTCTTTTTCTGATTTTCTTATAAATTCTTCGTCTGGACATATCTCGCTTATTTTTTGAGTTAATTCTTGTTGTATCTTTTCTGGTGAGTTTTGAGAATTTTTGGGATTTGTCATTTGCATGAATCCAGCTTCAAATCTTTTGTTTCTAACCTTCATTTCATATGCAAGATTAATGTCTTCAGAAATATAATCGTTATCTTCCAATTTAGGAACGTATTTAGGGTTATTGTTGAATTGGTCGTAAAGGTTATTGAATCTAATTTTAATATCATGCTCGTTCCTTTCTATCGCATCTGCTACGACAATCCTCCATACTTTATTGCTTTGAGTGGCGACAAAAATGTTCACTTTTTCGCCATTAAATTCACCAGTTAAAAGATCGATTTCATTGTCGTATTCAAACCCTTTAGCTTTAAGTTTCTGAATCATATCTTTTTTTAATCCATCTACGGGGATTCCCATAAATTTTGTTATATCTTTCTGTGCTAACATTGTCAAAGAGTACATTAGCAGTATAAATAACAGTGAATTTTTCTTCTTCATGAATAAATATTTAAAGATTACAAATGCAAATTTAGAAAATGATTTGAAAATATGACATTTAGGGAAGCACTTTTAGTTGCTTAGCTGTCTTTTATTTTCCCTTTGAGAGAGTTTATAATCCACCCTTTAGGGTTGTTCTTCTCTCGTGATTTTCCGTTTAGAATAGCCAGTTCTCCTATAAGGTCGGCTATTTTTTCTTGTGCAGTTATAAGCGTTTCCTTGTTCCGGTTTATTTCTTCCGAAGTGAAACCACAGGAATAACGGAGATATTCGTACACATGGCTATCTATTTGGTGGCGTGCCGTTACTTTCGCTTGAAGTTCTTTTACTTCCAGTTCTTCATCCCTGAATTGAGGTTGATATACTGGGTAAAATCTAAATCCAGTTACTTTACTACGTTTGTTGTTAGGGTTTTCACGCACTTTTATGTAGTTGAATGTGTATGGGCAGCTTTCATCAAGCGCAGCCTTTGCTGGTTTTAATACTCTTTCCTCGAAGTTGTCGATTCTATCTTTTCCGTTTTTGTCTTTGTATTTGTCCGCAGGTATGCCAAGTCGTTCTTTTAAGTTGTCTAGTGATATATCCAAAGGGTACACCTGCCCACTCATGAGCATATAAAACCTAAGTGAATAGCCCGTAGGCAGCGCAAGAGCCTTGTTTAGTTCAAATTCCCTATATCCTTTTGCGAATTTGGTAAACACGTCCCAAAGGTCATTAGATACACGAAATGTTATAATACCGGTATGCTTTTTGTATTTCGGGTTAGATATAAATCCACATTTCCACCATTCCTCATCATCTTCGTAAGTGAAAAAACGTCCAGCCAGTGAATCGAGTGCAGCTATGATTTCGTTGTAGTCACGTCCGGAAAAAATAACGTCAGACACATGCATTTGCACATCAACATCCCAAAGTCCATGCTCAAATTTGCGTTTCGTGCCTGCATAATCTTTCAGCTTTACTCCCTTTAGTTCAGCCTGGCACGCTTCCAGTATGCGAAGAACTATTCTTTGTTCGTGTATGGACATGTCTTGCTGTTTGGACCATGTATATACCCATGATACAACTACGTCTTTATTTTTGGTAATAGGTAGCTTCTTTTTCATAACTATTTGATTTGCTGCAAATATATAAAATACCTACATATAAACAAAAAAAGAAGGGTAAAACTCCCAAAGTGTAGGGAAAGTGCGTCTTAAAAACTCCCAAAGTGTAGGATTAAAACTCCCAAAATGTAGGGAAACACATGCTTTAATCCCTTTGTTTATCGGTGTTCCCGCAAAAGTGATAGAGCATATTACAGACGATGCTTATAACAGACAAGGGGAATTTAGAAGAAAAAAGGCTGAAAATCTACCCGAAAGAGAGGAGAAAGCAAAGCAACACCAACCAACGGGCGGTAGGCTTGAATATGACTTTTTTATGGCGTGTACACAAATAAGTACGCAAACGATTTGGGGGTTGAACTTTTATAGTTATATTTGCGGTGTAAATCAAATATATAAATGTTATGCAGATAATTACAACGCGTGAATTTCGTGCCAATCAGAAGAAATATTTTGAACTGGCTGAAAAAGAGACAATCTTTGTTTCCCGTCGTAATGCCGCCCCCATAGTCGTATATGCGGCTACGGAAGAGGATTTTCCTTCAAAGGAAGAATTGGCGGCTATTCAAAGAGGGATTGAGGATATCAAGCAGGGGCGAACTTTCAAGATGCGGAAGGATGAATCATTGGATGATTTTTTGAACCGTATAGAGGACGAATGCAATGTATGAAATAGAGTTTTCAAAAGAAGCGGCAAAGCATGTATTGTTGCTTAGAAAGTCTTCTCCGCAACTGTTCAAGAAGTTCACGAGGTTACTGGACGAACTAAAGGAGCATCCATACACCGGAACCGGGCATCCCGAACAGCTGAAGTACTTACAGGGCGTATGGTCAAGGCAACTCGACAAGAAAAACCGTATCAGATATACGGTGAACGAAACTACCATTGTGGTTTTTGTTATTTCTGTTTGGGGGCATTATGACGATAAGTGATTTAAAATAGCAATATAAAAATCAAAGACATGACAGTTGTAAATCTCACATTTGAGGAATTTGCTGATAGAATAGAGGACGTGCTTGATTTGGTTGATAAGGGAGATAAAGTGTTTATTCACCACGAAGGGAAGATCTATACTGTTATTCCTGTAAGTGATGAAGAATTAGCGAGTATTACCGAAAAAGGCGTTACTGGATAAGTGACTTTTCCCTTTCCGGTCTGCAAAGGTAACTCCATACTCCGGAACGGTCAAGGGCTTCGCAAGTCCGGATCCGGAAAAATCCTGCGCTCGCAAGCTCGTGCGGTTTTTCCAGTCCGTCCCCTTGACCGTTCTCCGTATTCCGTTGTGGAGAAGGCAGGGAAAAGGGGAAAAATGTGTGCCTATGCAGTGTGTTATCGTGGTGTGTATTCCCATGCGGCATGTGTATATATTGCAAGAAGTGTCCTTGTCGGACAATTCTTGCTTTTCTCGCTTTGCTCAAAAAGATTTTTTGCCTATCTTCGTGGCATGGAAGTAAGACGGAGCGAAAAGATTACATTCCGATGCACCGCACTTGAAAAGGCGGCACTTTCGGAGCAAGCAGCCCGGTGCGGTTTGAGCACATCGGAGTACTGCCGCAGCTTATCCCTTGGTGGGCGCCCCAGGGAGAGGTACACAGAAGAAGAACGGGAACTTTTCCGGGATATCGCCCGGCTGAAGGGGACACTTCAAAGACTGAATAACTACTTCGGTGGTCGCCAGTACCGGGAAGTGTTCGAAGAGAACCGGGCATTAATCACAGAACTCCAAAAAATACTTTCACGATGATAGGGAAAGGAAAAAGCATATCACATGGTGTGGCGGCACTGGAGTACGATCTTGCCAAAGAAATAGACGGGCAGGCAGCAGCCACCGAAATAGCCCGGCATGAGCTTTACGGGTGTACGGGTGCGGAAATGGTGCAGGAGATGAAACCTTACTTCACTGATTTTCCGAACGTAAAGAACAACTGCCTGCGTTTTGAGGTCAGCCCCTCGATAGAGGAAAGCTCCAGCTTCACCGATGCGGACTGGGCAGAACTTGGCAACGACTTCATGCAGCACATGGGACTGATGAACCACCAGTACATCATCATCAAACACAGTGGGACGGAGAGCAAGAAAGAACAAGCCCACCTGCACATACTGGCAAACCGGATTTCCCTTTCCGGGGAACTCTACCGGGACAACTGGATAGGGAAACGGGCAACGGAAGCCGCCAACGCCATAGCCAGGGAACGGGACTTCATGCAGTCGCAGGACATCGGCAAAGCCAATAAAGCGGAAATCAAGGAAGCCATGAACGAGGTATTGAAGAAGATGCAGGGTTTTGACCTTGCCAAATTCCAAGAGGAACTTGGCAAACTGGGCTTCAAAGTCCGGGAAGCCAGTGCAAGCACCGGAAAGCTTAACGGCTACTATGTTACAGCCCGGAGCGGAACGGAATACAAGGCAAGCGAGATTGGAAAAGGCTACACACTCGCCCATATCGAGCAGACACAGAAAAAATTAAAGTATAACCAAATGAGCATATCACATGGAAACAAACTCACGTCCGGAAAAGGAGGTTTCCACCTCTAAGCAAGGGCAATACCGACCACGCCGGAGAGATACCACCCCGAAAGTGAACCCGCAGCTTGCGGTTGAACTGGTATATCAAGAATTGAAGCGCGTGGAAGCCTACACGAAGCGCATAGAGGATGCAACAACCCAAAAGGTACAGATAGACGGAAAAGGTCTTGAAAATGCTGAAAATCGTCTAAAAAGCGTGTTGGCTGACTTTGAACAACAGGGAAACAGAATGAAAAATGGTGGCTATGTGGATAAACGTGTTTCGTTCTACTCCATTCTTTGTGTCGTTATTTCCCTTTTGTTCGCTTGCCTTATGTGTTATCTTTGGGTGGATGCAGCCAAAGATCGGGACAACTACAAACGGTATTACGAATATTACCAAGAGCAGGCAATAGAACGAAAGGGCAACAAATAAACGAAGTACACTTTTGTACTTCGTTTATTTGTTTTTTAGAGGTCCTCCCCATGAGCATTATTATATTCGTTATCGTAAAAAAGAATTAGTGAGAATTTGCCATATTTTTCACTAATCATAAACCATACGGAGCGCATTGCAGCTTCTTGTACGATGTTCATTGCTGCTTCTTTGGTTATGTCCTCTTTTTCTTTTTCTGATTTTCTTATAAATTCTTCGTCTGGACATATCTCGCTTATTTTTTGAGTTAATTCTTGTTGTATCTTTTCTGGTGAGTTTTGAGAATTTTTGGGATTTGTCATTTGCATGAATCCAGCTTCAAATCTTTTGTTTCTAACCTTCATTTCATATGCAAGATTAATGTCTTCAGAAATATAATCGTTATCTTCCAATTTAGGAACGTATTTAGGGTTATTGTTGAATTGGTCGTAAAGGTTATTGAATCTAATTTTAATATCATGCTCGTTCCTTTCTATCGCATCTGCTACGACAATCCTCCATACTTTATTGCTTTGAGTGGCGACAAAAATGTTCACTTTTTCGCCATTAAATTCACCAGTTAAAAGATCGATTTCATTGTCGTATTCAAACCCTTTAGCTTTAAGTTTCTGAATCATATCTTTTTTTAATCCATCTACGGGGATTCCCATAAATTTTGTTATATCTTTCTGTGCTAACATTGTCAAAGAGTACATTAGCAGTATAAATAACAGTGAATTTTTCTTCTTCATGAATAAATATTTAAAGATTACAAATGCAAATTTAGAAAATGATTTGAAAATATGACATTTAGGGAAGCACTTTTAGTTGCTTAGCTGTCTTTTATTTTCCCTTTGAGAGAGTTTATAATCCACCCTTTAGGGTTGTTCTTCTCTCGTGATTTTCCGTTTAGAATAGCCAGTTCTCCTATAAGGTCGGCTATTTTTTCTTGTGCAGTTATAAGCGTTTCCTTGTTCCGGTTTATTTCTTCCGAAGTGAAACCACAGGAATAACGGAGATATTCGTACACATGGCTATCTATTTGGTGGCGTGCCGTTACTTTCGCTTGAAGTTCTTTTACTTCCAGTTCTTCATCCCTGAATTGAGGTTGATATACTGGGTAAAATCTAAATCCAGTTACTTTACTACGTTTGTTGTTAGGGTTTTCACGCACTTTTATGTAGTTGAATGTGTATGGGCAGCTTTCATCAAGCGCAGCCTTTGCTGGTTTTAATACTCTTTCCTCGAAGTTGTCGATTCTATCTTTTCCGTTTTTGTCTTTGTATTTGTCCGCAGGTATGCCAAGTCGTTCTTTTAAGTTGTCTAGTGATATATCCAAAGGGTACACCTGCCCACTCATGAGCATATAAAACCTAAGTGAATAGCCCGTAGGCAGCGCAAGAGCCTTGTTTAGTTCAAATTCCCTATATCCTTTTGCGAATTTGGTAAACACGTCCCAAAGGTCATTAGATACACGAAATGTTATAATACCGGTATGCTTTTTGTATTTCGGGTTAGATATAAATCCACATTTCCACCATTCCTCATCATCTTCGTAAGTGAAAAAACGTCCAGCCAGTGAATCGAGTGCAGCTATGATTTCGTTGTAGTCACGTCCGGAAAAAATAACGTCAGACACATGCATTTGCACATCAACATCCCAAAGTCCATGCTCAAATTTGCGTTTCGTGCCTGCATAATCTTTCAGCTTTACTCCCTTTAGTTCAGCCTGGCACGCTTCCAGTATGCGAAGAACTATTCTTTGTTCGTGTATGGACATGTCTTGCTGTTTGGACCATGTATATACCCATGATACAACTACGTCTTTATTTTTGGTAATAGGTAGCTTCTTTTTCATAACTATTTGATTTGCTGCAAATATATAAAATACCTACATATAAACAAAAAAAGAAGGGTAAAACTCCCAAAGTGTAGGGAAAGTGCGTCTTAAAAACTCCCAAAGTGTAGGATTAAAACTCCCAAAATGTAGGGAAACACATGCTTTAATCCCTTTGTTTATCGGTGTTCCCGCAAAAGTGATAGAGCATATTACAGACGATGCTTATAACAGACAAGGGGAATTTAGAAGAAAAAAGGCTGAAAATCTACCCGAAAGAGAGGAGAAAGCAAAGCAACACCAACCAACGGGCGGTAGGCTTGAATATGACTTTTTTATGGCGTGTACACAAATAAGTACGCAAACGATTTGGGGGTTGAACTTTTATAGTTATATTTGCGGTGTAAATCAAATATATAAATGTTATGCAGATAATTACAACGCGTGAATTTCGTGCCAATCAGAAGAAATATTTTGAACTGGCTGAAAAAGAGACAATCTTTGTTTCCCGTCGTAATGCCGCCCCCATAGTCGTATATGCGGCTACGGAAGAGGATTTTCCTTCAAAGGAAGAATTGGCGGCTATTCAAAGAGGGATTGAGGATATCAAGCAGGGGCGAACTTTCAAGATGCGGAAGGATGAATCATTGGATGATTTTTTGAACCGTATAGAGGACGAATGCAATGTATGAAATAGAGTTTTCAAAAGAAGCGGCAAAGCATGTATTGTTGCTTAGAAAGTCTTCTCCGCAACTGTTCAAGAAGTTCACGAGGTTACTGGACGAACTAAAGGAGCATCCATACACCGGAACCGGGCATCCCGAACAGCTGAAGTACTTACAGGGCGTATGGTCAAGGCAACTCGACAAGAAAAACCGTATCAGATATACGGTGAACGAAACTACCATTGTGGTTTTTGTTATTTCTGTTTGGGGGCATTATGACGATAAGTGATTTAAAATAGCAATATAAAAATCAAAGACATGACAGTTGTAAATCTCACATTTGAGGAATTTGCTGATAGAATAGAGGACGTGCTTGATTTGGTTGATAAGGGAGATAAAGTGTTTATTCACCACGAAGGGAAGATCTATACTGTTATTCCTGTAAGTGATGAAGAATTAGCGAGTATTACCGAAAAAGGCGTTACTGGATAAGTGACTTTTCCCTTTCCGGTCTGCAAAGGTAACTCCATACTCCGGAACGGTCAAGGGCTTCGCAAGTCCGGATCCGGAAAAATCCTGCGCTCGCAAGCTCGTGCGGTTTTTCCAGTCCGTCCCCTTGACCGTTCTCCGTATTCCGTTGTGGAGAAGGCAGGGAAAAGGGGAAAAATGTGTGCCTATGCAGTGTGTTATCGTGGTGTGTATTCCCATGCGGCATGTGTATATATTGCAAGAAGTGTCCTTGTCGGACAATTCTTGCTTTTCTCGCTTTGCTCAAAAAGATTTTTTGCCTATCTTCGTGGCATGGAAGTAAGACGGAGCGAAAAGATTACATTCCGATGCACCGCACTTGAAAAGGCGGCACTTTCGGAGCAAGCAGCCCGGTGCGGTTTGAGCACATCGGAGTACTGCCGCAGCTTATCCCTTGGTGGGCGCCCCAGGGAGAGGTACACAGAAGAAGAACGGGAACTTTTCCGGGATATCGCCCGGCTGAAGGGGACACTTCAAAGACTGAATAACTACTTCGGTGGTCGCCAGTACCGGGAAGTGTTCGAAGAGAACCGGGCATTAATCACAGAACTCCAAAAAATACTTTCACGATGATAGGGAAAGGAAAAAGCATATCACATGGTGTGGCGGCACTGGAGTACGATCTTGCCAAAGAAATAGACGGGCAGGCAGCAGCCACCGAAATAGCCCGGCATGAGCTTTACGGGTGTACGGGTGCGGAAATGGTGCAGGAGATGAAACCTTACTTCACTGATTTTCCGAACGTAAAGAACAACTGCCTGCGTTTTGAGGTCAGCCCCTCGATAGAGGAAAGCTCCAGCTTCACCGATGCGGACTGGGCAGAACTTGGCAACGACTTCATGCAGCACATGGGACTGATGAACCACCAGTACATCATCATCAAACACAGTGGGACGGAGAGCAAGAAAGAACAAGCCCACCTGCACATACTGGCAAACCGGATTTCCCTTTCCGGGGAACTCTACCGGGACAACTGGATAGGGAAACGGGCAACGGAAGCCGCCAACGCCATAGCCAGGGAACGGGACTTCATGCAGTCGCAGGACATCGGCAAAGCCAATAAAGCGGAAATCAAGGAAGCCATGAACGAGGTATTGAAGAAGATGCAGGGTTTTGACCTTGCCAAATTCCAAGAGGAACTTGGCAAACTGGGCTTCAAAGTCCGGGAAGCCAGTGCAAGCACCGGAAAGCTTAACGGCTACTATGTTACAGCCCGGAGCGGAACGGAATACAAGGCAAGCGAGATTGGAAAAGGCTACACACTCGCCCATATCGAGCAGACACAGAAAAAATTAAAGTATAACCAAATGAGCATATCACATGGAAACAAACTCACGTCCGGAAAAGGAGGTTTCCACCTCTAAGCAAGGGCAATACCGACCACGCCGGAGAGATACCACCCCGAAAGTGAACCCGCAGCTTGCGGTTGAACTGGTATATCAAGAATTGAAGCGCGTGGAAGCCTACACGAAGCGCATAGAGGATGCAACAACCCAAAAGGTACAGATAGACGGAAAAGGTCTTGAAAATGCTGAAAATCGTCTAAAAAGCGTGTTGGCTGACTTTGAACAACAGGGAAACAGAATGAAAAATGGTGGCTATGTGGATAAACGTGTTTCGTTCTACTCCATTCTTTGTGTCGTTATTTCCCTTTTGTTCGCTTGCCTTATGTGTTATCTTTGGGTGGATGCAGCCAAAGATCGGGACAACTACAAACGGTATTACGAATATTACCAAGAGCAGGCAATAGAACGAAAGGGCAACAAATAAACGAAGTACACTTTTGTACTTCGTTTATTTGTTTTTTAGAGGTCCTCCCCATGAGCATTATTATATTCGTTATCGTAAAAAAGAATTAGTGAGAATTTGCCATATTTTTCACTAATCATAAACCATACGGAGCGCATTGCAGCTTCTTGTACGATGTTCATTGCTGCTTCTTTGGTTATGTCCTCTTTTTCTTTTTCTGATTTTCTTATAAATTCTTCGTCTGGACATATCTCGCTTATTTTTTGAGTTAATTCTTGTTGTATCTTTTCTGGTGAGTTTTGAGAATTTTTGGGATTTGTCATTTGCATGAATCCAGCTTCAAATCTTTTGTTTCTAACCTTCATTTCATATGCAAGATTAATGTCTTCAGAAATATAATCGTTATCTTCCAATTTAGGAACGTATTTAGGGTTATTGTTGAATTGGTCGTAAAGGTTATTGAATCTAATTTTAATATCATGCTCGTTCCTTTCTATCGCATCTGCTACGACAATCCTCCATACTTTATTGCTTTGAGTGGCGACAAAAATGTTCACTTTTTCGCCATTAAATTCACCAGTTAAAAGATCGATTTCATTGTCGTATTCAAACCCTTTAGCTTTAAGTTTCTGAATCATATCTTTTTTTAATCCATCTACGGGGATTCCCATAAATTTTGTTATATCTTTCTGTGCTAACATTGTCAAAGAGTACATTAGCAGTATAAATAACAGTGAATTTTTCTTCTTCATGAATAAATATTTAAAGATTACAAATGCAAATTTAGAAAATGATTTGAAAATATGACATTTAGGGAAGCACTTTTAGTTGCTTAGCTGTCTTTTATTTTCCCTTTGAGAGAGTTTATAATCCACCCTTTAGGGTTGTTCTTCTCTCGTGATTTTCCGTTTAGAATAGCCAGTTCTCCTATAAGGTCGGCTATTTTTTCTTGTGCAGTTATAAGCGTTTCCTTGTTCCGGTTTATTTCTTCCGAAGTGAAACCACAGGAATAACGGAGATATTCGTACACATGGCTATCTATTTGGTGGCGTGCCGTTACTTTCGCTTGAAGTTCTTTTACTTCCAGTTCTTCATCCCTGAATTGAGGTTGATATACTGGGTAAAATCTAAATCCAGTTACTTTACTACGTTTGTTGTTAGGGTTTTCACGCACTTTTATGTAGTTGAATGTGTATGGGCAGCTTTCATCAAGCGCAGCCTTTGCTGGTTTTAATACTCTTTCCTCGAAGTTGTCGATTCTATCTTTTCCGTTTTTGTCTTTGTATTTGTCCGCAGGTATGCCAAGTCGTTCTTTTAAGTTGTCTAGTGATATATCCAAAGGGTACACCTGCCCACTCATGAGCATATAAAACCTAAGTGAATAGCCCGTAGGCAGCGCAAGAGCCTTGTTTAGTTCAAATTCCCTATATCCTTTTGCGAATTTGGTAAACACGTCCCAAAGGTCATTAGATACACGAAATGTTATAATACCGGTATGCTTTTTGTATTTCGGGTTAGATATAAATCCACATTTCCACCATTCCTCATCATCTTCGTAAGTGAAAAAACGTCCAGCCAGTGAATCGAGTGCAGCTATGATTTCGTTGTAGTCACGTCCGGAAAAAATAACGTCAGACACATGCATTTGCACATCAACATCCCAAAGTCCATGCTCAAATTTGCGTTTCGTGCCTGCATAATCTTTCAGCTTTACTCCCTTTAGTTCAGCCTGGCACGCTTCCAGTATGCGAAGAACTATTCTTTGTTCGTGTATGGACATGTCTTGCTGTTTGGACCATGTATATACCCATGATACAACTACGTCTTTATTTTTGGTAATAGGTAGCTTCTTTTTCATAACTATTTGATTTGCTGCAAATATATAAAATACCTACATATAAACAAAAAAAGAAGGGTAAAACTCCCAAAGTGTAGGGAAAGTGCGTCTTAAAAACTCCCAAAGTGTAGGATTAAAACTCCCAAAATGTAGGGAAACACATGCTTTAATCCCTTTGTTTATCGGTGTTCCCGCAAAAGTGATAGAGCATATTACAGACGATGCTTATAACAGACAAGGGGAATTTAGAAGAAAAAAGGCTGAAAATCTACCCGAAAGAGAGGAGAAAGCAAAGCAACACCAACCAACGGGCGGTAGGCTTGAATATGACTTTTTTATGGCGTGTACACAAATAAGTACGCAAACGATTTGGGGGTTGAACTTTTATAGTTATATTTGCGGTGTAAATCAAATATATAAATGTTATGCAGATAATTACAACGCGTGAATTTCGTGCCAATCAGAAGAAATATTTTGAACTGGCTGAAAAAGAGACAATCTTTGTTTCCCGTCGTAATGCCGCCCCCATAGTCGTATATGCGGCTACGGAAGAGGATTTTCCTTCAAAGGAAGAATTGGCGGCTATTCAAAGAGGGATTGAGGATATCAAGCAGGGGCGAACTTTCAAGATGCGGAAGGATGAATCATTGGATGATTTTTTGAACCGTATAGAGGACGAATGCAATGTATGAAATAGAGTTTTCAAAAGAAGCGGCAAAGCATGTATTGTTGCTTAGAAAGTCTTCTCCGCAACTGTTCAAGAAGTTCACGAGGTTACTGGACGAACTAAAGGAGCATCCATACACCGGAACCGGGCATCCCGAACAGCTGAAGTACTTACAGGGCGTATGGTCAAGGCAACTCGACAAGAAAAACCGTATCAGATATACGGTGAACGAAACTACCATTGTGGTTTTTGTTATTTCTGTTTGGGGGCATTATGACGATAAGTGATTTAAAATAGCAATATAAAAATCAAAGACATGACAGTTGTAAATCTCACATTTGAGGAATTTGCTGATAGAATAGAGGACGTGCTTGATTTGGTTGATAAGGGAGATAAAGTGTTTATTCACCACGAAGGGAAGATCTATACTGTTATTCCTGTAAGTGATGAAGAATTAGCGAGTATTACCGAAAAAGGCGTTACTGGATAAGTGACTTTTCCCTTTCCGGTCTGCAAAGGTAACTCCATACTCCGGAACGGTCAAGGGCTTCGCAAGTCCGGATCCGGAAAAATCCTGCGCTCGCAAGCTCGTGCGGTTTTTCCAGTCCGTCCCCTTGACCGTTCTCCGTATTCCGTTGTGGAGAAGGCAGGGAAAAGGGGAAAAATGTGTGCCTATGCAGTGTGTTATCGTGGTGTGTATTCCCATGCGGCATGTGTATATATTGCAAGAAGTGTCCTTGTCGGACAATTCTTGCTTTTCTCGCTTTGCTCAAAAAGATTTTTTGCCTATCTTCGTGGCATGGAAGTAAGACGGAGCGAAAAGATTACATTCCGATGCACCGCACTTGAAAAGGCGGCACTTTCGGAGCAAGCAGCCCGGTGCGGTTTGAGCACATCGGAGTACTGCCGCAGCTTATCCCTTGGTGGGCGCCCCAGGGAGAGGTACACAGAAGAAGAACGGGAACTTTTCCGGGATATCGCCCGGCTGAAGGGGACACTTCAAAGACTGAATAACTACTTCGGTGGTCGCCAGTACCGGGAAGTGTTCGAAGAGAACCGGGCATTAATCACAGAACTCCAAAAAATACTTTCACGATGATAGGGAAAGGAAAAAGCATATCACATGGTGTGGCGGCACTGGAGTACGATCTTGCCAAAGAAATAGACGGGCAGGCAGCAGCCACCGAAATAGCCCGGCATGAGCTTTACGGGTGTACGGGTGCGGAAATGGTGCAGGAGATGAAACCTTACTTCACTGATTTTCCGAACGTAAAGAACAACTGCCTGCGTTTTGAGGTCAGCCCCTCGATAGAGGAAAGCTCCAGCTTCACCGATGCGGACTGGGCAGAACTTGGCAACGACTTCATGCAGCACATGGGACTGATGAACCACCAGTACATCATCATCAAACACAGTGGGACGGAGAGCAAGAAAGAACAAGCCCACCTGCACATACTGGCAAACCGGATTTCCCTTTCCGGGGAACTCTACCGGGACAACTGGATAGGGAAACGGGCAACGGAAGCCGCCAACGCCATAGCCAGGGAACGGGACTTCATGCAGTCGCAGGACATCGGCAAAGCCAATAAAGCGGAAATCAAGGAAGCCATGAACGAGGTATTGAAGAAGATGCAGGGTTTTGACCTTGCCAAATTCCAAGAGGAACTTGGCAAACTGGGCTTCAAAGTCCGGGAAGCCAGTGCAAGCACCGGAAAGCTTAACGGCTACTATGTTACAGCCCGGAGCGGAACGGAATACAAGGCAAGCGAGATTGGAAAAGGCTACACACTCGCCCATATCGAGCAGACACAGAAAAAATTAAAGTATAACCAAATGAGCATATCACATGGAAACAAACTCACGTCCGGAAAAGGAGGTTTCCACCTCTAAGCAAGGGCAATACCGACCACGCCGGAGAGATACCACCCCGAAAGTGAACCCGCAGCTTGCGGTTGAACTGGTATATCAAGAATTGAAGCGCGTGGAAGCCTACACGAAGCGCATAGAGGATGCAACAACCCAAAAGGTACAGATAGACGGAAAAGGTCTTGAAAATGCTGAAAATCGTCTAAAAAGCGTGTTGGCTGACTTTGAACAACAGGGAAACAGAATGAAAAATGGTGGCTATGTGGATAAACGTGTTTCGTTCTACTCCATTCTTTGTGTCGTTATTTCCCTTTTGTTCGCTTGCCTTATGTGTTATCTTTGGGTGGATGCAGCCAAAGATCGGGACAACTACAAACGGTATTACGAATATTACCAAGAGCAGGCAATAGAACGAAAGGGCAACAAATAAACGAAGTACACTTTTGTACTTCGTTTATTTGTTTTTTAGAGGTCCTCCCCATGAGCATTATTATAT
>CEAF01007287.1_pt1 | contig 18443 bp, 10 predicted proteins | sample 557431 | NCBI WGS metagenome assembly CEAF01 (sample SAMEA3182068, study PRJEB8094) | gut metagenome | biome: human; feature: gut; material: Stool; isolation source: human stools | place: Canada | collected 2013-11-18 | reverse complement strand
GGTGGACACAATTTTAAGGAGGGGAAAAGTGTTGGGATTCACTTGGAACCTGGACCAGATGGTGGATTGGTTATGATTGATGATACTACTGTTTTAGAGCGAGCTTTAAAAATTTTAGATGAAATGGCAGGTAAGACTGAAGAAGCTGTTCGAGCTTAAGAAGAGAAAGTTAGAAGAATCCCAATTGCTGACAACAATTGGGATTTCTTATTTGTTTTAATCTCAAAATCAATGATATATGGAAGATAAATTAGTTACTTTGGCAATCTTAACGTACGCGAAAGCTCAAATATTGAAGAATGTTCTTGAAAATGAAGGTATTGAGACTTATATCCACAATGTAAACCAGATACAACCAGTTGTTTCTTCTGGTGTACGTGTGCGTATTAAGGAGAGTGACTTACCCCATGCTCTGAAAATTACTGAAAGTTCTGCATGGTTATCTGAAGAGGTAGTGGGGGGGAAGTCACCTAAACTGGAGAAGATTAGTAATAAAGTGCTAATTCCAGTGGATTTTTCCAATTATTCTTTGAAGGCTTGCGAGTTCGGTTTCAATTTCGCTCAGAATATAGGTGCAGAAGTTGTTTTGCTACATGTTTATTTTACTCCTATATATGCAACTTCTTTGCCATACGGAGATGTATTTAACTATCAGCTAAGTGATGAGGAGAATGTAAGGAGTATCTTACAAAAAGTTCATGCTGATTTGAATGAATTATCTGATAAAGTAAAAGAGAAGGTAGCTTCCGGCGAGTTTCCAGATATTAAATATACTTGTGTTTTGCGTGAAGGTATTCCTGAAGAAGAGGTACTCCGCTATACCAAGGAATATCGGCCACGCATTATCATAATGGGAACTCGTGGTAGAAATCAGAAGGATATTGATTTGATTGGCAGTGTAACAGCTGAAGTGATTGAACGTAGCCGTGTACCGGTATTGGCCATTCCTGAAAATACTCCATTCAAGCAATTTTCTGAGGCTAAGCGTATTGCATTTATTACTAATTTTGATCAACGTGATTTAATAGCTTTTGATTCGCTAATAAATAATCTGAAATCATTTAAGTTTTCAGTGTCTCTGATACATCTTTCTGATGTTCAGAATACATGGAATGAAATAAAACTGGCTGGTATTAAGGAATATTTTCAAAAACAATATCCACAATTGGAAATACACTATGATGTGGTAAAGAATGATAATCTGCTTAGTAGTTTAGACAGTTATATCAAGAGTAATCATATTGATATTATGACATTAACTTCTTATAAAAGAAATATATTTTCGCGCTTATTTAATCCTGGTATTGCCAGAAAGATGATTTTCCATTCTGATACACCATTGTTGGTAATTTACGGAAGACCGAATACGTAGGTGTTGAATTGGATATATATAGTTTGATCAATATCAGGATTATGTTTAATATAATGCCGGGATAATTAATCTAATTTTAGTTCTTCTTCTCTCTCACTTAAGAAATAATATTCTTTACTTTCTTTCAGAATAATAAAAGCCTAATTAATAATTTAATTAGGCTTTTATTATTCTGAAAGAAAGTATTACATCAACTTTTCAATTTCTTCGAATTCAGGGCCCATCTGCAAATTATAATACACTCTATATAGACCATTTAACCATAAATCTTTTTGATCAGGTTTCAGTTCTCTTGCCTTTTCATAATAAGGTTTTGCCTTTTCATAGAAAGTCTTCAGAGTAGCTTGGTCTTCTTTATACTTAGGATCATTAATATCTGTAGTTGCTTTTTCTGAGAAATCTTGTGCTTGTAAGCAGTAAATTAAACCTAAATTAGAGTATGCTTCTGCATAATTAGGATCTACTTCTATAGTTTTCTTATAGAATTCAATAGCTTTATCATAGTCCTTCATATTGTGATAAAGGTAGCCTTTTACATACAAATAGAATGTATTGTTAGGATCTTTAGCCAACATATCATCAGCAAACTGCATAGCCTCGTCATATTTGTTGTTATTGCTATAATAATCAATCAAATGACCGAAGAAGAATGAATGTTCAGGATATTTCTGGATACCTTCTTTCAAAGAAGCAATCCATTTAACAGTATCACCTTCGGCTTTCAATGCAGTAGAGATAAATTCCATAGCGTATTTCCCAACTTCTTTATCGTCTTGTGCATAAGGAGCATACTTCAAAATACTAGGATAATCTTCCATCTTAGCAGCTGCTAAACTTGCATAATATGCTATTTGAGGTAATACAGTATCTGTTTGTAACAGATTTTCCTTTTCAAACATCGGGTTGATAGCAATATCAATGTAGGTTGCAAAGAAATCCAACGCTTTTTTATTGTCTTCCTTGGCTGCATCGCCTTCTTTTTGTGAGGCCAAATTAAAGAATTGGATGCCGCCATTGATCAGATTACCGCGTTCTGCTAAAATTGTAGCAGAATTAGATTTTCTATATTTATTCTTGATTTTGCCCTTTTCATTGGGAATTTGTGCTAATTCGTCACATTTGAAGTAGAATTTACACATGTTTAATGCACTATTATATACCTGAAGAGTGTCATAAGGTTTTCTCAGATAGGCATTTTCCATTTCTTTCTCACTTCTTTTTCTTTGGATAAGACCTGCTACATCCCACGTTTCGGCATTGTCCTTTGTTTCGGGATTAGTTAAAGCTTGATTTATCAGTTCCTCTGCTTTGGCAAAGTCAGGATTTACTCCGTTAGCAATACTTTTAGCCTCTTTTACGTTCTTTTCTTGGGCGAAAGTAAAACTTGCGGCAAGTAGTAAAACCATTGAAAATAATACTCTTTTCATGATTGTAGAAAATTTAAATTAATATTATGTCTATTCTTCATTTTCACTGTTTACCTCGTTCTGAGGGCTTTCAAGGGTATTTTCTTCCCCCTCCTCTATAAGTTCCTCTTCATTTTCTGAAGTGACTTTGCATACAGAGCCAATTTCGTCATTACGTTTCTCAAGGTTGATTAGGCGTACACCTTGTGTAGCACGTCCCATGATACGAACATCGGCAACTTTCAGACGGATGGTAATACCGGATTTATTAATAATCATCAAGTCATTTTCATCTGTAACAGACTTGATCGTTACTAATTTACCCGTTTTATCGGTGATATTCATTGTTTTCACACCTTTACCTCCACGATTGGTTTTGCGATAATCTTCAATATCCGAACGTTTGCCATATCCTTGTTCCGATACAACCATAATTGTTTCCGCCTCAGGATCTTTGATGCATATCATACCTACTACTTCGTCTTGACCGTCCTCATCCAATGTCATGCCACGTACACCGGTGGCAGTACGTCCCATAACACGCACAGCACTTTCATGGAAACGAATGGCACGTCCGTTACGGTTGGCAATGATGATTTCATTGTCGCCGTTTGTCATACGCACTTCGATTACACGGTCGTCTTCACGGATAGTGATAGCATTTACACCATTTTGGCGAGGGCGTGAATACTGCTCAAGCAATGTTTTCTTAATGACACCATTTTTGGTACAGAACAATACATAATGGCTGTTGATAAACTCTTGGTCGTTCAGGTTCTTCACGCGCAAATAGGCGTTTACAGCATCGTCAGAGTCGATATTCAACAAATTCTGGATGGCGCGACCTTTCGAATTCTTAGTACCTTCAGGGATTTCGTATACCTTCAGCCAGTAACATTTACCTTTCTGTGTAAAGAACATCATGGTATTATGCATGGTTGCAGGATAAATATGCTCTACAAAGTCTGCATCGCGGGTTTCGGTACCTTTGGAGCCTACCCCACCACGGTTTTGCGCACGGAATTCGCTCAGCGGTGTACGCTTGATGTATCCCATGTGTGAGATGGTGATAATCATTTCATCATCTGCATAGAAGTCTTCCGGATTGAATTCTTCTGATGAGTAGACGATTTCTGAGCGACGTTCGTCACCATACTTCTCTTTTACTTCAATCAGTTCATCTTTAATGACTTTGCGGCAGAGTTCGTCATTGACAAGGATCTCTTCCAAATAAGCAATCTGCTTCTGAATTTCCTCATATTCGGCGTGCAGTTGGTCTTGCATCAGGCCTGTGAGCTGGCGCAAACGCATTTCAACAATAGCACGTGACTGAATTTCACTGAGTTGGAATCGCTCCATCAAACCAGATATCGCATCATTCGGTGTTTTGGCAGCACGGATAATCTTAATTACTTCGTCGATATTATCAGATGCAATGATTAATCCTTCCAGAATATGTGCACGTTCTTTGGCCTTGCGCAAATCGTACTGAGTACGGCGGATGACTACGTCGTGTCTGTGCTCAACGAAGTATTTTATCAAATCTTTTAGATTCAACAGACGTGGACGGCCATGTACCAATGCAACATTGTTCACACCAAAAGATGTCTGCAGCATTGTCATCTTGTAGAGCTTGTTGAGTACAACGCTGGCATTTGCATCACGTTTTACATCAATAACGATACGCATACCTTCACGGTCGGATTCGTCATTAGCATTGGCAATACCTTCAATTTTCTTTTCGTTGGCCAAATCGGCTATATTCTTAATCAATTCAGCTTTGTTGACGCCATAGGGAATTTCTGTCACAACGATTTTATCGTGCGTCGAACCAGTCTCAATTTCGGCTCTAGCACGCATTATGACACGTCCGCGTCCCGTGAGATAGGCTTCGCGAACACCGTTCATACCGTATATATAGCCTCCGGTCGGGAAGTCGGGAGCTTTAACATACGTCATCAACTCTTCTATATCGATGTCATTATTTTCGATGTATGCAATACAAGCGTCAATAACCTCAGATAGATTATGAGTCGGCATATTGGTAGCCATACCTACAGCAATACCAGATGCACCATTTACCAAAAGATTTGGAATACGGGCCGGCATGACGGTAGGCTCTTGCAAAGAGTCATCGAAATTGTTCTGCATGTCAACAGTCTCTTTTTCAAGGTCTGTCATCATGTCTTCACCAATTTTTCGCAAACGACACTCGGTATAACGCATGGCAGCAGCGCTGTCACCGTCTACTGAACCGTAATTACCTTGTCCGTCTACCAACATGTAACGCATTGCCCAAGGCTGAGCCATACGTACAAGAGCTCCGTAAACGGACGAGTCGCCATGAGGGTGATATTTACCTAATACTTCACCTACAACTCTGGCTGATTTTTTATAAGGTTTGTCGGAGGTATTTCCCAATCCCATCATTCCGAAAAGAATTCTTCGGTGAACGGGTTTAAAACCATCTCTAACATCCGGAAGGGCACGTGAGACAATGACCGACATAGAGTAGTCAATGTACGATGACTTCATTTCCTCCTCGATGTTAATCTTTATAATTCTGTCTTGTTCAAGCATTTAAAAAGATTATTAATTATACATTTTCGGGTTCGTGAAAAACCACGCTAAAGTACTGCTTTTTTACGATATACAAAAGTTTTCCTCCATAAACTTTGTTGCCTGCGGCATAAATATAGAAGTACTCCCTCCTTTCCTCCCCAAGTTGCCATTAATATATAAGGTATAAAATGGAAAAACAGATTTGAAATTTGTGGCACGGGATTTGTATACTATTAAATCAGTTAAATATGATACGTTGAATTAATAAATGCGTATCTTTGTCGTGGATAACCTTTTTAATTGAGGAGAATTATAAAATATGAACAATCAATTTTCACAAAGAGTTTCAGACATAATTACTTATAGCAAGGAAGAAGCCAATCGATTGAGAAATCGTTATATTGGTCCGGAACACCTTCTGCTCGGCATGTTGCGTGATGGCGGAGGAAAAGCTATTGAAATATTGTTGAAACTTGATATAGATTTAAAACGAGTAAAAAGTCGCCTGGAGGGTTTCCTGAAAGATGCCGAGGACGATACTCTCTTGCCGGACGCTGAAGTGCCCTTGTCCCCGATGACGGCTAAGATATTGAAGATGTGTATGCTTGAAGCGCGTTTGCTGAAAAGTGCAACTGCCGATACGGAACATGTATTGCTGGCTATCTTGAAAGACGGAGACAATCTTGCTGCAACTGTTTTGGAAGAACACCGGGTGGATTATCAGGCTGTATTTGAACAGCTTTCGATGAAATCGACCAATCCGAATGCGGGAATGGGATTCGCTGAGGATGATGAAGAGGATGAAGAAGACATGAGTATGTCTCGCTCCTCCCGTACTGGAGGGGCTGGTTCGGCTTCGGCTGCACAGACTGCATCCAGAAAGCCGTCCAATGATACCCCCGTGCTGGACAATTTCGGCGTAGACATGACCCGTGCTGCCGAAGAAGGCAAGCTGGACCCGGTTGTGGGTCGCGAACGCGAGATTGAACGTCTGGCGCAAATCTTGAGCCGCCGCAAGAAGAACAATCCGGTGCTTATCGGTGAACCAGGAGTCGGAAAATCTGCCATTGTAGAGGGTTTGGCATTGCGTATTGTGCAAAAGAAAGTTTCGCGCATTTTGTTTGAAAAGCGCGTGGTGATGCTTGATATGGCCTCTGTGGTGGCGGGAACAAAATATCGTGGTCAGTTTGAGGAACGTATCCGCTCTATTATCAATGAGTTGCAGAAAAATCCGAATGTCATCCTTTTCATCGATGAAATCCATACGATTGTAGGTGCTGGTGCTGCTGCCGGTTCCATGGATGCTGCCAATATGCTGAAACCGGCTTTAGCGCGTGGTGAAATCCAGTGTATTGGAGCTACCACTCTCGATGAATACAGAAAGAATATTGAGAAAGACGGTGCTTTGGAACGTCGTTTCCAAAAGGTGATTGTAGAGCCTACCACAGCTGAAGAAACGCTTCAGATATTGAAGAATATCAAGGAGAAGTATGAAGACCATCATAACGTGAGCTACACGGATGAAGCCTTGGAAGCATGTGTCAAGTTGTCAGCACGCTATATAACCGACCGCAACTTCCCGGATAAAGCTATTGATGCTTTGGACGAGGCGGGGTCGCGTGTGCATTTGACGAATATTAATGTTCCGAAAGAAATTGAGGAGCAGGAAAAGCTGATTGAAGAGGCACGTGGCTTGAAGGCTGAAGCTGTAAAATCACAGAATTTTGAGCTGGCTGCTAGCTACCGTGACCGTGAGAAGGAACTTTCTGTCCGCTTGGAGGAGATGAAGGTCGAGTGGGAAGCCCGTTTGAAGGATGACCGCCAAATGGTAGGCGAAGAGGAAATAGCCAATGTTATTTCGATGATGTCCGGTGTACCCGTACAGCGCATGGCGCAGGCAGAAGGACTTAAACTGGCCGGAATGAAGGAAGAACTACAGGCGAAGGTGATAGCTCAAGATGCTGCGATAGAGAAACTTACCAAAGCAATCTTGCGTAGCCGTGTAGGGTTGAAAGACCCGAACCATCCCATCGGAACCTTTATGTTCCTTGGCCCTACTGGTGTGGGTAAGACGCATTTGGCAAAGCAATTGGCAAAATATATGTTTGGCTCTGCCGATGCCTTGATACGTATCGATATGAGCGAGTATATGGAGAAATACACCGTATCTCGTATGATTGGTGCCGCTCCGGGATATGTGGGCTATGAGGAAGGCGGCCAGTTGACCGAAAAGGTTCGTCGCAAGCCGTATTCCATTGTCTTGCTGGATGAGATTGAGAAAGCTCATCCGGATGTGTTCAACATCTTGCTTCAGGTACTGGATGAAGGTCGTTTGACTGACAATTATGGCAGAACCATTGATTTCAAGAATACGGTTATCATTATGACCTCCAATATCGGTACGCGACAGTTGAAGGAATTTGGCCGTGGCGTAGGTTTTACGGCGCAAAACCGCACGGATGACAATGAACATTCGCGCAGCGTGATACAAAAGGCTCTGAACAAGACCTTTGCTCCCGAATTCTTGAATCGTTTGGATGAAATCATTACTTTCGACCAGCTCTCCTTGGAGGCCATCACAAAGATTGTGGACATTGAGCTGAAAGGCTTGTACGAACGGGTTGAAGCAATTGGTTACAAGCTGGTTGTGGAGGATGATGCAAAGACATTCCTTGCTTCGAAAGGGTACGATGTACAGTTTGGTGCGCGTCCATTGAAGCGTGCTATTCAGAACCACTTGGAGGATGGACTTTCCGAGCTGATAGTGGCGGCGGAGTTACAGCCGGGTGATACGGTAAACGTATCAGTAGACAAAGAAAAAGACGAGTTGAGCATCAAGAAGGCATAAGCTGTTCTTTATAAAAACCGTCAAAATGTCAGTCCTTATGGGCTGGCATTTTTTTTGTGCTATATCTGCCGGAATAATTAAAAATATAAATCTAAAAAATATAAATGTAGTATGCAAAAAGGTAATATTGGGGTAACTACTGAGAATATCTTCCCCGTCATTAAAAAGTTCTTGTATAGTGATCATGAAATTTTTCTCCGTGAGTTGGTTTCTAACGCGGTTGATGCTACACAGAAGCTGAAAACACTCTCCTCTATCGGTGAGTTCAAGGGTGAAGTTGGCGATTTAACCGTACGTGTTTCGCTGGGAAAAGATACTATTACAGTGTCCGACCATGGTATAGGTCTTACGGCTGAAGAAATAGACAAGTATATTAACCAGATAGCTTTCTCTGGCGCCAATGACTTCCTTGAGAAATATAAAAACGATGCCAACGCCATCATCGGCCATTTCGGATTGGGTTTCTATTCGGCTTTTATGGTTGCCAAGAAAGTCGAAATCATCACTAAATCCTATCGGGAAGGCACCCAGGCTGTAAAGTGGACATGCGATGGCAGTCCGGAGTTTACGATTGAAGACACTGATAAGGCAGAACGTGGTACGGATATCGTTCTTTACATAGACGATGACTGCAAGGAATTCCTTGAAGAAGCACGCATCTCCTCTTTGTTGAAGAAGTATTGCAGTTTCCTCCCTATTCCGGTTGCATTCGGCAAGAAGAAAGAATGGAAAGACGGCAAGCAGGTTGAAACTGCCGAGGATAATATCATCAATGATTCCAACCCGTTGTGGACGCTGAAACCCAGCGAATTGAAAGATGAAGATTATAAGAAGTTCTACCGTGACCTTTATCCTATGTCCGACGAACCTTTATTCTGGATTCATCTGAATGTGGATTATCCGTTCCACCTTACCGGTATTCTGTACTTCCCTAAAGTGAAAAGCAACATTGAGTTGAACAAGAATAAGATTCAGCTCTACTGTAACCAGGTATATGTAACGGATTCGGTGGAAGGTATTGTTCCTGATTTCTTGACCCTGCTGCATGGTGTGCTCGATTCACCGGACATTCCATTGAACGTTTCCCGTTCTTATCTGCAGAGCGATGCCAACGTGAAGAAGATTTCTACATATATCACGAAGAAGGTGTCAGACCGTTTGCAGTCTATCTTCAAGAATGACCGTAAACAGTTTGAGGAAAAGTGGAATGACTTGAAAATCTTCATCAACTACGGAATGCTTACGCAGGAAGATTTCTATGATAGAGCCAAGGATTTTGCCCTTTTCACCGATACAGACAGCAAATATTATACTTTCGAAGAGTATAAGACGTTGATTAAAGATAACCAGACGGATAAGGATGGAAATCTGATTTATCTGTATGCCAACAATAAAGATGAACAATACAGCTATATAGAGGCCGCTACGAATAAAGGATACAATGTGCTGTTGATGGATGGACAGCTGGACATTGCGGTGGTGAGCATGTTGGAACAGAAGTTCGAAAAGGTTCGCTTCACTCGTGTAGACAGCGATATTATTGATAATCTGATTGTCAAGGAAGACAAGAAGAATGAAGCGTTGGAAGCCGGCAAGCAGGAAGTTCTTTCTTCCATCTTCAAGAGCCAGTTGCCCAAGATGGATAAGACGGAGTTTAACATCACGGCGCAGGCTTTGGGCGAAAACGCCACTCCTATCATGATAACTCAGAGCGAATACATGCGCCGTATGAAGGAAATGGCCAATATTCAGGCTGGAATGAGCTTCTATGGCGAAATGCCGGATATGTTTAACCTAGTATTGAATTCAGACCATAAGCTGGTGAAGGAAGTGCTGGCAGATGAGGACAAGGAATGTGCTGCTGCCGTTGCTCCAGTTCAGGCAGAGATGGATGAAGTGAACAAGCAACGTAATGAGTTGAAAAAGAAGCAGGAAGGAAAGAAAGATGAGGATATACCGACTGCCGAAAAAGATAAGGTAAGTGAGCTGGATAAGAAGTGGAATGAACTGAAAACGCAGAAAGAAGGTGTCTTTGCCGATTATGCAGCCAAGAATAAGGTTGTCCGTCAGCTGATAGATTTGGCACTGTTGCAGAATGGTATGTTGAAAGGTGAAGCTTTGAACAACTTTGTCAAGAGAAGCATTGACCTGATAAAATAAGTCCCTTTAAATTTGCATTTAATATATGCAAGGGTATTGTGATTCTTCAGAGTCGCAATACCCTTTTTTATTCATTTTCACCAATTATAAAGTGATTTTCTCCGTTGAATACGGCATTTTTAGAAACTATTGTTTATATTTGGGGCAATGAACATTTATCTTACTCGGAATCGCATAGTTATGAAAAGAGTTTTATTGTTTTTGTCGTTTCTTCTATGTACCTTTATTTTACAAGCTCAGAAAGTGGGGCTTGTATTGAGTGGCGGTGGAGCAAAAGGCATGACTCATATTGGCATTATCCGGGCTTTGGAAGAGAATAATATACCCATTGATTATATAACCGGAACCTCTATGGGAGCTATCATCGGTTCGCTGTATGCTATGGGGTATTCTCCGGACGATATGGAGGCGCTGTTGCGCTCTCCCGACTTTAAGCGTTGGTATTCGGGTAAAGTGGAGCCCAAATACGAGTATTATTTTAAAAAGAATCGTCCTTCACCGGAATTTTTCAATATCCGTTTCGCTTTTAGGGACTCGCTGCATATAAAGCCCCAGATACTTCCTACAAGCATGGTCAACCCTATACAGATGAATTTGGTATTTGTGGAATTGTTTGCACGCGCTACAGCTGCATGTGGCGGTAATTTCAACAATCTGTTTGTCCCTTTTCGCTGTATAGCATCCGATGTGTACAATAAAAAGCCATTGGTATTGGGTAAAGGGGATTTGGGAGATGCGGTACGTGCTTCCATGAGCTTTCCATTTGTCTTTAAACCGATAGAAATAGACAGTACACTTGCTTATGATGGCGGTATTTATAATAATTTCCCTACGGATGTGATGCGGGAAGATTTTCATCCGGATGTCATTATTGGCAGTGTGGTGGCGGCAAATCCCGGTAAGCCGAAGGAGAATGACCTGATGAGCCAATTGGAGAATATGATTATGCAGAAGACCGATTATTCCATTCCGGACTCATTGGGTATAGTCATGACCTTCAAGTACGATGATGTCAACCTGCTGGATTTTGACCGTCTGCAGGAATTGCACGATATAGGCTACAACCGTACTCTTAATATGATGGATTCCATCAAAAGCCGTGTTCACCGTAGGGTGAATGCTGATAATGTGCGTTTGAGGCGCCTTGTCTTCCGGAGTAACCTACCTCAATTCCGTTTCCGGGATATTATTATTGAAGGGGCGAATGCCCAACAGCAAGCCTACATCAAAAAAGAATTCCATGATGAGGAGCATGAAGTCTTTACTTATGAAGACTTGAAGCGCGGGTATTTCCGTTTGCTGGCAGATAATATGATTTCGGAAATAGTTCCTCACGCAGTGTATGATTCGGAAGCCGATTTATATCAGCTGCATTTGAAGGTGAAGATGGAGGATAATTTTTCCGTGCGTCTGGGGGGCAGTGTCTCTACCACGAGCTCAAACCAAATCTATTTGGGAGTAGGATATCAGAACTTGAATTATTATTCCAAGGAAATAACTTTTGACGGTCAGTTGGGTAAGATTTATAATAATGCACAGTTGATGGGTAAGATTGATTTGCCTACCCGCATACCTACATCCTTTCGTTTTATTGCTTCAATCAGTACCTTCGATTACTACAAGAAGGATAAGTTGTTTTCCAAGAATGACAAGCCTTCATTCAATTCAAAAGATGAGCGCTTTGTGAAGTTGATGGTTGCCTTGCCGTTTCTGGCCAATAAGCGTGCGGAGTTCAGTCTGGGGTATGGCCAACTGGAAGATAACTATTTTCAATCCAGCGTAATAGATTTCGATAAGGACCGTTCGGACAGAAGTACATACAAACTTTTGGGAGGTTCCATCGGTTTCTATGGGAGTACCCTAAATACGCGGCAATACGCGACAAAAGGTTATTTGGAGAAGCTGATAGCCCAGGTCTTTACCGGGAGGGAAAGATTTGAACCTGGGAATCCGCAAGAAGGGTACAGTCCTTCCCCGCAAGAACGGCAATCATGGTTGCAAATTTCTTATATGAAGGAGGCATATCACACAATGGGACCGAAGTTCACCTTGGGATGGATGGCAGAAGCACTGTATTCGTCGAAAAATTTTTCTGAGAATTATACGGCAACTATGATGCAGGCAGGAGAATTTGCACCGACTCCACATAGTAAACTGATGTACAATGAAGCTTTTCGTGCCAACCAATATGTGGCTGCCGGCATCAAACCGATATATGTTTTGAATGATATGTTCCAGTTTCGGACAGAATTTTATGGCTTTACGCCGATTTTTCCGATAAAAAAGAATGCATTGAATAAAGCGTATTATGGAAAAGCATTCTCCCGCTTTGAGTATATGGGAGAAGTTTCTGTTATTTGTCATTTGCCCTTCGGAGCCATCTCTGCTTATGTAAATCATTATAGCTCACCGAGAAGGGAGTGGAATGTGGGGATGACCATCGGCTGGCAGTTGTTTAATTATCGCTTTGTCGAATAAATTTCTTCAAAAAAAGTTTGTATATCGTTTGCTAATTCGGAAAAAGTACGTATCTTTGCACCCGTTAAACAAAGAGGCCGCGTAGCTCAACTGAATAGAGTAGCTGACTACGGATCAGCCGGTTACAGGTTTGAATCCTGTCGCGGTCACAAGTTTTCATAATTTTTTTAAGGGTCGCGTAGCTCAACTGAATAGAGTAGCTGACTACGGATCAGCCGGTTACAGGTTTGAATCCTGTCGCGATCACAAAGAACCTCCGCAAGAAAACTTGCGGAGGTTCTTTGTTTTTACAGCAATGGCATATAGTTGATGTTCTTCCCTTGTATGGCACTGGCGCGTGTTCTCCATAATGAAACAAACTGTTTCCCTTAACTAAACACTTTGTTTCATTATGGAGAACACTTTGTTTCCCTTGACTGAACACTTTGTTCCATCATATAAAAACAAAGTGTTTTTCTCTGCTGAAACAAAGTGTTCAGTGTTGTGAACTAATAGATTAGCTGAAATAATAGTCTTGTCTTGATTGAGCTAGAGACGTCTTTTTCTCGATTTAACCAGATGTCTTTTTGCTTTATAACGTAATCAGTAGACTGTTTTGGGATTATTGTACTGATAAATATAGTCACATAGGAAAAAAAGAAGGAGTTAATTCCGTGTTTCCACAAAATTAACTCCTTGCATATCTGATATTAATATGTTGTATACTGGAAATTAATATCCTATAGGGGCGGTATAAGGCCTTAGCATTTGATGTTCAATTCATCCAGAATCTTGCGCATGGCTTCGAAAGTAGTGATTCTGGTCGGCACCAATGGCAGGCGGAGCTTGTTCTCAATCATTCCCATTACATTCAGCATGGCTTTTACTCCGGCAGGGTTGCCGTCTACAAACAGAAGCTTGAATAATTCGGCAAATTTGTGGTGAATGGTCAATGCATTGGCATAGTCCCCTTGCAGTGCCAGACGTACCATACGGCTGAACTCACGTGGGAACGCGTTTCCGATGACCGAGATAATGCCGACGGCCCCCAGGGTAATCAGAGGGAAGGTGATGCCGTCATCGCCCGAAATAACGTCGAAATTGGCCGGTTTGTTTTTGATGATGTCGTCCATCTGCGTGATGTCGCCCGAAGCTTCTTTGACGGCTATCACATTCTTGAAATCACGTGCAATGCGCAGGGTTGTTTCTGCCTTCATGTTCACGCCGGTACGACCGGGGACATTATAAAGCACAATCGGCAAATCCGTTGCTTCAGAAATGGCCTTATAATGCTGATATATACCTTCTTGCGATGGCTTGTTGTAATATGGAACGACGGATAGAATGGCATCTACTCCGGTGAAATCGTCATTTTTCAGTGTTTCCACTATGGCCCGGGTGTTGTTTCCACCTACGCCCAGCAGGATAGGAATTCTTCCGTTCACTCGCTCGATGACCATTTTCTTGATTTTCTTTTTCTCTTCTTCAGTCAGAGTCGGAGTTTCTGCCGTGGTGCCGAGCACACATAAAAAGTCGGTATTGTTTTGAAGTTGATAGTCTACCAAACGCATCAACGCATCGTAATCAACGCTTTCATCCTCTTTAAATGGAGTAATCAGCGCTACCCCCATTCCTTTCAATCTTGTCTGTATCATGAGTATTATAAAGTAATCTCTAATTAAATGACTCGCAAAAGTACGAATTTTTTCGATTTACCCTACAAATATAAGCCATAAAAAAGCTTTTTGTGGAAATTTGTTAGGATATCAATGCCAAAAACTCATCTTCGCTCATAATCTTTACTCCCAGTTTCTGCGCTTTCTCCAGTTTGGCAGGTCCCATATTTTCTCCGGCCAGGATAAAGCTGGTTTTGGAGGAGATACTGCCGACGTTTTTTCCACCGTTCTTTTCAATCATCTCTTTGTATTCGTCCCGTGAGTGGTGGGTGAATACGCCGCTGATGACGATGGACTGGCCCGCCAGTTTGTCGGTGTATCCGCTGAGGTCTTCTTCTGTCCGGTGGAGTTGCAGACCGTTCGATTTCAGCCGTTCCACCAGCTCTCTGTTGACAGGATTGGAGAAGTAGGTTATAATGCTCTGCGCTATTTTTTCACCGATTTCATCGATGTTTTTCAGCTTTTCGAGGTCTGCGTTTTCCAGCTCTTCGATGTCCGTAAAGGACTTGGCTATTTTCTTGGCAACCGTTTCTCCCACGAAGCGTATGCCCAGTGCAAAGAGCACTCTTTCGAATGGCACTTCTTTACTTGCCGCAATACCGTTGACTATGTTTTCTGCCGATTTTTCGCCCATCCGTTCCAGGTTCTTGATGTCATCGGTTTTGAGCTGGTATAAATCTGCAGTATCCTTTATCAGCCCCAATCGGTAGAACATATCTACTGTTTCAGGTCCCAGTCCGTCTATATTCATGGCTTTGCGGCTGATGAAATGCTCTATTTTCCCTTTAATCTGCGGAGGACAAGCGGTTTCATTGGGGCAATAGTGGGCTGCTTCTCCTTCAAAACGTATCAGTTTGCTGCCGCATTCGGGACAATGGGTGATGAACTTCACTTTTTCACCGATAAGCATACTGCGGGCATCCTTATCGACACCGGTTATTTTGGGGATGATTTCACCGCCTTTTTCCACATACACCATGTCGCCTATATGCAGGTCCAGCCCCTCGATAATATCTGCATTGTGCAGGGAGGCACGTTTCACAATGGTGCCGGACAGTTGTACGGGGTCCAGATTGGCAACCGGAGTGACTGCGCCGGTACGTCCTACTTGGTAGGTAACCCTATTCAAGCGTGTCAGTGCACGTTCTGCCTGGAATTTGTATGCGATGGCCCACCGGGGGGACTTGGCTGTGAATCCCAAATTCTTTTGTTGTCTCAAGCTGTTGACTTTTAGTACAATACCATCAGTAGCTACCGGAAGGTTCTTACGCTCCGTGTCCCAATAATTGATGTATTCGAAGACTTCTTCCAGGCTGTGGGCTTTTCTGGTGTGCTCTGATGTTTTAAATCCCCAGCTGGCGGCGGCTTGCAGATTCTCGTAATGGCCGTCGCAGGGCAATTCCTCTCCCAATAGATAGTAGAGATAAGCATCCAGCTTTCTGGATGCTACGATGGCGGAATTCTGCAACTTCAAGGTACCGGAAGCAGCGTTGCGCGGATTGGCGAAAAGCGGTTCCTCACGTGCTTCCTTTTCCCGGTTCAGTTCTTCGAAAACCACCCAGGGCATCAGGATTTCCCCTCTGATTTCGAATGATTTAGGATAATTCCCATGGAGGACCAGTGGAATCGTTCGGATTGTCTTTACATTGTCCGTCACGTCATCGCCCTTTTCGCCATCGCCACGGGTGACGGCACGCACCAGTTTGCCATCCTCGTAAGTCAGCGAGATGGAAGTACCGTCATACTTCAGCTCGCAGCAGATTTCAAAATCCTCATTCAACGCTTTCTTTACCCGTTCGTAAAAGTCGGTCACTTCGTTTTCGGAATAGGTGTTTCCCAATGAAAGCATGGGATATTTGTGTGCCACTTGTGTGAAGTTCTTATTCAAATCACTCCCTACACGCATCGTGGGCGAATTATCATCTTGGTATTCAGGATGTTCTTTCTCTAAGTCTTGTAGCTCGCGCATCAGGTCGTCAAACTCCTTGTCGGATATTTCAGGAGCATTCAGCACATAATAATTGTAGTTGTGCTGGTGTAATTCCGCACGGAGCTGGTCTATTTTTTCTTTTACAGTCATAGGGTTTTCGGATTGTTTGAACGCAAAAATACGGGTTTCTCCCCGAATATTTGTACTTTTGCAGCTTGAAATAGCTAAAATAAAGTTATATGCGCATTGACATTATCACAGTTTTGCCGGAGATGATTGAGGGATTCTTTAACTGCTCCATTATGAAACGTGCTCAAAATAAAGGGCTTGTAGAGATACATATCCATAATCTTCGTGATTATACGGAAGATAAGTACCGTCGTGTAGACGATTATCCGTTTGGCGGCTTTGCCGGAATGGTCATGAAGATAGAGCCGATAGAGCGGTGTATCAACGCCTTGAAGGCCGAGCGGGATTACGACGAGGTTATCTTTACGACCCCCGATGGTGAGCAGTTCAATCAGCCGATGGCAAATACTCTTTCCCTTGCCCAGAATCTCATCATTCTCTGCGGGCATTTCAAAGGGATAGATTACCGGATTCGCGAGCATCTCATCACCAAGGAAATCAGTATCGGCGACTATGTGTTGACTGGCGGAGAACTGGCGGCGGCTGTCATGGCAGATGCCATCGTCCGTATCATTCCGGGAGTGATTTCCGATGAGCAGTCTGCACTTTCAGATTCTTTTCAGGACAATCTGCTGGCCGCACCGGTCTATACACGTCCCGCTGATTACAATGGATGGAAGGTTCCGGATATTTTACTCTCCGGACATGAGGCCAAGATTAAGGAATGGGAGCTGCAACAGTCGTTGGAAAGGACCCGTAGATTGCGTCCGGATTTGTTGGGAGAGTAAGTTTACTGATGTAAATAAAAAGAAAAAGGACATTCGTCAATGAATGTCCTTTTTTATGAATATATATTGCGAATGGCGATCTCTTGTTATTCTTTATACCTCGAGTGCACCGATAATATCCTTTATAGACTGATAACCGTGTCTGTCAAGATAGTCATTTATTCCTTCTACCACTTTCACTGTAACCGCCGGATCAATGAAGTTTGCCGTACCAATCTGGATGGCAGAGGCACCTGCAAGCATGAATTCCACAGCATCTTTCCAGTTCATGATACCTCCCAAGCCTATGACGGGGATTTTTACCGCTTTGGCTACTTGCCATACCATACGTAAGGCAATGGGTTTCACGGCCGCACCGGACATGCCACCGGTTACAGTGGAGAGTATCGGACGCCTGCGTTCCGCGTCTATAGCCATTCCCAGCAGGGTATTGATGAGGGAAACACTGTCTGCACCGCCATTTTCGGCTGCGCGGGCTATTTCAGTGATGTCGGTAACGTTCGGGGAGAGCTTTACGATAAGTGTCTTTTTGTAAACTGAGCGCACGGCTTTCACCACTTCTTCGGCGCCCTTGGCGGTAACACCGAATGCCATTCCTCCTTGCTTCACGTTGGGGCAAGAGATGTTCAATTCTATGGCAGGAATTTTGTCAAGTTCATTAATGATTGCGGCTGTTTCGGCATAGTCTTCGATGGCAGAACCCGAAACATTCACAATCATGTTGGTCTGAATGTCCTTGATGCGGGGATAGATGTGTTCAACAAAGTAATGAACACCCTTATTTTGCAGTCCCACAGCGTTTAACATACCCGAAGGAGTCTCTGCCATGCGCGGATATGGATTGCCTTCACGTTTGTGAAGAGTGGTTCCCTTTACAATAATACCGCCTATTCGCGATAGTTCGATGAAATCGGCGAATTCTTCACCATATCCGAATGTTCCGGATGCAGTCATCACCGGATTATTCATTTGTAATTCACCAATATTTACACTTAAATCTGCCATAATAGTTTGTTTATATTAAAAACCGGACCTTCTTTACATACGCACAAATGACCTTCCGTGGTATTTTCTACACAGCATAGACAAGCGCCTATGCCACACGCCATCATATT
>CEAF01015872.1_pt1 | contig 18477 bp, 23 predicted proteins | sample 557431 | NCBI WGS metagenome assembly CEAF01 (sample SAMEA3182068, study PRJEB8094) | gut metagenome | biome: human; feature: gut; material: Stool; isolation source: human stools | place: Canada | collected 2013-11-18 | reverse complement strand
ATATAAAAGAATCCTGGCACGATCCACGACTTGTGCCTGAATGGTTCTCTTTTTTGATAATGATTTAAGGTAATTCCTGTCTTCATCTGACAGAGGAAGATATGTTTTTCTCATAGCGATCATCCTTTCTTTGATAACACTATTTTACCATACATTATCCTCAAAATATATAGTAGAGATTTAATTTATTCTCTACTAGTTGTAAGTTCGTCACTTGTTGCAAAATCTCCGGGTTCACTGTCTGCGTTAAATTCTGCGCTAGATGTTCCGGGGTCATTATCGAAAGATACAACATAACCAGAAGTATCACTATCGGTATAAACTGGGTTATCAGATACGCCAATGTCGAAAAAATCGTTCTGTAAATCTGTCTGCAAAGTGTCTTGAATTTCAATGTTTTCATTCATGTTTTGTCCTTTCTTGTGAAAATTGATCCTGTGTGTTAAAATTGTAAAAAAACACAGGGGGTTAATTTTATGAATACTTTTATGCAAATGTCGAGTGAAACACTTACAATAATAATATTTTTTGGAATTATGTTTTTTGTTGTAAAATGGTTATTTATATATCTGATAATTAAATCAGCTACAAAAAACGCAGTTCTTGAAGCGTATACTTTCATAAAGCGAAACAACGGGGGGAACATAAAAACCCCAGAAGATGAAATGAAAGAGGAACTTGAGGGTTGGAGTTAAGAAAATATTTTTCTTAAAATCACAAGTAGCAAAACGGCAATAAATGAATAGAAAATCACATTTGCAAGAGAAATAGAATACCCAAAAAGGTTTATATTCTCTTGCAAAATAGCCGTACATAAATAAATATAAGCTTTTATGATTTCCATTTTTACCTCCCTATAATACGCAAGATTACAATTACAAATAGAGATACACCAATCATAGCTGAAACCCAAGAGGGCAAAAAACCAAAAATAGCATTGATTAAAGACGGTAACTGTCCCATACCAGAATAGAAACTTTTCAAAATGTTTATAAATTGACTGAATAGTTCCGTAACATTGCTTATATCTACAGAAAAATCACTTGACGGTTTAGCGTCTACATCATTCCGAGAGTTTCCACTGTTTTCTACATTATCTATATCACTATCCGTTAAACCCTTATCTGATTGATTACCATTATTCATATTGCTTGCATCGTCCACGATTGAACCAGTAGAACCATCAGCATCAGCAAGATTATTAAAGTAGTGTGTCCATTTACTATATCTTATAGAGCCGTCACCGCATACAACATAATATCTTACATAGACTTCATAGCCGTTAAACAGTGAATAAGGGGTGCTCAATAAGGTCTTTAATGTAGTAACGGCATCATTATAACCGGTGATATTCGCCCATGAAAACCACCCTTGTTGTTCGCCGGTTATAATATTACGGTTTTCTATAGGGTATGTACTAATCAAGTCATTCCAAGATTCAGCGCCCAGATCACCGAAAGAATACGTTGAAAGCGTTGACATATTATCACCGACAGACACCCATGTTGTAAGAGAGTTTTTAAGTAATGTTAGATATTTATATTGCCATACAAGACTAGGAGTTTTTCTAAAAACATAAAAATCATCAGTAGACCAGAATCGCCCCTTTAATTCAAATTTATAATCATTTTGTGCATTAGTAAAAAGAAATGTACCATTATCATTATCTACAGAAAGAACTGGTATGGGGATAGATTCGTCTAATACCCCGGGCGTGTTGGGGTTAGATATTTTATCTATTGAACCATCAGCATTGTAATAGATCGTTACTGGTTGCCCTATGTAATAGGATAGATGCGGTACACGGTAGCACGGATAAATCTTTACTTGCCGTATGAATTGAAATTCCGTTTTTCCGTTTTCCATTTCAGACCATGGCAACGTTAAACGCTTGTCACTTGTGGGGAATTCTCCGTCATACGCCTGTAATTCTCCAAGATTGTCCGGCTCTGTGGTTGTAGCCCATACGTAGGAAACTTTTACATATTCTTCTACGTCAACTTCTTTTGCGTAAGAACGTTCTGTTGTGCCAGTCCACCGGGCTGTTTTGCCGTTCATAGTAAAACCGATAAAACTATATTCTTCGTCGTTGTGCTCCGGGGGGTTTACTTCTTGATCGGAAGAAATATCTTTCAATACATAATAATGTTCCAGAAAGTCTTTTACTCCGTCTCTTGTGGAAAAATCATATCCAGATTCGAAAAGTGAATAGTAACCAGAATATTCCATTTTACTACCGTCGCCATTTCCAGTAAAAGAAGCCCAGTAAACCTTAGTACCGTTAGATAGTAAATATGAAGTTGTCATATTACCGCCGACAACATTCTGAGAATTTACCCATGGATCAGTAGAATGACCGTCTTTATTATAGGTTGTCTGTGAAGTATAAATTAGTTTTACATTTGAAGTGGGATCAATAAAAGCACACCCTATTTTATTATTTCCAGTAGGAGACCCGGACATAAATACATGATAATCAGTACTTTCAGAAATAGAATATGTTTCAGTCTGAACATAACCGCTAGTACCGGGGATAGTGAAAGTATGCTTAAATATTTCAGTTCTGGCTTCCTCCGCATGAACTGGAGTTACACTGAACAGCACAGCAGACACCAATATGCCGAAGGTTAAGGCAACGGCGCAGAGTAAAGTCAGTAATTTGTTTTGATTGATTGTTTTTTGTTCCAACTTTTTTCCCTCCTTATGAAAAGTATTTTTGGATGATTTCAACCACAAAAATGACGGCGGCAATGTCACCTAAATAACAACCGATTTTTACGACTTTCTGTTGAGCTGTTTCTTGTGGATAGAACAAGACACAAGTTGATGCCATAAAACCGACAATTATAACTAATATGGTGAGAAATTCTTTTATCATAATTCCTCCTTATTGAAATAATGACAAAACAATGTCAAAGATTTCAGGAAACACGATTGTAAGTAACTTTATGTATGAACCTACGAACATAAAAAAACCGACTATACACCCTATATCAAAAATAAGTAGTGAACTATCTGCAAAGGCACAGATAATAAAGATAAGAAAGCCAGTTAATAAAATTACAATGTAAAGTGAAATAACCATTTTATGTTCTCCTTTTCGTGAAAAAAGGAGATACGGTGATTTTGTTCCGTACCTCCTTTATGTGCGATCTTGATTAGTGAGCGGCACGCTTCGCTACAGCAAATACACCGAAACACATACAAGCAATGGAAATACCAAGCATGATGTTTAACGGATACACTGCGAACAGACCCATGATCTTTTTACAAACATCAAGAATAGTGGTCACCATTCCTGTGTCAAAAGTGGGAACGGCTTCTGCGGCCGCAAGGATTGTTAAACCGGGCATAATTTTTCTCCTTTCTTATAGACAATGCAGAATGCGTACGTCTACGCAACCGTCTTAGTTATCTATAAATGTTTTTGTTTATAAAATCAGCTTGCCGAAATTACCGTGATAAAAGTTCGAACGTTCGAACTTTAGGGGGAAGTGTGGGGATCGAACCCACTCCGGCTGTCGTTGTTGTTTTCTGTGCGCACGCCACTCACACCATGAGATGACTTCCCCATATTATTTTTTTGGTTGTTGGATTATGTGTTGCTGTTGCATGGGTGAGGGGTGATACTTTGTGTACCATTCCGAACCCCTCCCATGAAAAACTACGAAAGCAAAGTGCGCTTTTCTTGTTTTTCTATGGTGTCCCCTTGCCCCCTCCCAAGGGGACAAAAGGTCAAGGGCAAAAGCGCTTGATCTGGGAACTGGTAAAGATATAATTGCCTATAGTCGGGCTGAACCCTCCGGGCTTCACCCTTGCCACAGGTAACGCAAAAGCGTAATTTCTAAGGGCAAAAGGCACCACCAAGGAAAAGGGGGGAGGGTGGAAGCATATAGTTTATAGAAAAAGCCGGGGGCGTATGGCTAACGTTCCATTCTTCTGGGGAATCCAAAAGACAGGGGGTTAAGGTAAAGTTCGAACGTTCGAACACTCCCGGCGTTTTTCACTTCACACTTGCCCGGCAGTCCGTAGGGAGACTAACCGGGCATCACACCGGAGAACGTACCGGGGAGAAGATTTCAAGGCATAGTTCACAGTGGCGGCACACTGGCACACCCAAGGGATACCGTTCTTGCTTCTCTTTACTCCCTAGACCCGGATGTTCTGGGCGGCTTACTTCTTGTCCTTATCCTTGCCGGGATCAGCGGCGGCAGTACCGGGGGCGGTAGCAGTTCCGGGGAGATCATAGATGCCAGTCACACGCAAAGACTTTTTACCCTCATACTCACTGATCTGCATACCGAACACGTACTCCTTGAAAAGTTCCTTGTTCTGCTTATAGACTTCCTCTGTGCATGACATACTTGTTGCTTCCGATCCCTGCAATACAGCAAGTTGATAATACTTGTTGTTGCTTCCGGTCATGCTCTTTTCTTCAATCGCTACCAGAGTACCTCTGAACTGTGTTGCTAATTTCATAATTGTTTACCTCTTCTTTCTTTACACATGGGCGGTCAGCACCATGGGGATAATGTTATATGTTTATTTTGAACACCTAAACAATGCAAGGTGATTCATGCAATAAATACCAAGAGCCAACAGCAATGTATTAAGAGGAATATAATCACGTTCTATAAGAACGCCGTCATTATGCAACTGATTCATTTTCAACGAAAGCGCAACCAGACGTTCCACTACTGTTTGCAAGGTATCGGGGGGAGTATCTTTCCCCAGATCAGCGGCGCATGATTCTATATCATCAAGCACCGCACGACCAACCGGGGAAAGGCTAGGAGTTACCATTTCACAACGATCTCAATACGCTTATGGTCAGCTTCAAAGTTCTTACTTTTTAAAGCCTTTTCGATCAGATCGTTGAGACCATCGAGATACTTGTTGTAATCGTCAATGTTGTGGAACGTAATAAGAGTTTGGCTGTTTACCTCCTGTGCTGTGGTGTCGATGATCGTTTTACTGTTGGAAGTGTCAACTTCTGCTGTTTTGCCCTGTGTTTCGTCCTGTGCTTCTCCGTGAAGTTCTTTTACCTTTTTCTTAATATCACGAACGGACATATCAACAGAAAATTCCGTCAACTGTGCGTCCGTCACACCCAACAGGGCTATAAGCTTACTACTCTGATAATCTTTCAGTTCCGGGCGAATCTCTTCCAGAACGTTCCCGGCATCGTCACGTTTTGCGAAACGTTCTACAATGTGGATAAAGTCGCTACACGTTCCACGGGCGATGCCGTGTTCTTTAGCGGCGCAATCGTAAATGTTTTTGTAGCCCAACAGACCAAAAGCAGACGTTGAATACATCCAATAAAGATCAAAAGCGATTCTGGTAAAGGAACTCTGAACATTGCACAATGACTTACTAATAGATGCATTACGCTTTCTGGCTTCTTTCAAGGTCTCAATGTCTTTCAGTTCTTGCGCCTTTTTAGCTTCCACCTCTGCCTTGTTGGTGTCCTCCACCGCCGGGGCGGCGGGGGGATTCATGGGAGCGGCAACGGCTTTCTTTCTGATACTCTTTGCCTTTGCCGGGGTCTGGGTTGCGGTTTTCTTCTCTATGGTTGTTGTACTCATTTATTTGTCCTCCTTATCGTTTAACTCTCTGTAAATATAATCAGCAATTTTTACGGCTTCACTGATAGGTAAATCGGCTTCGATGCTTGCAATGTGTTCATACATATCAGCACCGCACGGACTACATAAACCATAGCGACAATGGCTTGCAACAATCTTGTAGGTGTGAATGCGCATCTCTGCGGAATCAAATAATTCTTCGAAATGTATAACACGGATAAGGCATTCAACATGAGAAACAACTTCAAGCGTTTCAAAGACAGCCACAACTCCGGTAAATGAATCGACAACTTCCATGAGGTCAGCGTGCTTGAAAACTGCTGTGATTTTTCGTCATACTTGTACATATTTTGTCCTCCTTGTGTGTGGGGTTCGAACGTTCGAACCAGTTAAAAAACATTCTGTTTTTACAAGAACAAAAGTGCTGTGTCGTCTCGCTTCCCCGCATAAGTGTCGAATACATACGTCGCAACGTGTTCTCCTTTTCACGGTCGGGGCATTAAGTGGGGTAGGTTGACCATGACTTTTTATCGCTTCTCGCACATCCCACCGTCCTGCTTGCTTTTGGTTGCTTGTAAAACCAGTTAAAAAAATAGCCTTGTGATCGGAATTTCGTGTCATTTCCTTATCACAAGACTATTGTATAATTTTCAATTATCCGCAGTTACAGCAGATGTCCTTGACGGAACTGCTCACTTCGGAGGATAATATACTTGCGTCCCTGCCGGAGGAAGCCCGGAAAAGCATTCACAATAACGGTGGCGGTGTATATAATCATCAGCTGTATTTTGACAGTATGCGAAGCCCGGCAGGACAGGAGCCCTGTGGAGCTCTGGAGGAGGCGCTGGTCCGGGATTTTGGATCGGTGAGACAATGGAAAGAACAGATGTCACAGGCAGCCACGGGGGTATTTGGCTCCGGATGGGCATGGCTTGTGAGTGACCAGGACGGTACTCTGATGGTCCTTACTACGGCGAATCAGGATGTCCCGGATCTGAAATTGTATACCTCCATATTTCCCATAGATGTGTGGGAGCATGCCTATTATTTACAGTATCAGAACCGCAGGCCGGATTACGTGGAAGGATGGCATAAGCTGATCCACTGGAAAAAAGCGGGACGACGTTACGAACAGGTACTTTGCAGACTGGAAAGAGCGGCCGGGGAAGCGGAAAAATTGCAAAATGACAGCCGCACAACAGAAGCGAACGACAGATAGTGTGCAACGTGCGGAACAGAAGAACAGAAAGAGGAAAATGACTATGGAGAACAGACCGATCATAAAAAAGGAACAGGTAGAGACCGTCTACGACAGCAGATTTATCAAGGTATTTGATCTGCAATATGAGCCGGGAAAACATTATTTTGATGCTACCAGAAGAGCCAAAGATAATCTGGCAGCGGTAAAGAGCGACGAAGAATTCAGACAGATGCTGCCGGATGCAGTCAGCTGCGTTGTGATCCTGAAGATCAGAGGACAAGAACCGAGACTTTGCTTAAGCCGTGAGTATCGTTACCCGGCAGGACATTTTCTGCTGAGCGTTCCGGCAGGACTTTTAGACCCGGAGGATGCAACGGAAGAAAATCCCGTATTCCATGCGGCAGCCCGGGAGCTTCGGGAAGAGACCGGCATCACACTGGAAGAGAGCGACAGCATCCGTCTGGTGAATCCGCTGGTATTCAGTACCCCCGGTATGACGGATGAGAGCAATGCACTGGTGCAGATCATATTGAACCGTGAAGAGATGCCGAAGGTAAGTCAGGAAGGCGCCGTTGGAACGGAATGTTTTGATGGTTTTCTGCTGCTGACCAAAGAAGAAGCACAGAAAATCTTAAAAGACGGCGTGGATGACCAGGGATTTTTTTACCCGTTATATACCTGGGCGGCATTGATGTGCTTTGCGACGGGAATGTGGAAATAATTTTTGAATAAATAAGACGATGAACGAAAAGCGTGTGGAGAGATCTGCACGCTTTTTTTGAAATTTGTAACAAATAGCGAAAAATTCTTCGTTATGATTAACAAAGAGGAAGCCTGTGATGAATTGCTGAATCAGGAAAAGACATTGGAGAGATTAGCGAATCCAGAACCGCAGAAAGGAGAGACAGAGGAAACGGACGGAGAGCCCCCGAAGAAAAAGAACAGCCTTATAGTAAAAACTGCTGTCCTGGTGGGAATACTGGTGATCGTCGGAGGACTGCTGTTGGGATATATGATAAAGCATAGAGAACCTACTTATCAGCAGATAGGCACAAGATACATCGATGATCCTGACTGGGGGAATGTATCTGAAATTTCGTATGTGGTAAAAGGGGAAGTAACGGCAGAGAGACTTAATGAGCATTTGAGTGAAGTGAGAGAAACGGTGGACCGGGAAGAACTGGGTACCAATGTTGTCAAGACTGTATACTACAGGAACAAGGAAGACGCCCTGGCGTGGAAGGATACACTTTCCTGAATGTAGAATGAAAGGAGCAGCTATGAAGAAGATTTTTTCAAATTACTACAAAATTATTTTGTCTGTTGTGATCCTGATTGTCCTGGTGGCACTAAAGGAGGATTACAAAACTTCTTTTGACGAAATGAGCGGAGTCCGGACGGTGGTACGTATGCTGCTCTATACGGCATGGGGATTCCTGTTGGCGACAAGGACCAGACGGGACAAAGCAAAAGGTGCGGAATATGTTGCTTTTGGCGTTGCCTGTGTGGCAGCGCTCAATCTGTTAATCCCCATCTGGAGCTTCCAGATAGCGTTTTATGCTTTTGTCGCAGGTGTTCCGGGACTCTATTTTATGGTATTTATTCTGACCGGAATATTAGGAGGTTACTTATGGGGACCGAGGGGTTACCGCATTAGGGATGAACAAAATCGTAGATGAAGTCGAGATGGATTAGTGATTGCTTTGAAAAATAAATATTGACATATATAGATAGCCGATATATATTATAGATAACGATATATATCGGCTATCTATATAAGGAGGACAAAAAATGGCTGTGGACAAATCACTGATGTCGGGAAGTATGACGATGCTCCTGCTCAGATTACTGGCGGAGAAGGATATGTACGGATACGAGATGATCGATACACTGCGGAAAAAATCCTGTAACGTGTTCGAGTTAAAAGCAGGTACGCTGTATCCGCTGTTGCATGGGCTGGAAGCGAAGGGCCTGCTTACGGTATATGAGCAGGAATATGCAGGCAAGACGAGGAAGTATTACAGTATTACGAAAGAGGGCAGAAAATTACTGGAAACCAAAAAAGCGGAGTGGATGGAATATCAGTCTGCTGTGACCAGCGTTCTGGCAATGGGGGTATAAGGATGGAAACATATTTGGAAAAACTGTTGTCACAGATCCGCTGTAAAAAAGCCAGACCCTATATCGCCGAGGAGATAAGAGACCATATAGAATGCCAGATTGAGGACAATCTTTCCGATGGAATGAGCTATGAGGAAGCAGAGAAAAATGCGGTTACGGACATGGGAGATCCGGTAGAAGTGGGGATCTCGCTGGACAGGATCCACAAGCCTAAGATTGCATGGAAGTTACTTGTGATCGTAGGAATTTTAAGCTTGCTGGGCATTCTGATACAGCAATCCATTCTCAGACAACCCGGTTATCAGGAGCTGGAAACATGGAAACAGGAAGTGTACCGCTATACTACGGAGGGGTTTGGCTCAGCCGTTGTTATTGGATTCCTCCTCATGTGTGTGATCTACTTCCTAGATTATACCGTAATTGCAAAGTACTCCAGGTTCATCGGAGGAGCTATTCTGATTCTGGGAGGGCTGCGGGTGGCAGGCTTCGGTGGTCTGGATGTCAACGGAATCGGCAACTGGATCGGATTTGGAAGGCTCCGGGTGGCGGTTACTTCCCTGATGATGTTCTATGTGCCGATTTACGGCGCTATCCTATATAAATACAGGGACGGTGGTGTATCCGCACTGTGCAGGGCGATCCTGTGGATGATCCTTCCGGTATTTATTACGTCCCGGATTCCCAGCCTTGGTGTAGCCGTCATCATGATGGTCAGTATGCTGATAGAACTTACGGTGGCTGTCTGGAAGGGGTGGTTTCAACTGCCTGTGAAAAAGACGATTATCGGCATGTGGCTGCTTTTTACGGCAGGGCCGGTCCTGGTATTGACTGCAATGTATGCACTTCACATGTTGGAAGCCTATCAGGAAGCCAGGATCCGCTCCTATTTATCCCATTCCGGAGATGCCAATTACATGACGGCCATGCTTCATAAATTTAATGAAAATATTTTACTTTGGGGCAACAGTGGAAAAGATGTGGTGGGAGGTTTGCCGGAATTCAATCAGGATTACATTTTCTCTTATATTCTGAACAGTTACGGACTGCTGGCCGGAATCTTTGTAGCCGCGATCCTAGCAGTACTGGTATTGTTTATGTTCGGAGCTGCGGCTCGACAGAAAAATGAACTAGGCATGGTGATGGGATTCGGATGCGGAATGATCATTTTATTAAATATTTCTCTGAACTTTGCGGGAATGTTGGGATGGATCCCGCTGACATCGACCTTCCTGCCGTTCTTATCTGTTGGCAGAAATAATATTTTACTGTGTTACGCACTGGTGGGAATTATCCTGAGTATTTACAGATACAAAGATGTATATCCAAAAAAGTTCAAGGCGTCACAGGTATCATTGCAGAAGACTATTACTTTGAAGCTAGATATGTAACACGATAATAAAATTAATGCGAATAAAAGTAATGCAAATAAAAGGTCCATGAGCAGGAAAACTGTCCATGGACTTTTATATATCGTGAGCAGAACTCACTCAATGCATTTCGCAAGCTTACGAGGGCAATACCGACAAAATCAGTATCTCCACGCTCATCATATCATTCATCCGCCCGGATTTCACGGCTTCCTCGGTCTCTACACACTGCTTTACCGCATTTTTCAGCACGGAAGTCTTGAAATGGGATGCCTGTGCCACATATTTTCCGGCGGCAAAGGGCGGTACACCAATCTTGGAGGCAATGGTCTTATTGTCATGGCCTCTGCTTTTTAATTCCTTGGTCTGGAGCAGCAGGTTACACTGCCTGGCGATCAGGAACAGCACCCGCATGGGCGGCTCCTTCAGTGCCAGCAGATCGTAATAGAGCTGCAAGGCTTTCTGCGGCTGCTTTTCCGCAATGGCATTGACCATATCGAAGATGTGGTTGGTGATGCGGGTGGTGCAGACGGCTTCCACATCCTCTGCGGTGACTATATCCCGGTCCAGACAATAGCAGATCAGCTTCTCCAGCTCCATCTGGATATTTTCCATATCCGTGCCGGTCTTGGAGAGAAGGAGCTGTGCGGTGTTCTCGGAGATTTTTTTCCCTTCCCGGCCCAGGATACCGGCAATCCAGCGTTTTAGGGAATTCTCATCCTGTACCGTGAATTCTGCCACATAACCCTTGGATTGCACGGTCTTATACAGTTTACTCCGTTTATCCACTTCGCTTTCCGTGAACACAAAAAAGGTGGTGTCGTTGGGGTTTGCCAGGTATTCCGCCAGCTTTTCCCCGCCGGATTTGAAGAGCCCGGTGTCTTTGAAAAACATGACACGGCGTTCTGCCAGAAAAGGCAGCGTCTCTGCCAGATCGATGACCTGTCCCAAGGAGAAATCTTTTCCCTGATAGAAATGGGTATTCATCTCGTCGCCGTCCTGACACAACGCTTTACGCAGACGGGTCGTGTACTGGTTCTTCAGATAACGTTCCTCTCCGTAGAGCAGGTAGATCTGTTTGAAATTGCCGGTTTTGATGTCTTCATTGATCCGCTGCATGAATTGATCCTTTCTGGGAAAATGCGGTTACTTCTACATTAGATTCCTAAAAGAGTATACCCCATTTCCTATTGAGGTTTCAAGGGGGGTATGCTATTATGGAACAAAACAGTTCGACCATGGACATATACGAGAGACAAAATTATGCTTGCATGATTTTGCAAACGAATATGTCCGTGAGTTAAGCGCCGATTCATGAGCAAAGGTAGTCACGAAGTGACGGAAAGCGCGGCAGCGCGACTTTGCGAATGGCGCGGTTCGAACGTGGGACAGCGCGGTTCGACCTTCATACCATAAGAGGAAGGAAGAGAAAAATGAGCAAGAAAAGCGGATTCATTCAGGAATTTAAAAAGTTTATTTTGAGGGGAAATGTAATGGATATGGCAGTCGGCGTGATCGTCGGCGGAGCATTCACCGCTATCGTTACTTCTCTGAATCAAGATGTCCTGACACCGATTCTGGCCATCTTCGGAGGCACGGATTTTTCGAATTTATATGTAAAGCTGGGAAGCGGCGATACGGCACCGGTATTGATGTACGGTAATTTTATCACGGCAGTTATCAACTTCCTGATCACAGCATTTGTGATCTTCTGTCTGGTAAAATTCATCAATAAGCTGGGAGACACCCTGCATCACAAAGAGGAAGCACCGGCAGCGCCCACGACGAAAAAATGCCCGTTCTGTAAGAGCGAGATCGCTATCGATGCCACAAGATGCCCTCATTGTACTTCTCAGTTAGACAAATAGGAACCGGTAATACAGATACGGCCGTGGAGGAAAGCATGGGAAAAATACACAGGAAAATAGTGGCAGCAGGAGTCTGCTGTCTGATGACAGGCATGCTGACAGGCTGCGGAAGTGATACCACGAAGATCACCGAAGGAATGCAGTTGGTGGAAACTCTGGATTACCAGGGGGCATTGAATGCCTTTGACGAAGCAGAGGCGCAGAAAGAGGACAGCCGTCTGATCGCAAGAGGCCGGGGAATCGCCAGCATGGGACTGACAGAGTATGACCAGGCCGTAGAATATTTTACACAGGCCCTGGAACTCAGCGACGGCTGGGTTCAGAACGTGGACTATGATATGAATTACTATCTGGCGGCGGCATACACCAAGAACGGACAGCCTGCGGAAGCCAAAAAGGTATATGATGCCATTCTGGGATTGAAGCCGGAGGAAAAGGACGCTTATTTTCTCAGAGGTTCTGCAGAACTGGAGCTGGGAGATTATGAGAGTGCCAAAGCGGATTTTGATCAGGCAATCTCCATGGATCCGAAAAATTATGACCGGTTAATAGAAATCTATGAAGCCCTGGCAGCGCACGGCTACCGTGAGGTCGGTCAGGAATATCTGCAAAATGTACTGGACACAGCCAAACAACTGGATGCTTATGACAGCGGACGGATCTATTATTATCTGGGAGAATACCAGAAAGCTTATCTGGCGCTGGATGAAGCCCGGGATAAGGGAGGCGCGGACAGCTATCTCTATCTGGGAAGAGCCTATGCGGCTACCGGAGATTATAACTATGCGTCCAGTGTGTACAACAATTATCTCTCCAAGCAGGGGCCGAATGCAGAAATCTACAATGAACTGGGTCTGTGCGAAATGGCAAAAAAGGAGTATCAGAATGCTCTGGCGGCATTTCAGGCGGGAAAACAGATCGAAGGAAACAGCCTGATGCAGACCTTGTGCTTTAATGAAATTGTAGCATATGAGTATCTGGAAGATTATCAGCAGGCAGAAGTACTGATGAATGCTTATTTACAAAATTACCCGGACGACCAGACAGCCATCCGGGAGCAACAGTTCCTGTCCACCAGATAAAAAGACAATAGAATTTATGGATCAATCATTGGCAGAGTCTTCCCGGGAGGAAGATTCTGCTTTTTCTCTTAATTGCAGCAGATCCACAAAATCCAGCAGAGAAGCCATGTTTTTCGGATTAAAATGCTGTATCACCTCTACCACATCGGATACGGTGGTGCCGGGGACACATTCCTGTCTCAGAACTTCCGGATTGTAACGATAAGGAGTCCGACCCAACAGATAATCGATGGTTACATCGAAATATTCCGCTAATTGTATTAAAGCTTCCTGATCCGGGAAGTGAATATTGTTCTCGTAATTCGAAATGGTGCCAACGGATACTTTCAGTATGGCAGCCAGTTCTTTCTGATAAATGCCCCGTTCTTCCCGCAGGGATGCCAGAATTTCACCGAAACTCCTCATAATGCCTCGCATTCTGCCGCAGATGCAGCCTATTTAAATGTTTTCTTTTAAGATTTGATAAATTCTATTTTACTATATTTTAGTTTTAAAGGAATATGAATTTAGAAATCGAGGAAAATAATGAAAAAATGCTCCTAGAATTAATTTTAACTAAAAAGTACAAATTATGCAGGAAAATATCCATTGAGAAATCCTCTCATTAACACCTATTGCTATTTTGAAGAAAGCCGGATATAATAATCCAAGAGTTAGGTGCAACTAACTAATGAGTGAATCATGTGAAACTCCTCAGAGAAAACGGAGCTGCTGAATCCGCGGACTGCCGGGAGGCCATCTTCCGGGAGGAGTTTTTCAGCCCTTATACACAGGGATGGGGGATTCACGAAAGAGAAGGTTTGGGAATAAAAAGTTTAGAATAGAGGATAAAGGAGAAGAACAAGATGAACTATTTAGAGATTGAAAAAGTCATTGGACGAGAGATTCTGGATTCCAGAGGCAATCCTACCGTAGAAGCAGAGGTAACTCTGGTAGACGGTACCATCGGACGCGGCATGGCTCCCAGTGGAGCATCTACCGGTGAGTTCGAGGCACTGGAACTGAGAGACGGCGATAAGAGCAGATATCTGGGCAAGGGTGTTCAGAAGGCTGTAGAAAATATCAATACTGTAATCAATGAGACTCTGCAGGGAATGGATGCATCCGATATTTATGCCATTGATAAGGCAATGATCGATGCAGACGGAACCAAGGATAAGTCCAGACTGGGAGCCAATGCGATCCTGGCAGTATCCATTGCCAGCGCGAGAGCAGCAGCAATCTCCCTGGATATTCCCCTGTATCGTTTCCTGGGCGGTATCTCTGGCAACAGACTTCCGGTTCCCATGATGAACATTATCAACGGCGGCTGTCATGCACTGTCCTCCGGCCTGGATGTACAGGAATTCATGATCATGCCCGTAGGTGCGCCTTCCTTCAAGGAATGCTTAAGATGGTGCGCTGAAGTATTCCACGCACTGGCTTCTATTTTAAAGGACAGAGGACTGGCTACTTCCGTAGGTGATGAGGGTGGTTTTGCACCGGCATTGAAGTCTGACGAAGAAGCTATCGAGACCATCTTAGAGGCTGTAAAGAAAGCCGGTTATGAGCCCGGCAAGGATTTCAAGATCGCTATGGATGCTGCTTCCAGCGAGTGGAAGACCGGCAAGGTGGGCGAGTACAAGCTGCCTAAGGCAGGCACCGTATTTACCTCCGAAGAACTGATCGCACATTGGAAGAAACTGGTGGAGAAATACCCCATCATTTCTATAGAAGATGCACTGGATGAGGAAGACTGGGAAGGCTGGAAGAAGCTGACCGCAGAACTGGGCGACAAGGTACAGTTAGTCGGCGACGACCTCTTCGTAACCAATACCGAGAGACTGGCAAAGGGAATCTCCCTTGGCTGTGGTAACTCCATTCTGATCAAGCTGAACCAGATCGGATCCGTATCCGAGACTCTGGAGGCCATCAAGATGGCACACAAGGCCGGTTATACCGCTATTTCCTCCCACCGTTCCGGTGAGACCGAGGATACCACCATTGCCGACCTGGCAGTGGCACTGAACACCTGTCAGATCAAGACTGGTGCTCCCAGCAGAACCGAGCGTGTGGCAAAATACAACCAGTTGCTCCGTATCGAAGAAGAATTGGGTGCAGCAGCCGTATATCCCGGCATGGGCGCATTCAACGTTCAGAATTAATTTGCTTTTACCCAAAACTATTTTGGTTTCTCTTTTTCTCTTCAGGGACTGTTCGAAAGGACAGTCCCGTTTGCGTTTTTCTTTTTTAAAAACCTTGCAACATTTTTTCTCCCATCTGTATCTAAGATAGAGCGGCAGGGAAAATGGCGTAAGATCCCGGGAACAGCAGAAGGAAGCCGCGGAAGAAAAAATACATTATTTCATATTGACTTTTCCGAAACCTATGTGATAAAATCTCACCGTTGCGAAAATAGCATAGAGACTTTAGGTAAGAATTGGAAACGACACATGTGCGCACTGCTCACTGATTAACGAACAACACACATGTGTCTTTTTGCGCCCATTTTTAGAAAAGGAGGGCATTAATTCATGCCGAAAACAAGATTACAGAACATTATTTTCACCCTGATCATGGCATTCGTTATGGTATACGCCATGGTCTGCTACAACATCGCACTGGACAAAGGAGGAATGACCAACGAGATCTTCCTGTTATCGTTCCACGAAATTCCCATCATGTGGCCCATTGCCTGCATTCTGGAGTATTTCGCAGTGGAAAAGCTGTCCCGGAAGCTGGCATTCCGCATGGTATCCCCGGAGGATAAGCCCGTTTTCATTACTTTAGCGATCTCTTCCATGATCGTATGCCTGATGTGCCCGGTGATGAGCTTTATCGCCACCTGCCTCTTCATGCACCCCGGCAACCAGATCATCGCCTTGTGGCTGCAGAAGACCGTCCAGAACTTCCCCATGGCGCTGTGTTGGCAGATCTTTTTCGCAGGCCCAGGAGTGCGGAATGTCTTTGGATTTGTTGTGGGATTTATATTGGATAGAAAAAGTATAATTGACTATCATCTGTGAGTGTGCTAACATGAGCAAATAAAGAGACAACGAAGTCCGTGGAAACGGAAAGCGTTGTCTCTTTTATTTTGTAGAAAAAGTCAGGAAATTACGAGGTGAAACCTATGAGTGAGCAGGAAAAGAAGCAAAATACAGTTGCAGAGGTGTTAGTAAAATGTCTGGAAAACGAGGGCGTGAAATATGTCTTCGGGATTCCGGGGGAGGAAAATCTGGATATGATGAATGCACTGGAAAAATCGGACATCCGGGTGATCGTGGTGCGGCATGAACAGGGAGCGGCATTCATGGCTGATATGTACGGAAGACTGACGGGAAAAGCAGGTGTGTGTTTCTCAACGTTGGGCCCCGGTGCCACGAACCTGATCACAGGCACGGCAGATGCTAATTCCGACGGTGCACCGCTGATTGCCATTACCGGACAGGTGGGAACGGAGCGGATGCATTTGACTTCTCATCAGTATCTGGATCTGGTAGAGCTGTTTGCACCAATCACCAAGCGGAGCAAACAGATCGTGAACCCCAATTCCGTCAATGAAATCGTCAGGATCGCTTTTAAATATGCGGAGAGTGAGAAGCCGGGAGCCTGTCATGTGGATCTTCCCACGAACGTGGCGAAGCTTCCGGTCAGCTCCGGTATTGCCGCACAGCCTTTGAAAAAGCCGGAGAGGGATAAGGAGTACGCATCCTTTTCCAGTATCGATCAGGCGGCGGCCATGATCTTCAAGGCAAAGCACCCGGTGATCCTGGTGGGACACAGTGCGGTGCGCAATCACGCCGGGGAGGCTCTTACCAGCTTCGCAGATGTCCTGAAGATCCCGGTGGTCAATACCATGATGGCCAAAGGCATCATTCCTTATAACAACAAATATTCCCTCTGGACCATAGGCATCCCCCAGAAGGATTACCAGAACAAGGTGCTGGATATGGCAGATCTGGTGATCGCCGTCGGTTATGATATTGTGGAATTCGCTCCCGGCAAATGGAACGGAGAGGGGAAACATAAGATTATTCATATCGACCAGAGGCCGGCGCATATCAACATGCTGTACCAGCCGGAGGTGGAAGTTGTCGGAGACATTTCCTATTCTTTACAGCAGATCCTGTACCGCAGTGACGCAAAAGAGGAGCCGGAAGAATTTCTCAAACTGCGGGAAGAAATGGTGGCGGAATATGAAAGCTATGCGGATGACACCTCTTTTCCCATGAAGCCACAGAAAATACTGTACGATGTCCGGAAATTTATGGGTGCGGATGACATCGTGATCTCGGATGTGGGCGCTCATAAAATGTGGATTGCCAGAGAGTACAACTGTTACGAACCCAATACCTGCATCATCTCCAACGGTTTTGCCACCATGGGCATCGCAGTGCCGGGGGCTGTGGCAGCCAAGTTGATCTACCCGGAGAAAAAGGTACTGGCGATCTCCGGAGACGGCGGATTCATGATGAATAGCCAGGAGTATGAGACAGCCCTCAGAGAGGGGACACCCATTGTGACTCTGATCTTCTCCGATGCCAGCTATGGTCTGATCAAATGGAAGCAGATGGACCACTTCGGACACAACTGCTTTGTGGATTTCCAGAATCCCGATTTTGTGAAATATGCGGAAAGCATGCATGCCAAAGGCTACCGCGTGGAGAAGGCGGAAGACCTGCTGCCGATCCTGGAGGATGCCTTTCAGCAGAAGGTCCCCTGCATCATCGACTGTCCTGTGGACTACAGCGAAAATACCAAGCTCTCGGAGTATCTGCATGATAAGTTTGAGAAGTAGAGTTTTAACTAGAGAGTTAGTGAAATACATTGGCAAAATCCACGAACTCCCGGAGCATGCGATACACATGTCTCGATGTAAGGTCTCCGGATGTGAATTTTCTACGAAAAGTGATGAGTGGTTCTCGTCATGACGGGGCCGCCTACAGTCGACATCCATGTCGACAATCGGCTGACGCGGACATCGTGTCCGCTTTCCCCCCTGTCTTTCAGCACTTTTCTAGAAAATATCAACATCCTCCGACAAACATCTTCGACATGGCACCGCATACTCCGGGAGTTCTGCGTTTTGGAAAGCTTTCAAAAACCAGTAGCCCCGGCTGGGTATAAGAATAAGCAGTGCCGTAAGCAGACGTCGGTACCATAGCGTCCCAAGGGACGCATTGCGGTCGTATTATGACCGCTTATGTACCGCTACGCTCTGCGACAGAGCGCGAGCGTGCCGCGTTTCTTATACCCTGCCAAGGGCTACGG
>CEAF01047807.1_pt1 | contig 18608 bp, 10 predicted proteins | sample 557431 | NCBI WGS metagenome assembly CEAF01 (sample SAMEA3182068, study PRJEB8094) | gut metagenome | biome: human; feature: gut; material: Stool; isolation source: human stools | place: Canada | collected 2013-11-18 | reverse complement strand
GGGCTGGAAGAAGCCAATACGTACTTCGCCCAGGGAGGTGTAGCCTCCGTCACCAACCTTCTGGTGGATAATTTCGACAAGCACATTGAAGACACAATGATTGCCGGCGATTGGATCAGTAACCGTGCCGCAGTAGAAAAGGTAGTGCGCGAAGCTCCCGCACAAATTGAAGAACTGATTAAGTGGGGAGTGGATTTTGACAAAAACGAGAAAGGCGAATTTGACTTGCACCGCGAAGGCGGACACTCGGAGTTCCGTATTCTTCACCATAAAGACAATACAGGAGCAGAAATTCAAGACAGCCTGATTAAAGCCGTACAACGCCATCCGAATATCACGGTCATCGAAAACCAGTTTGCCATTGAAATCCTGACACAGCATCACCTGGGAGTGACTGTAACCCGCCAGACACCGGACATCAAATGTTATGGTGCTTATATCCTCGATCCGAAAACGGGAAAAGTAGATACCTATCTTGCTAAAGTGACGCTAATGGCTACCGGTGGAGTAGGAGCCGTTTATAAAACAACCACTAACCCGCTAGTCGCTACCGGAGACGGTATCGCCATGGTTTACCGTGCCAAAGGTACGGTGAAGGATATGGAGTTTGTACAATTCCACCCTACCGCCCTGTATCATCCGGGAGACCGCCCTTCTTTCCTGATAACGGAAGCAATGCGTGGTTACGGAGGCGTACTGCGCACCATGGACGGAAAAGAGTTCATGCAGAAATATGATCCCCGTCTTTCGCTCGCTCCCCGTGACATCGTGGCACGCGCCATCGACAACGAGATGAAGAACCGTGGAGACGACCATGTATATCTGGACGTCACCCACAAAGATCCCGAAGAAACAAAGAAACACTTCCCCAATATCTACGAGAAATGTCTTAGCCTGGGCATCGACATCACTAAAGATTATATCCCGGTAGCCCCGGCCGCCCACTATCTCTGCGGAGGTATTCTTGTCGACCTGGACGGACAATCTTCCATCGAACGCCTTTATGCCGTGGGAGAATGTTCGTGCACCGGATTGCATGGTGGAAACCGTCTGGCTTCCAACTCATTGATAGAAGCAGTGGTATATGCCGACGCTGCCGCCAAGCACAGTCTGCAAGCGGTTGATCAGTATTCTTATAATGAAGATATTCCCGAATGGAATGACGAAGGAACCCGCTCTCCGGAAGAAATGGTGCTCATTACGCAAAGTATGAAGGAAGTGAATCAAATTATGAGTACATACGTAGGCATCGTCCGCAGTGACCTCCGTCTGAAACGTGCCTGGGACAGACTCGATATTATCTACGAAGAGACTGAAAGCCTGTTCAAACGTAGCGTAGCGTCCAGAGAAATCTGCGAATTGCGTAATATGGTGAATGTGGGTTATCTGATTATGCGCCAAGCAATGGAGCGTAAGGAAAGCCGCGGATTACATTATACGATAGATTATCCACACGTGAAGAAATGATTATGAAAACATTGATTCGGACCTTTATTCTTTTCTTCTGCATAACGGGACTAGCTTCCTGCTATGCAGGTATTCCACTGAAAAGCGGAAAATCAGAAAATAACCAGACTTATGAAGTCAGTTATCTGTTCGAGCACGACGGAGTGAAAGTATACCGTTTTCTCGATCTGGGAAACTATGTGTATTTCACGACCCGGGGAGATGTAACCAGTATCAAGAATGATTCAACAAGAAAAAGGACAATTACTATTTATAAAGACAGTATACCAAACCGATAACGAAAAGAAGCTGTCTAACAATTTTTTTTTAACGGCTTCACCTCTATCAAACAAACTCTGACAGATTATATACGATAGATTATCCATACGTGAAGAAATAGGATTTACAGTATCATTTTTATTAAAAAGAAAAAACAAGAGGCTTCCTCAAATTATATTTTTGAGTTTGGCCTCTTATTTTTTTATCTTTATATGTTTCTTTTGCACTCCTCAAAGAAACTATACTATACACTTATGAGAATATAATACACTTCAACGAAGTGCACATCCATCTATAAATCAAGCTTTTAAATAGTACAGCATATAAATACGAATATCCCTGCCTCTTCTAAAATCATTCCCCAATATCATCCTCTTAAAAACATGTTCTTGAGCATGTGTACACCTCTTTGAGAATATAGTAAACGCTTTCCTGTCTTTCATCTCATACTTTTGTTCACAGAAATAATCACTAATCGAAATATTATGGATATAGCTAAAAGATGTGAGCAGAACCCCCTACTGGCTCCAAAAGATTTAAAAGCGGGAATCAACGGAATGGAAATTACATGTTTGTTAAATCCCGGAGTTTTCAAATATCAAGGCAAAATTTGGTTACTTTTGCGCGTCGCAGAGAGACCTATACAGAAAGAAGGAATTATCAGTTTTCCTATATATAATGAAAAAGGAAAAATAGAAGTGGTTTCGTTTTTAAAGAATGATCCCGATTTGGATGCTTCAGACCCACGCGTTATCGGTTACAAAGGAAAGAATTATCTGACTACGATGTCTTACTTACGATTGGTTTCAAGTACCGACGGTATTCACTTCAAAGATGAACCGGAATTTCCACCCATTTTCGGAAAAGGAGAGCTGGAAGCATTCGGTATTGAGGATTGCCGTGTTGCAACAACCGAAGATGGTTTTTACCTTACTTTCACAGAAGTATCGTCGGTAGCTGTAGGGGTTGGACTGATTCACACCAATGATTGGAAAAACTATACACGGCATGGAATGATATTCCCACCGCATAATAAAGATTGTGCATTGTTCGAACAGAAGATAGGCGACAAGTATTTCGCTCTTCATCGCCCAAGCAGTCCCGAACTTGGCGGCAATTATATATGGTTGGCAGAATCGCCCGACCGCTTGCATTGGGGAAACCACAAATGTGTGGCAACCACTCGTGACGGAATGTGGGATTGCGCACGTGTAGGGGCAGGGGCAGCTCCAATAAAGACAGAAGAAGGCTGGCTGGAGATTTATCATGGAGCCGATTTTAATCACCGTTATTGCTTGGGGGCTTTATTACTCGATTTAAATGACCCGTCGAAAGTCATTGCAAGAAGCGAAGAACCTATCATGGAACCTATCGCAGCTTATGAGCAAACAGGTTTCTTCGGAAATGTAGTTTTCACTAATGGGCATTTGGTGGACGGCGATACGATAACCATGTATTATGGAGCAAGCGATGAAGTGATTTGTAAGGCAGAGCTTTCCATTTCAGAGATATTAAACGTATTAAAACAGACACAAGAGAAGTAATGAATAAACTGAAAAAAGAATATCTGTTCTTTAAGCAACAGGAACCTAACATGAGAACACTGTTGGTTACCAATATGCTTTATGCATTGGTACTACCGATAGTAGAAATCTTTGTGGGAGCCTATATCATGAGAAATACGAGTGACCCCGTGATGGTTGCTTTTTATCAGCTGGCAATGTATATAGGCATCATTACTACCTCTCTTGTTAACGGTTATCTGCTAAAGAAATACAGTGTGAAGACGCTTTATTCGGTAGGAATCCTGGTAAGTGGCATTTCCATGTTCGGTATGATGACTATCAAGTCACTTGGCTTCGTCGAACTTGGTCTGGCCGGCTTTTTAATGGGAGCAGCTTCTGGTTTCTTCTGGACCAACCGATACCTGCTGGCTCTCTATAATACCAACGACAACAGCCGTAACTATTTCTTCGGACTAGAGTCTTTCTTCTTTTCTATTACCTCCATCGGTGTTCCTTTAATTATAGGCGCATTTATCAGCCAGATAGATGGAAAAGAAGTTTTCGGATTCCTCTTCAATATCAATACCTCTTATTGTGTAGTTACGATGGCAGCAGTAGTCATTACCGTTATCGCCTGTATGACACTGTGGAAAGGTAAATTCGAGAACCCCAAAGAAACGAACTTCCTCTATTTCCGCTTCAACATACTTTGGAAAAAGATGCTGTGGCTAGCCGGATTGAAAGGAATGGTTCAAGGTTTTTTAGTAACGGCACCGGCTATATTAGTATTGAAGCTGGTAGGAGATGAAGGAGCGTTAGGATTGATTCAGGGAGTTAGCGGAGCATTGACCGCTGTCCTGGTGTATGTATTAGGACGTATGGCCCGCCCGCAAGACCGTTTGAAAATATTTGTAGGAGGACTAATCGTATTCTTTGTCGGTACACTATTTAACGGTATTCTCTTCTCTGCTACGGGAGTGATCCTTTTCGTCCTTTGCAAAGTGATATTCCAGCCTTTGTTCGACCTGGCTTACTTCCCCATTATGATGAGAACAATTGATGCAGTTGCAAAGATTGAGAATAGAAACGAATATGCATATATCCTAAGTCATGAATTCGGCCTTTTCCTTGGAAGAGCTTTCGGTTTACTACTGTTTATCTTCCTTGCTTATTGTGTATCGCAGGATTTTGCATTGAAATATGCGCTGGTGATTGTTGCCGGATTACAATTAGCGGCATATCCTTTAGCTAAGAATATTACTAATCAAACTGATACTATTGAACATGAAAATGACAAGTAAAGGTGTTTTTGTACTTATGACCGTTTGTTTTCTGGCATCTTGCTCGGGCAACGGAAATAACTTTGGTGAAAAGGTAAAGCAGGTTTCCATCCATAGGGTAGACTCTATGCCTGATATGCCTGAAACTTATAAAATGCTGGACTGGAAGCAAAAAGCCCAAAAGTATGACCAGTTTATTTTTGACTGGAATAATAAAAGTGAAGTCGGACCATTAATCTGGTTAGATGACGCCCGCAGAAATATGGACCAGACTACATTTGGCTTATATACTGCCATTAAAGATATTCGTCAGGGAAAGAATGCCAATAACGGAGAGTTCCATGAAAGTCTGAACTCATTGGCTGCTATTCTTGGTGCCGGCCTTGTAGGGATTGACAAGACGAATCAAGACGGATATAACTATGTAAAAATGGTGCAGAATTATTTCAATTCTGATAACGGCTGGAATATAGTCATGAACAATACGACTCCGTCAGTAGCCCTTTTAGGAGGAGGCTATGGCCGCGACTGGTGGTATGATGTATTACCCAATGCCTTATATTATGCTATTTGCGATGTTTTCCCCAATGTAGACGGGGCAGAGAAGATACAAAAAAGCATTGCGGAGCAGTTTGTTAAAGCAGATTCCGTATTGAATGGAAATTACGACTATTCTTATTTTGACTATGCACAAATGAAAGGAATGGTGAATAATATTCCATTGCAACAAGACGCTGCCGGTGGTCATGCTTATGTATTGTTGTGTGCTTATCATAAGTTTGGCGATCCACGTTATCTGCAACATAGTAAGAGTGCTATCGAAGCCCTGCTTGCCCAAAAAGAAAGTCGTTTTTACGAGGCTCTTTTACCACTCGGAGTTTATACGGCAGCCTATTTGAATGCAGTAGAGGGAGCCAACTATGATGTAGCCAAACTTCTTGATTGGGTATTTGACGGATGTAAAAGCCCTGCAGGAAGAACCGGTTGGGGAATTATTGTAGGAAAATGGGGTGATTATGATGTAAGTGGTCTGCAAGGAAGTATCACAGACGGCGGAGGATATGCATTCCTCATGAACAGTATCAAACCTGCCTGGCCTTTCATTCCGATGGTGAAATATCAGCCTCAATATGCAAAAGCTATCGGCAAGTGGATGTTGAACAATGCAAGTGCATGTCGTTTGTTCTATCCGGGGGAAATAGATGAAACACATCAATGGGCTCCGGAATTGAAGGACATTACTTATGATAATGTTTCTTATGAAGGTTTACGAAAAACGGATGACTATGGAAAAGCATCATTAAAAGGGGTTAGTCCGGTTGCAATCGGCGATGGTCCCAAATGGATAAAAGGTAATCCGACGGAGAGCATGTTCAGCGTTTACAGTTCTTCTCCTGTTGGTATTTTGGGGGCCATTGTTTGTCAAACGAATGTGGAAGGTATTCTCCGACTGGATTGCAATGTCACAGACTTCTATACAGAGAAACCTTATCCGGTCTATCTCTATTATAACCCTCATAAAGAGACCAAAACCATTACTTATCAAGCTACCCAACCATGCGATTTGTTTGATATTGTTGCCAAAGAATATATAGCAAAAAATATAAAGACAAATGGCTCTGTTGAGATCCCGGCCAATGACGCAAGAGTAATTGTGGAACTTCCCGCCGGAACAGAATTAGAACTGAAAGATGGTAAGATTATTGCGAATAAACAAAATATCATTTCATATAATTAAATCTAAGTGTATAAACTATGAGTAAGCATTTATTATTCATTCTTATTCTTGCTGTTTGCACAAATGTCTTTGCACAGCAAACCAAGAGTATTTCGGGTGTGGTATACGACAATAATACCGGAGAGGCTTTAATTGGAGTTTCTGTTCTTGAAGTGGGAACGACCAATGGTACTATCACTGATTTTGACGGTAAATATACATTAAAAGTATCGTCAAATAAAGTTTCATTCTCGTATGTCGGTTTTAAAACTGAAATTGTAAACGTAACAAATAGCGGAACGTACAATGTAAATCTAGTGTCCGATAATGAATTGGATGAGGTTGTGGTTATTGGTTACGGTACTCAAAGAAAGAGTGACCTTACCGGTGCTTTGGCTTCTATAAGTAGTAAGGATATTAAGAACTATGCAGTATCTAATGCATCCGAACTACTAACAGGTAAGGCAGCCGGCGTATTTGTTGCCGCCAGTTCCGGCCAGCCGGGATCGGATGCAGTGATCCGCGTGAGAGGTTTAGGGACCGTCAATGACAACAATCCATTGTATGTAGTTGATGGACAGTTCATGGATAACATCAGCAGCCTGAATCCATCTGATATTGAACGTATGGAAGTATTAAAAGATGCTTCAGCCTGCGCTATCTATGGTTCGAGAGGTTCTAATGGAGTAATCCTCATTACTACCAAGGGAGGGGTGAAAGGTGAAACGACTGTAACATTAGATGCTTATGTAGGTGTAAAAAACAGTTATAAAGCATTGAACATGATGAACAGCGACCAATACTACAACTTCATCATGAAAGCGTATGAAAATGATGCAAGCTTTCAAAACTCAATGAAGGATAAGTTTACCAATCAGTATCAGAAAGGTTATAATACCAACTGGTGGAATGAAGTAACCCGTACAGCTTTCAACCAGAACTATAATCTAAGCATCCGTAAGGGGACAGATAATTCGAGATCTTCTTTAAGTTTAGGATATGTAGACGATCAGGGTGCAATCATCACTACTGAATTCAAGAGACTTTCACTTAAAGCGAATCTTGAATATGATATTAACAAATTTATCACTGTTGGCGCCAATGTCAATCTGGCAAAGATAAGAAAACGTGACGCAGGAGCAATTCCTTCATTCGATTTCATTCAAAAAGCTGATCCTTTTACCCCTGTTATCAGCCCGTTGGTAGATCCGTCTTCTGAAAATTACGAATATAACAAATATGCGCCTACCGAGTGGTCTTACGACCCTAATCCGGTAGCCATGCTCGAACTTCCTAATAGATACAATGACATATTCAATGTATTTGGTAATGTGTTTGCCCAAATCAAATTGTATAAAGGATTGAGCTATCGGGTACAGTATAGTTTCGAAAGATACCATGATACTTTCAAAGACTTCCGTCCTGTCTATTCGTCTACTTTTTCGGAAGATAACTTAGCGAATCAGGAAAGTAAATATAATAAAGAAACTCAATTGAATAATAATAGCGCTGTTACTTCTAATTATCAAGTGGAACAACGCCTTAATTACAACACGACAATAGGCAGGCATAAACTGGATGCAATGGTTGCCATGACTTATGAGAAGAACAGTAGCGAAGGCATTAATGCATTTAAGAGAAAGGCTTTAGGTAACGATGAAATCTATCAGATACTTGATGCACAAACAGCTGGAGATAACACCTCGGGAGGTAAAGAAACATCTTCTATGTTGTCGTACCTGGGACGTATCAACTATGTATATGATGACAGATACCTTGCTACAGTCAATTTCCGTGCCGACGGTTCTTCAAGATTTGCCAAACGTAACCGTTGGGGCTATTTCCCATCAGTTTCATTAGGTTGGAGAGTGAGCAATGAAGAATTCTTCAAGAACCTGAACATTGAAAATACAATTTCCAATTTAAAACTGCGTGTAGGCTGGGGACAGAATGGTAACCAACGAATTGATAGAGACGCGCCTCTTACGTTGATTGGCACCAATAATGAGAATCAGTGGTACTTTGGAAACGGGTACTCACAAGGTTACGTCCCGACTTATGTGGGAAATGCAGATATTAAATGGGAAACCAGCCAGCAAACCAATGTCGGTTTAGATATGTCTTTCTTTAAAAACAGCCTTGATGTAAGTATGGACTTTTATGTAAAGAAAACAAGTGACATGTTGCTCAATATGCCTATTCCTTCTTTTGGCGCCTTCCCTAACAGCCCCTTCTTTAATGCGGGAGACTTGAAGAATACCGGTTTCGAAATAGTAGTCAACTACCGTAACCAGATAGGAAAAGACTTTAATTACAATGTAGGGCTGAACATGTCTACTTATAAGACAGAGGTAACCAAACTTACATCGGAATATTTGAGTGGAAATACTAGCCGTACGTATGTAGGAGGTCCTATCGGACGTTTCTGGGGATACAAACAAATAGGAATATTCCAGAATCAGGAAGAGATAGACAATTATGTGGATAAGAATGGTACCAAGATTCAACCTAATGCACAACCGGGTGATTTCAAGTTTGCCAAATTAGGAGAATCAGGCGAATTGAACGATGATGATGACCGTACTTTTATCGGTGATCCTAATCCGGACCTCATTTATGGTTTCAACTTAGGATTTAGTTATAAGAACTTTGATGTAAGCATGGCATTCCAGGGAACTATTGGAAATGACATCTGGAACGTTGCTAAAGGAAGCCTTGCTTCAGCAGGACGCCAGAATGCATTGGCGGATGCTTACACAAAAGCATGGACAAAAGACGGGGATTTGGATGCTGTATATCCACGCATAACCAACTCTGACTCTAACAACAATATGAGAGGTTCTTCTTTCTATGTGGAGAATGGTTCTTACCTGCGTTTGCAGAATATGCAAATAGGTTATACACTGCCTAGTCACATTTGCCAAAAGAGCAAACTGTTTTCAAGTTGTAGATTCTATGTGAGCGGTCAGAATATATTTACTTTAACCGGTTATTCCGGACTTGATCCGGAACTGGGTATCAATAACCCATTGGATATGGGAGTGGATACTACACGTTATCCGTCTTCACGTACATTCACTTTTGGAGTTAATTTGCAATTTTAAATCTAGCTAAAAAGACATTACATTATGAGAAAAATATTATTTATAATATGCTGGGCTCTTGCCGGAGTGGGGTTGTATAGCTGCTCTCTCGACGAACCAAGTTATGGTAAAACCACAAGCGATAATTATTATCAGAAGGAAAGCGATATTGAACAAGCCTTGACTGGAGCTTATCTTCAATTACGTACAACTTGGAATGAATATGCATTAAATCATTATTTTGTAGGTGATTGCAGTACGGATGATGCTCTAAAAGGAGGAGGAAATGACGGTGACCGTGCCGAAGTACGCGACTTGTCCGACTTTACGATCTACACAACCAATGGTGAAGTAGGACGTCGTTGGGAGATTCTGTACAGATTAATCAATCGTTGTAACGATGTGATTTATTATGCTCCTGATGCAATAGGAAACGAAGAACTATTGAAACGTTATGCAAACGAGGCAAAAGCATTGAGAGCATTCGGGTATTATTGCCTGGTCACTACATTCGGAGAAGTGCCTTTAATCACTACGCCGATGCAACCCGCTGAAATACTGCAGATACCCCGCTCCCCATTGGAGAAGGTATATGAATGTATTGTGAATGATTTAACCGATGCCTCCGCACTTCCTGCAAAAGGAGATTACTCTGAAGATGATGCTTATCGTGCAACACGTGGCTTTGCTAAAACAATGCTTGCTAAAACGTACATGTTCAAAGGTGATTTTACCTCTGCCGAAACGGTACTTCATGATATTATTGAAGTAGACAAAGACTATACATTGTTGAGTGATTACGGCATGAACTGGCGCACTGAATATGAAAACAGTTCGGAATCAGTATTTGAGATTGCCAACAAAGTATATGACAAAAACATAGCCACAGGTACCAATGTCCCTCACTTCTTCACAAGCAGACGCATCTCCGGTTATCAGGGATATGGATTTCACGTACCAACCCAAGACCTCTATGATGCCTTTGATGCAGATGACCCGCGTATTACTTATGTATTCACACAGACTGGTGATAGATATAAAGGTGATACTGAAGCGCAGGACAATGCTGAATCTCCAAGCGGTTATCATGATTACAAGATGACTGTGCCAGCAGTAGAAAAAACTGGTTTCGACGTCTGGATGATTAGTTACAACATTCGCTTGATCCGTTATTCCGATGTTCTCTTGATGTATGCTGAAGTATTAAACGAAAATGGAAAACCAGGGCTTGCACTTCCTTACCTGAATGATGTAAGAGAAAGAGCCCGCAAAACTAATCCGATAGATCCGAGAAGAGATCAACAGGCGTATATTCCTGCTACAACAACTAATACACTGCCCGACATAACAGAAACCGATCAGAAGCGTCTGAAAGAAATCATCTGGAAGGAACGTCGTTGTGAATTGGCAATGGAAGGATGGAGACGGGATGACCTGATGAGACAAAAACGTTTCGGAACCGTTATGCGTGCTTATGCAACCAAATATAATACATCGAAAGGTGCCAATTTTAGGGACGACAGAGATTATCTGTTTCCGATACCGCAAGGTGAAAGGGATAAGAGCAACAATATTCTTTCCCAAAATCCGGGTTTTTAATATGAATAAAATGAGGGGGCGGATTATAAAATCCGCCCTTTTTTAACAACCAACTGACCATGAAAAAGACATTATTATTTCTCATGAATGAATACTGAATCTAGCAAACGCCTATTGATTATTGATTGGTTGTTGACGGTGAAATCATACACCCTTGTTACCGATGAAAATATGCGCGGAATAAAATAAATTCCTTATATTTGCTATTATCCTAACCGTATAAATAACATTCATTTACATGAGAAACATCTTATACGCACAATTATTTTTTATTCTGATTATTGCATTTGTCACTTCCACAAAGTCTTATGCTTTTAATGTGGCAAAACACATATCAAATGTTAACGGGCTGACGAATAATTCAGTAAACTGTATTTTGGAAGATGCAGAACATACGATCTGGATTGGGACATGGGATGGACTGAATGCATATAATGGAAGAGAAATTACGACATTCAGATATAGCAAAAACAATCCGAATTCTATAAGTAATAACGTTATCCGCCAGATTATCGAATGTAAGGGCAGTTTATGGATAGCAACAGATAATGGAATCAATCGGTTAGATAAACGAACCCGTCAGATAACAAGGTATTATTTAAGAACAGATAATAAAGTACCCAATCAGGAAAAGTCTTTTATTTTAGGAAAGAGTGCGGCAGGAGATATTATCTGCCTCATAAAGGGGCTGGGGTTCTTTGTCTACAATGATTCTGAAGATGAGTTTAATCCGATTAACACAGACTTTGCAAGTCATATAAAGGATTATTCCGTGAGTGATTCCGACCGTATGCTTTTCCTTTTAAATAATGGAAATACTGTGTATCTGACCTACAATCTACTCATTAACGGAGGAAAACAGAGTGATTTACGCACAGTCGACATACAGACTCCTGTAGATAAGATATTTCTGTCGAAAGGCAGATTTATCTTAAACAAAGACAACAAACTTTTCCTTTTAAATCCCGACTTTACAGTTTCCCAATGCATTGAGCTGGATAGTAGCAAACCTGTATCGCAGGTTATTTTAGCAGAGAACAAGATGTACGTCAGCTTTATAGAAGGGGGATGTATTCATTATGATTTAAAAAAGAATACTTTTACCTACCTGAACGAACTATCCAGTCAGTTATCAGTCTTCACTCTTTATTCCGGTAGTCAGAACATATTGTGGATAGGAACGGACGGACAAGGATTAATTCAACTTTATCATTACGACTCTTTATTTGAAACCGTTCACACCAGTCACCCTGTGAGATGTTTCTGTGAAGATGAAGATGGTAATATTCTGATAGGCACAAAAGGAAGCGGAATAAAACTGTTGAATCCTGCAACGAAAGAATTGACAGATTATCTGAATGAGAGTAAAGGATTGATTTCCAATTCTGTCTATGCCTTGAGAAGAAATAAAGCGAATGACATTTTTATCGGAACGGAAGGAAACGGAATCAATATATTGAATGTTGCTACAGGGCGACTGGAAAAGCTTGAGATACCTGATAAATATCCGCCTTTCAAGGCTGTGTATAACATTTATTTTACGAACAATGATTCTCTTTTATGGGTGGGGACATCAGGATATGGTTTGATCAAAATAAATATTTCCAGAGAGCAAGGTCGTTATCACGTTAAAGGATTCAGGCAATATAATTCGTCGGATAAGAATATCTCATTGAATAACGATGTTGTTTATGCCATTACATCCGATCCGGAAGACAATATGTTATGGTTTGGCACACGTGGCGGAGGCTTGAACTGTATCAATATGAAAGATAACAGCATAAAATCATTGGAGGATATGGATAGTCGGATTTTGCTGACTAATAATGATGTATTGTGTTTACTGCGTGATGATGCCAATATATGGATAGGAACAAGTTATGGACTGAACGAATTGAAAAAGGAGGAGAATGATTTTCGCCTGATACAATATGCCGACGAAAAATTGAATAATAAAACGATTCATGGAATATTAAAAGACCACGAAGGAAAGATATGGATCAGTACCAACCAGGGATTGTCTAGCCTGAATGTAAAAAACAATAAAATAGATAATTATACCTTGAATGACGGATTGCAGAATGATGAATTCTCTGATGGAGCTTTCTTCAAGGATCATCGTGACTTCTTGTACTTTGGAGGAGTAAGCGGGTTTAGTTATTTCAATCCTCGAAATATACATTTGCGCGAGTTTAATCCTCCACTTATATTAAGTAGTTTGAAGATATATAATACGGTACAGGACATTAATGAACGTATCAGAAAAGGAGTGTTGAAACTTAGCTATGAAGAAAGATTCATGACTTTCAATTTCATAGCCAAAGACTTTATTAACAATGAAAACTGTGAATATGCTTATCGCTTGAAGAACCATTCGGATGATTGGGTGGAGATAGGTAATAATCCGAATATTATCTTTACCCAACTTCCTCCGGGTGAGTACCAGCTTGAAGTGAAGAGCACGAATGGCGACAAAGTATGGGGAGACAACGTTTATCGCTTAACTATAAAGGTAGGTTATCCGTGGTGGCTTAGTGTTCCTGCATTGATTATCTATGCCATATTGTGCATTATTATCTTCTACATCACAAAGTCTGTTATCAAAAATCGCATACGGTTAAGCCGCCAAGTTCTTATAGCCCAGGTAGAGAAACGGCATGAACAGAAGATTTATGAATCCCGGCTCAATTTCTTCACCAATGTGGCACATGAATTCTTTACCCCCCTAACTTTGATTTATACACCTGCACAGCACTTGTTGGAACAGGACGGGTTAGATGGTAGTACAAAGAAATATCTCCAAATAATAAAGAATAATGCCGAAAGGATGCAGAAGCTGATTAGTGAGTTGATGGAGTTTCGTAAAACTAAATCGAGCAATATGGATTTGCATCCTGAAAATGTGGACGTAAAATCATTGATGGAATATGCTTCCAACAATTATGTGGATATCCTGAAAGAGAATAAAATAGACTTCAAGGTAGAGACCCATGATACGTCAGAGATCTATTCCGACCGCAATGCTTTGGAAAAAATTATATTCAATTTACTGTCGAATGCGTTCAAATATACTCCTCGTTATGGATATATTCATGTTGAGATATCACAAAATGAACCTGATAAAACCTTATACTTGCTCGTAAGAAATTCCGGCAAGGGGTTAACCGAGCAACAGATGGCAGAGATATTTGATAAGTATAAGATATTTGATACTCCGAAATTGGGTAACTCTGTAAGCAATGGCATAGGTTTAAATCTAACAAAGAGTCTGGTTGAATTATTAGGCGGGCAGATAAGTGTAAATAGTGAACTGGGAAAAAGTGTTGAATTTTCAGTCGTGATTCCTTCTCTGCCATCCGATCATTCACTTGTTGTAACGGATGAAAAAGATTCGTTGCAGAAAGAAAAGAACGGGCAGGATCACTTATCCCCTCGCAAAGATACTGTCATACTGATAGTGGAAGATGAAAAGAATATCAGAGACCTGCTGAAAGATGTCCTCTTTGATTATGTGATACACGAAGCAAAAGACGGCGTGGAGGCTTTGAAAGAGATAGAACATAATCATCCTGATATTATTATAAGTGATATTGTCATGCCCAATATGGACGGCTTGAGCTTGATTAATAAATTGAAATCCGATTTGAAAACAAGTTATATTCCGATCATAGGAATATCGGCAAAGGCTTCTGTAGAAGACCAGATCAATGCCTTTAACCATGGTGCGGATGCTTATATCGTCAAACCATTTCACCCGAGGCAGGTGATATCCACCATAGAGAATCTGCTGTCGAGACAAATGCTTTTAAAGGACTATTTCAATTCCAGCATGTCTTCTGTGAAAGTAAAAGACGGGATTGTTCTTCATCCGGAAGACGAAGAGTTAATACAGAATGTAACAGACTTCATAAAGAATAATATAGATGATGAGTTATTAAGCCCTTCTTCTATTGCCGAATTTGTAGGAGTGAGCAAAGCTACCTTGTATCGGAAGTTCAAAGAAATAATAGACAAGACTCCGAGTGAATTTGTACGAGGTATTAGACTGGAATATGCAGCCAAGTTGTTAAGGACAACCAAGTTGACCGTATCCGAGATTATGTTCAAATGTGGATTCTCTAATAAATCTTATTTCTATCGGGAATTTTTAAAGCAATACGGTGTATCTCCCAAAGATTACCGGAATCAATAGATAATACAAAAAAGGCTATCCGAAAAATAGGTAGGGATATTCCTAAAATAAGAAAATTTAAGGCAACTAACTCATTGCAAGTCAGTTGCCTTTTTTGTATCTTTAAGCAGGGATATTCAGTAAATGTACCTTTTCCATATAAGAACTATCCATCCTATTTATTTTTCTAATATTGTAAATTCAAGTATTTTACTTCAATTTTATTTATCTTCTAAAGAGATAGCATGAACATTAATGCTGTAAATCCTAGAAAGAAAATCTGCACGAACCTTAGGAAAATCCAAGTCTTTTCTCCGTAGAATACTAAGTTCAAGGTACTTTTGTTCAATATCAATACCAAGAAATCGACGTTTCAAAAGATTAGCCGTGACACCAGTAGTACTACTACCGGCAAAAGGATCTAATATCCATGCCCCAGGCCTAGTACTAGCTGCAATAACCCTAGCTAATAAATTTATCGGTTTTTGAGTAGGATGTTTACCGTGTATCTTTTCCCATCCCTCAATAGCAGACAAATTCCAAACATCTGTCATCTGATGATTAGCATTACTCATTTTCATAAAATCATAATTATAATAATGAGAAACATTATTATTTTTACGAGCCCAAATAATGTATTCTGCCGAGTATGTAAAATAACGACACGAAATATTAGGAGGAGGGTTAGTTTTCACCCACGTAATGCAGTTAAGAATTTTAAACCCAAGTTCAGTTAACTGATTAGCTACAGAAAAAATATTATGATAAGTCCCTGATATCCAAATTGTACCATTATCTTTAAGTTTGTCACGACAATCAGCAATCCATTTATAATTAAAATTATCAATGGATTCTTTGCCAAAACTACGATCCCAATCTCCTTTATCTACACAAACAATTTTACCAGATTGTACAGAAATCCCTCCATTCGAAAGAAAATAAGGAGGATCAGCAAAAATCATATCAAATTGAAAATCAAACTGTGACAAAAGTTGTCGACAATCGCCAAGTAAAAGAGTAAATGCTCCATCCGATGATTTATAATATGATTTTAAGGGCATTATACGAATTTATTCAGTACGTAAATTAAGTACCCAATTTATCCAACTAATCACTGTACTGGAACGGCGATAATATAAATTTTCAGACATGCGGTAAAGTTCGCAATGCCTCATGATATCTATTACCTCCTCTTTAGATGGGATATTAGCATTATCAATATAACTCTTCAATGTCTGTCTAAAAGGACTATGGCTAAGAATCAATTCTGCCACCCGAAGATGTCGGCTTCGCAATGGCAATTTAAAAATTTGTTTCCCTAAATTCGATAGTTTATAATTGTAGATACTCCCTTTTTTATACCGCTGAATTAAACCCAAATAAACACCTGCATTCGCATAATAATCTGACTGGCGCTCATCAAAACTATATATTTTTGCTATACCATATTTATTAAACGCTTTATTATCCGAATTCATAATTTCACAAAGGTTGATAATGCGTTCCAACGAATCTGCTTGTGGGAATTGAATTTGCGGTTCCTTGACAACTGGAATACGCTTTGGTATCTCAAGTATATCCTGTAAGGTTATCACATCGTTCTCAATACGATATTTTTTATATTGCACTCTCTTTAAGGAATTATAATTACCTATTTCTTCAAAAGCATATTCAAATAAATAATATGTACCATTACTATACAATAAAAATACAGGTCTGATAGGCTTAGTTATCTTATTAGTCCATAATCTAAAAGGATAGTAAAGTTGGCGTACCAAAAAATCTGTAGAAAGAGAACTTTTAGCTTCAATCAAACACAAAGAATTTGTTCCTTCATAACCTCCATCAATCTCTATCTGTGAGTTACTTACATCCACTAAAAGAGAAGTATCTTCACCTGACAAACAATTGACACTAAATGAGAAACTTCCAGCTCCCATTCGCCCATTTACCGTAGGCAACAAGGTCGGTTCATTCAAGAAATCCCTGAGAATATCCGAAACATATATGCTATTAATAGCCGTAGCCTCACTTGTGATATTATTAAAATCAATAGACTCAATAAATGCAGGTGAAGAAACAGGCATACTATCTGTACTATCAAAGACTTTCTCTCTATCAGATAATGCAAAATCATGATACAAGTCCATTGCACCAATAATATAGCTTCCTCGTGTAATTGGCAAAATAGACAAAGAATTATCTATAAATATCTGGGGTCTATTGACACTATGATCGTGTTTAGTCATCAAACGAGGCTCCCAAAATTCTTTAATTTGTTGTGCTGTTATAATATACTTTCCTTCATCTTTTATAGTTTGCAGAATAGGATATTTATTAAAAATTTTCGTCCAATTAGTGTCTATCTTACTTGCATTATTCATAATTTCTTATTAATACTTCAGAGACCTGTCCCCTCTTTTCAGCATCTGAATTGATGGATCGAATGGCCTTTATTTCAGTTATGTTATAGTTCTTATATAAATCAAGAATCAAATCAGTACATGAGTTTGATAAGAGAAACTTTGCCTTCTTTGCATGCAGCCAATCACAAACATTTCTCAACCGTTCTTGTTCTGTACGATCAAATCCTCCCTGAGTATATCCCGTAAATGAAGAACTGTTTGATAACGGATCATAAGGAGGATCGAGATAAACGAAATCACCTTTAGAAACGTTATGTAAAGCCTCCTCGAAATCACCATTCATTATTAAGACATTGGAATTATTCAAATATAAGGAGACAGCTTTTATAGTTATCTCATTGACTATATTAGGATTCTTATATCTACCAAAAGGAGTATTAAATTCCCCAGAGCTATTCACTCGAAATAAACCATTATAACAAGTTTTATTTAGAAATATAATTCGCGAAGCTCTTTCTATGTTTGTTAATGCCGAAAATTTCTCTCTATCTCTATCCAGACTCCGAATCTCATAAAAATAGTCTGCTTCATTTTTATGTTTTTTCAAATCCGCTATCAGTTCTAATGGATTTTCTTTTATTACAGTATAAAGGTTTATTAATTCAGCATTAAAATCATTGATAATGGCATTTTTTGGCTGTATATGAAAAAGTAACGCTCCTCCACCAATAAAAGGCTCGTAGTAAGTTGCAAATTTTGAAGGCAAATACTTTTCAATTTCTGAAAGTATCTGCCTCTTTCCTCCAACCCACTTTACAAAGGGAACTACAAGTTTATTAGTTCTTCTTGATGACATACAACTGCAATTTGTAGCAAAGATAGATAATCCATTTGAAACTTGGAGAGTTTTAATCTTTTTATTTCTGAATCGTATAATATGATTTCCATAGTAACATATAAAGAGGATATACCTAATGGATATATCCCCTCTATCTAATTCATCCGTAGATTAATAGTTTTCCTTCTTCACCTCGAAATAAGCCTGTGGATGCAGACATGCCGGGCAAACTTCAGGAGCTTCCTTACCGATTTCAATGTAACCGCAGTTACGGCATTGCCATACCACTTCGCCTTCTTTAGCGAATACAGTCATATTTTCGAT
>CEAF01070847.1_pt1 | contig 18641 bp, 19 predicted proteins | sample 557431 | NCBI WGS metagenome assembly CEAF01 (sample SAMEA3182068, study PRJEB8094) | gut metagenome | biome: human; feature: gut; material: Stool; isolation source: human stools | place: Canada | collected 2013-11-18 | reverse complement strand
GTTACGCTCCACGAAAACAGCAGGAACAAGGCGGTACTGTTCTATGACACGGAACAGAGCGAAGTACAGCAGTATAAGAATATCAGCAACCTGCTGCGGCGATGCGGACGTGAGGCGATGCCGGAATGGTTCAAGGCGTATTGTCTTACGGGAATGAGCCGGAAAGAACGCCTGCTTTCCATTATCCAGAGCTTGGACAAGTACCATTATCAATACGGTGGTGTTCATCTGGTGGTGATAGACGGGATTGCGGATTTGATAAAATGCGCCAACGATGAAGCGGAGAGCATAGCCGTCGTGGAAGAACTGTACCGGCTGGCCGGTATCTACAAGACGTGTATTGTAACGGTACTGCATTTTATCCCCAACGGGCTGAAGCTGAGGGGACACTTGGGAAGCGAGTTGCAGCGGAAGGCTGTGGCAATCCTTTCCATAGAGAAGGACAGCGATCCGGTCGTATCGGTGGTGAAGGCTCTGAAAGTAAGGGATGGAAGCCCATTGGATGTGCCTATCATGCAGTTTTCGTGGGATAAGGAAAAGACCATGCATGTCTATCTGGGCGAAAAGCCGAAAGAGGAAAAGGACAAGCGCAAAGAGGGTGAGCTTGTAGCGGTGGCCGATTCAAGGTCATCGAAACGGTTCCGTGACAGTGCGGAGAAGGCGATGCCGTCCTTGGTCGCCGAGACCTTTATCTGGAAATATTTTTGGGGTACGAACTGTTTGTTCTTCCGGTATCGTGAGCAGATTATCGCCAATGTGGGTGTCTGCACCCGTCCCAAAGAGAACACGCCCTGCCCGGTGGCAAGGCTGAGCGCCTGAGAACTGTTGATGCTCACGAGCCAGTCCGCCTCGCTGTGGGCTTTGGCGGAGAGGTAAAGATTGTCGTAAAGGCTTCCCTCCCTGAGATTCCGCAACCCCTCACGGATGGCCTTGTCGGTGAGCGAGGAGATCCACAGACGGACAAAGGGTTTGGTACAGCCGAGATAGTTGTACACGTAACGGAAAATCAACTCTCCCTCACGACCTGTGTCGGTGGCGACGATGATGGATTTGCACCTGTCGAACAGCTCCCGGAGCACTTCCAGCTGCCTGACCACTCTGGGATCGTCCTTGTACACCTTATCCTCCCGCACCTGACGGGGTACAAGCCTGAACTCCTGCGGCAATATGGGGAGGTGTTCCCGGTGGAAGCCGGAAAAGCTGTAGCTTTCGGGCATGGCAAGACCGACCAGATGCCCGAATGCCCATGTTACGGCATATCCGTCCCCATTAGATACCCGTCTTTCCGTTGGCGTGTGCCCACTACGGACGCTATGCCCTGTGCCACGCTGGGCTTTTCTGCGATGATAACTTTCATATAATTATTGTATTATTCATGTGAATGATCAGATGATACCCCTTTTTTATCGGCTTTCTGTACCGGGCGGTTCCGGCTGACGGTGTTTGTCGGCTTCGTTCCGTCCTGACGGACGGCCGCCTGCTGCGACTGTTCCTGTTTCTTGCTCTTGTCCGGGTTCCATTTGAAGAAATCGAACTTCGCCCGCTCCTGGTTGACACGGACGAAAGCACTGAACAGGTTCCCCCTCGTTGTCGGTCATGTCCTTGATGTAGGTCGCCTTGCCCTGTGCCAGTGATGCCTGCTGTTCTTTGGTAAGGTCTTTTCCCTTCAGCCGTGCGGGGATTACCAGCCCACGCTCCTGCTGCCGGTTCTGTTCCTGAGCTGCGGTCTGCTCTTGCCGGTGGGCGATTCCCTTGAAGTCATAGTCGAATCCGCCCTTGCACGCATTGAACTGCAAACGTGCATCATAATGACGCCGCTTTTTCTCCGACCACATGTTTTCGACAAGGACGGATTCGCCGCTTGCGATGCGTTTTCTCTGTTCATCGGTCAACGCCGTGCCGTTCACCTCTGCGGGAATGGTTATCCGCTGACCGGTATGTGATGGAGCCGGTTGGTCTTGGGATTGAGCGATACCAGACACGGCTCACGCACGCCTCCGGCCAGTTCGAGTTCCACTACGCAACCTGCATTGCCTTTTTCCAGTAGGTTCTGTTTCACTTCGGGAGTGAACTCCACGTTGAAATACGGCGTGTCCAGATCCGGATAACGCTTGCAACATTCGATTTCGTTCCGGAGCGTACCGTCGGGATTCTCCGCCAGACGGATGCAGGCGGGAGTTTCAAACTCTATCCCCTCGATAACGGTTTTCAGGGTGAGTACGGCGGATTCGTTGCCGTTGAGCAACCGTCTGAGCCCCGGTTCTCCTAACGTTTCGGGTGTTACCCCCATGCGCTCAAGCTGCTGCCAGTCCACCTGTTCCATACTCCAGCGGGTGGATTGCTCCGTTCCGCCCCCGCCGGATTGCTGTTGTGCCTGCTGCCGGCTCTGTACGTACTGTTCCGTGTCAAGACGGTATTCGTCCAGCAGGCAGAATTACTTTCGGGCTGCTTGAACAGGCCGACAAGCTCCTTGGCGGAGGCAAGCAAGTCCACCGGAAGGTGATAGAAGCGGAAGTCGGACGGCCGCTCGAACTGTCGTTTCATGTTGAGGAAGAACGTTTCGAGTATAGACACGTTGCGGTCTATTCGCATGAACTGATCCAAAGGCTTTGCCCCTGCCAACGGTCTGGTCTTGAGTCCCCCTTCGGGTTCGATGTCCTCCACCACGTGCGGGGTGTTGCCTTCGGTGGCGTTGGTCACCACCAATACCTCGCCTTTCAGATCTTTCAGTTTTTTGTCCATAAAGTGAATGAGTTTAATTATGATACAGTCAGATTAATTGCGGCACGAAAGTAGAGGTAAGAGGCTATGGCGCAAAAGGAAAGGAGGGAATGGGGAATGAGTGGCTACGGGATGGCATGAAGTGGCCAGTCGGCAAGAAAGAATGGCGTTCCGATACAAAAACTTCAAAATAAAAAGCGTACCTTCGCAAAAAGAAACATAAAAAAGGACAATCCGATATGATTACCAACCGGGAAGAAGTGATAGACAAGGCATTCAAGGTGTTTTTGAGGATGAATTACGAGAAAGCGAGTATCAGCACGCTGGCAAAAGCCTGCGGGGTGGTAAAGACAGGGGTGGTATATTATTTTCCCCACAAACTCGATCTGTTCATGGCAGTAGCGGACAAGTATGCCATACAGATGCAGACACCGGCCAACAAGTTTGCTGGGCCGACGGAAACACTGGCAGGATTTATAGAGCAGTATGTGGCAGGGGTGAGTACGGCCATGAACCGTATCATCAAACAGGTGCGATGCTGTGCGGACGACAATGAATGCTGTCCCAACTTCTACTATTTCCATTTTCTTTCCCAAGTGAGGATGTATTATCCCGGAGCCCGTGAGAAAATGGAAGAAATATTCCGCAAGGAACACGAGTTATGGAGAACAGTCATACAGAAGGCAAAGGATAGCGGTGAAATAAAGCAAGATACGGATGTGAAAAAGACCGCTCCGCTGTTCCGTCAAGTGTTTCTGGGCATGTCCTACGAGCAATCGTTCCTGAACGGTCTGGACGTAGAAGAATTGAAGGAGAAGTTCGATTGTCTGTACTCGCTCCTGAAAGCCTGACTCCTTTTAGCAATATTTAAAAGACTCCGATAAAAATATTTTCTGAACAATCGTTCAGATTTTAATATATTATTTATCTTTGGCACATGATTTAACTGCCAGAGATATGGACAAGGTACGTAAACAGCATGGAAGTATCGTCCTGTACGAAGAAAAAAAGGATGGTGAGCAATACATACGGATAGCATATGCTGATAACCCAGCAATTGCCCCGATGCTATCTCAAGAACTTGGGATAAGCCTGGACGGAAACGGGAATGCCTATATAAAGGCATCGGACTTCCGGCTGCCGATTTTTCATGATCGTTATTCTCCTCACACCTACATTGATTATAGTCGGCTGTATGTAGGATACCCCAAATCCAAACGGGAATACACTTTTCCGAAACTCTATTCTGATAAAGATACAATAACAGATAGAATAGAAAGATTAAAAGAATTGATTAATCAAAGCAGTATGGGACATTTGCCTTTACCGCTAAGGATTGATTTGATGAAACGGATCAGTGATATACGTGTCGTACAGAAAATACAATGCGAGTGTTGCAAGAAGATTTATTTTTTTGCCGGAAAGAAAAACAACGTTCATGCACAAGTACTCTCCTGTATAAACAGCTATCTATATAAAGCTGAAAACTCTGTCGAAGATATATTGTTAGAAACAGAGAAATTGAGGATTCATGTGGAAAATAATCATAAGGAAACGGATACAGCCGTGGGTTGGGCTATTGTGATGCTTGGATATACAGTGTGTTATGATGCAGCGTCTATATTGAACATCGAGGATTATTGCGGAGAAGATGACGGTTCTTTCGATCATGAAAGCTGGAATGCTGATTTTATAGGTTCAATTGTCTATTCAGGTGGAAATCCTTTTGTCAATGAAGGAAACGGTGATACGGGAAAACGAAAAGAGTATTGGCACTGGTATTTGGATATGATTCTTTCCATATATGAAAATTCAGAACGGGAAATTATCACTTTTGTCTTGCCGGAAAAGGCAACTGAAATACCCGATTTTCCGGAGGAATTGATAAAAGAAGGGTTGGAAGAAATTTCCAGTTCACCACAAGGTCACCTGTCCCGCCCGTTAAGATATAAAATTTTACAGGCATTCCGGTCTCCCCGTATAGCAGGAAGAGTCGGTATATTGTGTGCGCTTAAAGTTTTACCGATTTGGAGAAAATATTTTGGAAAAAACCATGAAATTATTGAATTGCTCCGAAAAGCGGAGTATTGCTTAGGAGAAAAAGCAACCCCGGATGAAATAACAAAAATAGCGGACTACATTTCTAGTCTTGTAGAAGGACATGATTATGGAACCAATTTTGCCCCACTTATGGCAGGCATGGCAGCTGTACAAGCAGCTTATACAGTAACAGATGGTAACGATTGTGAAGAAGTTGCGGAAAATGATGAAGAACTTGCCTCCGACGAATGGGATGCAGCGTTTTTGGCAAGTCTTTCCTGCAATGGAGGTGCGGCAGACTTATCGGAAATCAATCCCGAATCGAACAGGGAATTTTGGAAATGGTATCTTACCGACTGTATTCCATACGTTTATGAAAACGAAAAATATTCCGGATGCCATGCCAGTAACAAAATCCGCATACCGACACCGACAAATTGCAATGTGACGCTGTCTGATAAAATCAACCGACTCAACTCTGCGCTTGATTCTTATATTCATGCCCCTACCAACAGAAAAGAAATATTGCGCATGCAACCGTACGCGACAGACGGAGAACTTATCCGCATAGTGGCAGATTTTCTACAAGGTTATCCCTGTATACCTTTCACGGCACAAGAGTTGGAAATTTATTGCATGGTCGGACTTTTCGATTACGATATTATAAGATTCTGGTATTGCGCAGCTTTGCTGGCCTTGTCTCCAGATTCTTGTGCCATAGCTTATCTGTCAAAACTCGCCCATACCCTTATGGAACAAGGTCCGGGAGATCTTCATATATTGTATCGCATTGTGCTGCTATTGCCGGAACAGAAGCATCTGCATGAACTGAACCGGGAACTTACCGATTATTACGAGAGGATAATCCCCACTCTTGTGAGCGCAAGATGGTTGGCAAAGGCCAATATTCCTTACCCTGATGATTTTGAATGGAGTATATCTTTCCATTTTACTTCCGATGGGGAAATGTTCCCCGTATCGGACAATAAGAGAGACGAACAAGCGTGGTTTGTTCTGACAGTCCGATTATTCGGACCAAGATCTCTTTTTTATGACTATGTCCGTTTCACGAGTTATCAAATTCACGTGTGCAACGGTGACAATAGCATTCATGGGGACTGGAACGAAAAAGACGGTTTTCTTGTATGCAATGGAGAATGGTTAATGAAGAATGAACTTTATACTCCCGACCAACTTGTACTTCTGATGCACAAACTCTCAAATAACGGTATCCGGTTCTCAAAAATACCTGCCAGTATATATACTACAAAAGGAATATCCAGAAAGGCTGTGGAGGAATGGATTAAGAGCGAAATGGAACTGTATGAGAATGATCAAATGGAAGAAATTCGCAATAAAGCCCTTGACCTACACAAATATGATGGAGATGTAGAAGATACGTTGGCAGAAATGAGAAAAAGATGGGGAAAAGATGTTCCCATATTGAAAGACAAGCGTTTTGATGAAATCATACCCCAATATTACTGTCTTTCGCATGAAGCGGGCATAGCTGCCTTGGGGCAGGAACTTACCGCCTACGGATACGCTCTCTATGACTTGGACGGTGATGAGATTTACCTATTGGAGTTGCTTCCACAAACGGAAATGCAGACCTTTGAGAAGAAATGCAGTAAGTATGGTCAATATTGCCAACTTCTCAAACAACCACACCGTGACTTTGGGATTACAGCCCGACATATCAATCCACGAAAGCAAATGCCCCGTGAAAAAATGGAATGGCCGGATGACGGTATCTGTTATATCGTGAGAGGTTTTGCCGGATATTTCGCCTATGGAGAATGGGAACCGAAGGATGAAGAGCAATGGCTGGGAACATTCATAGTCGATTTGCGTATTGTACCTCTTCAGCCTGTAAAATTCAAAACGAGGAAAATCCACAGTTTCAGATACTCGAAGGAGCTGGACTTTTATGCTGCACTTTATTCTACCTCTTTGGGAGAAATGCCTATTGGGGGAAAGAACCCGTTGGAGGCGGACAAATGGCCACGTCTGTGTGATTTGAGTGTCTATGAAAAGTATGAGTTTCGATGGTACGGACATTATCTCTGTCTGGGGGATGTCAAAAGTGCTATCATTCATACAATGACGGAACGGGGAATAAAATATGTAAGCCGTATCATATTGCCGGATGGCTTGATGTATCCTCCCGGTTTCGGGATAGACGGGAAAGGAACACTGTATATAACAATGGGGGATTATTGCAGATCAGGCATCATCCGATATGACGATAACGGGAAATATACCACCCTACCATTCTCCATGTTCGGGTATGAAACGTTCCGTGAAGGTTGCATCCCCGTACCAGACACCGCACGCATTATTTTGCTGCACGAATACAATGCAAGAAACAATAGCGGAATATGGTTGGAACCTGGATTGCTTGATCTCGATATGGCGACACGAAGATGCCGTATCGCTCCGTTGCACCACATTGGGGATGGTTTATTCGGATTGCACATATTTCAGGAGGACTGGATTTTGGTAGAGGGGAACAGTGACAATGGCAACCGTTCCGACTATGCCCGTCTCTGGAATTGGAGGACAGATGAAGTATTACGCATCCGTCCCGGTGTGTTCGGTAGCGAAGCATTCAAAAAGATTCATGCGTTACCTGACGGTACTATCGTAGTAAATACGCATCAGCATACTGATGACATACTGAGCCTGTCTGAAAACTTTTGGCATTTCCTTCGTACGGCAAGCCGTCCGAATAAATTGGGATACTGGCTCAATTACCCAAAGCCATATCCGGAGATAGACCTTTTATTACCTCCTATTTCAGAAGATATAACTCTGATGTCTACACCTCCGTGCGGAAAGCTGCCGATTGCCAAACCACGGTTGTCGGAAAAGGATGGTAAAGAGCAAGGAGAAAGTCCCGAACTATCGGAGGCAGATGGAGTGGAGATTGCGGAAGGCAGATTAAGGATAAACGGGAAAAATGTCGACCTACCATTGTCATATACAGCTATGACAGATATCTTCGGCAAAGAGAAAGTCGTATTTACCCACCAGACCATGCAAGATGACAACGGCAAGACCATACAATATGACAGACGCAGCTTTCTTGTCTGGGAGGATGCCGGAGTGACTGCCGCTCGAAACGAAGAGAATGTTTATAACATTTCTGCCATATACTTGTGGATAACAGAAAATAAAGTTTCTGTCTTGCCAATTCCTGCCGGACTATTCGGTGGAGAAATTATGGTGAACGGAACAAAGTGGGACAAAATTTCCGATATGACAGCTCGCAGCGGAACAATGGAAATCGCTACGTCTGTGTCGGACGGTTACATGGAAATCACATTCGCCAATACCCGTAACCGGAAATCCACCTGGCAGAACTGGCGGAAGGTTATGGTTGAAAACCTTCAAGTTGCACTTGTAAAAAGAGACCGCATCAGGCAGTTGGAAAGAAACGGTCATATAGGTAAGTTCATAGCTCCGGATAACACCCGCTTGTTGGCAGAAACGAGTGAATCCTTTCTCTACCATGCGATTCAGGCACTTTATGCCGGGTATTCCATGAGACGAAGCGAACGCTATCTAAAAGCGAATCTGCTTTTATGCCTGATAGAAGCGGCAATCAAATGTATTGCATATAGCACCGTCCGGATTTCCGATATACTCTTCGTGTATTCAGGTTGTGTACTTCTCGGCTGTGAAAAGGCGAACATGAAACGGTTGGGCGAAACAATGGCCCAAAAGGGCGTTCGCGATTTCGTATTTGACACACTGATTCGCTGCTGCGTTCCTGATTGGGAAGTCACGGAATATACCGTATTTCCGGAAATTAAGAAATGGATCCTCTCACAAGTGAAAAGTGGAAGCATAACAGAAGCGAAAGCTGCATTAAAAAGTATTTCTTGTATTTCAGAGAATATTCTGATAACAGATGCGCTGATTACATCAACTTTAAAAATATGAAACAGTATGGAAACAACAAAAACAACCGAAAAATTCAAGAGTGTGCATAAAACTTTCAGTTACACTCCTCAAAGTGCATTGACCAACCAATGGTCAAGCCTGGCGTTTGGGATAGGTATGATCGTCGTACCTTTGATTTACCCTTTTGGGTTACGTATCAGGCGGGCAGTCATCCTTTCTCCAGAAGTCTTTTCCGCGATTTTGATTATTGGCGGTGTACTACTGCTTATAATGACATACTTTGACATTCGCAAGGCCCGGGTACTGGCGGCACAGGGAGGAACCATTACCGTGGATAAAGGACGGGTGACATATCCTGAGGTAAATAAAAGCAAAATCGAGTACAACTCTTTCCTTATTTCCGACATCAGCTATATAAAAGACGATGATGAAGAAAACCAGTTTAAAGTAAGTCTTCCTGATAAATACATCGTATTCGAAACCAAATATTTTGCATCGCAGGAAGAGTTCGAAGGATTTCGCTCTTTATTCAACTAGTCAATTCTTTATTTATAACTTAAAAAATAAAAAAATATGAATGTAAAATTATTGAAGAACCTGTTTGTGGCATTGGTCACAGTAATTTTTATCTCTTCCTGTTCATCTGCCGATTGTACAATGGCTTCCGATGAAGGTGTTGCTAAAGTAAAGGAACTTGTAAAAGCCCATGTGGATATAAACGAATGTAAAATTTACCGCATAGAATGGAAAGAAGACAGGACAGAACGCAAATTGGAAAACATATTGAGCCAAATTAGCGTGGATTACATTGACAAGAAGGACAATGACTATAATTTGACCATTAATTATACGGATGGTGAATTTGTACCTGAAGAACCGAGAAAAGGAAAATCCGTATTAAACTCTTATGAATATACTACCGCCATTGAGATTGACGGAATGAATGCCGAGGAAATACGGCACAATATTGCCAGTGGCGGTGAATTGGTAATCCTTCAGGAAGAAGGCAAACAATATGAGTTCAAATCGGTGGAAAAATATATGCTGTATATGCGTCCTGTCCCCAAAGATTACGAAGACCGCTGGAAGAAATGGGGTGATGACAAAAAACAGGAGTATCGGCAATTGCGCCAGATGTTCGAACTCAATTTTATCAAAAAGGACGAACAAAAGGAGGTCAGGGGAAGACACGTTTGGACGAACTATTACACCGTGCCGTTTGAAACTAATGAAGCCGGTGAAGTTGAGATAGAACAATAATCCTGCTTGCCCATGACACTGTTTACCAATACACCAAAGATAAGCGACAGCGAAGCGGAAGAGCTGTTCTCTGCCGGAATGTCACTTCTGTCCTGCAAGGCTTTCCCTGCCGCTTATTTGTGTTTTAACCGCATTCCGAACAAGGATTTCAGGCTGTTGTACAACAAGGCGCTATGTTGCTTCATGGTAAAATGGCATGATGAATGTTACAGGTTGCTTTGTGAGGCGGAACGGCTTATGTCCGGTGGGGATGTTATCCGCATGGCAGAGTTACCCGAAGCATTCCTTCGTTATGATTATGATGAAGGGCATCCTTTTTATCCCATGCCGCAAGGTATTCCGGTATCTTTGGTATACAGGCAACTGTTGCGGTTAAAAGCGGAAACGGCTTTTAAATTGCATTTGCATAGTGAAGTTAAGGCCATTTCCGCCCGTTTGGGAGGCAGATACAAGCATATCGAGAAATTGATAAATAAAGGAAACGATAATGATAACCTGTGAAGAAATATATAGCCTGCATACAAGCAAGACTCCGGAATCCGATATCCACGTAGCATATAGGGATATCCCGCTTGACAGTAGGAACGGAATGCGGAAAAATGATACTCCCCTGCATGTGGCTTGTACATTTGCCGATGAGGATGCAGTACGCATATTGTTGGAACGTGGAGCGGATGTAAATGTAAAGAATAACGACGGAGACACTCCGCTATGTGTGTTGGCAAAACACAATTATTGTCGGCAAGAAGCTACATTTGCCGATATTGCCGGACTACTGCTTTCTAAAGGAGCAAGAGTGTTACGCTCGGGGAAAAACACGACCGCCCTGATTGAAGCAGTACGTAACCGGCATTTCCTGATGGCGGATGCCCTTTTGATGTCAGGCTACCGCATCGATACTGCCAATTCAAACGGCGACAACGTGCTACACGCCATTTGCCAGTCTGCTGGCGACATTGCATACGATATCAAGCGTACAGAGGAACGGATAGCGGATTTTTCCGAACGGTGGTATTCGGAAAGGGATAGATGGGAAATTTATGAAAACATGGAAAGTTTGCGAGAAGCAGACAAGTTATGTTTTCTCACCGCAAAACGTATTTTAGAAAATGGACAAATAGATCCGGAAGACAAGAATAACATCGGAAAGACCGCTTTCGACATCGCAGTAGAAGAAGGCGCACGACGGATCGGCGCATTATTGTCCGGTCAAGATCCTGAAACAGATGAACTTTCTGCATTGGCTGGAGGATTGAATGTTTTTCAGGCGTTATGGTACAAGGATATGGCAGCCTTGGATGCAATCTTGCGTTCGGGGGTAGAATTACAGACCGTATGCGAGGATGAAAAGTTGCATGATTTCAAAGGGAAGTCTCCTTTGGCCTGTGCCCTGTCATGGGATAATGTTAAAGCTGTAGAAATGCTGTTAAGGAGTGGGGCTGATCCGAACTTCAGAGACTCGGAAGAACGGACGGCTTTTGCCGTGTGGTTAAAGAAAAAAAAGCATGGCAGCGAAAAGAAAGAAGAATGTCTGTACCTTCTCCAATGCCTGATGCAATGCGGATGGCATCCGGAAAGTCCTGCCGATAAAGAAGGCAACACATCTTTGTCTCTTGCCTGTCGGGAAGCAGGGTATGAGCTAGGAAATTGGGCTGTGCGCTATCTTGTAGAGAACGGAGCAGATGTCAATGCGATTAATCTGCAAGGACAGACACCGGCAATGAACCTTTATGGAGGATGTTTTTGGGACGGGAACATTCCACATCTTGCCGTTCTGCCGAGATCATATCCTTATGGAGGACGTTACTGCACGGAGGAGGATGCCGATGTGCTTGAAGTCTTGCTTGAAGCCGGTGCGGATATAAATGCGAAAGATAAATGGGGCAATACTTTGTTGCACTACATTGCAGGTAGTTCCCAAAGGGGAGCAAAAGAAGCTGTCGATTTGGTCATGGATTTCGGAAAACCGGATGTGAATGCCGTGAATAATGAAGGAAAGACAGCCTTGGATATTGCAACGGAAAAGAACGATGAGTCCCTTGTAAAGTTTTTATTGAAATATGATTGAGTATGGATAATAACATGACTTTTTTAAATGCGTGCCGCAACGGACAGAAAAGTATTGTACAGATATTCCTGAAAAAAGGAGGAATTGATGTAAATAAACGGGATGCGGAGGGTAATACTCCGTTGTATTATGCTTGCCTGAAAGGATTTCGGGATATTGTGAATCTTCTGCTTGACAGCGATGCGGATGTTTCCATTGCAAACAACTGTTCGGAAACACCCTTGCATGCGGCTACCAGGAGCGGAAACAAGGAAATAATAGGAAAACTGGTACAATACGGGGCGGAGCTGGATGCAACAGACAAGGAAGGGCGTACCCCTTTAATCCGCCTCCTTGACAATAAGCGCACCGACGCAGCCTTGTTTTTGATAGAGCAAGGTGCGGATACAGAAGTTGCGGACAATTCGGGGCATAAGGCGATAGACTATGCTACAGCTCACGGATTGCGGGAAGTCGTGATGTTCCTATCTGTGGGAACAAGCGATATTCATGGTAACACACCTCTTCATCAGGCTGTTTTTAACGGGCAGTCAGAAACAGTTCGCATATTGCTTTCCACATCAGACGATATGCTGAATATTCCGAACGACGAAGGGGAAACACCGTTGATTATCGCCTGCATGAAAGGGAATCTTATAGTGGCGAAATTGCTGATTGATGCCGGAGCAGATGTAAACAAGGCTCTGTTAAACGGTAATACTCCTTTGCATTTTGCAGCTTGGTCGGGAAACAAGTTTGTTGGCCGAGACTTAATAGGGGCAAGTGCACAAATTGATGCACAAAATGAAAATGGAGAAACTCCGCTTATTCTTGCAGCCAGAGAGGGTAACAATGAATTTGTCGCACTTCTTGTGGAACACCAAGCGAATGTGAATCAGGCAGACAATTTTCAACGGACGGCATTATATTATGCCGGTGAACGTGGCTACAACGAGATTACGGAAATTCTATTAGCGGCAGGAGCCGAAGGATAATTTATTAACATCATTAAGAATTAGACGATATGACAAAAGAAAAAACAACCCCTCAAAGTCCTGAGGATATGGCAAAGGCGGCACAGGAAGCCGCAGTGAAGGCAGCAATGGAACAGGCGCAGTCCATGTTCGGAAACATTCCGGGATTCCAAATGCCGGAGGGTATGCAGGAGCAAATAATGGCGCAAATGACAGCCGGCGTTCCTAATATGGCTGAAGTGCAAGCGCAGCAGGAGGCTATGTTGAAAGCAGCCGGAATAGACATGGGAACGGTGGCGGAAGTAGGCCAGCAGAACATGGCATTTGCACAACAGATGATGCAAGACTTCTATGATGCAGACGACTTGGATACAGGATGGACTATCAACAAATCCGGTGAGGGAAAACTGAATGTAAGACAACTTCGCCTATTGGCTTTCGGCGCACCCATGTTAGTGTACAATGACGAAAACGTGGACACGATTGATTGCGAAAACGATATTGACAACATTAAATGCACACTTCGGGAATGGTGGAATGTGACAGACCGGGAAAGTACACTGGATATCGTAAAATGGTTGCTTGAAGAGGGACATCATGTAGAGGCGGACCGGGTATTGGTAAAAATCCGTGAATGCGGATTGGAAAATATATCGGCAGAGGAATGTTGTAGTGAGGATAACAAGATGGAAGATGTCTGTTTAATTGCGGAGGAAATGCAGGAAAACGGTTGGTGTCCTACTGGACAAATACCGCAAAGCGTCATCGCTTGGGATTTGGTGCGTGTAGTGAACTTGGGGCGTTGGGCATATCTTTGCGGCTACGTCAGCGAAAACGAGATGTGGCAGATCATGCAGGTAGCGGCAGACATCGCACTCGAACACTTTTCTTCATGGGAAGAATACGGACGGAGTTTCATCATGGGACGTGGTGTATGGCATGGTGAGCCTGCTGACAGCGAAACGGCATACGAGATAGTAGAACTCTTGCTGGAGAATGATGAATCGCCGTGGAAGCAGTCGAATTGGGGAGAATAACAATAAGAACCTTAAAAAGCATGATAACAATATGAGCAACGATTTTTGGATATCCGTTACGATAGCTGCTGCCGTGGGCGGTTTTTGGCTTTTCAAGAAAGGGAAAAGCGCATTTTTATTTATCAGGAAAATACGCAGATCTTTCAAAGGCGTATGCCTAAACCCAAATTCGAAATTGAACGATGAGCAATGCAAGAGGATTGCTGTTGGAGCCATGTATGCCTCTCAACAAGGGGCTTATCAGAACTCGATAGAAACCGGTATTTCCGATATGCTGCCCAAGATACTCGGAGAATGGTGGGGTATTGAAACTACGGAAGCTGCCCATAAAGAATTGAACTACCTTTGTGGAAAAGGATATCGGTATTATTTTCCTTTTGTCTATCAAGCATTTTTGTTGGACAAACCTGAAGAACAAGATGAAATCTTTCAGCAGAATATGACTTCTCAAGAAGATTATGACAAAATTGTTATGCAGTTTCAAAACTTGCAGGAAACCTATGAGGAACTGCTTGCCTGCAAAGTGATTGCACAAAAGGAAGATTTGAAACGTTACGGTGTTGCCGGTTGGGATGCAGGACGCATCTGCTTCCTTGCCCGTGCTTGCTGTGAAATGAGCTATATTTCCGAAGCGGATGCTTGGAAATATATAGACATCGCATACGATATGGTACATTCCGGGTTCTCTTCATGGGGAGACATGGCTATGAGCTATGTTATCGGACGTTCCTTATGGGGCGGCAAGGGCGCATACAATTCTGTGATGAAAAGTACTGCCGATGAATTGTTGACACATGAAAACAGCCCGTGGAGAAAATACGCTTGGTAAGCGGCTTCTTTACACGTCCACTTTAGTAAGAAACCGCCTTTTGGCAGATGCTACATTTTCAGAAGTGTCCGTATGAAATGCGGTTTCTTTATTCTTATCAAGACATATCGCACCTATGGCAATGGGTAATGATTATTACGATTTTGACATACTCTATATGGTAATCTACTTTAACAAAGAAGATGTGCTGAAAAAATATGCCCTTCCCCGATATAAGGACATTAATGATAGAATATATAGTGATGAATATGGGCTAACGCTTCTGGCATACACCTGCAAATTGTCTCATGTGAAGTTAGCCCATATCTTGCTGGAGTATGGTATTAACGTAAATGGTTGTCAAAGTCCATACGACACCTGCAAAGTATATCCGATTATGAAAGCTATTACCAATCATAACATAGAACTGGTGCAGTTGCTTTTAGAGTATCATGCAGACCTTGATATAAAGGATAGTGACGGCAGCACCCTCTTGCTTTGGCTAAGGAAACAGGTGCAAAAGAGATTGAAAATTTACTTTTGCAATGGATGAAACAAAAAATAATGCTAACAACGCAGGATAACGGACTAACGCCGTTCCCCGTCAACCCATTGACATCAAGACAGTGTACCATTATGGAAGCAAGAGATAAGTTTAGTACAAAAGAAAATTTTGCAACTCTTATTAGGTTGCAAACGGAATTTATTGATGATTGTAAAAAGGATATACAGGATTTGAAAGACAGTGAGGATAAAGGCATTCAACTATACAGCCTACCAAACAAAGAAGTTATTCAGAATAAGCATGAAACAATTTTAATGTATGAATATGATAATCTACTTGCAACTTATTCTATGGGAGAGAGTATAGATAAGATATTGCCGCTATACAAAGAAATCGTTTCGTTGATGCCTATTGCATGGAATAAAGACAATGGGTATATCCTTATGGTAAATATGCTTTCTATCGGTATATTGTTAGGTGTAGAAGATACTATATTCTGTCAATTAGCAATGGTTTCCCAAAAGGAGAAACTGAACGATTTCTTAATAAATTATTTTCTTCACTACACATGTAAAATAGATGTTTCAGTGAATAGCGTTAATTTTTTATTTTCTCGCCCTTATGCAGCGACAAAAGAAGTTATCTCGTTTGCAGATAAAGATAAGACTTTAAGTGTAGATAGGTTAAAGAAATATCTTTCACAAGAATGGTACAGAGGTCATTCCGGTTGTGGTTGGCACAACATGCACAAGATAAATATATCTGTACACTCCGGCTATTGGAGCTTTGAAAGCGGTGCATTGGTCAAGGTTTTGAAGCTGGATGATAGCAGCTTGAAAGGATTACCCTACTATCCATACGACATGGTACACTGGAATGAAATTAAATATGATGTTAACGAAGCGTGATAACGCCTTACAGCGTTCCTTGCTAAACCATTAGTTACAATATGAGAATGATAATAATACTTTATATTTTATTCTTGCTTTCACCTTATACTTTTGCACAAAGCTATAAGGAAACTATTCGAACAGAGATTAATGCAATAAATAAAATGCCTTTGTGGATTGCATACCTTGTTCCTTCAGATAGTTCAGGAAAAGTGATAGAGGATGAATATATGGAATTTAATCAAATCCATTCGTATAAAATCTTAGATGATGATCAAATTAAAAATGCCAATATATTGTTCACTATGTATTTAGATAGAGATAACAAAATAAGAAAAGTATTTAAGCGATGGGCTGACGGGGGTGCATTGCATAGTATCGCATATTATAATTCTAATGGGCGATTGATATATGGTGTATATAATAAAGGTGATGAAACTCACGGAAAGTTGTATGCTGACGCTTCGGGTTTTCACATCGAGCAGTTTCCTGACGAAAATGAATGTAAGAATTGTTTTGAAGCATACCTGTTCCTATCTACGAAATGTATAGAAGCTCAATATATAATATTACAGAGCCCTCCAAATGCTAAAAGGACGATTTTTACGCCACAAGTTGGAAATAGTGCCATACTATGCAGTTCTTACATTTATTCTTTGCCTAATGGAGAAAAAACTACCAAAGGCGAAGATGGTATAGCAGTCAATTTTGGAATGCCTGTTGTCATAAGTAATTTAACAAATGACTGGTGCAAAATAAATTCCATTTTTAATGTTCCTATAGGTTATATACCTATTCAAGACATTGAAATCATTAAGTAAATATAGTCAGCAACTAATGAGGTCGAGATAACAGCTAAACGCTGTCCCTCGCCAAACCATTACCGACAACGAATAAAGTTATGGACATGAAGCATATGCAAATGATAATAACAATAGTGTGCATACTTTATGTAACCGCAAGTTGTACAACGCAAAAGGTTGCATATAGAGAACGGCTTGAAGAAGCAAAAGGATATGCCCTCTATGTTTGTGTCGCACACATGAACAAGTTTGTTGATAGTACGTCAGTTATCAACAAAGATTATTCCGGCGAATATTTTGTTCAATTAAGCAGCTTATCGCTGGAAGAAATTATTAGAATTAAGGAATATGTAGATAAAGAATGTATGAATTATTGGAGCATATCTCACAATCCGGAAGGTAATATGATTGCATATTCATCATGGAAATTCTATAACTCCAAAGAATTGGATAATTTTATTCGTAAGACATTAAGAAAAAATACCGGTAACGACGAAAGATAGCATCTGACGATGCTCCTTTCTTACCATTAGCGAAAACAGAAACCTGTATGATACAGAAAGTAGAAAAACTGAAAGAAATAATCAATCAAAACAGCATGGGGCATTTGCCTTTAGCCTATCGTGTTGATTTGATGAAACAAATAGGCGACACCCGGACAGTACAGAAAGTGTTTATGTTTAGCATCACTTCTTCTAAAGGAGATATAATAACATTAAATACAAGAAATACAGATAAAATCTGTAATGCGTTTAGAAATATACGTGAACTAATGTATAATAAAAACTCAAAACAAAGTGCATGGTTTCAAATTGAAATGTTCTTAAAAAGTAAGGCTCAATATATTCTCAAGTTCAATTATGATAACCTTGAGCAAATTCCTTCTTTTTTTCAGAAACCTGATTGGTTGTTGGAGATGTTTAGGGAATATCCTCGAAGCAAAGAATATACGCCTCTCTGGCTAAGAGAAATAGTTGGAAGAAGAAAGCTGTATCTGACTTAGTTTCTATGGGTATATAAAATAATTTCGCTAACAACGCAGGATAACGGACAAGCCGTTTCCTGCTAACCATTAATATTAAATCTGTTATGAGTTGGTATAAGTATTGGTATTACACAATTTTCTTTATTTATGATTCCTTTGGTAAAGACAGAGAACAGAATAAAGCATTTTCTGTTGGGTGTTTTAGTCTTATCATATATATGGTATATAGCTTATTGGGAGCTTATACAAATATGATGTTTGAAAATCCAATTCTAAAGTATATTGCGCATCCTTGTTCACATTTCATCTTTATAATAATGATTTATTGCCTTAATGGATTCTTGTTTTGGCCGGAAAAGAAAGCAAGGATAGGAAGAAGCATTTATCGGGAAAAGAATGAGAAAAAGAAGAATGTGATTTGTATCATGCTAACATTAGTAATTTTTGTAATATACTTTATTTGTGCGTTTTCTTACAAAGGAAAATTTATGTATATACCAAATTGAAACATCCAACAAAACAATATTAACAAGGAAAGCTAACCCTTAAATGGTGTTCCTTTCCAACCCATTATTAACAATAGTGCAAAATATGAAACAGAAAATATACCATATCATTATCTTTTTACTCTTTTGGTTTTGTGGAGTAGCCTATTCACAAAA